>WNGD01000268.1_pt1 | contig 52758 bp, 57 predicted proteins | sample 5400671 | NCBI WGS metagenome assembly WNGD01 (sample SAMN13153369, study PRJNA577476) | soil metagenome | isolation source: 40 cm soil or saprolite under grassland replicate 2 | place: USA:California | collected 2016-06-15 | reverse complement strand
TTTTTGGAACGAGAAAAGTATAGCAGAAAGTTATGGTGCCGTCAAGAGATTTTTTGCTCTTTTCTCATTTTCGGAAGTCTTCCCATAAAGGATTGCTAGTAGATACGACTGTGCTACAATATGTCTGAAATTCAGTGCTTTTGTAAGTCTTTCATGAGTGATGCCAATGGTGCAGCAAAGATGAGCAGGCCACTAACAAATAAAGGTAAGTGAAATTGTATGCAGGACGATAATACAACCTCTGATAACGAAGCTGGAAAAGAACGTACGCCAGGAGAGCCGCTCCCACAGGGTGGAGGGCCGACGCCGCCACCAGACTGGCGCAGCAGGCCCAAAGGTCCCGGCAAGGGATTATATATAACAGCGATCGTCCTGGGCGTTATCATAGTGATACTGGCAAGCCTCTACGTTTTCCTCCTGATAACGAGAAGGGGAGCGTCCCATCCTGGGGCAACGGGTCCATCCGTCAGTACAGCGACGACCTCCTCTGCCGTTTTTCACAACGCTGCCTGTCCCTTCAAAGTCGGATCTGGCATCAAGGAGGGACAGGGCGTCAGGTGCGGTTTCCTGACGGTACCCGAAGACTACAGTCGTCCGCAGGGGCCGACGATCCAGCTTGCTGTAGCCATCTTCCGGCCATCGTCTCCGCCGGCATCTTCGGTGCCCCTGTTCTATCTCCAGGGTGGTCCCGGTGGTGCGCTGTTGAACGACCTGGGAAGCTTGATCACCTCTGCGAATCTCTCCCTGTTCTCGCAGGGGCACGAGCTCGTCTTGCTGGATCAACGTGGGACGGGCTACTCTAAACCGTCATTAACCTGTAAGGAACTGGACGATCTGCAATATGCTACGCTCGACAAAAACCTCAGTCGGAGCCAGAATGTTGCCGTCTATGTACAGGCCGCGCGCGCGTGCTATGATCGCCTGCAAAAATCTGGTATCGACCTTAATGCGTACACAACGATCGCTAATGCTACCGATGTGCATAATCTGATTCACGCACTCAATTACCCGCCGGTCGATCTGTATGGGGCCTCGTATGGTACGCGGTTGGAACTGACCATCATGCGCCTGTTCCCATCCGATATCCGCAGCGTCGTGCTCGATTCTACGGTTCCGACGCAGCAGATCCTCGATACCAGCGTTCCGGGCGATACACAGCGCGTCTTCAACGTATTTTTTCAGGGATGCGCCGCCGATGCGCGCTGCAATAGCAAGTACCCGCAGTTGCAGCGCGTATTCTACAAGCTCGTCGATACGCTGAACGCGAAGACGGTTACGTTCCGGGACCCCAAATATGGACCCGTCCTGCTGAACGGCGACAATTTCGCGAGCTGGCTATTCTCCTCGTTCTATGTAACGAGCCTGATCCCCGCGCTGCCGGAGATTATCACGCAGACAAGCATGGGCGACTACGCACTCCTGGCACAGGTCTACACCCTTGTTGTGCTCAACAACTCGATTAGCTGGGGCATGTACTATTCGGTGCAATGTGGAGAGGATCTGGCCTTTACCACACAGCAAGCCCTTACGACGGCTGCCAATGTGGCACGTGCAGAGATCAGGCCGGAGGTGCTGGAGAGTATGCAGGCAGATTACGACGTCTGCCAGTTCTGGGGCCAGAATCCGGTCTCCTCTGCACAGAAGCAGCCGGTGAAAAGCTCGCTCCCGACGCTTGTTCTGGCGGGCGAATACGATCCCATCACTCCGCCCGCAAACGGAAAAGAGGTGGCGCAAGACCTGAGCCACGGCTACTTCTTCCAGTTCCCAGGCACGGGTCACGGGGTGCATTATACCGGTACATGCCCGGATTCTATTATCGCCGCTTTCCTCAAGCGGCCCACCGTGAAGCCGGATGCGAGCTGTATAGCATCCATGAGCGAACCCGCATTCCAGTAGGGGCTCGCCTTGCCCGAGCCCGCGGTCCAGGATGAACCCAATGTGGGCTCGCGCGAGGCGCAGGGCGATTCAAACGTCGCCTTTTATCGTTACTCGTCGCGCCTTCGGCGCTCGCAAAGATTATATTGTTGAGTTTTTTGCGCGCTGCAAGCGCGCAAAAAACTCAACAATATAATCCCCTGGCGGCCCGCTTGCGGGCCGATGCGAGTGAGAAAGCGACGTTTGAATCGCCCTGGCGAGGCAGGCCCCTACTAGACTTTCTAAACGAAATCTGGTAGAATATACGCTAATAGAAAATACGTACGTGACACAAAAGCGATGATGGGGAGAGTAAGCGCAGACAGAATGCGCAGGGAGAAAGGGCCACCGACTGCAAGCCCTTTCGCAGGATCTTACGCCCAAGTTCACCCCAGAGCTGGCTGTTGAAATCTGAGGAGAGTAGACAGTGCCGGATCGCCTCCGTTACCAGGCAAACCGAGTGGAATGCTGCTCGACCTTGCGCGCTTAGCGGTGAGGGTCGTTTAATGAGCTAGCTTCAATACGGGTGGTACCACGGAGCTTGTAATACCGACAACTTCGTCCCTGTTGACGAATGTGTCGGTTTTTTGATTCTTTGGAGGTTTTATGATAGATCAACTTGGTGATTTGCTGGAGCAGCTCGCTGCGCTGCGCGCACGCGCCATCACCGAACTGGAGCCGATCACTACCTCGGGCGAGCTGGACGAATGGGGTACGCGCTACCTGGGACGCAATCGTGGTGAGCTCAAGACGCTCTCCTCTGTGATGCCTAAACTGTCGAAAGAAGAACGGCCCGTCGTAGGCCAGAAGATCAATGAGGTCAAGGCCGAGTTGGAGCGCGAGTTGTCGGCCAAACGCGAGGCGCTGCGCCAGCGCGAGCTGACATTGGCCCTGGAGAAAGAGCGCATCGACGTAACGCTACCGGGACGCGCGCTCCCCGAGGGCCACATGCATCCCATATCACGCACCATTCTGGATGTCACGAAGATCTTTGTGGAGATGGGCTTCCACGTGGTGCAGGGGCTGGAGGTGGAGACCGATTACTACAACTTCCAGGCGCTCAACATTCCAGCGGACCACCCCGCGCGCGACATGCAAGATACGTTCTGGGTGAACCCCGGCCAGATTCTCCTGCGCACCCACACGTCGCCCATGCAGGTGCGGACCATGAAGCAGATGCGACCACCCGTGCGCGTCGTCGTCCCCGGCAAGGTCTACCGCAACGAGGCGATCGACGCGACGCACGAGGCGATGTTCCACCAGATCGAGGGCCTCCTGGTCGACGAGTTTTGCACGATGGCCGATCTCAAGGGCTGCCTGGAGCGTTTCGCGCAGGAGCTCTTCGGCGAGGGACGCCGCGTGCGCTTCCGTGGCAGCTACTTCCCTTTCACGGAACCGAGCGCCGAGGTCGATATCGACTGCCCGCTCTGCAACGGCGAGGGGTGCCGCGTCTGCAAATACACCGGCTGGCTGGAGATCCTTGGCTCAGGTATGGTGCATCCCAAACTGCTACGCGAGGTCGGCTACGATCCCACAAAGTATCGCGGCTTCGCCTTTGGCATGGGTGTGGAGCGCATCGCCATGCTGAAGTACAGTATTGGAGAGATACGCCTCTTCTCAGGAAACGATCTACGTTTCCTGAGTCAATTTTAATGTATTGATACCCTAAAAACGATATCCCTGAATGGGCGATGAAAAGCGAGAGCAAATTGCTATACAACAAAGAGGACATAAATTATGACGGAACAGCTAGAGAGCATAGTGGAGCAACTCGATCCTTTGCGTCTGCGCGCCGTCCAGCAGTTGGGTCCAATCAATACATCGTCTGCACTGGATGAATGGAACAGGCGGTATCTGGGGCGCAATCGTGGCGAACTCACAAAGTTGTACGGACTGATACCTGCGCTGCCAAAAGAAGAACGCCGCGTCATAGGACAGAGGATTAATGCAGTCAAGAACGAGTTAGAGCTGCTTCTAAACGAGAAGCGTGAGGCGCTGCGTCAACGTGAACCAGTGCAGGCGTTGGAGCAAGAACGGATCGACGTAACGTTGCCAGGCAGAATGCAGCGACCAGGCTACATGCATCCTGTCTCGCGCACTATATTGGAGATCACGCAAGTCTTTCAAAAGATGGGCTTCTGGATTGTACAGGGGCCGGAAGTGGAGACCGATTACTATAACTTCCGTGCGCTGAACTTCCCCACCGACCATCCGGCCAGGGATATGCAGGATAGCTTCTGGATTGTGCCGGGAGAGATCTTGCTGCGCACGCAGACCTCACCCATGCAGATGCGTATCATGCAGAATATGTTGCCGCCAGTACGCGCCGTCGTTCCCGGCAGAGTGTTCCGCGAAGAGGATATCGATGCGACGCACGAGGCAGTGTTCCACCAGGTCGAGGGTCTCTTGATCGACGAACAGTGCACGATGGCCGATCTTAAAGGTTGTCTGGAACGCTTCGCCCGCGAGATGTTCGGCGCGAATATACGCACGCGCTTCCGTGGTAGCTACTTCCCGTTCACAGAGCCAAGCGCAGAGATGGATGTGAACTGCACTGTCTGTGATGGAGCAGGTTGTCCGACCTGTAAATATACCGGTTGGGTAGAGCTGCTTGGCGCTGGCATGGTCGATCCCAGGGTCCTGCGCGGAGCTGGTTACGATCCAGGACGCTATCGCGGCTTCGCCTTCGGCGTAGGGGTGGAACGCGTTGCTATGGCAAAATATGTTGTTCCAGACGTTCGCCTTTTCTCACAAAACGACCTGCGCTTGCTGCGCCAATTTTAAAAAAGGAACTGGATTTTCCCTGGTAGGAACGCAATTGCGAGAATTTATCGCTAATCAAGGAGAATAGATTATGCGCGTACCTTTGAGCTGGCTCAAAGACTATGTAGATATAGATATGACGCCTGACGAGCTGGCGAACACATTGACGATGGCCGGACTGGAGGTCGAGGCCATCGAGTATATTGGCAAGGACTGGGGCGACAAGATCATCACGGCCCAGATCGATCACCTGGAGAAGGTGCAGGGTTCGGACCACCTGAGCTATACACGCGTCAATACAGGCACGCAGGAGTTCGGCGTGGTCTGTGGCGCGTCGAACATCAAACAGGGAGACAAGGTGCCGCTGGCGCTGCTGGGCGCTAAAGTGGGCGAGCTTATCATCGGCGAGAAGCGCACCCTGGGCTACCTCTCGCAGGGCATGCTCTGCTCCTCACGTGAGCTAGGCATGGGCAACGATCACTCCGGCATCTACATCCTTGATCCCGCTACGCCGCTCGGCTTGAAGCTGGCCGATGTGTTGGGCGATGTGGTGCTGGACTTCGCCATCAAAGCGCATCGCGGCGATCTCTCGTCGGTCATCGGCGTCGCGCGCGAGGTGGCCGCGCTCACCAATCAAAAGCTGCGTGTGCCACAACCCGTGCTACAGGAGCGAGGGACGCCTACCGCCGAGCTGGTCAGGGTGACGATCGAGGACCCGGACCTGTGCCCGCGCTACACAGCGCGTGTGATCAGTGACGTAAAAATCGGTCCTTCGCCTGAATGGATGGGACGGCGGCTGCTGGCGGCGGGAATGCGCCCGATCAGCAATGTCGTCGATGTCACGAACTACGTGATGCTGGAGTTCGGTCAGCCGCTACATGGTTTCGACTATGACCTCGTGCCCGAGGATAGCATCATTGTGCGCCGCGCTCACGAAGGCGAGGAGATGACAACACTCGACGATGTGAAGCGCAAGCTCACGACCGATATGCTGCTGATCACCGATCCCACGGGTCCAACGGCGATCGCGGGCGTGATGGGCGGCGCTAAGAGCGAGGTAAACGCGCACACGACGACCATCCTATTAGAGTCGGCGAACTTCCGCGCCGCGAACATACGCCGAACCTCGGTAACACTCGGCATGCGCACCGACGCCTCCAGCCGCTTTGAGAAGGGACTCGACCCCGAACTAACGATTGTGGGTACTAATCGCGCGTGCCAGCTCCTGGAACAACTGGCCGGCGGAGTCGTTCACCCCGGCATCGTGGATGTCTACCCGCGCCCCGTGCAGCCGCGCACCCTTGCATTCGCGACCTCGGAGATCGAGTGGCTAACCTCGATGAAGGTTACGCAGGGCGAGGTGATCGAGACGCTAACCGCGCTGGGCTTCACCGTGGTACCGGATGAGCAGGGGCAGAATATGCAGATCACCGTGCCAACCTATCGTACTGATATCGAAGAGAGCGCCGACCTGGTTGAAGAGGTTGTGCGACTCATCGGCTACGACAAGATCCCCAGCACGATTCCGACAGGCCCCTTGCCTGAGCCCATGGCCGACCACTGGTTCGAGCGCGAACAGGAGGTACGCGCTCTGCTGCTGGGAGCGAGCCTGAACGAGATCGTGACCTATGCCCTGACCAGTCGCGCGCGCATGGTCGATCTCCTGGCACAGGTCGATGCGACCTCGGCGCGTTTCCTGCTGCAGGCACCTGTGGGAGCCTCCGGTAGCGTGCAGGCGAATACAGACACGGAGGTCGCAGCGAAGAATGGAGGCTCGCATGCTGTGACGACCTTCGATCCGCGCACGCTGCCCGCGGTCGTACTTGCCAATCCGCTGAGTAGCGATATGGAGGCCATGCGCCTGACGTTGATGAGCGGCCTGATGGAGACTGTACAGGAGAATAGCAAGCGTAATAGGGCCGGCCTGCGCTTCTTCGAGATCGGGCGCCGCTACCTGCCGGTCGACGAAGCTGGTGGTCTCCCCGACGAACGCCGCTCGGTGGGCATCGCTCTCTGTGGCCCGGCGGAGATCTCGTGGTTCAGCGAGCTGGCGCGCCCGGCGGATTTCTACGATCTCAAAGGAGCGGTAGAGACACTGCTGGGCGGCCTGAAGATAGCGCGCTATCGCTTCACGCCGACGCAGCATCCGACCTTCCATCCCGGTCGCTGTGCTCTGTTGGAACTGCCGCGCCACCTGGATACGGGCGAGGAAACGTATAGTCCGGCAGGCGTGCTGGGCGAGGTGCATCCGGTCGTGCAGCAACGCTACCATCTACCCTACCGCGCTTACCTGTGCGAGATCGACCTGGAGCGGCTCTACGCGGCTGTCCCCGCGCGCCAGACCTACGAGCCCATCTCGCGCCACCAGGAACTCAGCCGCGATCTCGCCATCGTCGTCGACCAACAGGTACCGGCGCAGGCGCTTCAGGATGTTATCGTACGCCAGGGTGGCGACCTGCTACGTTCGGTCACGCTCTTCGACGTTTATACCGGCGATCCTATTCCCGCCGGTAAGAAGAATCTCACCTATTCGCTCGTCTACCAGTCGCAGGAGCGCACGCTCACCGAGGCCGAGGCCAACGCGCTACAGGAAAAAATTCTTCAGGCTCTCCATGAAGAATTCGACGCCGTTCTGCGTTGATAAGAGAGATGGTACTAAACTGATCATTACAGGTTAACACTTGTAGCGGCCAGCTTAGTACCATTGGGCCATAGAGAAAAGGTATTTCATCTCTTTTTCGGCTCATCAATAGTACTGCGAGTTTTGGATGTGACAAACTCGGTGTTATCCACGTTCTATCAGTACAGGTCTACTAACAATCGACTTTTGTAGCGTTCCTGGAAAACAGAAGTACGGTTAGTACATATAATAACCTGTTCTTGCGGATGATAGGGTAGATGGAGATTATTGATATGTTTTTTGAGAAGAGATGGATATGAATCAATGTTTGCGTTGTAACAAACAATGTAGCGTGGCGTCTCTATTCTGTGATGAATGCAGCTTGCTCGTAGAGGACCCTGTGCCGCCGGTTGGGCCTGCGCTGCCTGCACGTATGGAGAGAGATGTATCAACTATATCAACGTCCCCCCAGACAGCGATACCGTCCTTACAGCGGGAGGGCCCGGCTTATAGCGGTGATATTGTAGAGCGCCAGACGGCCCCGAATCCTGTGGCGCCTTCTCGTCTATTCCAACTTTCGCCTTATGTCGAGCAAGCCAATCGCATCGAGCAGACCCTGCATCGGTTGAGCGATGCAGCCAGGCGGCTTGCAGCGGCGGAGTCCGGCGATCATCGCAAGCCGAAGAGCTCGCGCCTCTCTCCTCTGCGTGATATCTCTGGTGAGATCCAACGCCACAGTACGCCGATGCCAGAGGTACCGCCTCAGAGGCCGTTCTCCACCGAAAGCGAGCAGGATGGTGAGGATATGGGCGGTAGTCTCCCTGACCTGTGGCCCTGGTTGAGCGATTCCGGCGAGCTCGAAGCCGGGAGCTGGTCGGGTCATACTGATCCGCTGATCTCGCGTCGTTTCCCCGATAGCATCGAGGCAGCGCGTATCGAGGCGGAAGATATGCAGCGCATCGCCGCTGAGGGCCTGGCTACCTATTCACCGTCTGTGCCGCGTAAACGACCTTCGCGTGTACGCATGGCTTTCGCTAGCCTTGCGGTACTCGCTATTCTTGCTTTAACCATAGATAGTATTTTAGTCTCTGTTGCATTTCTCAATAAACGACCGGCGCCATCTATTCCCAATGGCCCTCCAACGCTTACGCTGTCAGCGACAAATGTGACTTATGGTCAGAATATTATTTTGCATATCCGTCATTTTTCAACATCTTCCGAAGTTTATGTGACGCGCGATGTGGAGGAGGCTATCAATCTCAATCCTTCGAACGCTACGGTCGGGCCGACGCGTTCGATGATTCATGTCGATCGCAACGGCAACGCCGATGTCTCGATGTATATTGAAAGTACCTGGGACCCCGGCTTCCACACCATCGAGGCTGAGGATATTCAGACGCGCTACACGGCGAGTACGTCTCTGCACATCGACAACTCCGGTCCGACGCGCCCGCCGCATCTGGTCGTCGATGATCTTACGATCGATCTGGGTGCGGCTAACGTAGGTTCGAACTCTATTCGCCCATTGAGGATGCATAATGCCGGCAGCGGGTCTATCGTCTGGTCGGCGAGTAGCAACCAGCCGTGGCTCTTGTTGGCGCCGAACCAGGGTGCCTTTAGCGATGAGCAGACGATCTCAGTTGGTGGTGAGCGCGCTGATCTCAGACCGGGCAATTACACAGGGACGATCACAGTTTCGTCCAGTGTGAGCCCGTCCATTAATGTTCAGGTGACTATGACGGTGCTCGCACTGCCGAAGAATCCTGGACCGGTCTTGCAGGTGACGCCTCCTGTGCTCTCGTTCACGGCGATCGATGGCGGCGCGCTTCCGCCACAGCAGTACCTGGTGGTCGGCAACCCCGGCTCACAGCCGATGCACTGGTCGCTCGCGAATAATACGCCGTCGACGCAGTCCCAGGGCTCGTTCCTGAACTCGCTCGGGTCGTCCGTGCACTGGCTGAATACGGATCAGACGTCGGGGACCGTGGCACCGAGCGCGACATCGATTGTGAAGATTAGCGTGCAGAGCAAGAGCCTGCTGCCAGGTGCCTACACCGATACGCTGGTGTTTAGCGCCGATAAGGGGACGGTAAATAACCCGCAGAACGTGAATATCTCGCTAACCGTGCAGCCGGCGTGCGCTCTGCAAGTCAGCTCAAACGCGCTGACGTTTACCGCCGTACAGGGGCAGACCAGTCCCAATAACCAGGCGGTAAGCCTGTCCGCCAGCTCAAGCTGTGGGGCGACAACCTCGTGGAGCGCTTCGTCTCCCCAATCCTGGCTGATGGCTACTCCTGGCAGTGGCCAACTGAAAGGCGTGGCAAGCTCTACAGTAGGAGTGAATGTCAATACTGCAAGTCTGACGAGCGGGAACTATAATGGCGTCATTACTCTGACGACGACGCACAGCACGCAGGCGGTCCAGGTGCAGTTGACGGTGCAGCCGCCGCCACCACCGGGTTCGCCGATTCTCAGCGTATCGCCGATGAACGTCAACTTCAGCGTGACTCAGGGGCAACCAAGTCCTCCACCACAGGTGGTTTCTATCACAAATACTGGCGGGAGTAATCTCGCCTGGCGTGAGAACGCTGGATTTTCTGGCTCAGGAGTAGTAATGAGTGCTTCACCAACAGGTGGGACGGTCGCTCCTGGTGCAACCGGGCAGATTGTTGTGAATGTCAACACTCGTAAAGCTGATGCAGGTTCTTATATTGGTACGGTCACAATTCATGGTTTTGATGCAAATAACAATGAGATCAGTGGTAGCCCGCAGGTTATTAATGTTACCATTAATGTGCAGCCGCCTTGCACGCTGGCGCCGCCCACATCGGGTTCGCTCGCTTTCACCGCGACGCAGGGTTCAGGCGATCCAGCTCCGCAGACGATCGGTCTCTCGGCAACAGGGAACTGCGCGTGGCCGGTGAATTGGAGTGCGAGCGGTGCACCGTCCTGGTTGAAACTGTCTTCAACTTCCGGCTCGTTTAACGCGAATGGACAATCCGCGTCGATCAGCGTTGCGCCAACTATCGCCGGTCTGTCGCCGGGCAACTATAACGCGACGATCTCTCTCGCGGCTACGGATAATGCCAACATGCAATTGTCGGGGAGCCCGCAGTTGTTTTCCGTGGCGCTGACGGTGCAAGCGCCGTGCTCGCTGCAGTCACCATCGGGCCTGACGTTCTCGGTGCCGGAGGGACAGACCTCGTCTCAACAGTCGCTGCCGGTAAACGAGAGTGGCGCCTGTGCGCGCCCGGTCTCCTGGTCTGCCTCGGCGAACAACTCCTGGGTGGTGCTCCTGGCAAATTCGGGGAGTGATGGCGGGGGCGGCGGTAGCGTCGGCGTCAGTGCTAATGCGTCTGGCATACAACCGGGGACCTATAGTGGCACGGTGACGCTCTCCGCCAGTGGCAGCGGCGGTACTCCAGTTCAGGGTAGCCCACAGACTGTTGGTATATCTCTGACGGTGACTGGCTATACGGTGAGTGGCACGGTGAACGCGTGTGCCGATGGCGGCTGTAGCTCTTCGTCGGCGCTCGCCGGGGCCGGTGTGACGCTGACTGATAGCTCTGGCACTCAGCACACAACTACTGCCGATTCGTCGGGCAATTATAGCTTTAGCAATATCATGCTCGGCTCTGCCATGATCTCGGCCAGCGGCAATAATGGTACAAGTACCAATTATTCCGGCAGCTCTTCGGTGACAATCTCGGGCAATCAGACGGTCAATGTCAACGCCTCTCCATCGTGATCAAATGGTGGTTGGCTAAATAGAGGGAGGATGCCGGAATGCTCATATGGGCGTTCTGGCGTTCTTACTATCTGTGCCATAACCCCGGTGGAGCCCTACTGTTGAAAAGCCTTTCTCTTAATCTACTTGTATCATTATGGTACAATAGTCATGCTGTGTAACAATCATTAATACCATTAACACAGCATATCGTCGGAATCCAGCCGGAGAAACTGCTGGTATACGTAGCCATGAAAACGGCTGGCAGGCGCGCGCTGTTGCCAGGCATGACGACGGTACGAGCCGCATTTGAGAATTGCCACCTGGCAACGTCTATTAACTCAAATAATAAATTTATGTATAATTATTGTTATGTGGCTTAAAGAGAGCAAGGAGGAGAAGGCGTGCTAGCCGGCGATCGCCTCATAAAAAATATATATGGAAACTAAACGTTGCGCCTATTGCCATAAACTACAGCGGGCTGATGCACAGGTGTGTAGTGGATGCGGTCAGCCCTTCATACCCAAAAAATCTCGCCCCTCCAACAAAGGATGGACGCGGCCCTCTATTCCTCCTGCCTCACCCCATCGCGCCGGGCACTATTCGGGTCTGCACCCTGAAGATCAGCCATTTCAATCGAGCAAGATCGCTATCCAGCGTCCGCCTATAACCGAGAACTGGCAGGCGCCGCGCCACGAGCCTGAGCATATCGTTCTACCTATGGTCGATCCCGAGTCGGACCCAGGCATAGCTCCTCCTCTGGCCCCTTCTATGATGTCCGATGAGCATACACAGGCAACCTTCGTCGAGCCGCCCGCCTATATGCCGAAGAGGAGCCTCCTGCCACGACGGGCCATTCCTATCTTGCTGACTCTTTCATGTATCTTTTTCTTGCTTGCCAGTAGCATTCTCGCCTTTGTGCTGATCAGCAGGTCCTCATCGCTAGCCTTGCCAACCATGACGGCGACGCCCAGTCAGCTCCGTGTAAACGATACTTTTACACTGACCGGAAGCGGCTTCGTTGCGCATAGCCTGCTGTCGTTTACGTACGATATCAACAAAGTGATCCTCGATGGTAATAAGCACCCCTTAGAGGCCCACGCGGACGCCCAGGGAGCATTCTCCGTGCAACTCCAGATACCTGGCGATTGGAACCCTGGTCAGCACTACATTCACGCAACCAACGCGGCGCAGAATCAGAGCGCCTCGACAGCAATTACTGTGCAAAAGCCATCCACAGCCCTGCCAGAACTACAGTTATCGGTAGCTAGCCTGAACTTCGGCGCGGACGCTCCCGGCGCCGTTTCGGAGCAGACGATCTCGCTTGTCAACGCGGGCGGGGGTCAGATCGCCTGGCAGCAGAGCAGCGACCAGGCGTGGCTGAGCGTGTCGCCCGGCAGCGGCACGTTCTCTGGCCGTGAGGGTGTGCGTGTCACGGTCAATCGCGGCACGCTCGCCCCGCAGACGTACACCGGGCATATCACCTTTACGCCAAAGGACGGCAACGCGGCTTCTTCAGTGACACTAAACGTAACGATGACGGTAAAAGCCGCACCAGCGGTCCTCACCATCGCGCCAACCTCCTTGAACTTCGCGGCGAATACGCAGCAGAGCCTCGCCAGTCAGACGGTAGTCCTGCAGAACAGCGGCGGCCAGAGCCTGAACTGGACGAGCACGGTATCGACCGGCGATGGTGCCTCCTGGCTTGCCATCACACCAACATCAGGCAGTATTGCGCCGAACCAGAGCGCAACGGTTACAGTAAGCGTGCAATCGCAGCAACTCGCCGCCGGTTCTTACCAGGGGACTATCACCTTCACTGGTGGCGCCCATGGACAGGTCGATGTAGCATTGGCGGTGAACGGGGCGACGAGTGATCTGAGTGTCTCGCCGCATGCGCTCTCGTTCAGCATGACCGCCAGTCAACAGCCGGAGTACAAGGCCATTATTCTACAGAACAACGGCAGTCAGACCCTTAACTGGACGGCCAGTGCAACTACAACAAATCAAGGCAACTGGCTGCGCCCGGACCTCAGCGGCGGCACGCTCGCACCGGGCGCCGAGGGATTTGTCAATGCCAGGGTCGATGCAACAGGTTTGCAACCGGGAACCTATCAAGGTACGCTTACCCTCAGCGCCGGGGCAGCGGTGGAACTGGTGGCGATCACGCTGACGGTAACGTGATGGTGTATGAGGAGAAAGTCTGACGTGCCAGCAGGGCGCTGACGTGCCAACAGGGCGATTGCAAGAATCGCCCCTACAATGATACGATTGAGCTCAGTACCTTCTCATCTTTCTGGTTGACGCTCCTCACCTTCTATGCTATATTCTGACAGAGCCTGTAAAGGTATGCGCTTTTTTTATTTGCTACTCAAATTTTATATCGGAGGATAAGTCGTGCCAAACATCACATACATACGCGAAAATGTACGCGTTGAGGTCCCCGAGGGTGATAGCGTGCGTTATCCCGCGCTAGAGAACGATGTGCCTGTGTATTGTGGCATGTGGAAGTTCGCCAACTGTCATGGCAATGGGCTGTGTGGCACCGATCGCGTCGCCGTCTCCCCCACAGTGAATACCAACGGCCTCACCTTTATGGAGAAGTTCTGGCTGCGCGGCGACCTGAAGAAGAATCCTAATATGCGCCTCGCCTGCCAGGTAAAGGTCTACGGCGATGTCAACGTCGAGACGCAGTGCTAATAGAGTATCTGTTGAGGACTCGTCAGCGCCAAAGGCGCTTCTCACGTGGTTTCTGGTGTGGTTGGTGGGCTGGCGGCTCAGGCCGCCAGCCCACCAACCACACCAGAAACCACGTGAGCCGCAGAGCGGCGATGAGTCCGGGAAGAGCAGTAGTGTGAACTTTTTCAAAAGTTCGGGAATGGACTCATCGCTCGCCTATCTCACTGCGAAATACAGCCTTTGCGCGAATATCATTTTCCCGTTCTGGTCGCTCCAATAAAGCTCAACCGTTCCCTCGGCTGATACCGAGTAGGTCATTTTCGCGTCGCCATTGATCGAGGGCTGGGCTTTGGGATCGATCAATTTCGTATTTACCGTATCTAAGTAGTGATTGCCGTTCATATACCACTTGATGACGATGTTCCCTGGCCTGGGCGGCTTCGCGCTGTATGTGACGTAAAAAGGCATGCCCACCTGGAAGATCTGATCTGCCTGTCGCGGAGTGAAGTTCGCGTCGACCTGCGACGTGGTAGCGGCAGCCGTGATGATGTTAATGCCCGGCCCCTGGTCGACCCTGTTGGGTGGATCAGGTATGTTGGCGGAGGGGGGAGCGCTCATGTTGGGCGGGAGCGCGGTGCCAAGAAAGCGCTGAATCGCTGTGATCGTCCCTGTGGTCCTTGCATAGTAGATGCTGCCAGTACAGAGCAAAGTTGCCATGATCAGGACGCTTAAAAAGCCGCTGATGATGCGATATTTGGGGATGATCGGGCGCGGTTTCGTATATATGGGCGCGACGTAGATCGATTCGCCCTGCTCCTCTGGCAGTGCTGGGAGCATCTGCTCCCTGTCTGGTGCCGGTACAAGTTGCATCGACTGGTAGCCCGCCTGCCCTGGTCCCTGGTACGGGACCGGGAGCATGGAGGACCGGTCTGTCTGCGGTGGCTCCTGCACCTGTGTCATAGCGTCGGGAGAGCCCCACTCCTGTTGTTGCATAGCGGCATTCCAGCTCGTTTCCGCTGGAGGTCCAATGGGAGATTCGAATGAGAGCTGAGGTGCCTGATTGTTCCATAACTCACCTGGTGGTGCGGCATCCCACATCGTCGGTACTGGTCCTGCCATCTCCCCAGTTGCAGCCTGTGATTGTCCCAGTAGCGACGAAGGCGCTCCGCAATGGGGACACGGTGCCTCATTTGCCGGTCTTGCTGATTTACAATAACTACAGAACATCTTCTTCGCCTACCTTTTTATATATTAGCTACTGCCTCACACTATCACTCCATGCGCCAACAATCAAGAATCGTGGGAGCCTCTAGGGCAAAATGGCTATTCCTTGATACCTCGGGGTACCTCTTGAAACGCTTCCCTACGAGGTGTTACCATTGATCGTGGGAGTACATTTATGGCAGAGACACAAGAACAATGGTATAACAGGCAGGCGATCGAGCAACTGGCGCAGCATATTCCTTTCGAGCTGGATAGCGCCAGCAAGGCGGAGCAGATCGAGATGCTGCGCGGTCTGGTTATCCGCCATGGTCGCGATATAAACCCGGACCTCTTCGGCTTCGAGGCGCGCAACGAACTGGAGCGCCTTGGACTATGGGACCGCATCGGGCGTATCCAGTAAGTTCAGAGCGGGTGTAAGTATGCGTAAAAAGGCAATCGTGATCACCAAAAAGTGATGTTCAGGCGCCAGGATGATTGTATGAAGTCTTATCGCGCATGAACGCCAGCACAACGCGATCGATGCGATTATCTTCAAACCAGCGCTCTTCGAGATTCTCGCGCCCGCTAAATTTGCGGAGTGCCTCGCGTGTCACATCGTCATAAGTCCCGTTGATCGTTCCCTGGTAATCGCCGATGGTTGTCAGGATCTCCTGTATCTCGCGCGCCAGGGCTGAATCGATCGTCAAAATGTCGGCGGGGTCGGTGGGAAAGAGATAGAGCTTATGTAGTTGCAGGACGCGCTGTAGCTCCTCGATGGGCTTGAAATGGTCGTCGACGCGCAGATCGATGAAGCGGTCGTTGAATCCGGCGTAGCCGCCGCGCTCGCGCACGACCAGGAGCGCCGCAGCCTGCTGTCCCCGGCTATCGCCCCCGGCGGCCTGGCCCGCTGCCAGCGCTGCCACGAGGCGATCGCAGAGCAGGCCCGCAGTATTTTCAAAGGTGTGCGCCATCGCCAGGACGGTATCCTCGCCTGTCAGAATATTGCCCTGGCACGCATAGTGCTCGCCAGTACGTCCCCCAGCCCAGGGAAAACACTGCTTCCCGGTATACGTAGCAGGAGAGCCACTGGTTGCTACAATGCCGACCTGGCGATCTTCGCGGCCCCCGTCGGCCTGTGTCAATATTTCGATCACCTCTGGAGCCGAGAGTCCGCTTGCCAGCAACTCCAGTCCACGTGGACCATAACTTGTATTTGCCCAGGCCTGTGTCGCGATCGCTCCGATGCCTGCGCGCGCCCATGGCACCACCGCGCCTACGGCAAGAAATTTTGATTGCACCGCGATTCCAAACTCACCTTTTTCGAGATCGCGTGCTACAATAGAGAAAGTCATGAGTTCTCCTCCATCGCGAAATCTTTAGTAGATGCCTAATTATAGCACGCCATTCAGGTGTGCGCTCCTTGATTTTTCGCGGTGACTTGCTGCTATTGCCAAACGTCGTATTCAAATAAGCAACGAAAATTATCCCAATGCGTAAGAGTGCTTGACTTTTCTCGTTGTTTTGAGCAGAATTGTAAGAAGCCAGCCCTATGAGAGATATACGCCAGTAGTGACGTATTATGTATCATGGTGATGGCGAGTATACCAGTGATCAGGTGTATCTTTTCTCCGCATACATAGTCGTCTGCCTGCAAAGCCACGAGCAGGGTGCCCGGCGGCTATATCTTAAAAGAGATACGCGTAGATCTTCAAGGAGCGATGGATGGTGCGACACGACTGGTCAGATGATGACCTTGCTCTGCGGTTACGTGAGCGTGATCCCGAGTCTCTGGAAACACTCATCTCTCGGTATTCTCGTGAAATATTTTATTTCATCAGATTAGTATTGGACGGTATCGGTGTTGCTCAGGATGCCGAAGAGTGCGTCAACGACCTCTTCGTTGCTGTCTGGCAGGAGATCGATACCTTTGACTCTGGGCGCGGCACATTGCGTACCTGGCTGACGATGCGGGCAAAGTATATCGCCCTCGATCGGCGGCGCCAGTTGTGTCGCCGTCAGACGCATAATTTGCAGTCGGCTGATGAAAGCCGTCAATGGAATTCGACTGAGAGTGTCGGAGGGCGTAAGTTTGCTGGATGGAGCTATGAGTACGATAATCGCGTTACTCTTCCACCCCATCCAGAGGCTAGCATGGAAAGTTTGTTAGAGCAGAGCGAGAGGCGCGAAGAGCTGCGCCTCGCCTTGGCGACGTTGCCTGAGCTTGACCGCTACCTGATCTATCAGCGTTATTTTAAGTTCGCCAGTACGGAGGAGCTGGCAGCAAAGACGGGTCTGACCCGCCATGCTGTCGATACACGACTCTGGCGAGCGCGGAAAAGCTTACGCGAAGCGCTCAAGGAGCATACACATGAGTATGAGCGAATTTGATAGGCCAGAAGATGAGAAAGATCCTTCTTCCCTTTCTTTACAAGACAGGGATCTCCCGGATGATTTCTCCAGTGAAGATGTGGCCTTTGCACAGGAGCTGGGGAATCTTTTTGCTCTAGACAATGAGGAGATTCCTCCCTATTTTGTACAAACCTTGCTAGATTCGGAAAGTCCGCGCTTCCAGCCGGTTGAACGAGGATTTGAACAGAAGACGTGTGCTCGTGTCTTTCGCCGCTTAAAGCTACGCCGTCGTCTTTTTCGCTCACCAGCATCGTCTTTTCGCTTGCATGCTTTCCCGCTGCGTCACTCAGTGCTGGCGATTGTTGCAGCCTGTATGCTGTTTATGGTCGCGACGATGGTCGCGACGGGTAATTCATTCGCCGAGGGCATGGCGATTCTTCTGTCCGGCACGCACAGCGGCGTGCTTCAGGTTTCTAGCTATCCCCAGGGGCTGACATCACCCTCTCATGCTACCCAGAACGCTTCTAGCCCGCAGCAGAAGCAGATTAGCCTGTTGGATGTGGAGCAGCAGCTCGCGTTCTCCATGTACTGGCCGCAGTCGGTGCCCGATAATTACGCACTCTCCGGCGTCTCCCTCTTCAATGATCCAGATCAGCTCTGGGCCGAGGGTCCCATTGTTCAGCTCAGTTACGAATACATGCTGCCTGGTGTGAAGCCGCATGGTAATGGTCGCATCGCTATCCGCGAGTTCAAGCCGACCGGAAAAGTGCTCCAGGTCGTGCAGGCGGGTGCCGCGCACCAGATAGAGATCAATAATAATAACAGTCAGGGCCAGGTTGCCATCTACGTCGATGGACAGTGGGGCCAGACGACAAAGGTCTCTCAAGCCTGGGTTTTCGGCACGCGGAGCGAGTTGATCTATGAGCACAATGGCATCGTCTTCTGGATCGTGGGCGACCAGCGCGATAGCATCAATAATGCGGTTTTGCAGAGCATTGCCTCCTCAATGAGACCTTTTAACATGAGCCGCGCGCTCCACATGGGGGCTGGCCTCAGCGCCCTGGTGGCCTACGACGACTCCCGCTGGCTCTTCACTGGCGATGTGGTCTATCAAGATGGCCCCAATGGCGGTTCGTGGAGCGATATAGGGCAGTGGCCCGCGTCTTCTCCAAGGGTGCCTCCTCATCATACGAATATCGTTTCCTTAAACTGATCCTTACAACACTGGACAACCACCCTCTCCATCTGCTATGCTACAAGGCGTAGGATAAGCCGGATGTGTGTCTAGCACCCACGCAGATGGCGCTTCTCTAGCAGCGTCGCTAGAGGAGACGAACTGATACTAACAGACCTCAAAGGAGAGGCGGATGAAACAATCGCTAACACAGGAAAGAGTTGCGGGACCTCATGGTCTCCCTAACTTACGTCACCTTCGCCAGCGTAAGGGCTTGAGCCTCGGACAACTGGCGGATATGACCGGACTACGCCGCGATACCATCACCCATTTGGAGAACGGACGCCTGGACCCACAACCCTATCATGTACGTCTACTTGCACATGTACTCGAAGTTGCAACCTTCGATCTCGTCTCATAGGAGCGCTCATTCAAAGATGTTCGATGATGCGCATCGTTGATCTGGCCGTTCACCATAAAAAAAAATGGGCGAGGCGCAACGCGCTTCGCCCATTCGAATTGATCTAATATATTATGCAGGGATGCTCGTCACCTGCTTCTCGAAGTTCTTGAAGAAACGATCAACCGCGCCTTTGACGGCTCCCTTGAGGATGAGATCGGGGATAGCGGCGATCTTGCCCTCCATCTCGGCGTGTGCGTCGTAGGTGAGGTCGGTCCCCTCGGCGATCTCGCTGAGGGTAATAGCACATCTCGCTTTGATGGACCCGATTGAGCTGCTTGGCTCCGCGACCAGGACAACGTGAGACGGCTCCACGGCGTCTTCCGTGCGCAGGTAGATGGCGTAGGGTCCTCTCAACCCAGGAATGTCAGGTGAGACTATCAGTTCAAGATGCCGTCCTATGGGCAGGTCTACGAACTCCGCCTTCTCGCAACCTGGGACGCTGCCCTTGAGAGCCTCCGGGTTTAAAAGCGTCTGAAATACTTGCTGCCGGGGGGCTGTAATTCTCTGGCTTCCTGAAAAATCCATTGCTAGTATATCCTTTTCTAATATCAATTATTCTCATACTAACTATTACATAGATGGCCAATGCTCAAGTATGAGTCAAAGCATATATTACTCTTTTATCTAAGAAGAGTCTTATGCTTCATCGATGCTTATTATAGGTTATGCTTGTGTAGATCTCAATATGGCGGGGAGTTAAGTACTAGTTGGAGGAGGGCTCTCTACCATCAGAGAGCCCAGAGGAGAATTTTTGCATCCGTCGCTCCAGTCGCCAGCCCCTGCTCTCCCCAGGCCGCCGATGTAAGCGCGCCTGAGTGCCCATCGTAGCTGGTGTATCTGCCATTACCAGACATCCAGATACGCAGTGTGCCATCGCTCGCAGCCGTCGCGAGATGCTCTCCCGTCACTGGCTCCCAGGCCATGCCGTTGATTATGCTCGTGTGCGACAACGTTGTAGTGCTCGCCGTCGACATGGAAAGGATGCGCACCGTCTGGTCCTCTCCACTGGAAGCTATTTTTGTGCTGTCGGGCGACCAGGCGAGCGAGAGGACCGCGCCGCGATGGGTCTCATAGCCCTGTACCTGGCCCGCGCCGATGCCTCTCAGGCGAGCGATGGTGACGCGCCCGCCGGCTGTGCCCATTGCGATGAAGCTGCCGTCGGGCGAGATCGCGATGGCATGGACGATCGCTCTACTTGTTTCAAGCGATGTCCTGCTATCCGCGAGGGTGAATCTGCGCAAACCATTGCCAAGTGTGCCGATAAAGATCTCGTTCCCATTCATGCTCCACGCAAGCGCGCCGATCGCGGACGTGAATAGAGACGAGCGATACAGTGTGTTGCCTGTTGGGTTCCAGATCAGCGCCTGGTTGTCTCTTCCGCCCGAGGCCAGCGGCGTACCCTGGGCATTCCATGCCACCGCCTGTACTGCGGCTGTATGTCCCTTATAAACAAGGGTGCTGTGACCACTGGTGCTCCACAGGCGCACGGTGTGGTCGCGGGAGCTAGAGGCGAGCTGCGTGCCATCCGGCGACCAGGAGAGCGCCGTGACCTCGCCGCTGTGGCCCGTGAAGATGGATTTTAACTGTGCCGGCTGCCGATTTACATAGAAATATATGCCACCGCCGATACCAAGACTCGCGCCCGCCGCGCCCGCGATGACCCATCCTAACGCAGCCCTGCGGCTCATGCGCTGTTTCTGGGGAGAAACCTGGCGCGGCTCAATGGGCGGCGTTGCTGCCTGCATCGGCTGAAGGAGTGATATCTGACGTTGAGCTAGAGACTGCGCATCGGATTGCAGGTTCACAGTGGGTGCGATTGCCTGCGGTGGCATGCTCTCCGCTATCTTATTTGAAGACGCTGATGCCATAGGAACGCTGCTGAACGGAGGTGCGGCTACCGTTGCGGGGAGCGCTTGTCCGCTGGTATTGGTCGCTGCTGGGAGCGTGAGGCGGCGCGGCGCTATCCCTTCGTACATATGCTGAGTGAAATCCTCCGCGAAGGCCGCGACAGAGGGGTAGCGTTGCGCAGGCTTTTTGGCGAGTCCGCGCGCCAGGACGTTCTCTACGCCGCTGGCTATACTGGGATTCAACGTGCGTATGGGGGCTGGCTCCGTGCTGAGGTGTTGGTGCATCAGGTGCAATGGATCGCCCAGGAATGGAGGGCGACCGGCGATGAGGTAGTAGATCATGACCGCCAGGGCATACTGATCGCTTTCGGGGCCCGCTATGCCGTCGAACTGTTCCGGCGCCATATAGGTCGGCGTTCCCAGCACATGGCTGGTGCCCGAAACCGCTGAGAAGAAACGGGCCAGCCCGAAGTCGGAAAGCAGCAAAAAGACCTTGCCTGCGCCGCTTGCCATCTGTGTATCATAGCGCAGCAGAAAGTTCGCGGGCTTCACATCGCGGTGAATGATGCCGCGCTCGTGTGCGTATTGGAGCGCAGAGGCGGCCTGAGTCAGGTAGTCGCCCGCCTCTTCGACGCTCATTGGCCATGTGCCTGGCAGGCCGGGCGGCAGCTTCGGAGCCATACTCAGAGACGCGCTACTGGCTGTGCCAGCGCGGCGACGCAGCCAGTCACCCAGAGAACCCTCCGGACGGTACTGCATCACCATATACGCTCGGGTTCCGCTTGCAGTCTCCTCCTCGCCATAGCGATACAGGGGCAGGATGTGCAGATGATCGAGGCTGGCAACCGCGCGGGCCTCTTGCTTGAAGCGCTCCTCGGCCCGCCCCGCGCTCGCCGTGTCGGAGAAATCCACCTCTTCGTTGCGAATCACCTTGATAGCTACCTGTTGACCGATAGTTCTGTCCTCCGCGAGGTAAACGCTGCCCATGCCGCCACTGCCCAGTAGGCGGATCAATGTATAACCGCCAAGCTTCGTGCCAACAAGCGTCTCCACTATAATCAGGTCTCCTCTGCTCATTCTGTACATACGCAACCACTATGATGATGATAGCATGTGTTAGAGGGCCTGTCTATCGAAAAGGACGTCTGGGAGGGTGTCTTCTGGCTACCTTGAGAAACTTTTGAGAAATGAAGCATAACGATGTCGGCCCACGAAGGACCGACATCAAGTTACCGGTATAGTGATCTAGCGTACATTGTGCAGCGCGGTGTAGAGGAGCGCGCCGAAGGCGATGCCACACAACAGGAGCAGGAGAAGTCCTACTGCATAGGGAATAAGCACCACCGCTGTAGCTCTTCCGCCGGAGAGGCGATGCGTCGCCATAATCTGGTAGACATTGAGCACAACGCTATACACGAAGAGAGCCAGCCCGATTATACCAGCGATGATTGCACCCGCGACCGGAATGATGCCTAACAGACCGAGAAGACTACTGATGATGTAGATTGGCGCCTGGTAGAGAAGCGCGGTATAGCCCTGAGTCAGGAAAGTCCCCTGTCCCTTGAAAGCTTTGGCGAGCAGGAACTGAATGCCTACCCCGATGAAGAACGATAGTGGGACTGAGATGATTCTGGAAAAGGCACCTCCGACGGAACCAGCGACCACAAAAGACCTGTATGCTTGCAATGATGAGCCGGTGAGGTCGCTGTTCGCAACATACGAACTTGCCAGCGCGCTAGAGAACAATGCTGTGATGAGACCAAGAACAACACCTACAGCGATCATAATCAGCAACTGAATGAAGGTGATATCCCAGCTCGCCTTGCGCAACTCCTCCGCGAACGTTGTGGAGGATGGCTTCGTCAACACTCTGATGTACTGATTGGGGAGCTGCTGAATGGCCTGATTGAGTGGCAGCGGCGTTAACCATTCCTGATAGCCAGCCGGGCCTGTGAACGCCGGTTCGGCCCCCGGAGGAGGCGCCCCGTAGCCAGCAGGTGCCCCGTAAGGGGCTTGTGGCGCTCCATAAGGGGGTTGCTGTCCTCCGTAGGGAGGCTGCTGCGCCCCATAACCGGCAGGCGCGCCGTAGGGAGGCTGCTGCGCTCCATAAGCTCCCTGTTGTGAGGGTTGCTCGTAAGGATTCTGCGGAGGCGGTGCCCCATAAGGATTCTGTGGCGTTGTGCCGTAACCTGTGGGCGGCTGCGGCTCGTAAGGATTCTGTGAAGCGCCATAAGGCGGCTGCCCCGATGGTGGCTGCGAAGGCGGCGTGTTATCGTAATTCTGATTGTTGTCTTGAGACATGCTCATCTGCCTTCCTTTTTGTGTTGAAACATACTCAGTTGCGGTGAAAACGTCCGCACACCGCACACATTCGGGTCCCTTTGGGGACCTTTTCGTGAGCTGTATTAGCTCGTTACTCTCTATAAGCTACTACGGTGAGAACATGACGAGGTTACCACCTCCATCATAGCACGAAGCGGATTTTTTGTCTATTTTCCCGCAAGCGCTTAATTCCTTATTTTATGCATCTAAATATTTTTATTTAACGAATATAATGAGACATTGAAGAACTTGCGCCAGTGTATGAGGACTGCGTATAATGGCAACAGAATGTTCTCTGCATTTTGTTGCGACGCAGCGAAACAAAGGGGTTTCGGAGCCGTTAGCACTGCTGGAGATGACCTGTCCGTTCTCCCTGTGCTCTCCTGTCTGCCTGCCTGCTCCTCGAACTCCGCATCTTTCGAGTGTACGTTTCTGGCGACGATGCCAGATGAAGGATGAATGAAGGGATTATGTCTATGTCAGAACAAGATTTTATGCCTATCCAGAACTTTGATCATCTAGAGTTCTATGTAGGAAATGCGAAACAGGCGGCCTATTATTATAGCCATGCCTGGGGCTTTACCCCGATCGCTTACGCTGGCCTGGAGACAGGCGTGCGTGACCGCAGCAGTTACGTGCTGGAGCAGGGCAATGTGCGCCTGATTCTGACCTCGTCGCTGGGTCCCGAGGGAGAGATAGCCGAGCATGTGAAGCTGCATGGCGATGGCGTGAAGGTCATCGCCATGCGCGTGGAGGATGCCGCCCGCGCCTATCGCGAGGCGACGAGTCGCGGCGCGGGCGGCGTTGCGGAACCGATGACGCTCAGGGACGACTCCGGCACGGTGAAGCTGTCCTCGATTGCTATCTACGGCGATACGATACATACCTTTGTCGAGCGCCGGGACTACAATGGAACGTTCCTACCCGGCTACACGGCCCTGTCGAGCTCGACGCCGCCCCGCGCGCGTCCCGCCGGTCTGGCCGGTATCGATCATGTCGTGGGCAACGTAGAGCTTGGCAAGATGAACGAATGGGTCTCCTTCTACGAGCGCGTGATGGGCTTTACGCAACTGATCCACTTCGACGATCGCGCCATCAGCACTGAATACTCCGCGCTTATGTCAAAAGTGATGCAGAATGGCAGCGGGCGCATCAAGCTTCCAATCAATGAACCGGCCCATGGACGGCGCAAATCGCAGATCGAGGAGTATCTGGATTTCTATCGCGGCCCCGGCGTGCAACATATCGCGCTGATCACCGATGATATCATCTCGACCGTGCGCAACTTGACCGAACGCGGCGTTGAGTTCCTCTCCACTCCCGCCTCGTATTATGAGACGGTGCTTGATCGCGTTGGCCGCATAGAGGAGGATATAGAGCAGCTTGCAGAACTGGGCATCCTGCTTGACCACGACGACGAGGGCTATCTCTTGCAGATCTTTTCTAAGCCGATCGTCAATCGCCCTACAGTCTTCTTCGAGATTATCGAGCGTAAGGGCGCCCGTGGCTTTGGTGAGGGCAACTTCAAGGCGCTCTTTGAGGCGCTGGAGCGTGAGCAGGCGCTACGAGGCAATCTGTAAAATGAAACTGGTAAGCTTTAAAGCGGGCGATGGTCTGGTGCATGCGGGCGCGCTGCACGGTGAATATGTGTTTGGACTTGAGTATCCGACCCTGCTTGAACTGCTGCGCGATCCGGTTGGCCTTGAACACGCGCGGGCCGCTTTGACGCAGGACCCTCAGGGCGGTGCCTATGTCTATGTTCCCGCTGCGGAGGAAAAGCCCACGTCCATTCTGGATAGCGTGCAGCCTGTGTGGGGCGAGGAGGCGAAGGACTACGCACAGAACGAGGTCCGTTTCCTGCCGCCTATTCCTGAGCCGCCCACGTTGCGCGACTTCTACGCCTTCGAGCAGCACGTCAGGGCCGCTCGCGCGCTGCGTAACGCAGACATGATTCCAGAGTGGTACGAGATTCCGACGTTCTACTTTAGCAATACCAGCGAACTCTATGGACATGATAGCGATGTTCCCTACCCTGAAGGGAGTGTAGAGCTCGATTTCGAGCTTGAGATCGCCTGCGTGATCGGTCGCGAGGGGAAGGATATCCCGGTCGAGGAGGCCACCGACTATATCGCGGGCTATACCATTATGAACGATTGGAGCGCCCGTGATCTGCAGCGCAAAGATATGAAGCTTAGCCTCGGTCCCGGCAAGGGCAAAGATTTTGCTACCTCGTTCGGTCCCTGCCTGGTGACTCCCGATGAACTGGCGTCGCTGCGCACGGGCTCCGGTGCGAGCGAGCGCTACGATATGCTCATGCTCGCGCGCATCAATGGACGGGAGGTCTCGCGCGGCAATTTCAAAGACATCTATTACAGCTTCCCGCAAATGATCGCCCATGCTTCGCGCAACGCCCGCCTGCGCGTCGGCGATGTGCTCTGCTCCGGCACCGTGGGCACGGGCTGTATCCTGGAACTGACCACCGCCGTCCATCCCTGGCTCCAGCGCGGCGATGTCGTCGAATTAGAGATCGCGGGCGTTGGTGCATTGCGCAACCGGATTGTGTAGTTTAAAATCAGGAGGCAACGATGCCGCACTATCATCAACTGGGTGAGATACCCCCAAAAAGACATACGCAATTTCGCAAACCGAATGGTACGCTCTACTCCGAGGAGGTCTTCGGTACCGAGGGCTTCTCGGGTAACTATTCCATCCTCTATTATAACTATCCGCCCACGCGCGTAAAGAAGATCGAGAAGTCGCAGCCGCATCTTCCCGAAGTGTGGAACGAGGGCGTGCAGCGCCACCACCACCTCAAAAGCGCACAGCTTGCTCGCTCCGGCGACGCTGTGCTCGGTCGCCAGACGTTGATGTTTAACAACGATGTAGTGATAGGCATAGCGAAGCCAACTACACCTATGAACTACTTCTATCGCGACGGCGATTCCGACCTGGTGTACTTCGTACACGATGGTCACGGCACGCTGGAGACGAACTTCGGCCTGCTTCCTTACCATGAAGGCGACTATATCGTGATTCCGCGCGGCACGACCTTCCGTTTCGATCTCTCCGCCGACAGCTCTGAAACGACTTTCCTGGTCATCGAGGCGCGCGGCACCATCGAGCCTCCACGGCGCTACCTCAATAAAAATGGGCAGTTGCTGGAGCACGCGCCCTACTGCGAGCGCGATATCCGCCGCCCGCAGGAGCTTGTCGTGCACACCGGGCCGGGCGAGTACGAGGTGCGCCTCAAGGTCGGAAACACGCTCACCAGCTACTGGTACGACTTCCATCCCCTGAACGTCGTGGGCTGGGATGGCTACGAATATCCCTGGATCTTCAATATCGCCGATTTCGAACCCATCACCGGACGCGTCCACCAGCCGCCGCCCGTGCATCAGACCTTCCAGGGACCCAACTTCGTCATCTGCTCGTTTGTCCCACGCAAGCTGGACTATCATCCGCTCTCGATACCCGTGCCTTATAACCACAGCAATATCGATAGCGAAGAGATGATCTATTACGTCAACGGCAATTTCGGCAGCCGTCGTGGCATCGAGCGTGCCTCCATCACGCTGCACCCGCGCGGCATCCCCCACGGTCCACAGCCCGGAGCCGTCGAGAAGAGCCTCGGCGCCGAACGCACAGAAGAGCTTGCCGTTATGGTCGATACGTTTCACCCATTGACGCTAACGAACTTTGCTCGCTCAATTGACGACTCATCGTACCCATATAGCTGGATTTAATCTCTCCAAATGGGTCTTGAATAACATGAGCGTAATGTACCTGCAAAAAGGAGGGATCAGCAATGACGACTCGCATCATAAAATTTTACGAAACGACGCTGCGCGACGGCGAACAGACGCCGGGCGTGCATTACTTTCCACAGGAGAAGCTGGTAATCGCACAGGCATTGGCAGATATGGGCTTCGATACCCTGGATTGCGGCTTCCCCGTCTCCTCGCCGAGCGAGTTCGATGCTGTCAGGCTGATAGCCTCGAAGATCGAGAACGCTGAGATCTGCGCGATCGGACGCGCCAATAAAGGTGATATCGACGCGGCGTGGGAGGCTGTCAAGATCGCGGCCAGATCTGCCATCCAGCCGTTCATCAGCGTCTCGCCCCTGCACCGCGAGGTGAAGCTGGGCAAGACGCGCGACGAGGTGCGCGAGATGGCCCGCGTCGCCGTGGCGCACGCGCGCACCTATACTGAGAACGTCGATTTCGCGCTGGAAGATACGACGCGTACCGAGCACGATTTCATTCTGGAGGTGTGCGAAGCTATCTTCAAAGAGGGCGTGCGCTATGTCACACTCTGCGATACTGTCGGCTTTGCCCTGCCCTGGGAGTTTGGTCAACTCGTGGCCGATGTGAAGCGCGAGTTTCCGGGTATCCTCATCTCAGCCCATTGTCATAACGATCTGGGCCTGGCCGTGGCGAACGCCGTAGAGGGTCTGCGCAACGGTGCGGACCGCGTGGATACCTGCATCAATGGTCTGGGCGAGCGCGCCGGAAACGCCGCCAGCGAAGAGGTTGTGATGGCGATTCGCACGCGCTCCGCCGACCTTGGCCTGGATGTCAAAGTGGATACCACGAAGATCGCCTCCACCAGCCGCCTTGTTGCTCAACTATCGGGCATGCAGGTGCAGTGGACCAAGCCAGTCGTTGGGAAGAACGCCTTCTCGCATGGCGGCGGCATCCACCAGGACGGTGTCTTGAAAGATGCGCGCACATATGAGATCATGACGCCGGAGTCCGTTGGCCTCTCACCCGCCGATCGCCGTATGCACATGGGCAAGCTTTCGGGCCGCGCCGCCCTGGCCGCCCAGATGCAGGAGCTCGGCTACCAGCTTGCAATGGAGCAACTCAACTTCGCCTTCGACATGGCGAAATTGATGCTCGGCAAGAAGAAGGTGTTGGAAGAGATGGATATGCGGCATATTGCTGAGGCCGCTATCAACAAAAACGTGGTATAACAATTTTCAGTATCCTTTAGCGGATCGTGAAAAAATATTGACGCCAACCACTCCAGGAACGGCAGTATACATGCGAAACGCTAAAATGTCAAGTGAAAACGCAGTAGGAGACACTGTATGCCAAAGACTATGTTTGAAAAGATCTGGGATGCACACGTCGTGCGCGACGTGCCCGGAGAATCGACGGTTATTTATATCGACCGTCACCTGGTACACGAGGCGACCTCGCCACAGGCCTTCGCCGGCCTGCGCACCGCCAAAATTCCCCTACGCCGTCCCGATGCCACCGTGGCCGTACTTGACCATAACGTCCCAACGGTCAACGGTCGCCGCATGCTTGATGTTGTGGATCGGGAGAGCGAACTCTGCATAACAACCCTTGAGCAGAACGCAAAAGATTTCGGCATGACGCTCTTCAAAATGAACGACGAGCAGCAGGGTATCGTGCACATCATCGGGCCCGAGCTTGGCCTTACCCTCCCCGGCATGACGCTGGTCTGCGGCGATTCTCACACCTCCACCCACGGTGCGCTGGGCGTCTTCGCCATCGGCATCGGCACCAGCGAAGTCGAGCATGTGCTTGCCACTCAGTGCCTCTTGCAGCAGAAGCCCAAAACGATGAATATCCGCGTCGAGGGCAAGCTTGCTCCCGGCGTGACGGCCAAGGACCTGGCACTGGCGATCATCGGCAGGCTGGGCACGGGCGTCGGCACGGGCCACGTTATCGAGTTCAGTGGTTCAACCGTGCGCGATCTCTCGATGGAGGGACGCATGACGTTGTGCAACATGGCCATTGAGGCCGGTGCGCGTGCTGGCATGGTCGCGCCCGACGAGACGACCTTCGCCTATATCAAGGGCCGTCCCTACGCGCCGCAGGGTGAGCTCTTCGATCAGGCCGTCGCGTCCTGGCGTCAACTCGCCAGCGATCCCGGCGCGCAATTCGACGCCGTACATGAGATCAACATCGACGGCCTGGGTCCGCAGGTCACGTGGGGCATCAATCCTGGCATGGTCGCCGACATCAATAGCGCCGTCCCCGATCCCGCCGCTGTGAGTGATCCATTGCAGCGCCAGAGCTACGAGCGCGCCCTGAAGTACATGGGCCTGCAGGCCGGTCAGAAGATCGCCGACATCAAACTGGACACCGTCTTCATCGGCTCCTGCACCAATTCGCGCCTGGAGGATCTGCGCATGGCCGCCCGGTACGTGAAGGGCAAGCACGTCGCGCCCAATGTGCGCGCGCTGGTCGTTCCCGGCTCGATGCGTGTGCGCCGTATCGCCGAAGAGGAGGGCCTGGCCGATACCTTCCGCGAGGCCGGCTTCGAGTGGCGTGAGGCGGGTTGCAGTATGTGCATTGCCATGAACGGCGATCGCCTCTCCGAAGGGGAACGCTGCGCCTCCACCAGCAACCGCAACTTCGAGGGACGCCAGGGTCGCGGTGGTCGCACGCACCTCGTCAGTCCTGCCATGGCCGCCGCCGCCGCCATCGCCGGACATTTCGTCGATATCCGCGACCTGTAGCCGCGAGGAGAGATAGTATGGAACCATTCACCACATTGACGGGCCTGGTGGCTCCGTTAGATCGCACCAACGTCAACACCGACGAGATCACGCCTGCGCGTTTCCTGAAGACGATCAAGCGCACGGGCTTCGAGAATGCGCTCTTCGCGAACTGGCGCTTCTTCAACGACGGCACGCCCAATCCCGATTTCGTTCTGAACCAGCCGCGCTACCAGGGTGTGAAGATCCTGCTGGCCGACGACAACTTCGGCTGCGGCTCTTCGCGTGAGCACGCGCCCTGGGCGCTGCACGATTACGGCTTCCGCTGCCTGATCGCGCCCAGCTTCGCCGACATCTTCTACAACAACTGTTTCAATAACGGCATCCTGCCCATCACCCTCGGCATGGCGACCGTGCAGGAGCTCTTCGCCGCAGTCGAGGCCACCGAGGGCTACACGCTGGATATCGACCTTGCCGCCCAGACGATCACCACGCCGACCGGGCGCGTGATACGTTTCGAGATCGACACGTTCCGCAAAGAGGCGCTTCTCCAGGGCCTGGATAATATCGGCTGGACGCTCTCGCATAGCGATGAGATCGCCAGCTATGAGAGTCGCCGCAAGCAAGAGGCCCCCTGGCTCTTTGCCGCCGAGGCGCACTGATGATGAAATTGTTCAATATGGAAAAGCAGGTCGATTGCCAGTTACCCATTTACAAGCGGAGGTGCAGGGAGCTAACCGCCCCTGCACCTCCGCGAAGGAACAAGTTCCCAACTTCTTAATTATTGCTTCTTGCCCAACACCGTAAGGGAAAACGCCACAGCCCCAAAGTCGTCCGACTGTATCTCGGTGAGCATCTGCTGGTACAACTGCTCGACCTCCTGCTGCGTTGTCACTCCACTATTGACCAGGAATGGGAGTACGAGCCGATACGTCTGAGTGAGATCCTGGATGATCTCACTAGAAGCGGGCGTGCCAGACGAGAAATTCATCTCGGCCACTATTGACTGCACCGGCTGGCAGCCCGCATCCTGAACAAGTTGTTTGAGTACTGGAGTGATGCTGAGTAACCGTCCCTCAGGAGAGAAACTGCGCCCGGTCTGGAAGAAAGCTTGCGAAATCAGCCCGCCAAGTTGGGCGAAGGCAGGAGTAGTAACAATGGGTAGTTCGGCTTCAGTAAGCTGGATGGCTCCACCCGGGCGAATGACACGCACGAACTCCTGGAGCGCGTTCGGCCAGGCTTCGGCGGGAACGAGACCTACGATGTAGCGCACATTGACAAGGTCAAATGAATTGTCCGCGAAGTCCAGGCGCTGGAAAGGGTCCGTGACGGTGAACGAGACGTTCTCGACATCATGCTCTTTGGCCTGCTCACGTGCATGCTCAACCTGCCGGGCATCGTGCTCAATGCCAATAATCTCGACATCTGGAGAAGCCTGCCCGACGCTTATCGCCCACTCACCATTCCCAGAAGCAACATCGAGTACGCGCTGGAGGGGAGAAACAGAAGAACTCATCAGCGATGTCTGACCACGTGTCTTGAGAGTAGGGAGGTCGAAATGAAATAAACGTGGCACGGTCCCATCCCCTTCAGCAGCAGGAGGAAGAGGTATGCTCTGCTGCGCTCCGGTTGATGGAGCAAGCTGGGGAACAACACCTTCCGGTTTCTGTCCCCACGCAGTGAGGGTAAAGACCAGCCCACGGAAATGCTCCTCTAACATCTCTACTGAAAGTTGTTGCTGCAAGCGTGTAACCTCTTGTTGCGTTGTTACCCCCAGAGCCGTGAGGAATGGCTGCATCAGTTCGAAGGCAACGGTCAGGTCCTGATAGCCGCTCTGCTGCTGAGCAGCGCCTGCGGAGAAGTCGAGGGCGCTTGCTCGTTCCTGGATGTTGACACAGCCTGCATCACGCAGAAACCGTCTCAGCCAGGGAGCAATGCCAAGATTTCGCCCGTCAGCAGAGAAATTAAGTCCGCTTATCTGCGCCGCCTGCAACAGCAATTTCATGAGCTTCTCATATGCGGCGCTGGTGGTCACGCCCCATTCACTACCCGTGATACGGATGATCCCGCCTGGTTTCGTAACACGCATGATTTCCTTGAAAAGCGGTGCAAATGCCGCTACCGGAATGACCTCTTCTATATGGCGTGCATTGACCAGGTCGAAGGACACGTCGGGGAAATCCAGAGGCTGAGTAATGTTGCCGACCTGAAAGCTAGCGTTGTCTAAACCGCTTGAGCGCGCCTGGATGGTGGCGTAGTCGATCATATTGTTGCTAATGTCGATGCCAGTGACGTGCATATCGCGATGAGCCTGGGCCATGCCCAACACCCAGCCTCCTGGACCACATGCTACATCCAGGACAGTGTGGATGCGGGCAATCGTCTCCTCGGATTGCTCAGGGAGGAGTCCTCCCATTGATGTAGTAAAATTCCGATCTTGCTCGATCAGATGTACGCCCTCTGCTTGACTGTCACCGAGAATATAATAATTTCCCGTGAGAGAGGGATCGTAGTTAGCCATCGTGTAACTCCTTCTGTGTTCTCTATTGCTTTAGTTTGCTAAAGTCTTGGGTACAATGTTTCTAGGTGTGGAGCGGCTTTACAGCTTCTCTGTATGCTCTAGTTGATAGTATCTTGTCTATTTTGTTTTTGCCTCTGCTGTTTTGGTTGTCGATGCCAGTGGAGGTTTTTGTGTGGGTGTGTGACTACTAACTTCATAGTACGCTTAGATTTTTATGTACTCATGGCACTCTTTGACTTCTTTCCCTGGTTATTCTTTGGTATTCTGTTAGCAGGGGAGAGTTAGATTTTTCTAGATCAAGTTCGAACCTGAGAATACTGTCACCTTCATACTTGGTCTCCTCCATTCCTAATTTTCGAGCGAGTCTAATTCCATCAAGTTTTTCAGATGTGCCATAGAGTTTTTTGACTGGCATACCTTGTTGTGTGAACTCTTCTAGTACGGTGATTGTATCTCGAAGCAACTTGAATGAGTTAATTCTTTGCTCTGTATTGCTTATTCCTGGTCGTACTCCTAGGGAGACGAAAAGTGAGTCTATTGGTTGTCCAGGTGTAAAAGGTAAGACGTTCTCTGCTCCTGTTATGGAGTACACTCCTGTTCCTGCTGGTGTAGTGATTGATTGTTTGGGTGTTGGTCCCATGAGTTGTTTTAGAGCATCCTCTGTGAACCATATTAAGCTGATGTATCCTACAACTATGTTTTCTTGCTTAATGATGTAGTACACATATGGGTTTTTGTGCCATATCCTTAACCGCTCCTCGTAGCTAGGTGTGCCACCTATTCCATATATTGCTATGCAAAGCTCGTATATACCTCTTATATCCTCTTCTGAACTTGCTCTTTGAAATGTTGCGTGTTCAGTGGAATGCAGGAGTATGAATAGCTCTCTAGCCTGGGCCAGTTTTTCTATTTCTGCTCTAGGGTAGTAGCCCTCGGTTTGTCCTGGAGGAACTATTTTTTTGATCTTTCCATCTCTCACATAGTTGTGGAAGGTTGTTTTGGGATATCCTAGCCTTTTTGCGGCTTCTGCTGCTGTATACATGCCTGTGGGGGCATTTGCTCTTTTAACCACGGGTATTCTCCTTAATCTAGTTGACTGTCTCCTGATCGAATTATACCACACTTTGGAACTCTTTGCACTATAGGGCTTGACAAGTTTCTTTGTTTCGTGCTAAAATTGAAGTAGATCAGTTGGAACTCTTTGAATTCGTGGACTCGATAGTTTTGTAGGATTTGTTGGTTTAAAGAACAAGCGGTTCTATGAAGTGCTCTGAGCGACGGTCGAGGCTCTTGATGGTGTACGGCTGAATGTGCAGCAGGCTGTGAAGGCGAAGTAAGCGGCGCTGGCCCATTCAAACACCGACTCAACTGAATACCTCACCCCATCTAACAGGATGTGAGCACGCATGCACACGGTAGATTGTCTGAGACTGAATACTTAGGAAGTTTCAGTTGTGCGTACCAGACTTTTGAGCACGTGGCCTCTGGAAGCTCACGGATGGAAGGATGACCAGGGATAAATCCCTCTTGTACAAGAGGTGTGAGGACTTTTCTCTATTTCATTCGTTGTTTCCTTCTTTGCTGTCCCCTCTAGAAGAAAGGAACCTGCGTATGCACAATCAGTTTTTTTATGTGCAACTCTGGCAACGACTCAATGTCAATGTCCCTCCTATTCAACAGCGCGTCCAGGCCCCTTCTGAGGGTCACGCGATTGTGCAAGTGATGCGCCTTCATCACTTGTCGTACGTCGACCGCGCCTGGGTGAGTCCTTCTGTCTACGCTGCTCCGACTGTGCGCCTGGTAGAGATCACTGTTAAAGGCAAGGTGCGCCGGTGGAGGCAGGAGGTGTTGAGAACATCGTAGCGCCTTCATGAAAAACCCTGTTTAAACGTTGTTTTTTGTGTCTGGTGAGAAAGGGGTGATGCCGTGCCTCCACCTGAACTTTGTCTTGACAGTTTTCTGCAATTTTTAGCTGATCGTTCTTATGAGGTCGTCGGCTATTCGGGCCTGTCGTTTTTTCGCAATCCGCTTGCTGAATGGTTGTCCTTATCGTGTGGCTGCCTGGTGGCAGTTGACACGGATAGTTACAGCTACGTCTCTTCTTCGTGCTCTCGTCTTCTGCCTTGTTGGGCGCGTCGTCTGGTGGCCTGGTTGGAGGCGTGCTCTCCCGCTCCGCTTACTGGCGAGATGGTGTTTACCATCCTGGCTCAATTAGAGGCTGGCGCTCGGTTTCCCCACTTCTAGTCCGTTTCTCCCGCTCGTCTGTTTGTCCTTTCTGTTTTCTCTCCCATTCTGAGGGGTGTTATGCAACAAGCTGCAACACAACTGCGTGAGGCGTGGCTGCAAGAAGCTGCGTCTTTTCTCATTGATCACATGACGAAGCAAGGATTGCCTGCAACGGCGGCGCGGGTCTCCTGTGGCTGGCCCTCGCGTGGTGGTCTCTCGGCGCGTCAGGCGGTGATCGGACAGTGTTTTTCGCCCACGATCTGTCGGGATGGCAAACCGCAAATTTTCATCTCGCCGCGCTTAGATGACAGTCTTGAGGTGCTTGGGACGCTGCTGCATGAACTGGTTCATGCCTCAGTTGGCACGGACAAAAAGCATGGCAAGGTTTTCTCGCAAGCCGCGCGCAAAGTCGGCCTGACTGGCCCGCCCACGGCAACCACGGTTGGCGACGGTCTGCGACCTCTCTTACAGTCGTACATCGATCGCGCTGGCCTCTATCCTCATGCTGCTATCCTGCCTCCACACAAAGAGAAGGCCGGTTCACGGCTGCGCTTGTATGAGTGTTCCTGTGAGCCGGTGGTCAAGGTGCGTGTGGCTAGTGATCGCTTTCAAGCGCGCTGCGAGGTCTGCGAGGAACTGTTTACCCTGGTTGAGCCGCAAGAAGCATAGGAGATGCTCAATGCTCATACTCTGGATTATTGGTCTGATCGTTGCAGGCTTTGTCGGGTACTGGCTCGGCTCGGTTCTACAAGTAGTCAGAAAGGGCTTACATTATGAACCTGTTTATTACTTTTGCCGTTGTTGTGATTATCGGTTATGCTGTCCTTCGTCGCTCTGGTGAGAAGAATGAAAAGAAGTTCTGGCAGGAGTATTACAAGAAAAAAGATCCTCCTGCACATGGTTGGGTAGACAATCGACCATCCTTGAGTGCCTGGGCCTGGTGCTTTCTTTTTGCCGTCGTAGGTGCGTTCATCATCGCTAAGATGGGTGGGTTCTAGAATGGAGCAGACCTGTTGAGTAGGTTCCTTTAGTTCTTTGAAGGAGACGTATATGGATTGGGTGACGGTGATCAAGGATTGTGGTTTCCAGGTGATCGTTACTATTGTGCTTGTGGTTCAGTTTTTCGTGACGGTGTACTTGCGTCGGCGCGTACGCGCTCTCGAGCAGTATGAGTACTGGTATTTCAACCAGTATCAGCACTATCAGTCTCCTACACAACCATTGACGGTGCGTTATCCATTACCGAGGCCGAAGTAGTTGAGCGGTATGAAGCAATGCTCACCACTCAGGCGATAGTAAGGAGGTTTTCAGTGAACTGGTCACATCTGTATGAGATTGCGTCGCTTGTAGCATTGGTGGCATCGGCGCTTCTTCTTATGAGAGCAAAAGGCTATGTACGGGTGTTCTTTTATGTAGACACTTCCCAGGAGGCAGAATGTTTGCTCTTCCTTCAATGAAGCCAGGAAAAACGAGGATCGGCATGGCTGCACTGCTGGAGGCATTGAGCGAGTGTTCGCGGATTGTTTCATAGCAAAGCTCCTATGTTCAAAAAGTGTCTACATAACCTTATGTCCTTGATTGTCTTGGGTGCAATTGTTGTGTTTGTGTGTGTGACCGGCCTACACGCTCTGTAGGTTTTATCAGGAGGTGTGCATGAGTTTTGTAACTTGTATGGTCGCCGTGATTTTGGGTGTTCTGTCGTTTCGGGTTCAGCGTCGTTTGGATCGTTACCTTGTACAGCTTGCTTCTTTTCTCATGCTCATGTACTTCTTGCATCAGTTGCATATGTTTTAGGAGGTGCCCTATGCTGTTGCTTTTCCTGCTGAGTTTGGGTCTTGCTGGCTTTGTTGGTCTGGTGATTGGTTTCATCTGGTCTCACCATTTCAACGGTTGAGGGGAGGTGTTTTGATGTATGGAGAACTCTTAGAGGCGCTCTCTGAAAATGACGCCTTCAATGTTTACCTGGTTCGTTTTCCTGGCCTGGGCGAGCTGGTCGCACAAAAAGTCTCGATCGTCGAGCGTACCTGTGACTCACCTGAACTACCTAATCTCGTGGCTGGTCGTGATGCGGTTGCCTCTTTACATGGGGTCGCCTTAGAGGGTGGCTTCCAGGCGCTTGCGCGGGTCTTCTACGGGGCCTACGAGCGCTATTGTGACTGTCTGATGAGCTACTTATAGGAGGGGTGCTGCTATGCCATTGGTTGCTTGTGGATGTACCTCACAATACCCTGTCTGTGAGACGGGTCAAGCGTTGTTTCGTCGGGTCGTCATCTGGTACCAGATGGTTCAGGCTCCTGATTTTCCTGCCTGCTCGGTTGAAGTACGTGATGCGGTCTTTGATTGTTACCGTGAGGCGGTCAATGACTACCTGTCACATTGTGGATGTCCTGTTCAGGAGGTGTACTCATGAAGAAACGATCAATGAGTCGTGCTTGTGAGGAACAAGAGCAGGTCGCCGCTCGTCGTGTTCCGGTCTTGCGTTGTGAGTGCTGCGGCGTGGCTCTGCGTCGCCGTTCCTGGTTCACGGCGTTCTATACGCTGCTCTGTCGGGCGTGTTGGATTGCAGAAACATCAGGCTGTCAAGATGAGGTGACGTATGAGCAAGTGTGAGGTACAAGGGCATCAATTTCATGTGACTCCTGTTCCTGGTTTCTTCCAGTGTGGTCGGGCTATTGACTATAAACCGAAGTCAGGGAAGCTCGTTTATTGTGGTCAACTGGCGGTCTGTCCTGCCTGTCTCGGCTTTGTGTACTCCTGTCTGCCAGTTTTCTTCTGTGAGGCGCATCACTTCTGCTGTCTTGAGGATTTTAGGGTGATTGCCTGTATTGATGATACCTCTTCTGTTGGTGTTGAGCGACTCTCGTATGAACAGTCTTCACTTTGGTAAGGAGGTGTGTTTATGCAGCAGCTTCAAGGCCTGGTCATTTTCACCAATCAAACGGTTGCTGTTCCTGCTGCGGTGTCGGGAACGTCCTCGTATGGAGTGATGAGGTTGGATGTGGAGATGCATCCAACTAACTCACGTGAGGGGTATGTCACGATTGGTGAGCGTCGAGGATGGGTCGTTCAGTCCTATCCTCCTATCCTCGACGGGTTTCCTGCCTTTTTCTTGTATCAGTGGCTCGATCAACCTGGGGTACCCGTCTGGTAGGAGGTGATGTATGGTCCTGTCCTACCTGCGTTCGTCGCTGCTGCGCTTTGTGGCCCTGGTCGCGGTTTCGGTGCCGTTTCTACTGGTGCTGACACACCTGGTCGTCCTGGTGCAACCATCGCTGGTGTCGCTGGCTCGTCTGCTCTCGGCGCAGAGTGCTTCTGTCTCTCCTGTGTCTTCGGCCTTTGTGGTCAGGCGGATTAACCAACTGGACCCTGCGCAATACGCTGATCTACAGGAATACCAGGAGTGGTCGCCTTCGGCCTGCTCGGCGGCCTCGATGACGGAAGTCTTGAATGCGTACGGCGGTCACTATCGCCTGACCGATATTCTCGCGGTCGAACGACAGGTTGGGGCCATTTCTGCCTCGGATGGCTTGCTTGGGGACGGTGGTATTGAGCGAACCATGCAACGTTTCGGGTTCTCGGTCCAGTGGGGGTATACTCTCACGCTTGATCAAGTGATCGCTTCCGCTCAACAGGGGCATCCCGTGATGGTCAGTTTTCCGCCTGCGCGCTGGTCCGGTGGGCATCTCTTAGTGGTCACAGGTGGCGATAGCGCAATGGTGCACGTGGTGGACTCATCGAGCTACAATATGCAGTCGCTTTCACGCGCGCAATTTCTGCACTGGTGGGCGGGTTTCTCTGCCGTCGCGCTGCCGGTTTCTCCTGTCTTTGGGATGTCCGTGCCTGGGGGTCCAACGATCTCGGCGGCGGTGGTTAATCGGGTGCTCTTGCAAGCGGGTTCTCCTGCGCAAGGGACAGGACAGGCGCTCTACGATCTCTCCGCACAATACCGTGTGGATGATGCCTACGCCCTGGCGGTCTTCGAGCATGAAAGCACCTTTGGTCTCTATGGGGCGGGCAACGTCAATCATGCGCTCGGCAACATCGTTTGTGCAGGCTATCCCACCTGTCACGGGAACTTTCGCTTTTATCCCACCTGGGCCGATGGCTATGCCGATTTTTACCGCTTGATTGTCAATGAGTACTTTTCTCGTGGTCTGACAACCGTGCAGGCGATTACGCCGGTGTACGCGCCTGCCTCGGAAAATGACCCTGCGGCTTATATTCAGTCCGTGTGTGCCTCCATGGCGCGCTTTCGTGTCATGTGAGGTGTGTTGTCCGGTTGGGCATGCGCATTTGATGGAGCATGCCCCTTCTGAAAGGAGTCTCCCTATGGCAGTAACGATGATTGGCACGATTAAAAATGGTGGCGCCTACAACGTCAACAGCAAAAAAGGCCCACAAATTATGATTTCTTTTACGATCGTCGATGAGGTCGGCAATGGCTTTGCCTGCCAGATGTGGCCCGATGACCCCCAACATCAGGCGTTGGCCTCTGTGATCGAGCATGCCCGCCGTAAACAAGTCCAGTGCACGGTCGCTGGTTACAGCGTGCGCAAGCGTCAAGATCAGAACAACAATGAACGCATTCAAGCCAATTTTGTGGTCACGGATGTCACCATTCCTGGCCTGATCGCGCCTGCGCAAGTGCAGCAGTAGTCTTCTCTTCTTTCGGGTGTTGTTGGTATGTCTCTGCTGGCTCGGTGCATACGCCGTGCATTTGAGCCAGTAGAAAAGGAGTCTATCCTATGATAAAAAATGGAAACATTGTCAACTGGCATCTGAGCCGCGAACGGTGGGATGTGTTACTCTCGGTGGTCCTGCCTCTGGTGCTGATGATTGAGTCGGGCTACGCGAATGGGTGGGTCTACGCCGATGGCAACTTGAGCCTGCGTAACCCCAATACCTACCTGGCGCTTGGTCGTGGCCTGTTTCTGGAAGTGCTCATTTTTGCGATGTTCAAGCTGGTACGTGTCCTGCTGCTGAAACGACAATGGATCGTGGTGCTGATCCCGCTGGTGATTGGTGTGGTCACGATGGTGGTCTCTGCCGGTCTCAATATCGGGTGGGCCAACCGTAGCGGGGAGATGGCCTCCATCGTCGCCACGGTCGGACAGTTCCTCCCGTCTTTTGTGCTCACCCTCTTTAAGCTTGGGATTGGCCTTGTCTTCCCCCTGGCGGTCGGGGCCTGCGCGCTGCTGGATGTGGGGGCGCTCGTCGATGAAATGCTGCATGCCTCTGCACATATGAACGAGCGTGCGGCACGGGTGCAGGTGGCCGAACAGCATCAACAACTCTGGATGAAAAAACAGAAGGAGAGTACCAAAGAACTGGAAGCCGAATACGAACTGATGGCGAAAACCGATGCGCGCAACATGGTCAACCGTGTCAAGCAGGGTGACTATTCCTTTGGCATCAATGACGCGCAAAAGAACACGGTGCAACCCTCGGTGACGCGCATTGCGCCGGTTTACCCACAGACGCCACAATTGCCGCAAGGCGCAACCATCAACGGGCAGTCCTTCCCTGCCGGTGCGCCCACGGGCAATACGCAACAGATCAATGTCCCGCCTTCACTCAGTCCTTTGCAAGCCAATCCTGGCCTGCTCAATAAGGTCAACGGTTTCTTTGGTCCCAAACAGTAGCTTTTTGCACGCCAGCACGCCTGGACGCCGCAAGGGGTCCGGTGTGCCTCTCTCACACAGCCGGTTTCAGAAAGGAGGTGTCCGATGGTTCAGATCACATCGACGCTGCTGGACTCCTGGTTGTCCTACTGCGTGGGGCGTCGGAACGATTTTGCGACACAGCACCAGGACGGACGCTACCTGCGTGCAGGCTACCCGCTCACCTATGACGTGATCATGCAGCATTTGCAAGGACTGCTCACCGTTGGCACCTATGTGATTGATGAGTACGGCCTCTGTCATTTCGCCGTCTTTGACGATGATACGCCCGATGGCCTGATGAGGCTGCATTCCCTTCAAACGGGCCTGGCGGGGCGAGGCATCCCCTCCTACCTGGAACAATCGCGGCGTGGTGCGCACCTGTGGGTCTTTCTCGCCTCGCCGGTCATGCCTTTGCTGCTACGCTCCTGGCTGTTGCCCTTCTGTCCTCCTGATGTAGAGTTCTACCCCAAACAGGACGCGCTCACGTCTGAGCGTCCCTATGGCTCCCTGGTTCGTCTGCCCCTTGGGGTGCATCGTCTGAGCGGTGCGCGCTATCCCTTTGTGGAGCTGGTGAACGGCGCGCCGGTCCCGCTGGCATCCTCGGTGCTGGATCTGCTCACCCTCTTCCCTTCCCTGCAACGGGTTATGGTCCCTGAGTCGATCGTGCCGCCTTCGTCGTCGAGCGCGTCACCACCTGCACAGACAGCCATTCCCTTCTCCTGTCAGGTAGCATCCAGCGTTCCACCGAACATTCGCGCGTGGTGCATGCAGTACGATCCTCTGGCGGTGATTGGGCGCTATGTGGCTCTGGATGAGAAGGGAATGGGGTGTTGTCCGTTTGGCTGGCACCATGATGATGGGGTCGATACTCATCCCTCTTTTTGGGTCTATCGTCCGTCGTCTCCGTCGTCGCTGTGTTGTTGGTACTGTAACACCTGGGGGCAAGGTGGCTCTCTCTTCGATTTCTTGCGCTACTACTATGGCCTTGAGGCGTCTGATCTCTGGTCTCGCCTCTGTGCTGGTGCTCACTTCTAAGGAAAGGCTTTGCTTGAAATGGTTGATGGTTGCCTGTTGTGTAGGAGTTGCTATAGAAAGGAACAGATGAGATGAGACTGAGAGAGGCATTGGAGATCGCGTGTTCTGGTGGAAGCGTCACTCCTGGGGCGATTAATGGAAGCAGCTATGTTTGCTATGATGAGGAGTCTCATGGGACCTTCAACCGTCCCTGGCAGTATATCCCTGACATTCAGTCAAATAGGCTTGATGTCTATCATCTTGCCGATGACCAACTTGAAAGTATCGTGCTTTTTGCTCACGCTCAAGGGTGGGAGCCAACGAGCAATCTTTTCCTTGAATAGTGCTCACTACTCTTAGTTTAGGAGGTGTTTTCATGCCTGACTCTTCTGTTGGTGATCTCTATGTCTGGTGTCGTCCTGCATTTGAACAGGTTGTAGGGAGTGTTCTTGCTTCGCTGTATCCTGGTGAACAGGTGCATGTGTCTCCTGTGTTGGGGTTGACGATGTTTCGTGTTTCGGTCTCCGTTCCACAAGGTCCGTGCCTGGACATATTGAACGTGCTCTTGATGCGTGGCGCTGGTGCGATTGTGTATTCGTGGTTTGAGTCAGTGTCTTATGTGTAGGGAGGTGTGTTGATGACTGGCCGTGAACAGCTTGATCTCCAGGTGGTTTGCGCAAAGGTGCTTGCTGGTCTTGGCAACCCTGCCGGTGCCTATGTGGAGTCGGCTCACAAGGAATTTGTGACCACTGATCGAGGCTTCCATATTGACTACTGGCGGCTGGTGGTCGTGGTCCCTGGTCTACCGGTGCTGTACGTTCAGCATCCTGCGGAAGACATTCCGTGTGAAGGGTGTGGGACACTCTACCCTGCCACCATGCTAGAGTATGGGGCCTGTGTGACCTGCTGGTCAGCGATGCCTTATATGTTGCCGCTACAGGCGTAAGGAGGTGTCTCTATGCCTATGAAACCGCTCTACGGCGTCTATGTCTGTCTGACAGCGGACTCGGCGCGTTGCCTCAAAATTGATCTCTATGGTGGTGAACGTGCCTCTACGGTTGATGAGGCGTTACATGGCTTCATGCGACGTTTTCATCTGTTCTATGTCGAGACGGCCCTGATTATGTCGATTTCTGAGCAAGGCGATATCCTGGGCGGTGACTTCCGCTTACAGGTGTCCTGTGAATTGAAACAACAGGAGGTGAAGTGATGTCACGACAAACAAAGAAACAGTATATCGAACAGGCGTTACTCGTCATTTGTCAGGTGTTGTCTCAGAACGGACAGAACCCTTTGCAGGCAACAGTTGATCAGGCATTGCACGCGTTTCAATGCTATGTTCAGACGCAACCGATGTCATTGTTGACCTATAACTATTACTATTACGGTTCGAGCTTTCAGCGTGATCTTCCCTTGATGTGGCCTGCCTTTCAGTATGAGCTGGCACGCTCTTTTGATCTGATCTAGGAGGCGTGAGTATGAACCTTGCAGAACAGCGTGCCATTGCTCTTGGTGCGGTTCGCTCGCAACTGGCAAGAATGCAGCTTGATCTGGCTATGGTGAGTGCTGAAGATGCACATGTGGTGTTAGATGATCTAGCGCGAGAGTGTCCTGATCTGGTGGCGTCTCAGTGGTATCAGTCCGCTTCATCCCATCAAATGCAGCTTTTTTATGCGGAATGGGAGCAGTGGCGGCGGCAAGGTCAGCAGCAGTTACAGGTCTCTGATCACTTTCAACAGATGATGAACCGCTTGTTTCCGCTCGCTTAAGTTGGGCAGAATGGCGCAGTCCAGGTAACACGCGCCATTCTATCTACATTTTCGTTGAGTTTTGGATTGCCAGATGGTTTCTGGTCATATTCTACTTGGTAGTGTTATTTATCGTATTGAGGAAAGCTATCAAGGAAATCTGCTTGTACTTCTGCGTATTCCCATTCTATGGTTTTTTCAGGGTATTCAATAAAGACAACTCTGGTAACTGGCGGATATTCTTCGTTACCTTCTTCCAGCTCTGCTTGTTCTCCTGTATATGGTCTGACACCTGCATGAAATCCTTGTGCTCTTGCTGAATACACTAGTGCCTCAATTAATTTCTGTTGGGGCTTGATAAATAAAAAATCTATGCTATCTTCCATTTCTATTCCTTTCTGCATAATAGCATGCAGTTATCTAGTAATGTGATAAAATGGCATTTTCACTTAATGCACATGTTATCTCATTTATCTGTTGAAACCGGCTAAATAGGCTTAAAGTCTGTTGCGCAAACACCATCCATGAGGTATTCAACAGTTACGGCTACACCATTAGAAATGGTGCTTTTTCGGGAGATAGTTACAATCCATTTTGTGACGGGGAGATTGATGTCTGTATTACTTCCGATCTCTGCTATGTGGAGGCGGTTGGGAATTGCTGTGACCTGGCAATCACTTTTTTGTACGTGCAATCCAAATTGGGCGGCGTAGGTGATTGCCTCGTGTTTTATGTCATCTTGCGTGATTTCTTCAATCTTTTTTGGGCTGTCTGATGATGGTTGGTGGTGGTTACTATTCACCATGTCGATCTTTGCCTTCTTGATGATTTATTTTCAGCATTTAGGATGCTGCTGCTGTGGATTATAGCATGGATGGTTTGAAATTACTAGAACTTTTTTCGAAACATTGCTTGGTTCCTTATAAAGTCCCCGTTTAAACCGCGTTTTCTTCCTCTCTTCCTCTTCTTCTCCTCACGGCTCGTATGCTTCATCCTTGTAGAGTGGCCTCGTTGCTTTCATATACGCGCACGTTTGGAGGTGGTTCTATGCAAGAACGTGCTCAATCGGTTGTCTACCTTATCCATTTTGATCAGCCTTACTATCACGCCCGTCACTACCTGGGTACCACCTATGATCTAGAGCATCGTTTAGCACAACACGCGCTTGGTCGTCGCGCAGGCGGTGCGCGTCTCATGGAAGTGATCACGCAGGCGGGGATTACGTGGCGGGTGGCCTGCCTCTGGTCTGGTGGTCGTGAGCTTGAGCGGCAATTGAAAGGTTATCACAATAGCTGTCGTCTCTGTCCGATTTGTCAGGCAGAGAGGATGTGTGAACAGATGTTTGCAACGGTCTCAGAAGAAGAGACGGAGCAAGAAAACTGGTTCTAAGGAGGTGTGTCCTGTACACAGAAGAGCAGCACTACGAGGTCGCGCTCTGGCGGGTGTGGCCTTCGTCGTTTCCTGAGCATGTGGATACCCTGTGGGCGGCTGATCATCTCGACGCCATCGAACTGGTGATGCGCGTTCATGGCCTCTCTATGGTGGCACGAGCTGCGGTCACGCTCTGTGGTGTGCGTAGCATCTCTCGTTATACGGGGGTTCGCCTGACGTCTGGTGGTTTGCAATTTCGTGCGTATGCAACAGTTTAAGGAGGTGTGCCTATGGAGTCATCCATCAAACTGCTTTCCTATGGGATAGATACGCTGGTCTTGAATGTACGCTATGCGGATCAGGACTTTCGACCGATCAAGTGTGAATTGGATGAGGTGCTTGCCCTGTGGCTGGATCAACTGCAATTGGAGGCTCGTCATGCAGAAGTCGCGGTTGCCTCTGATTGGCGCTTTAAGGATACCTTGCTCTTTGTCGAGCCGTCAGGGGCGGGTCGTCAATGGCGCTGGCGGCTCACTTGTCGCTACCTGACGCTGACCGTCTCGCCTGGGCGTTTCAATGACCTGATCGCACAGGTGCGCTTTGCCTCGGAATACCTCTGGCAAGAAGCCTGGGCTGGTGACGCGCTCTCGCAGGTACATGACCTGCTCATATTGATCTTTGGGGAAGACATTCTCCTGCAAGTCTCAGAAGTCCATCTCTGTGCTGATCTGATGGGCTACGACTTCTCGCAAGTAGACTACGAACAGCATTTTGTGACCCGTGTGCGCAAAAACAGTTCGATCTATGCTGTCGGTGTCGAGGGTGTCTCGCTCGATAATCACCGTGTCTCGACGCTCCAATTTAGCTCCCATGCCTCCCCGCTCTCCTGCTCGATCTATAACAAGACATTGGAAATCAAACAGAAGTCGTACAAGACCTTCTTCTATGATCTCTGGCGTGTAGGACTTCCCGCGCCCTCTGGTGGTCAGTGGGATGGAGAGTCAGATGTATGGCGGGTCGAATTTCGGTTTAAACGTGATTTTTTGCACCAACTGACAACGCCGATTGAAGGGGCGTATGTCCTGCTGGATCAACTCTCAGCGCTCTGGACGTATGCGGCGGGTTCCCTTGCCGGTGGTGCTGATGGTTTGCCGGATGGCTGGCTGCGCTATGTGCTTCCCTCTGATGATACGAATCGGTCGCGCTGGCCGGTGCATCCTGCCTGGCAGATCGTACAGGCGGCATTTCTTGAGCCTGGGCCTGATCATCCTGGTGCGGTGGTGCGCTATCGGGTGCGTGAGAAAAATCTAGAGCGAGGTGTGGCGGCGACGATCGGGTATCTCTCCACGCTGGCGGCCTGGCTTGGTGGTGAGTACGTCGCGCCTGAGTCTGATCTTTCGATGGTGCTGCAATGGCTCTATGGCTCTGGCTCTGACTACCTGGACGACAAACAGCGTGATTTTGTTGAGGAGGTCAAAAAGAAGCAACTGCGCTACGCTCCGCGCTCCTACTCTTCTCTCGTCAAGCCGCTCAATGATATCACTTACTGATCTCGCGCTAAGAAACTAAACTGAATAGCCGCGTAGTGGAGAACGAGGTAGGTGAAAAAACCTGGTAGCATCAAGCTACCAGGCTCCTGGGTCACATTCTAGAGAGGGCAACAGAACCTACTCGCCCGATTTATGGAGGAATTAAATCCACTCATGCCCTTTCTCACAAAGGTGAAGACCCGTATGCCCTGCCGTATAAGCACAGGACTGCTGGCAAGTGGGACACTTAGCAGGGCAATTTTCAATAGCACACACATCCTGAACAACGCCCCTGGTGCCCTTGTCTTCTTCAACGGAACGACTGACGACGAGGGTGTTTGTTTCGTTTGGCATCGTATAGCCTCCTTTCAGCACGCTGCTTCCTTGCCAGTGTGCTGATGTGCCTGAAACCGCAGAGACGAGGGGAGTAAAGATGAACCCCACCAATTGCTCAGCGGTGAAGGTTTTCTCTACAATAAAGTACCAAGAAAAGGTAAGAAATGCAACTCCGCAGCCTCACTCTATACCGCTTGCCGGCTGGTGAGACCCGTGAAGACCTGCGGCTGCGCCACCGGTTTGCTTACGTGATTATCACGTAGCGAATACAAAAAGCGTTTCAGGATGAGTTCATGCTGCTTCTACGACATCTTTACTTCCCCATGTCGAGATCAGGAGGAGGTGCCCTCATGATCGGTATTGCGATGGTAGAAGTTCAGCATGAGGGTGAGCGTGCCTACCTGCATCAGCATGTATGGATGTCTGAGGGGTATCTCTATGCTCCTGTTGAGCTTGCAGATTGGATCAAGGTGACGCAAGAACAGCAAAAGTGTCCGCTTACGGTACAAAGCTGGTATCTCAAAGAGCGTTCGGATATAGGCTACTGAGAAAGTCGGAGGTGGTCTATGGGACACTCACGGGGTTCTGTCATGGGGTGGCTCGTCTTTGGTTGGGGCCTGTTGCAGATCACGCATCAACCGTTGAAAGCTTTCCAGATAGGTGTCATGGTCTTTCCATCTGGTAAAGTTGCCAATGTGCCGTGTTCGACGCAATTTCGCCGCCCATTGCATCGAGGCATGTTTTATGGTCGAGTCGATCTGGATGGGAAACAGGACGGTGCGTTCCTGGTGTTGTTCCTTTCGGAAGCGCTCTTCTTTTTCCAGTGCGGCTCGTACTTCATCCTCAACCCATTCACTCCGAACAGAGGACTCAGAGAGGATGAGCAACAGTTTGTCAGAAACGCGGATGGCTTCTTCGATGTGATTGGGAAAGTGATCACCGATTTTCAGGCTGTGAGGAGCGAACCAGCACCGAGTGCCTTGGTGTTGCAAGTCGGCATACAGGCGTTCGGCAAATTCCTGATCAGTGCTCGAATAGCTGAGAAAGCAACTGTAGTACTGGATGGGGTGTTGCAGAAACGAGCGGGCATAGGAGATCGACTCATTACTCAAACCGGCTCCGCGCAAGAAGATGTCAGGAATGCCACCGTTCGATCGTTCAAGGGTGCTGGTGCTAATTTCCGATGGTCCGTGGTGCTGTATTGTCTCAAGTCCTTTTACCATGCACAGATCAAGGCTTCCAAATACGGTCCATGCTACGATGGCTCTGCTGAGCTGGGCTCCGCTGAGGTCGGCTCCGCTGAGGCGGGCATAGCTGAGCTGGGCTCCGCTGAGGTCGGCTCCGCTGAGGCGGGCTCTGCTGAGGTCGGCAAAGCTGAGGTCGGCAAAGCTGAGGCAGGCTCCGCTGAGGCGAGTTCCGCTGAGGTCGGCTCCGCTGAGGCGGGCTCCGCTGAGGTTGGCAAGGCTGAAGTCGGCTGCGCCGAGATTGGCTCCGCTGAGGTCGGCTGCGCCGAGGTCGGCTCCGCTGAGGTCGGCAAAGCTGAGGTCGACTCCGCTGAGGTCGATGATTTCGTTTGGGTGTTCTTTTCTCCATGCATTCCATACTGTTCCTCTTTGTTGGAGTTTGTTAAGTTGTTCCTGGTCTGCCATGTTCTTCCTCTTTTTCGTAGTGCTTCTATTATAGAGAAACGAAGTGTATTGAACAACTACAAATGGTGGCATGTACTTCTTGTTTCTAAGGCTTGTTCTCTGAGTTGCTAGTAGGAGGTGTTCTATGAAACTTGATGAAACGTTGAAGCATTACCTGATTGATGTTGATAACAACCTGGGTGATTTGACGTTGTTGAGTTACACTCAGCGTTTGTCTGTACTGCTTCAACTGTTGGCGACAGTTTGTACTGATCAGAAGGGGAATAGCGTTTCTATCACTGATCTTGAGCAGGTGACAACGCTTCATTTGCGTCAATGTGTTCAGTACTTACTAACAACTTCTATTGAGCTTGAGTCTCACCGTGGGCGTAAGCCTGAATACGGTGAAACGCTTGCCCCCTCAACAGTGAAGGCATATATTCGTGTGTGGAAGACGTTTTTTAGCTGGTGCTTTGAAGAGGAGTTGGTGGATACTAACCCTGCTGTACGTTTGAAGCATCCAAAGGCACCTAAGCGTATACGTCCGGCGTTTATTGCTGATCACATCGAAAAGATGCTTGCTGTTTGTGATGCTGGTACACCTGAAGGTTTCAGAGATCGTGTGATCTTGCTGCTTTTGCTTGATACTGGTTTACGTATTGCTGAGATTAGTAGCTTAAAGGTGTCGAATGTGTATGATAAGTATATTAAGGTAGAGGGTAAGGGTCGTAAGGAGCGGGAAATAGGGATTTACCCTGAAATGAGTAAGCTTCTTTGGAAGTACATTCATAAGTACCGTACTCCTGCTGATTCTACTGAGATGAGTCTTTTTATTGGGCGTGGGAAGCCTCTTCGTGCTTCTGGTATCAACTACATTATTAAGCGTATTCAGAAAGCGTGCGGTCTTGAGGATATTAAGTTCTCGGCGCATGTGTTTCGTCATACGTTTGCAAAAATGTACTTGAAGCGTGGGGGAGATTTGTTTAAGCTCTCTAGGCAGTTGGGGCATAGTGATATCAACACGACAAAGATTTATCTTGAGGATTTTAATAGTTCTGATGCACGTGAGGAACACGACACTTTTTCACCTTTGGCGGACATTAACTTGAAAAAGCGTAGCAGGAGTAAACGTACTAATGATGGATAGAACTACTAGAGTACTATGGGCTTGTAGTGTGTTTTAGTTAATAGTACTCACTTTAAAATGGCTGGTTTTTGGCCGTTGGAGGACTAAAAATCTTTCATCGGTCGTTTGTTTTGCTTTGGCTTGGGGAGTGGTTTTGTTGGTTTATGTGGTGTGGGTTTGGTGAATTTAAAAGTTGGGGTAACTTCATAGTTTGCTAAATACTTTCTGAAGAGCAATTCTTCTTCAAGCTGCTTCCATACAAGCAGTTCTGCCTGCCTGAGTGAGAGTGGATGTGGTTGATTGAACGACTCTTTCATCAAGGTCACAATACGCTGTTGTATGGTAGCGAACTGCCTACGCTGCTCCTGGTAAGGAGGCATAATACGCAGTTCAATCTGTTCCAAGGGATAAAACTGCTCAGGTGTAAAAGCCAATGTGATCAGGTCCGCGTAGTCGGCAATCAGCCTGAGACGGGCTGCGGAGCTAAAATATCTGGGCTGAGTACTGGAGACCACGAGACACCCTGCAACGCAGTTGGCGTACATGAGCGGATGGGCCGCTGCACTCACTTCTTCTCCCACTGCATAGGTGGGGAGCAATGCCGTCGTTTCCCGTAGATCATCAATGGCCTGGGGGTGGCATGTGGACACCACATATCCTGCTAGCGATTCAACTCCCAGGAAGATGAACTGCTGGTCCAGGTCTCCCGACCAGGGCGGAGTCCCCAATCCCATGATCTCCCGTAGGCTACGAACCTTGCCATGATCGGCAGGGGGCATGCATTGAGCGATAGTGATTACCAGACCTATCTCCAAAGGATCAAGTCGCCGCACGGCATTTTGGAGCACTTTCCGACAAAGCGTCCAGAACACCAGAGAGGCTGGAGCTGTGGCACGCACCTCGAACACCTGCCGGATAAACGCAAGATCAATTTCATCTGAAGGGATGTCGGAAGCTTCTAGAACTGCAAGATTACCGTACTCGCTCATCAGTAAGTCCGCAAACCGCTCCTGCTGCTCTTTGGGAACAGCTCGTAGTAGCTGACGAGCATTGTGTGGGCGCGGTTGAGACTCCCCATTCGCCCAGCGATTGAGCGTGACTGGATTGATGCCTATTTCGATAGCGATGCGCTCGTGTTCGCGAGAGTTGCTGATGATAGCCCTGAGCAGATCACGCCAGGAAGATGGGAGTGACATTTCTACATCCTTGCTTTTTAATGGCCTTTTAAAAAAACAGATGCAAGAGGTAATCCAGATGTATAGTAACAGAGCAAAGATAGAAAATCAACATTTCATAGAGAGGAGAGTAGCGGATTTCGGTACCGAATGCTTCCCAGTACCAGAATTTACGCCGGGTGCCGCTGTCTTTAAAAGAGAGAGAAGGCTATGTTATTATAATAGTGGATAACAAAAGAAGGGAGGAAAAGGCGCCGTGTCGATCCAGCAAATCGCTCACCTTTTCCTTTTCCCCGCCTCCCTCAACCGGCTCTGCGCCTACAGCGCGCGCTGCCAATGTGACCGATAGCGGCCTGTTTGACAGCGCGATTGACAGCAAGTGCGTAAATTTCCCCCTCCTGAAGAGATACGCAGAGACTATCTTTTCGGAGAGGCGTCAAGCTGGATGCTATGGAGCCTGATTTCGGACGCTTTATAGCAGGCAGAGTTGTTTGTGGCGTTCCCCAGTGAAATTTCCTCTCAATTTGTTGGGCTTTTGCTTGACACGGACGTTTTTTCCCGTAGAATGTGGTACAAGAGGGCAGAGTAAAGGAACGAGAGGGCACGGAGGGCCGAATGAAACATCTTGTCGAGTTTCCCCTGGAAGAAGGAGGCAGCATTGTCATCGAAGTCGACGAGCCTGAGAGCGAAGGAACCATTCGCGCGGCTCGTGGAGATACCATCGTCAAAGCGAAAGAGACGCTTGAAGAGGCGCTCAACAAGGTCTTGCCTGTGACCAAGAGCGTCGTCGAGAAACTGCGCAGCATCGGAAACCGGCCAGATGAGATCGAGATCAGCTTTGGGGTGAAGCTGAGTACCGTCGCCGGAGCCGTTATCGCCTCGGCCAAGGCTGAAGCCAACTTCGACGTGACGGTGCGCTGGATAGGCACGCACAAAGAAACCGCGTCTTGACCTCTGAGGCGAGGACATAGCAGAGCAGATCAGGCTTACGAATTTATGGACTCATAAGCTCCGATGTCGCATCTGTCTTCGTCACCGTCTGGTCGTTTCATGCCGCGCTGGTCGGTGGTGATTCCATTGATATGGCAGGCAGCAAGTGGGATTTGATCGACAGCGGGATCGCCCGTACCTGACAGCAACGCGTAGGTTCTGGTCGGGCCACCATGATCTTGCAGTGTCGCATGAGCACCAAACACCTGGGCGAGGTCTTTCACTACCCTATCTGTACTTTTCTGCTTGCTTGAAGCGAAGGTTGCGCCTGTAACGTCTTGGATCAGGTTGTAGCCACCCGATGTAAGCGCGCCAGCAATATCTGAGCCGGTGCGAGCGTGATCACCAGCGACAATACTGTTTTTCATCTGTACATGACTGGGAAGGGGTTTGCTGGTGGGTGGGCCGTTGTTGCTGTAGTCGTAGCCATAGCTTGTTTCAGCGGCAATACCACCACCTTTGGCTGCCGTATTCCCATAGATGGTACAAAAGGTCATGTCGGTTTTACTGCCCCAATCGATGATGCCACCGCCACGACTGGCAGCGGTATTCCCTGCTATGGTGCTGTTGATGAGGGTGAGTATACCATTTATGTAACTGCTGCTGGCGGGCCCATAGAGGTTACCGAAATTAGCGATGCCGCCGCCGCCGCTGCCAACACTGTTGTTGCCGAAGCCACCGCAGTTGGGGAGGAAGTTGGGGTTGTTATCACCAACGCTTCCGCCAGAAGTAGTATTGCCCGAGACGGTACTGTCGATGAGGGTGAGCGTGCTCGCTTGATTAGAGATGCCACCGCCGCAGCCACCGCTTTTGCTGCTAGTGCCAGAAGCGGTGTTACCTGAAATGGTACTATTGGTGATCTTGACTATGGTACTGTTGGGATCGATGAAACCGCTGCTGGAGATGCCACCGCCATTTCCGCCGCTCCCGCCACCGTTGCTGCTATTACCGTTAGTGGTATCTATACTGCCAGAAGCGGTATTGTCTGAGATAGTACTGTTGGTGAGGGTGAGCGTGCTGCTATTGCTGATGCCGCTATTGCTGATGCCGTCATTGCTGATGCCGCCACCGCTGCCACCGCCGTTGTAGGGAGAGTTGATTTTACTGTTGTCGCCGCCAGAAGCAGTATTGTGCGAGACAGTGCTGTTGGTGAGGGTGAGCGTGCCGTCATTGCTGATGCCGCCACCGCTGCCACCGCCGTTGCTGTTACCGTTGGTGGCACCTACCCCCGCGGCAGCGATATTGTACGAGACAGTGCTGTTGGTGAGGATGAGCGTGCCGTCATTGCTGATGCCGCCACCGCTACCGCCATTACCATAGTAACCGTTTGGTTGGAGCGAAGGACCGCCGAAAGAGGTGTTGTGTGAGACAGTGCTGTTGGTGAGGGTGAGCGTGCCGCTATTGCTGATGCCGCCACCGCTGCCACCGATGCCACCGCCGAAGTTGCCATTGCTACTGGAGGAGGTGTTACCCGAGACGATGCAGTTTCTGAGGGTGAGCCTGCCAAAATTATTGATAAAGCTCGTGAAGGGGTTGGGGTATGCGTTCTTGATCGTGCTATCCTTGAATGCCATATCAGCAAATGTGACAATAATACCATTATCTACCTGGATGTGATATCCATAAGAGCCACTACTGATGGTGAGCATGCTTGCGCCTGATCCAAGAAATGTGAGACTTTTGCCAATGTTCAGGTTTTCCCTTAGCAGGATGGTTCCCCGAAGTCTCTTATCAAATGTAATGGTACTTCTATCACCTGCAATATCAATCGCTTGGCGCAGCGACCCTGGCCCGTTGTCATTGAGCGTGGTGACATGGGTTGGATTGGGGCGGGTAAGAAACCAACCCGCTACCCCTGTCGTCGAGAGTAGGAGGAGCACTACTACTATCACGCTCGC
>WNGD01001208.1_pt1 | contig 52947 bp, 42 predicted proteins | sample 5400671 | NCBI WGS metagenome assembly WNGD01 (sample SAMN13153369, study PRJNA577476) | soil metagenome | isolation source: 40 cm soil or saprolite under grassland replicate 2 | place: USA:California | collected 2016-06-15 | reverse complement strand
CTTCTTCCCGTTCCGGAGGAAGGGTGTCGTCGTACTGCCGTCGCTTGTTGGGTTTCGCCTTCGCGGCCTTGGCCGCGTTCTTCTTGGCCAACGCGGCCAGCTTACGCTCCTCACCTTTGGGCATGGCTCGACTCCTGACTGATGTGGTCGGACGCTAAAGCTGCGCCGACGGAGGCGTCTCGCGCAACACCTCGTCGTGTTCATGTCCTGGTGGCCTCGAAGTGCGGCGCGCCGATGCACGCACGCCGCCCCCCTGTTTATCTTGCCTAGCCGCCACGCTAAGGAGCTGCGAATGCGATACCACGCCTGGAGACAGGTCCCCTTGATGGTCCTCGCCCTCGTGGCCGCGTGCCGGCGCGGCGAGCGACCGAGCGCCGCCACCGACAAGCCGAGCTTCGCGAACCCGGCCAGCGCCTCCGTGCGCGAGCGGGCCCCGGACATGTTTCGGGCTCGCCTTGAAACGAGCAAGGGCGACGTCGTGATCGAGGTGCACCGCGACTGGGCCCCGCTCGGCGCGGACCGGTTCTACAACCTCGTGAAGAGCGGGTACTTCGATGGCGTACGGTTCTTCCGCGTGATCCCGGGATTCATGGCCCAGTTCGGCATCCATGGCGATCCCCACGTGGCCGCCGCCTGGCGCGACGCGACGATTCCGGACGACCCGGTGCGCCAGCACAATGCGCGCGGTACGGTGAGCTTCGCGACCGCGGGGCCCGGGACGCGCACCACGCAGCTCTTTGTCAACTACGGCGACAACAGCCGGCTCGACGGCGCGGGGTTTTCACCGTTCGGCCAAGTGGTGGAGGGCATGGACGTAGTGGACCGGTTGTACGGGGGATACGGCGAAGGCGCGCCTGGCGGCCGTGGCCCCGACCAGAGCACCATCCAGGTCCAGGGCAACGCGTACCTCGAGCGACAGTTCCCCGAGCTGGATTATGTCAAACGGGCCGGGATCGTAACGCCCTAGATTGCGACTACGATCACGGCCATGACCACCTCCCACGTCGCTGCGACCGTTCCCCTTCCGCCGCCCGTAGCCCGGCCCCAGGACGCGCAGCTCCGTCAGGACGTGCGGTGGCTTGCCGCGACCCTGGGGCGTGTCGTCGGTCGGCTGGCGGGTGAAGACACATTCCGGGCGGTGGAGGAGTTACGCCGGGCCTGCCGCGCCCGACGGCTCGGCGTCCCGGGAGCCCCGGACCTGGACGCGCTGCTCGCGCGGACCCGATCCCTGCCACCGGAGACGGCGCGTCTCACAGCGCGTGCCTTTACGGTGTTCTTCATTCTGATCAACGCGGCGGAACAGGCTCATCGGGTCCGACGGTCGCGCCAGGACGACCTGGCCGCGGCGCAGCGCGGATCGGTGCGGTGGTCGCTGCGACGCCTGCGTGAGGCCGGCCAGGGAGCGGAGGAGGTCACGCGCGCGCTGCTCACGCTCGACGTCCGACCGGTCCTCACCGCACATCCGACCGAGTCCGCCCGACGCACGATCCTCGATCTCCAGGCGCGTTTGGCGGAGGGTCTCCTGTCGCGGGACGGCGCACCGGAGCCCCAGCGCCGGGCCATCGAGGGACGTCTCGAGGGAGAAGTGGAGCTGCTCTGGCTCACCGAAGAAGTGCGGCGCGATCGTCCGTCGGTGATGGACGAGGTGGCCAACGCTCTGTGGTACCTGGAGGATCGCCTGCTCGAGGCCGCGTCGCGCGTGCAGGAGCGGCTCGTCCAGACGTTCGAGGACGAGTTCGGCCGGGGACTCGCCCCGGTGACCCCGCTCACTCTGGGGAGCTGGGTCGGGGGTGACCGGGACGGCAACCCGTTCGTCACCGCGGACATCACGCTCGCCGCCGCGCGCAGCGCGCGCCGCGCGGTGTTAGGCCACTACGCTCGGGGGCTCGCCGGCCTCAGCGCGCGGCTCTCCGTATCCGAGCGGCTCGCCGCGGTCTCGCCCGAGCTGCGCGCCTCGCTCGAGCGGGACCGCCAGGCGCTGCCGGGCGTGTGGGAGCAAAACCGCCGCCGCAACGCCGACGAGCCCCTCCGCCTGAAAGTCAGCTTCATGCGGGCCCGGGTCGAGGCCGATCCCCCGGGGTACGGCTCCCCCGGCGAGCTGGAGCGCGACCTGGCGCTGGTGGCGGACAGCCTGGACGCCGTCGGTGCGGCGCACGCGAGGCGTGCCCTGGTGGACCCGCTCCTGGCCCAAGTACGCGCCCACGGCTTCCACGGTTATCGCCTGGATGTGCGGGAGGACGCGGCCGTCCACACCCGAGCGCTCGACGATCTCACGGCGGCGGTCGGACTCGGGCGTCTGGACGGCGCGGCCATCCGGCGGGAGCTGACCGGCCGGCGGCCCCTGCACGCCCCGCACGTCGCCCTCGCGGAGCCGACCGACGCCGCACTGCAGGTGTTTCGGGTCATGCGGGCAATCCAAGACGAGATCGGGGTGGCCGCGGCCTCGACCTACATCGTCTCCCGCACGCGCTCCGCCGACGACTTGTTGCGCGTGCTGCTCCTGGCGCGTGAAGGAGGGCTCGTGGACCTGTCGCGCGAGCCCGCGCTCTCCCGCCTCGACATCGTGCCCCTGTTCGAGACCCTGGAGGACTTGGAGCGTGCGCCGCTCGTGGTGCGGTCGCTGCTCGGCGACCCGATCTGGCAGCGCCACTTGGCCGCCCGCGGGCGGCACCAGGAGGTCATGCTGGGCTACTCCGATTCCGCCAAGGACGCGGGACTCTTTCCCTCGGCGTGGGCACTGTACCGTGTGCAGGAGGAGGTGGCACGGGCGTGCGCCGACGCCAGGGTCGCATGGACGCTGTTCCACGGCCGCGGCGGCACCGTGGGACGTGGGGGAGGCTCGCCGGTGGCGCGCGCGCTCACCGCGCTTCCACCGGGCACGGTGCACGGCGGAATCAAGATCACCGAGCAGGGTGAGATCGTCTCCCAGAATTTCGGCCTCCTGTCCGTGGCCGAGCGCAGCCTCGAGCTGATGCTCTCCGGCGTCTTGCTGCATCGGTTCGAGGACTGGCGGAACGGCCTCGAGCCGGGCGAGGAGGCGCGGTTCCGGGAAGTCATGGATCGACTGGCGGCGGAGGCGTTGCCCCGCTACCGCGCGCTGGTCTACGGCAGCGGGGACCTGTTCCGGCTCTTCCTCGAGACGACGCCGGTGCGGGAGCTGGCCGACGTGCGCTTCGGGTCGCGGCCGGCCTACCGGGCGCCGGGCGAGGAAACGATGGAGGGCATGCGGGCGATCCCCTGGGTGTTCGGGTGGACGCAGACGCGGCTCATGCTCCCGGGATGGTTGGGCGTTGGTCCCGCGCTCGAGGCCGTCGCCGGCGAGCCCGGCGGGCTCGCTGTGTTGCGCCGCATGGCTCACGCCTGGCCCTTCTTCGACGACCTGCTTTCCAAGGTGGAGATGGTCTGCGCCAAGGCCGACCCCGCCATCGCTCGCATGTACGTGCGGGAGCTGGGCGGCGACCTCACCTTGTTCGATCAGCTGGAAGACGAGTTCCGCCAAACCGTGGCCGCGCTGCTTCGCGTCCGCGAGAGCGAGTACCTGATGCGCGACAATCCCATGCTGCAGACCGCCATCGGCCTGCGGAACCCGTACGTGGATCCGCTCTCGCTGCTGCAAGTGACCTTGTTACGACGCAAGCGCGACGGTGCCCCCCGCGACCCGGCCCTGGCGCCGGTCAGCACCGGCCTCGCGTCGACGCTCAACGGCATTGCCCAAGGGCTGCGCAACACCGGCTAGATCCAAGCGGCGCGTTCAGGCACCGCGGTAGAGTCCGAGGCGGACGGGGCGCGGCGCGCCGACGGAGTCCTCGATCGTGAGGCGCACGTTCCGCACCGGCGTCGGTTGGAACCGGTCCAGCTTGCGGTAGCCGACGGTCGTGCCGCGCGCAAGCTCGCGCCAATCCCCGTGCAGGGTGCCGTGCAGACCATACCGCGCGACGCATTGTCCGCGCCCGATGTCCTCTTCGAGGCGAGCAATGCCGATGGTCATGGATCGGCCCAGATCTACCTCGGCGACGGCAGTGCGCGCCCCCGTAACGCGCCAGTGGACGGGCTGGGTGGCCGCGAAATCCTCCGCGAACAGGGCCGTGAGACGGGCGCGCAGCTCCGCGAGTCGCGCGACGTCGGTCTGGTGCAGCACACCTTCGCGCGTCGGCGGGACGTTCAGGAGCAGCTTCGAGTTCCGCCCCACCGATGTGAACCAGATATCGGCCAGCTGGTCCACCCCTCTCACGCGCGCGTCCTCGGCCGCGTGGTGGAACCAGCCGGGGCGGATCGACGTGTCGGTCTCCGCGGGCCGCCACACCGAGCCGCGGGGGTCGCCGTGCTGCAGCGCAGCGATGACGGCGTCACCCGCCGCGCCGGGGTACGGAACCGCGGCCGGGTCCACGGTGGACCAGTTCGGGTCGCCTGCGGCACCCGCTTCGTTGCCGCACCAGCGCACATCGGGGCCGGCGTCGGAGAACATGACCGCTTGGGGCTGTAGCCGGCGCACCAGGGCGAAGATGCGCGGCCAGTCGTAGACCTGGCGGCGCCCGTTCGGCCCTTCGCCGTTGGCGCCGTCGAACCACAGCTCGGCGATGGGTCCGTAGCGCGTGAGCAGCTCGGTGAGCTGGTCGCGATAGAACTCGTTGTAGCGCGGCGAGTCGCCGTACACGGCCGCGTTCCGATCCCACGGCGATAGGTACAGGCCGGCGCGCAGGCCGGCGCTCTTGCACGCGTCGGTGAACTCGCGCACCACGTCGCCTGCCCCGTCGCGCCACGGGCTCCTCGCTACCGAATGCGCGGTCACCCCGCTCGGCCACAGACAAAAGCCGTCGTGGTGCTTGGCGGTGAGGATCAACGCGTTGGCGCCTCCGGCCTTCGCGGCGCGAGTCCACTGGCGGACATCGAGGCCCGTCGGGTTGAACACCGCCGGGTCCTCGTGCCCGTCGCCCCACTCACGATCGGTGAACGTGTTGACGCCGAAGTGGAGAAACAGCGCCAGCTCATCGCGCTGCCAGGCGAGTTGCGAAGGCGAGGGGAGGGGCCGCGAGCCCCACCGGGGGAGCGCGGGTGAGGCCGCCCACCGCCCGGCCAGCGCGCAGGCCGCGGCCCGCGTGAAATCACGCCGCGAGATGCTCACATCGCCTCCTCTGCTCCAGAGCCGCCGCCGTTAGTGTAATCCTCGTCCACCGACCAGCCCTGACTGCGAGCCTTGCCAAGCCACCGATCGCCACTCACTTTGAGGCGTGCACCGGCGAACGTTCGTCCACGCCCTCGGCGCCTCGGTGGCGACCGGCCCGTGGGCGTCTCGTGCCGTGCGCTCTGCTCGCCGCCTCAACCGTATCGGACTCGAGCTCTATTCGGTGCGGGACGCGATGGGCCGGGACCCGGAGCGCACCCTCGCCGCCGTGCGCGCCGGCGGCTACACCGACGTCGAGCTGCTCTGGTCCTTCGGTAATTTCCGCCGCACGACCGAGCAAGTCCGGGCGGCGCTCGATAAGGAAGGACTGCGCGCGCCCTCGGCGCACATCTCGGCCGCCGCCGTGCTCGTCGGGTGGGAGCGGAGCCTCGCCATCGCGCAGCGGCTCGGCCACGAATACTTGATCGTGCCGAGTTTCACCGATGACACCGCGCGCTCGCTCGACGACTGGCGGGAGTGGGCCGACCGCTTCAACGCAGCCGGCGCGGTCGCCCGGCACGCCGGCATCTGGCTCGCCTTCCATAACGAGGCCGAGCACATGACGCCGATCGACGGCACGGTCCCGTACGACGTGTTCGTGCAGCGAACCGACCCGACCGTCGTCCGCCACCAGCTCGACGTGGGCAACATGGTAATGGGTGGTGGCGACCCGTTCCGCTACCTCGAGCGGTATCGCGACCGCTATTGGAGCTTCCATCTGAAGGACGTCGTCGTCGATCGCTCGCGAGATACCGAGCTCGGCACCGGAACGGTCGATTTCCGCCGACTGCTGGCGGGCATTCCAGACATCGATCACAAGCCCTGTTACGTCGAGCAGGAGGGCGTCGAGCATCCCCTCGATAGCGCGCGCCGGAACTGCGAGTTTCTGAAGGCGCTGGAGTTCTAGGGCGGCTAGGGCAGCCGCCGCAGGTCGCTATTGCTGACGAACGCCACCCGCCGGCTATCGGGCGACCAAGACGGCACGTTGATCGTGCCCTGGCCACCGTACACATAGCCGACCACCCTGGCGTCACTCCCGTCCCCCCCGGCGCGCATCAGGCGCAGGTACACGTGCTTGTAGAAGGGGTGGTCATCGGGCGCCACGTCCTTCATGAACGATAGGAAAACGATCCACTGGCCATCCGGGGACACGTGCGGGAACCAATTATTGAACTGGTCGCTCGTGACCTGCTCCTGAGCGCTACCGTCGGCTCGCATCCGCCAGATCTGCATGGTCCCGTTGCGGGCGGAGTTAAAGTAGATGTACCTCCCGTCGGGCGAATACTCCGGCCCGTCGTCCAACCCTGGGGCGTTGGTGAGCCGCGTCTCGTCCCCTCCGGCGACGGAGATGCGGTAGACGTCGAATGCCCCGCCCCGCTCTCCGGTGTACACGAGAAACCTCCCGTCGGGCGACCAGCCGTGCAGGTAAGATGGGCCCCGGCTCGTGACTCGCCGCGGCGTCCCGCCCCCTACCGGCACGATGTACACGATTGACGCGTCGTGATCGTCCGAGCTGTGGTGGCTGATCCCAAGCGTTCGCCCGTCGAACGACAGGACATGGTCGTTGTTGTTGCGGGTGGCGAACCCCGTGTTCACGGCGATCGGTCGCCGATCCGCGAGGTCGAAGCGATATACGGAGCCCTGGCTGTTGTAAATCAGCGCTTTGCCGTCCATAGTCCAGTTGGGCGCCTGAATCGACTCCGGCGAGCGGTACACAATCGTGCGGTCCCCGGTCACGACGTCGAGGATTTCCAGATTGCTCCCGATATAGTCCCGGTACGGCACGAACCCGTCGCGCGCCGGTGCGGTGATTCGCACGTCGCGGAAGGTGGCGCGCTCGACCACGGTGTCGTTGTGCGCACAGACGAACAGCCCGACGTAGGCTTGATCGCCGAGCGCCAGGTCCGCGATCCGTACCGCGGCCAGGCTGTCGCCGAAGCGGCCCACGGACAGCACGTAGCTGTCCCCCGTGCGCTCGAGCTGAATGATGTCCGCTCCGGTCACGCGTGATCGGATCTCCTCGGTCGCGCCCCCGGCCGAGCGGCGGAACTGCAACGCGACGAGCCCGTCTCCGTGCACGGCCGCCGTCACGTGCGGCGAGCCGCTTTCGAGACTGGCGCGCACGCTCCACCCAAACTTGCGATGCGGCTCCACTCCCGGCCCGTTGAACCGGGCCCGCGCCGCCAGAATGAAATTCCCCTGGATGCGCTTCCACACGAAGTGGAAGTCGTCGCGGTCGAACCACATGTTCGCGCCCGAGCCGGCAATCGTGTACTGGTCCCGCCCGGCGTCGTAGGCGACGGAGCCCCGCTTGGTTACCTGGCCGACGTCGGTTTCGCCTTGGAAGAGCCCCAGGGACGACTGGGGAACCGGCGCCCGAGCGGCTACAACCGCGAGAGAGACGATGAGCATCGACAACCCCAGCAAGCTCGAGGCGCGCATGTGCCAGAGAGGCTACCAGCTCACTTCGGAAGCTGATAGGAGCCCGTGCACTCCCAGGCGCTGACACCATTCGCAATCCACGTTGCCCGACACGATCCGCTCCCTCGGAGGCCCTGTAGCTTCCCCGTCCCACCAACGAACAGCCAGTTCCACATGGCGCTCTGGGCCACCCCGTCCTTCAACGTGGTCGTCCCCACGTAGCGGTAGTGCGCCCGGTTTGCGTCGGACATCGTGTCCAGGAAGTAGCCGTGGAACTGCGAGGTGGTGTCGCTCAGCTCGTCGGACTGCACGCCCGTGCCGCCTTTGGATCGGAGCCCGGCGATCACAAACGGCTTGGTCCATCGACACCTGGTTTGGCTGATCGTGAACGAATGGTTGGGGCGATCTCCAATGGCGATCGTGTGCACGACGTCGGGCTTCGCGCATGTTCCGGCACCAGACAGCTTGGTCTGCGCGCCGAGCGCCTGCGCGCCAAAGAGCGTCAACCCGAGCGCGAGGAAACGTGTACCCATTTCATCCTCCCTGTCGTGTGGGGACTCACTTCGCATCGTAGCCGGCGAATTCCCCCCGCTGGTACACGTTCCCCTTGTATTCCTGGTCGAGGTGGATGCCGATCTTGGAGGTATAGTAGCCGCGCACGGTCCGCCCCTTGAGCTCTCGGAAGAAGCGCTCGGGGACCGTCTTGGGGTCCGACTCGCCCGCGGCCATGCGGGTGAGGACCGCGACCCGCTGTTCCGGCGTGGCCTCGAGGAACGCCTTTCCATTGAGCTCACGGGACAGTCCCTCCACGGCCTGGAGGCCGGACCGCCACAGCGTTTGCCAGTCGGGCTCGAGCGATTCCGCCAAGCGGCCGTCGATGTATCCGGCCACGCCGGCGGCGCGCGCCCCCGGGGAATGGTCGTCGGCAGGGATGACCAGCTCGGTGAGCTCATCCAGCAGGGCGAACTCCGACGCCGTCAGGAAACGGGGCGCAAGCTCGCTCGGCCCCGCTGCCGCTCCTGCCGCCCTCGCCGCCCCTAGGTTCACCAGCGGTGCGGCCAGCGCCGCCGCCGCGGCGGCGATCATCTCGCGGCGCGACAGATCTGTCGTGTCGGTCATAGGTTCCCCTTCCGGAATTCGTCCGCCAAGTGGTCACACGAGCGCCACGCCAGCGCCATGATGGTCCACGTGGGATTCTGACACGAGGCGCTCACGTGGCTCGAGCCATCGACGACAAACAGGTTCCGCACGTCGTGCGACTGCTGAAACTGGTTCAGCACCGAGGTCTTGGGATCGGTCCCCATGCGCGCCGTGCCCAGCTCGTGGATCGACCACCCTTCGGTGAGCACCTTGTCGTCCGTCCCCACCACCTCGATCCCCGCGGCCTCGAGCATTTCGCGCCCAGTCGCGACCATGTCCTCCGCCATCTTGCGCTCGTTGTCCGAGAACTGGTAGTGGAACCGCAGCACCGGGATCCCCCAGGCGTCTTTCGTCTCGGGATCGAGGTCGACAAAGCTCTCGTAGCGAGGCAGCACCTCGCCAAAGGCACCCATGCTGATGAAGGCCGCGGCGTGATCACGCACGGTCTTCTTGAACTGGCCGCCGAATCCCGGCGTGTCGAACACGTGCGCCGGGAACATGGAATGACCGCTGTTCCCCTCGTAGCCGTAGCCTCGGATGAAGCCGGGTTGGCGGTCCTTCAGATTCCGGAAGCGCGGGATGTAGAACCCTCCCGGCCGGCCGTCATCGAGCGTGTGCGGCTTGCCCACCAGCTCCTTGATCAGACCGGTGACGCCCGGTCCCATCACGTGCTCGCAGAAGTTGTGACCGACATGCCCGCTCGAGTTACCGAGGCCGTTGGGATGCTGCGGGGAGCGCGACAGCAGGAGGAGGCGGGCGGATTCGAGCGTGGACGCGCCCACGATCACGACCTTCGCCTTGGCCTCGTAACTCTTGCGAGTGGTGCTGTCGAGAAAGGCGACGCCCCGCGCCCGACCGGTGTTCTTGTCGACCAGAATCTCATGCGCGATCGAGTTGGGCCGGATCGTCAGGTTCCCGGTGTCCATCGCGGGATAGATGAGCCCGGTGGGGGAATCGAACACGGCGTGGATGTCGCACCCGCCCGGCCGCCGATCGCAGGCGCCCCGGCCGTAGCACTTGCTCCGATACCGGTTGTGCTTCAACCCGTCGGTGGTGACGCCGGCGCGATACGGCGTCAGGACCTGTCCCGTCTTCTTCAGGCTCTCGCGCAGCTTCACCTCCCCGAGGTTGAGCTTCGAGGGACGCTGAAACTGGCTGTCCGGCAGGTGCGGCAGGTTCTCCTTCACGCCGGAGATGCCGAGGTAGAGATCGACCTTGTCGTAATACGGCTCCAGGTCCGCGTAGGAGATGGGCCAGTCTTCGCCGTACCCATCGTGCGACTTGGCCTTGAAGTCGTAGTCGGAGAGGCGGAGGGCGAGGCGGCCCCAGATATTGGTCTTGCCGCCCAGACAGCGCGCCCGCACCCAGGCGTAGTTGGTTCCAGTGTAGGGGTGGTCCTTCTCGTCGACCAGGATGTTCTTGACGTAGTCCGATCCCGACCATCCCCCGACGTACGAGTACACGTGCTTGAACGCCGCGCCCTTGGCATACGGCGGCTTGCGGATCGTGTATTCGTTGAACGAGAGGTGGTGCGATCCCGGCGGGGCGTCGCCCCGGCGCGGGTGATCGTACGGCCACTGCATCGAGCGCAGCTCCTGCTCGATGGGCAGCTTCTTCCCGGCCTCGAGCATGAGCACTTTCAGGCCGTGCGTGGTCAGGACGTGGGCGGCCATGCCGCCGGCCGCGCCGGAGCCCACGATCACCGCATCGTAGGTCTTGGAGAGGTCGACGTCCTGCTCGAGCGGCGGGGCCATTTTCACAAGGGTCATCGAGGCCGTCCTCCATTTGTCGTGCGCTTCGGATCCCAGACGGCCACGCCCACCCGCGAGTCCGCCGTCCCGTAGTACAGATACCAGCGTCCGTGAAACGGGACCAGCCCCTCTACGAACGTCGTGCCCTGCGGGTACTGTCCGGTCCGCTCGTAGTCTTCCGTGGGCTGGATGAAGGGCGCGTCCGAGCGGGCCACCAGCTTGAGGGGATTGCGCCGATCGTACAGCGCTTGTCCGCCCGTATAGATCCGCGCCGGAAGGGTCGGGTCGCCGTCCGTCTCGCTGTTTCCCGCGTTGTACATCACGACGATGCCGTGCTCCGTCAGGAGAACGGGCGGCCCCGCCTCGACCAGCCAGGAGTCGAAATGCCTCGGCCGGGGGGATAGGACCTTCAGGGGCTTGCCGTGCATGTCCTCCAGCGGCGTCCAGGTGATGAGGTTGTCGGATGTCGCGATGAGAATGTCGGGGACGTTGAAGTACATCCAGTACGTCCCGCCCACCTGGGTCGCGACGACGCGGTTTCCTTCCACGCGAGCGAGGATCGCGCCGGACTTCGATTCCATTTTGAGGTACTTGCCCCCGTACGCCTTCGCGAAGGCCGGACCGTGCTTCGTCCAGGTAAGGAGGTCTCGGGACGTCGCGACCGCGAGGCGGGGGACGTCGCGATTCCACTGCGTGTACGTGAGCACATAGGAGCCGTCCGCCGCCTCGACGATGCGCGGATCCTCGACTCCCCCGGGCCACTCGTACTGCCGCTGCGCGTCCGTGTCGGGATACAGCACGGGCGCGCTGCGGCGCGTGAAGCGCAGTCCATCCGTGCTGTGCGCGAGCCCGAGCCGCGAGGTGTGACCGCCGATCATGTGCTGGCCGCTCGCGTCTTCGGCGCGGTACAGCAAGTACACCGTGTCGTTCTTCACCACGGCCGCCGGATTGAACGTGGCATGCTCCTCCCACCGAACGATGGTGTCGCCCATGGAAGAACGGAACGGGGACGCGGGGTTGGGGGTGATCGCCGGGTTTACCGCTCTGGGCTTTTCAAAGGGACCGAACATCCACGCGGGCCCCTGCCCGCCAGGCGCGGACACGAGCATGAAAAGGACGGCGCCGCTTGCCATCACACCCATCGCCTCACCCAGGCGCTTCAGCGCGCGGCGCCCGCCAAGTCCGTCACCGCCGCGACGAGCGTCCGCACCTTCGACTGGTCGGCCGCATGCCCCTGTTCCTGTCCGTTCACGACGAGCTGGGGTGCCCCCTGCGAATCACCCTTCAGCTGCGTCGCCAATTGCGTGAGCGCGTCGCGGCGCGGCTGTCCCGACAGTTTCTCGGCGCGGGCGAGGGCGCTCCGCGCAGACGCCAGTTTGTCGGGCGCCAAGCCGTTCGAGCGTGCCAGCTGGTCCAGGTAGGCCCGCGCGACCACGAAGCTCGCGGGCCACACCAGCTGCTGCTGATCCTGGGCGTTCAAGTAGTCGAAGTGCACCAGCTTGGCGGCGTCGATCTCGTTCTGGGAGATGAACCCGCTCGGCTGGAGCTCGAAGATGTCCAGCCCGCGCGCAATCTCGGAGCTGACGATGTAGCCGTTGTACCAGTACGCGGACCACGACCCGGCGCCCACGAGCTTGGTCGAGTCCATCGGACCGCGATCGAAGAAGGCGATCTCTTTGGGGTGCGCCGGATCGGTCCAGTCGAATACGGAGATGCCACCCTGATACCACCCCTGGACCATGATGTCGCGGCCGGGGATCGGGATGAGCGTGCCGTTGTGGGCCACGCAGTTTTCATTGGGCGTCTGCGGGGCCGGCAGCTTGTAGTAGCTCTTGAACGTCATCGTGGTGCCCGCGAGGGTGAAGATCGCGTCCGCACCCCACTCGGGCTTGTCCGTCACGCGACAGCGCGGCTGCAGGCCGCCGCCCCACTCATCGGTGAAGAGGATCCTGGTGCCGTCGTTGTTGAAGGTCGCCGAATGCCAGAACGAGAAGTTCGAGTCGGCCGCTGCCGCGATCCGCTTCGGATTGGCGACGTCGCGGATGTCGAGCAACAGACCGTAGCCGCCGCACGCACCGCCCGCGAGCCCGATCGCCGGGTAGACGGTAATGTCGTGGCACTGCGTGGGGCCGGTGGGGGGACCCTGGCGACGGCGATTTGCCTCGATCCGGCGGTTCAGGATGTCCTGCAGGCCCGTCCGCAGAGCGGCGCTGTCCGCGGCGCTCGGCGCCCCGCTGCCCCCGCGCGCCTTCATGATGCTATCGAGCTGCTGGGTGATGAAGCCCGGGAAGACGATGGCGTCCCGCCCGTTGATCGTGGCGACGAACCCGCCCGCCGCCCGCGCGGAGTCGGCGGCGTGTTGCGCCGCGGCGATGTCCTCCGGCGTCTCCCCGTGTGACGGGGCCCGCGTCAGATCGTTGAAGATCCGAGGGGAACTCACGATCCGCGCCTGCTCCGGATGCGCCAGGGGCACCTGGATCACTTCGATCCGGAACAACGCGCTGTTGGGATTCGAGTCAGGAGGCGCGCTGGAGCATCCCGCCAACTCGTTGGCTGACCGGACCGGCGCAGACCCGGACACATAGATGTAGACATTGGCCGTGTCGGTCGGCGAGGTCACGACCGTGTGCGTGTGCGAGCCGCGGCAGGTCTGCACGTCGGTGATGTGGCGGGGATTCGCGATGTCGGTGATGTCGAAGATCCGGATCCCGCGCAGCCGATCGTGGCTCACCGTGTCGGCGACGCCCTGCGTGCCGCAATCGGTACGCCCGTTGAGGGCCTCACCGGACACGAACAGCAGCTTGCGGTAGACGGAGACGTCGCTTTGCGAGCCCGGGCAGACGAAGGCCTTGTGCAACCGGGGACTCCGCAGATTGGAGATGTCCCAGACCTGGACCCCGGAGAAGTTGCCCTGAAAGACGTATGATCCGGTGAACGACAGGTCGGAGTTGATGAACTGGAAGTCCCCCGGGTTCGCTCGGTTGATGAAATCCGGAGAGGGCGGCGTGGTCGAGACCAGGCGGATGTTCCAGGCGGCCTCGGCGGCGTTCATCCAGCCGGCGCGAAGCCCGACGCGCGGGTCGGGGCTCGGGGCCGTCGTGGACATATTGACGTGCGACGTGGCGCATGCCACGCCGATCAGTGCCGCAATGGCGAACAGGGATTGGGATTTCACTGAGCGCTCCGTTTGAGGTCGTCGAGCATGCGGGTCATGCGGTCAATTTCGGTGGTCTGGTCGGCGTTCACGTCGGCGGAGAAGCGGAAAATCGGGCCGTCCTGGGCCGCGCCCGGCACGCTCAAGAGCTGGGTCACCATGGTGAGCGCGCCCTGGTGGTGCTGAATCATGAACGTGAGGAACAGGCGGTCGAACTCCCGGCCGCGCGCGGCGTCCAGCTGGGCCATCTGGTCGGGGGTGAGCATCCCGGGCATGAGCATCGGGTGATCCATGCCGGGCATCACGTGACCGCGTGGGTCGGCCGGTGGCACGAACTCGTGGTGTTCGCGTAGCCAGCGCTGTGCGAACGCGATCTCGTCGGTTTGGGCGACCACGATGCGCTCGCACAGGACGCGCACCGCCGGACTCGCACCATGCGAGGGCGCCCACCCTGCCATCTGGATGGCCTGGGCGTGGTGGCCGATCATCCCCGCCACGAAATGCACGTCCGCCGCGGTATAGGCGGGTCGAGCGCTGGCGGCCTGAGCCTGCGCGGCGGGTGAGACGGTGGCGCGATGGGTCGTGGCGGTAGTGCACGCCGCCGTGGCGATGACCATCAGCAAGAATGTCTTCATGCGGCTCGATCTCCCATGACACGCCCTACGGTACGGCGCTTAAGCTGCGGGCGCCTTGGCCGCGGGGCAAGGCACGTGATGCGTAAGGAAACGGTGGGCAGGTGGAGAGGACTGTCAGGGTCATTCGAAGATGGCGTGAGCCACCGCCGATTCGAGATTCCAGTAGATCATCGCGAGCGCGGTCAGGTCGAACGCGGCGTGCGCGAGCATCGGTATCCAGATCCGGCCGGTCACCGCGACGATCGTTCCGAACAGGAGCCCGGTGATCATGGCCTGCTCGACGCCAGAAATCCCTTGGAGCGAGTAGTGCCCCAGCGCAAACAACGCGGTGCTCGTGAGCACGGTCAGCGTCTTGGCCCGGAGGTCGGATCCGAGCAGCTTGCCCAGGCGTTCGAACAGGTACCCCCGGAAAACGGTCTCTTCTCCGAACCCCGCGCCGACAATCATGGCGTAGATCGCTCCCGGGAGCGCGGCCCGGTTGCCCGCCAGGTAGTGAAACGCCTGATTGATCGGAGGGGCACCGAGCAGGGGCATCACGATTGCCTTCATAAGGATCTTACATGCCACTCCCAGAGCGATGCCCGTGGCCAGGTCTCGGGTCCAGCTCTTGGGCCGGACATAGCCGATCTCGCGCCACGGCGTGCGAGACCACCGGACCCACACGAGCACCAGAATGGCGCTGACAGGCGCCACGGGATAATTGCCGACGAGCAGGATGACGAGCATCGCGAGGATTCCGAGGGGCCCGAATCCGCGCAGGCGCGCGGCGACCCGATCGGCCGATAGCGCTGCCGCGAGGAACTGGACCGGCACCTCAGGACGCCCTTCCGTCACTGCGGCTACCGGGCCGGGCCCGGACGGACGGCGGTGGGATCGATGACGACTGGAGTCCGGTCCGGCCCGAGCGCCCATTCGGAGAGGGTGCCCGTCACGACGACCCGGGAGCCCGTGAGGCGCCGAACGTCACGCCAGGCGGATTCCGTTCTGCGCACTTGGATGGTGTCCTGGCCCTGAAACGCGTCGGTGTTGGGGCTGTCCTTGTAGTCGGCAAGCGTGCAAATCGGATCGTCCAGGATCAGGAGGTCCACGACCTGCGGGCGATCGCCGCGAGCGATACTCTGGTAGTTGGGCGGGCCGGGGAGCGTGCGCTGAATCAAGCGTCCGGTGAGAGAGACCGGAGCGGGCCGATAATGGTAACAGGAATCGGCGAAACCCGGTCGGGCGGGAGCTTGCGCGCCGGTGGCGCTGAAGCCGACCAGTACCGAGAACAGGAGCATGGAAGAGGCTCCAAGAAACATGATGAGCTTGGACCCGGCCTGCCCTTTAGACGGGCCGATACACCCCCCAGACCCCCCGTAGCACGTCCGAGATTTCCCCCACGGTCACCCGCGCCCGCACCGCGCCGAGGATCAGGTCCATCAGCGGCGCCGTAGGATCACGCGCCGCGCTTTCCAGAGCCCCCAGCACTCGCGTCAGGTTCCCCGTTTCCCGCTTCCCGCGTATCTCCGCCACACGCCTGCGCTGCGCGGCGGCGAGCGCCCGGTAATCGGGTGCCGGGAGGGACCGGACGGTCTGGTCGTCCGCGTACTCGTTCACCCCCACTACCACGCTCTCCCCCGACTCGATCGCGCGCTGCTGCGCGTACGCGCTGCGCGCGATCGCCTCCTGAAACAGACCCCGCTCGACCGCCCGCGCCGCGCCCCCCGCCTGCTCGATCTCCTCGAGCAACCGTCGCGCCTCCCGCTCCACGCGATCCGTCAGCGCCTCCACATACCAGCTGCCACCCGCGGGATCGACGGTTTCGGGAATCCCGGTTTCGTGCGCCAGAATCTGCTGCGTCCGGAGCGCCAGCGTGGCGGTTTGCTCGGTCGGCAACGCCAAGGCCTCGTCGTAGGCGTTGGTATGCAACGACTGCGTGCCCCCCAGCACCGCCGCCAATGCCTGGATCGCCACGCGCACCACGTTGTTTTTGGGCTGCTGCGCCGTGAGGGTCGAGCCGCCCGTCTGGGTGTGGAAGCGCAGGCGACAGGCAGCGTCGTTCGCTTGAAAATTCTGTTTCATGAGACGGGCCCACAGCCGCCGCGCCGCGCGGAACTTGGCGACCTCTTCGAACAAATCGGTGAACGCCGCGAAGAAGAACGACAGCCGCGGCGCGAACTGATTGACGTCCAGCCCTGCGGCCGCCGCCCGTCGCACGTACTCGAGGCCGTTCGCGAACGTGAACGCCAGCTCCTGCGCCGCCGTCGCCCCCGCCTCCCGCATGTGATAGCCCGACACCGAAATCGGGTTGAAGCTCATGCCCTCGATCGTGACGAAGCGGCACACGTCGGTTGCGAGCCGGAGCGACGGCTCGATCGGATAGATGTACGTACCGCGCGCGATGAACTCCTTCAGGATGTCGTTCTGGACCGTGCCCTGGAGCTTGCCGCGCGTCACGCCGTGCTCCTCCCCCACCACCACGTACATCGCGAGCAGGATGGGCGCGGTCGCGTTGATGGTCATGGACGTGGACACACGATCGAGCGGAATGCCGTCGAACAGGCGCGCCAGATCGTCCACCGTGTCGATCGCCACGCCCGCGCGGCCCACCTCGCCCTCGGCCATGGGATGGTCGGAGTCGTACCCCATCTGTGTCGGCAGGTCGAACGCGACCGACAAGCCCGTCTGACCGGCGGCGAGGAGATGTCGGAACCGCGCGTTCGTCTCCTCAGCCGTTCCGAACCCGGCGTACTGCCGCATTGTCCAGAGCTTGCCGCGATACATCGTAGGGTGGACGCCGCGCGTGAAGGGAAACGCGCCCGGCGCGCCGAGCTCGCGTGCGGGCTCCGTCTGCCAGTCGTCGGGACCGTAGACAGGCTTACGGTCGCTCACTTGGCTCCCACGGCGGCTTCGGCGGAGAGAATCCGCGCGGCGAACGCGACGTCGTCCTTGCTGCCGACCACGAGCGGCGTCTTCTGATGCAGGCTCTCCGGCACGACGTCGAGAATGGGCCGGCAGCCGTCGGTCGCCCGGCCTCCCGCCTGCTCCACCACGAACGCAAGCGGCGCCGCTTCGTACAGCAATCGCAGCTTGCCCTGGGGATAGTTCGTCGCGGCCGGATACAGGAAGATGCCGCCGGAGATGAGATTGCGATGGAAGTCGGCCACAAGGGACCCGATGTAGCGCGCGTTCTTCGGCTGGACCTTGCCCTCGCCGTTCTTGAACGCCGCGACCACGCGTTGCACCGGCGGGGTCCAGCGGTTCCAGTTGCTCTCGTTCACGCTGTAGTACCGGCCCACCGGCGGCGTCCGGATGTCGGGGTGCGACAGCAGAAACTCGCCGATCGTGGGATCGAGCGTGAAGCCGTGCACCCCCTGCCCCGTGGTGTAGACCAGCATGGTGCTCGAGCCGTACAGGATGTAGCCTGCGGCGATCTGTTTCTTTCCCACTTGGAGGCAGTCCGCCAGCCCCGCCGTGCCGTTCTTCCTGGTGACCCGCTTGTGAATGGAGAAAATCGTGCCGATCGAGACGTTGACGTCGATGTTCATGGAGCCGTCGAGCGGGTCGTAGAGCACCACGTACTTGCCGGCGGCCTTTCCCGGCGGGACGGGCACCGGCTCCGGATCTTCTTCGGATGCGGTCACGCACACGCGGCCGGTGTGCTGCACGCTGTTACGCACCGTCTCGTTCGCGAACAAGTCGAGCTTCTGCTGCAGGTCGCCCGAGACGTTCACCGCGCCGGCGGCGCCGAGGATGTCCGAGAGCCCGGCGCGGCGCACGTGACGCGAGATGATCTTGGCGGCGAGACAGAGATCGTACAGCAGGTTCGACAGCTCCCCCGTGGCCTCCGGGTAGAGCCGCTCCTGCTCCATGATGAACCGCTCAATCGTGATGACTTCGGATCCGTTCACCCTGCCCATCCGTTGAGAACGTGATCGTGCCGCGCTGATCGGTCCTGAACACCGTGACGCCGTGTCGTGCCAGCCGGGCCAGCACCTCGGGCGCCGGATGGCCATAATGGTTGTTCCGGCCCACGCTGATCACCGCCTGGCGCGGCGCCAGCTCGTCGAGCCACTGGTCCGAGGTGGCCGTGCGCGAGCCGTGATGGCCGACCTTCAAGAGGTCGACGCGACCCACCGTCCCCGCCAGCCGGCCTTCGACCGGCAGCCCCGCATCGGCCTGGAACAGGAGCCGCACGGTGCCGTACCTCACCCGCAGCACCACGCCGTGCTCATTCACCTCGAGCGGCAGTCCCAGCCAGACCGAGTCGGGGCTCAGCACCTCGAGGATCACCCCGTCCACCTCGATCCGGTCCCCCGCCCGCGCCGGATGCCACCGCGCCCCGGAAGCCTCGACCGCGGCCAAGAACTCCAGATACAGCGGCCGGCCCAGCGGCTCCCCCGGCTCGAGTACCAGCTCCGGGTCGAACGCCTCGACGACGGCCGGCAGCCCGCCCAGATGGTCGGCATCGCCATGGGTCGCCACGACCACGGCGACCCGCCCCACACGCTGGCCCCGCAAGAAGGGGACCACCACCCGCCGCCCCGCGTCGCTTTCCGGCGTCCGGGGACCGCCATCGATCACGAGCCACCGATCGTGTGGGGTGCGCAACAACGCGGCATCCCCCTGCCCCACGTCCAAGAAGAATACCGTCAAACAGCGACAAGCGTCGAGGGTGACGACGTCACGGAACGTCGTCGCGACGAGAACCGTGGCACCAAACGCGACCCGCGCCGCGATGAGCCACCGGCGGCGCGGCGAATGCCACAGCCACCACGCGGCGGCCGCCACCGCGGCCCACAGCAACGCCGCCTGCCACCCCGCGACCATCACGACGTGGCCGCCCGGTACGAGGGCGGCGCCCTGCGCGACGAGATCGAGCAGCGCCAGGCCCAGTCCCGCGCCGGCGGCGATCAGGTGCGCGAGCCCCGATCCGAGCCACGACAGCATGAGCGCCAGTACGAGACCCGGCACGGCGACACCGGCGAGCGGGATCGCGATGAGGTTCGCGAGCACACCGATCGGCGCCACGGTGCCGAACGCGAACGCACTGATCGGTGCGGTGCCGAGCGTCGCGGCGAGCGCGGGCGCGGCGAGCCGCGCGAGGCGCGGCGCCCGGGCGAACGCGCGGCCCGCCCAGACCACCGCGCCCACGCCGGCGACCGACAGCCACGCGCCCACCGAGTGCAGCGCCCACGCGTCCTGCACCAGGACGCCCAGGGCGGCGAGCGCCACTACGCCGCGCGGCGCGACCACGCGCTCGCGCAAGCGCGCGACATCCGCCAGCACCAGCATCGCGCCCGCCCGCATGGCGGGCGCCGGGAAGCCGAGCAGCCAGAGATAGCCGAGCAGCAGGAGGGCCGTCGCGCCGAACCGGGCCCGCGCCGCCAGGTGGAGCTTGCCGAGGATGAGCGCGAGCCAGGCAGCGATGAACCCGACGTGCAGCCCGGAGATGGACAGGAGGTGCGCGAGGCCCGAGCGCACGTAGCGTTCGCGGATGTTGGAATCGAGTCGCGTGTTGGGAGCGAACACGAGCGCGTTCACGATCGGCGCGCGCGCGCCGAACAGCTCGGTGCTCTTCGCGGCGAGCGCGTCGCGCAGCGCTCCGCGCCCGTGCGGCACCGGATCGAGCGCGCGTGTCCACCGCACCACCAGCACGCCCCCAGCCTCGCCGACACCGCTCCACCGCCCCGCCACCACCCACGTCGCCCCGCCCCGGGCGACCCTACCCTCGGGCCACCGCAGTCGCAGCGAACCGCCGCACGTCCCGGGGAGCACCTCGGCATCCACGATCCCGCCGCTCGCGGGAGCCGGGTCCTCGAGGCTAACGATGGCTGCCCTACTGCTCCCTGCTCCCCGCTCCCTGCTCCAGCGCCCCACGCACGTCGCTTCTCGCTCGCGCCCCGCCGCCATCCCCCACACGAGGCCCGCGACGCCCATCACCCCGAGTGCGGCACCCAGCGGCGCTCGTCGCGCGAGTAGGAGGGCAGTCCCCAAGACCGGGACGACCACGTACCACGCACCACGCAGTACAAACAAGTCGAGGCCGGCATACAACCCGGCCGCGAACGCGATCGTGAGAACGAGAATCGGCGGCCGCATCTCGGGCCGCCTAGTGGATCACATCAGCTGCACCGGCCTCGCCCCGCAGCGCGGCGCGAGCCCCACCTTGCGGAATCCCTCGAGCAGCGCCACGTCCAGCTTGGCTTTCTCCTGGTCGCTGTCGAGTCGCAGCTCGACCAACACTTCGCCCTGGGGCGTGGACACGTAGCTCGGCGCGAGGCGATTGAGCGCGAACACGAGTACGTCGCCGCGGCACGTCTCGCAGCCGCAGAACCGGGGCAGCTGGGGACGCAGCTTCGCGTACTCCCGCTGCACCACCTCGAACGTCACGTTCGTCACCCCACGACGGCGAGCTCCTCGAGCGGCGCGGCCGTGAAGGTCGAGCCCGTGGTGCCGGTGAAGCGAACGTCGCGATACCCGCCGATCCAGGCGTCGGGGCCCGCGAAGAGCGCGATCTTGTTGGCGCGGGTGCGGCCCTGCAGCAGGTCGCCCCGCTTGGCGCGACCCTCGACCAGCACTTCGTGCGTGCTGCCGACCAGTGCGACGTTCTTGCGGCGCGCGATGTCCCGCACGGCGGCGACCAGGCGCTCCAGGCGCTCCCCCGCCAGGGCGTCGGGCACGTGATCCTTGAGCCGGGTCGCGGGCGTCCCCTCACGCAGCGAGTACTTGAAGGTGTAAGCGTCGTCGAACCCCACCAGCGCGACGAGCGCCAGCGTTTCCAGGAAATCGTCTTCGGTCTCCCCCGGGAACCCGACGATGATGTCGGTGGTGAGTGCGATGCCGGGGACGGCGCGGCGCAACGCGGCGACCACCGCGAGATAGCGGTCTCGATCGTAACGCCGCAGCATCCGCTTGAGAACGCGCGACGACCCGCTCTGCAGCGGGAGGTGCACGTGCTCGCACACCGCGGGGGTCTCCGCCATGGCCGCCACCGTGCGGTCGGTGAAGTCCGTGGGGTAGGGCGACGTGAACCGCAGGCGTCGCACGCCCGGGACTTCCCCCACCGCGTACAGCAGGTCGGCGAAGTCGTGCGAGCCGTCGTCGTAGCTGTTGACCGTTTGGCCAAGGAGCGTTACCTCGGTGGTGCCGCCCGAGGCGAGGTCCGTCACCTCGCGCACCACGTCCTGCAACTTGCGGCTCCGCTCCGGCCCCCGCGTCATCGGAACGATGCAGAAGGTGCACCGATAATCGCAGCCCCGTTGCACCGTCACGAAGGCCGAGATCGGCGTCCCCCGCGCCGGCGGCACGTCCTCGTAGTGCTCCCAGCTCTTGAACTCGACCTCGGTGGCCCGCTCCCCCGCACGCGCCCGCCCGATCAGCTCGGGCAGGCCACGGTAGCCGTCGGGGCCGACCACCAGATCGACCTGCGGCACCCGATCGAGCAGCCGCGGGCCCAGCCGCTGCGCCATGCAGCCCACCACCCCCAGTACACCGCCCGGTCGCTTGAGACGCTTCAGCTCGCCGATCCGCGACAATACCTTTTGCTCCGCATGGTCGCGTACGGCACAGGTGTTCACCAACAACACGTCGGCTTGTGCGGGATCGTCGGTGCGCACGTAGCCTTCGCGCCCCAGCACGCCGAGCATCAGCTCGGAGTCCGAGACGTTCATCTGGCAGCCGTAAGTCTCGATGTAGATGCGCGGCATGGTCAGCGAACCGTCACCTCGAAGCGGGGACGACCGTTCCACTCGTGCGTGGGAAGATAGACCGAAACGTAGTCCTCCGTCAGCACCGCCACCTTGCCCTCCCCCCGGCCGCACACCACGCCGTCGGCGCGTTGCCCGCGCCGGCGCGTGCGGTGGGCCTGGGCCTTTGCTGCTCCGCACTCGCGCAGCTCGCGCGCGCGCTCGTGGATCACGCCGGGGAGCACGCGCTCGCCCAATCGCCCGGCCGCCGCGCCTGGGCGCTCGCTGTAGGGAAAGACGTGCAGGTACGTGAACGGCAGCGCGTCCACCAGCGCGACCGTCTGGCGGTGATCGGCGTCGCTCTCACCGGGGAACCCCGCGATGATGTCCGCGCCGAGCCCGAACACCGGCAGCCGCTCCGCGAGCCACTCCAGCCGGGCGCGATACGACTCGGCGGTATACCAGTGGCGGCCCATCCGCTTGAGGATGCGATTCGACCCGGATTGCAGTGGCGCGTGGAGATGGGCGGCGAGGTTTCGCGGCGCTTCGATGAGCAAGCGCGCGATCGTATCGTCCACTTCGGTCGCCTCGATGGACGACAGGCGAAAGCGCACCTGGGGAACCGCAAAGATCAGGGCTTGAAGGAGGGCCCCGAGGGTCGACTGACCCCGGGCGCGAGCCCGGGGAATAGCTACACCCGATGTGCCAGGTTCTGTCTCAACCCCGGACTGGCGTCCGGGGTCAGTTGACCGGTCTTGCCCATACGTACCGATGTGAATTCCCGTCAGCACGATCTCGGCGTGGTACCGGGCAAGTGCCCGTGCTTCCTCCACCAGCTCGGCAATCCCCCGTGACCGATTCGCCCCCCGCGCGATGGTCGTCGCGCAGAAGGTGCAATGCTCGTCGCAGCCGTCCTGGATCTTCAAGAGGCCCCGGGACTTCGCCCCCTGGCGCTGTAGGGGCGCAGCATGCTGCGCCCCTACAGCGGCGCGTGACGAGAGCCCCGCCGCCCGTAGCACTTGCGTCGGGTCGGCTCCGCCCACCACCGCGCGCACGCTGGGGAGCGCCGCGATGGCGCCGCCGTCGAGCGCGGCGGCGCAACCCATTACCACCGTTTCGAGACGGCCGTTCTGCCGCGCGAGCCGGCGCACCAGACGCCCCAGTTTCGCCTCGCTCTCGTGGGTCACCGTGCAGGAATTCACGACGGCGAGGTCCGCGGCAGCCGGGTCGTCCACCACGCCGACGCCCTGATCCGCGAACGCCTGGCGCACGAGCGCCGTGTCGTATTGGTTGGCTTTGCAGCCGAAGGTATGGAAGTAAACGTTCACGGCCGCACGGTGAGCCCCACGAGCACGGTCCACACGCGCTCGGTGAGGCTCCCCCCGCCCGCACGGCGCTCCAGCCGCTCGAGGCCCACGTCGATCAGCGCCCGGCCCTGCGCGAACGCCCGGCCTACCCCGAGCGACCCCGCGACCTCGGTCGGCGCCTTGGTCCCGGGCCCGAACGGCATCTGCCCACCCCGCGCGCCCAGGCGGATCGGCATCCGGCGGAAGGCGAACTCCGCCCCTGCGGACCAGCTCCACGTGTCGAACGCGCCGGCGCCTGCCTGCGACCAGGAACGCCACACCGCCGACGCCGCGAACCGGGCGCTCGGGCTGGGTGCCAACAGCAGCCCGCCGCCGGCCATCCGCGGCAGATCGGTGACGGCGCTCGTCGTGTCGGCCACCTTGGCGCGGAGCCGGCTGTCGCTCCGCGCCCATCCCGCCAGGGTCAAGCCCGGGGCAAGGCCGATGAGCACGCTCCCCGACACGCCAAACCCGTCATAGCGCACCTCGGCCGACTGCTGCACTGGGTGGAACGTCGAGTCGTCGAACCGTCGCTCGGCCGTCATGCGGGTCGAGCCCGCGAGCACATGCAGGCCCGCCCCGATCGCGATGCGACGCGACAGCCGGCTCGCTGCCGCGAGGCGCACGTCCGCGACGCTCCCGTCGCTCGTGAGCTCATCGGTGTAGCGCTGCAGCACGTCCCGCAGCAGCACGGAGTCGCGCATCCACACGTCCCAGGACTTGTCGAGGTAGGTCGTGAACCCGGCCGCAACCGCGAGCCGCGGTCCCACCGGGCCCGCGACCCCCATCAACGGGAAACGTGTGGTGCGGAGGGCCGCGGTCGTCCCGCCCACCGCAACGTCGCGATGCGAGGTGCCTCCAGCCGCGGTCGCCGTGAGCTGGCCGATGTCGGCGAGCGGTGCTTCGGTGAGCTGCGACAACGGGTCGAACGGCGCGAAGGCGCCGCCGGTGGAGCGCGACCGCACCGACTCCCACCGCCCCGGCGTGCCGAGCCCACGGATCCCGAACTGGGAGTCTTGGCCGGAAAGGCGGACGGGCGGACTGGCGGTCAGGAACGCCGCTGCGAGCACGGCGGTCCCGACCGCCCGACCGCCCGTCCACCTGTCCGCCCGTCTCATGGCTCCCCGAACGGAAAGGCCCGCACGAACGTGACCCGCAAGGTCGGGCGGACCGCGGGAGCGATGGACGGATAGAAGCGGATTTCGCTGAGGAACTGGGCTTCGGCCTGGGCCCGCAACAGGATCGCGGTCGGGTGGGTCGAGTCCGCCGCCCAGAGTTGCAGCAGGTTCGTCACCTCGATCTTCACGGTGTCGGTCTTCACGGTGTCGGTCGCTCCCACGTGGATGACGGTCGTGTCACCGAGTCGCGCGTCGATTGGGGACTTACCGCTCTGGGACGAATCCCTGATGACCTTGGGGAACGTGACCCTCAGTAGGCTCCGCGCCGACGGCACCCCGCCCACGGCGAGCGTGGAGTCGAGCGGGGCCGGCGGCGGCGCGAACACGAAGCTCGCGAACGCCGCGCCGAGGGCGCCCGGCTTGCGGGCGACCTGCGCCACCACGGAGTCCACTTGGAGATACCACTGCAGCACCGGCCCGAAGGCGCCCTTGCCGAATGCGATACTCGCGAGCGTGTCGGCGGCGATGCGAATGCCGTACGCCACCGTGCCAGAATCCATCCCGACGTAACGCGCTGCCGCCGTATCGAGCTTGAGCGACAGCACCAGACGTTGGTTGACGGTGTCCACCACGACGCTGTCGCCCGTCACCGGGTCCTTCCGGCCCGGCTGCGCGAGGAGCATGTCGATGTTCACGGTCTTGACGAGCGAGTCGTTGAACGCACTCTCCACAGAGTCGAACGTCGTGGTGGTGTCGATCTTGATCGGCAGCCGGTAGAGCTGCAGCTGGAGATTGCGCGTCGCCGTGTCGCGCCGGACGATGTACAGCTGCAGCCGGGCGGAGTCGGCGCTGCGGATCAGACCGGTCGATGTGTCGGCGGTCGAGATCCGCAGGCGCGAGCCGTAGCCGTTGATGCGGAAGATCGGCCGGCTGTCGAGCGTGTCCGTCGTCCTGGGGACATGCGCCCCGAGCATCAGCGCAGCCTCGTAGGCGAGCACGTAGCCGCGGTACGATGAGTCCCGGTTGATGCTGGTCGTGAGCAGCGTATCGACGATGGTGATCTGGCCCGAGGGACAGTAGTCCGGGCAACGGCCCGGCGCCGTGAGCCGCTCGACGCACGCCGCGACGAGCAGGACGGCCCCGACGAGCGCGAGTCGGCGTCGCGTCACTTGGCGAGCGTCGCTTTCGCGAACGCGTCGGGCAGGAGGTCGCGCAGCACCCAGCGCCGCTCGGTCTTCGGCCCCACGGCGATCACCTGGAGGTCGAGCCCGAACTCGGCGAGCAGCTGGCGGCACGCGCCGCACGGCGACGCCGGCGGGTCGACGTCCGTCGCCACGACGATGCGGCTGAACCCCCGGGCCCCGTCCGCGACCGCGGCCCCGATCGCCATCCGCTCGGCGCAGATCGTGAGCCCGTACGAGGCACTCTCGACGTTGGCACCGACGAACACGCGGCCGTCGGCGGCCTCGAGCGCCGCGCCCACCCGGAACTTGCTGTACGGGCAGTAAGCGTTTTTCTGCACGTCGCGCGCGCGACGCACCAGGTCGGCACTCACGCCCAGACCCCAGAGAGGAACGAGGTCCCCGCCGCGAGGGGGGGCGGCGTCACGCCGAAATACTCGGCGACGGTCGCGCCCATGTCCGCGAACGTGCTCCGCTCTCCCAGCGCCGCCGGCCGCACCCGCGGACCCAACGCCAGGATCGGCACCGCCTCGCGCGAGTGGTCCGTGGATGGCGTGGTCGGGTCGTTCCCGTGGTCGGCGGTGAGAATGATCAGGTCGTCTCCCTTGATGCGGGCCTCGAGCCGGGGAATCCAGGCGTCGAGCTGTTTCAATCCTTCATAAAACCCCGGGACGTCGTTCCGGTGCCCCCAGGTCTGGTCGAATTCGATCACGTTCACGAAGATGAACCCCGCCCCCGCCCCCGCCCCCGCCCCCGTGTCGTCCAGGGCCCGCTCGATCCGGCGGTACGCGTCCGCGTTGGTCGGCGTGTGCTCGCTCGCGATGTTCCGCGCGGCGAAAAGGTCGTCCACCTTGCCGATCCCGATGCGCGGCACGCCCGCCGCCGCCAGCCGATCCAGCAGCGTCTCGCCCACCGGCTCGATCGAGAAGTCCTTGCGGCGCGGCGTGCGCTCGTACGCCCCGGGCTTTCCGGCGAACGGCCGCGCGATCACGCGGCTCACCGCATGCTCGCCCACGAGCAGGTCGCGCGCGATCACGCACGCCCGGTACAGCTCGTCCAGGGCGACCGTCTCCTCGTGCGCCGCCACCTGGAAGACCGAGTCGGCCGACGTGTAGACGATCCACTTGCCGGTGCGCTGGTGCTCCGCACCAAGCTCGGCGATGATCTCGGTGCCCGACGCCGCCTTGTTGCCCAAGTACCCACGCCCGCTGCGTCGCGCGAACTCGTCGAGCAGCGACGTCGGGAAGCCGTGCGGGTACGTGCGAAACGGACGCTCGAGAATCACCCCGCAGATCTCCCAGTGGCCCGTGGTGGAGTCCTTCCCCTGGGACCGGGGGAGTGCAACGCCGTACGCGGCGGTGGGACTGACCCCGGGCGCAAGCCCGGGGATGAGCCGACATCTCCCCAACCCCAACCGCTCCAGATTCGGCAATTGAAAGCCGCCCACCGCCCGCGCCACGTTGCCGAGCGTGTGGCTCCCCTCGTCGCCGTAGGCAGCCTGGTCGGGACACGGCCCGATCCCGAGCCCGTCGAGCACGATGATGGCGGCGCGCTTCAATCGTAGATGCGCGGCAGCCGGGGACCGAGCCCGGCCAGGAGCTCGTGTTGCACCGTGCCGCTCCAGCTGGCGAACTGGTCCAGCGTGTTGCGCAAGCCGTCCGCCTCACCGACCAGGGTCGCCACGTCACCCACCGCGGCGCGTCCGTCGCGCACGTCGACCATCGTCAGGTCCATCGTCACGAGCCCGACCACGAGACAGCGCGTGCCGTTCAGGAGCACCGTCGCTTCGGCCTTCAGACCGAGCGAGCGGCGCACGCCGTCTGCGTAGCCGATCGCCAGCGTGGCCACGGTCGTGTCGTGCGGCGCAGTCCAGGATGCGTCGTAGCTGACGCTCTCGCCGCGCCGCACCCGGCGCACGCTCACCACGCGCGCGCGCAGCGCAATCACCGGCTTGCCGCTCGGCAACCCTTCGCCGGCCGATGCCCCGTACAGCGAGATCCCAGGGCGGACCGCATCAAATGCGAACGCCTTGCCGCGCAACGCCGCCGCGCTATTCGCCACGTGCAGCAGCGCCGGCCGGCGCGCGAGACGTCCCACTGCGGCTTTGAAGCGCTCCAGCTGCGCCTCGGCCGAGCCGTCGCGCCGGTCGGCCGAGTGAAAATGGGTGTAGCAGCCTTCGAGGTGTGGCGTGTCGAGCAGGTCCGCGATTGGCTCGATCTCGTCCCAGCGCACGCCCGAGCGACTCATCCCCGTGTCGATCTCCAGGTGGAACGCGCCGCCCCCCGCCCCCTCCGCCCCGCGCGCGATCCAGGCGGAGATGCTCGCGCGGTCACCCAGGGCCGGCGTCAACCGGTGCGCCCGGTAGGCGTCGAACAGATCGGGCCGGGCCGGCATGAACACGAGCACCGGCCGCGTGATCCCCGCAGCTCGTAGCTCAGCCCCCTCCTCGATCGTGGCGACGCCGTAGCCCCACGGCTCGAGCGCCTCCAGGGCCCTGGAGACAGCGACGGCTCCCACTCCGTAGGCGTTCGCCTTCACCACCGGAAGGAGCCGTGTGCCGGCGACCCGGGCCACCGTGCGGGCGTTCTCGACGACGGCGGCGAGGTTCACCTCGATCCACGCACGGGCTCGGCGCTCGCGGATTGACCCGTTCACAGGCGCGGGTATGATAACCCGCTCCGTCGACTAAAGGCAACACGAAAAAGGTCAGACACGATGCCACAGAACAGCCCGGCTAACGACACCGCCCTCGCTCGCGCACTCGCATTGGTGCGCGACCTGCGGGCGCGCTGCCCCTGGGACCACGCCCAGACGCGCGAGACGCTGCGCCCCTACCTAGTCGAAGAAGCCCTGGAGCTCGATCAAGCCCTCACGCACGGCGCGCCCGCCGAGTTACGCGATGAGCTGGGCGACGTGCTGCTGCATCTCGCGTTTCAGATCGTGATCGGGGAGGAACGGCGCGAGTTCGACGCCGAAACCGTGACGCGCGCGCTCGAAGAGAAGATGTGGCGGCGGCATCCGCATTTGTTTGGAAATGCCGACCGGCCCGATCACGAAACGTGGGAGCGGACGAAACGGCGTGAGCGGTCAGCGGTGAGCGGTACGCTTCGTGGACTGCCGCCCGCGCTGCCGCCGCTGCTCATGGCGTATCGCCTTCAGGAACGAGCGGCGGGCGTCGGATTCGATTGGCCGGACGCCCGAGGTCCGCTCGAGAAGGTAAGGGAAGAGATCACCGAGGTCGAACGTGCAACGGGCAACGTGGAACGTGGAACGATCGAGGAGGAGGTCGGCGATCTCCTGTTCGCCGTGGTGAACCTCGCGCGCAAGCTCACGATCGAGCCGCGCGCGGCGCTCGAGCGGGCGAACGAGAAATTCCGGCGGCGGTTCGAGGCGGTAGAGCGGCTGGCGGCAGACCAGGACGTAGATCTCGGACGAGCGAGCCTCGCGGCGCTGGACGAGCTGTGGGAGAAGGTCAAGGCGACGGAATGACGGCCCGTCTCACGGCCACAGTTTGTACAGCGTCCGCGGGAACGCGATCGCCTCGCGGATGTGCGGGATGCCGCAGATCCACGCAACGGTGCGCTCTACGCCGAGCCCGAACCCCGCGTGCACAAACGTGCCGTACTTGCGGAGGTCCAGGTACCAGCGGTACGCGTCTTCCGGCAGCTGCTCCCCACGGATGCGGGCGAGCAGCTTGTCGTAGTCGTCCTCGCGCTGGCTGCCGCCGATGATTTCCCCGTACCCCTCGGGAGCGAGCATGTCGTTGTTGAGGACGGTGCGGGGGTCGGCGGGGTTCTCTTTCATATAGAAGGCCTTCACCGCCTTGGGGTAGTTGAACACCATCACCGGCCGGTCGAACTGCTTGGCGAGGAGCGTCTCCGCCTCGCCCCCCAAGTCCAGCCCCCATGCGATGTCGCCGCCCAGGGTCTTGAGCTTCGCAACGGCGTCGGTGTACGAGATACGCGGGAACGGCGGCTGGACGGCCTCGAGCGGCTTCACGTCGCGCTCGAGCTCGGCGAGCTCGGTTTTCCGGCGGTCGAGGCAGCGCGCCACGATTGCGGAGACGAACTCCTCCTGCAACCGCATGTTGGCGTCCGAATCGTTCCACGCCACCTCGGGCTCGACCATCCAGAATTCGGTCAGGTGGCGCCGGGTCTTCGATTTCTCCGCCCGAAACGTGGGTCCGAAGCAGTACACCTTGCCGAGCGCGGCGGCGGCCGCCTCCACGTAGAGCTGCCCCGTCTGCGCGAGGTACGCGGTGCCCAGGTCGAAGTATTCCGTGGCAAACAGGTGTCCGGCCGCTTCGCCGACTGCCCCGGTGAGGATCGGCGTGTCGACCAGGACGAAGTGCCGCTCGTAGAAGAAGTCGCGGATCGCCTGGACGACCTCGTGGCGCACCCGCGCGATCGCCACCTGGCGCCGGCTCCGGAGCCAGAGGTGGCGGTGCTCGAACAAGAACGCGGTGCCGTGCTCCTTCGGGGTGATCGGGAAGTCGTGGCTGGGCCCTAGGATCCGCAGGTCCGCCGCCGTCAGCTCGACGCCGCCCGGCGCGCGCGCATCGGCGCGCACGGTGCCGGTGACCTCCACCGCTGTCTCCTGAGCGAGCCGGCCGAACGCCTCCCAGGCCGCCTCCGAGACGTCCTTCTTCGACAGCACGACCTGCAGGTATCCGGTGCCGTCGCGCAGCGTCACGAACCCGATCTTGCCCGACGAGCGCGTGGTCATCACCCAACCGCGCGTGATCACCGGCTGGCCCGCGAGCGGCGGCAGCTCCTCGACGCGATGGAAGGGGGGCATGGGGTCGGGCATCTTAGTGGCGGGTGGAGGGACTGTCAACGATGGGTGCGCGGTGCGCAGTGCGCGGTCGAATGAAGAGTGCGCGGTGCGCCGTGCGCGGTTGCCTCCGGAGATACCCGCGCACCGCGTACCGCGCACCCTTCAGTCAGCCGACCCTGAACAATTCAAACCCCCGTTCGTACCGCTGGACAATCCTTTCCCGGTACGCCGCATGCTGCCGTTCGGCGAGCGCCGGGTCGCGCGCGATGATCTCGCCCGCCGCGCGGCGGGCCGCCTCGAGCAGCGGCAGGTCGGTCGCGAAGTTCGCGTACCGCAGCGGCACGCCGCCCGACTGGCGCGCACCGGCCAGGTCACCCATGCCGCGCTCCTGGAGATCGAGCTCGGCGATCTTGAACCCGTCGGTGGTTTCCGCCAACGCCTGCAGTCGGGGCGCCGCGTCCGGAATGTCGGACAGGAGGATGCAGTGGCTCGCCGCTGCGCCCCGCCCCACCCGGCCCCGCAGCTGGTGCAGCTGCGCCAGCCCGAATCGCTCGGCGTGCTCGATCAGCATTACCGTCGCGTTCGCCACGTCGATCCCGACTTCGATGACGCTCGTGGCGACGAGGATGTGGACCGCATTGTCGCGGAACGCCCGCATGGTCGCGTCGCGCTCCTCCGCCTTGAGCCGCCCGTGCACCAGACCGACCTCGAGCTCCGGAAACACCTTGGCGAGCCGCTCCGCCATCACGGTCGCGGCCTTCAGGTCGGCACGCTCCGACTCCTCGATCACCGGATAAATGACGTACGCTTGGCGGCCGGCCACGCACTCGGCGCGGATGAATTCGTAGATCTTCTGGCGCGCCGCCTCGGTGCGGAGCGCCGTCTTTACCGTCCCCCGCCCGGGGGGGCGCTCGCGCAGCTGGGTCACGTCCAGGTCGCCGTACAACGTGAGGGCGAGGGAGCGGGGGATCGGTGTCGCCGTCAACAGCAGCACGTCGGGCGCGTCGCCTTTCTCGACCAGGGCGGCCCGCTGCTCCACACCGAAGCGATGCTGCTCGTCGATCACGGCCAGGCCGAGCCGCTGGAACCGCACCGCCTCCTGGATGAGGGCGTGGGTCCCCACCACCAGCCGCGATGCGCCCGCCGCGATGCGCTCGCGCGTCGCCGCCTTCTCCGCCGCCGCGAGCCGCCCGATCAGCAGGTCGGGCTTGAGCGCGAGCGGCTCGAGCAGGCGGGTGAGCGTCGCAAGGTGCTGCTCCGCGAGCAACTCCGTCGGCGCCATGATCGCCGCCTGGTAGTCGTTCTCGACCGCCAGCAGCATCGCGAACAGGGCGACCACCGTCTTCCCCGTCCCTACGTCGCCCATCAACAGGCGGTGCATGCGGAGCGGCGCGAGCATGTCGTCGGCGATCTCGCGAATCGCCTGCCGCTGGTCCCCCGTCAGCTCGAACGGCAGATGCTGCTTGAGCTTCGTGGTGAGCGCCTTCTTCAGGGCGAAGCTGATCCCGGCGCGCGCCCGCTTGGCGAGCGCGCGGGCGCGCGCCTGCACCAGCTGCTGGTCGAACAGCTCGTCGAACGCGAGCCGGCGCCGGCCCGCCTCGGCGTCCGCCGGCGTCTCCGGGCGGTGCACCGCCGCGAGCGCGACCCCGAGCTCCGGAAGTCCGACCGTCGTGCGCAGGCTCTTGGGATGGGGGTCCACCACCAGGGCGAGCAGCGCATCCAGGTGCTGGTGGATCAGACCGCGGATCTGGCGATGGCTAAGGCCCTCGGTCGCGGGATACACCGGCAGCACGAGACCGCGCTCGGGGCCCGCGTCCCCTTCGTCCGCGAGAATCACGAACTCGCGCGGCACGAGCTGGCGGCCGTGATAGTAGCGCACCGGCCCGGTGACGAGGAGCAGCTGACCTTTCTTGATCTGGCGCTCGAGGAACGGCTGACCGGGCCAGGCGCACTCGAGGGGGCCCCCGCCCCCGCCGCCGCCGCTTTCATCCCGGAGCACCGCCCGGAATACGCGTAAACCCTTGCGCGTCGGCAGCACGCCCGTGCTCACCACGCGGCCAACGCAGGTCACCTCGTCGCCCACCTGGACCTGGCTCAGGGGCGTGACCGTCGTGGCGTCGAGATACCGATGAGGCGCGTGGTACAACAAGTCGCCAACACTCCTGATCCCGAGCCGCGCCAACGCCTCGGCGCGCTTCGGCCCCACGCCCTTCAGGTACTTCACGGACGTCCTGAGCTGGAAGGTCACTCGCTGATGAGCCTCCGCGCAAACCGTTCCAGGTCGAATACCTCGAGATCACCGAGGCCCTCGCCCGTGCCGAGGAACCGGATCGGGACGCGCACCGCGCGCTCGAGCGCCACCACGCTTCCGCCCTTCGCGGTGCCATCGAGCTTGGTCACGATCAGCCCCGTGAGCGGGACCGCGGCGGCAAACGCCTGGGCCTGATGCACGGCGTTCCGTCCGACCGTAGCGTCGAGCACGAGCAACGACTCGTGGGGCGCGCCCGGTTGCTGCTTCGCGACCACGCGCACCACTTTTTTCAGCTCCTCGACCAACCGCCCTTCCGTGTGGAGCCGCCCGGCCGTGTCCACGAGCACCGTGTCGGCGCCGCGGGCGCGCGCCGCTGCGATCGCGTCGAACGCCACCGCCGCGGGATCTTTCGTGCCCCCTCCCGTGACGCACGGCACGCCCAGCCGGTCCGCCCAGATTTGCAGCTGCTCGGGCGCGCCGGCGCGAAAGGTATCGGCCGCAGCGAGGAGCACCGACCGGCCTCCGCGCGCCAGCCGGGCGCCGAGCTTGGCGACCGCGGTGGTCTTCCCGACGCCGTTGACTCCGAAGACCAGCATGACCGTGGGCGGCGCCGACGCCCGGGCGAGCGCGCCCGGGTCACCGCCCGGCACCGCGGGCGTGAGCGCCCCGATCACGGCGCGCTCGAGCGCCGCCCGAAAATCGACATCGCCGTCGCCTCCGCCGGAGACTCGATCGAGGATTTGCTCCGTGGTCTCCACGCCGAAGTCCGCTTCGAGCAGGATCCGCTCGGCCTCGCTCCGCTCGTGCGCGCCTCCCCCGTGCCCGAACACGCGCGCCAGCCGCTCCCACAGGGCCATCAGGGTAGCCCCTCGCGCCGCCGCCACGCCCACTCGGTCGCGGAGGCGGCGATCACCAGGACGAACAACCACCACCGGTCCCGCAGCGCCACGCCCGTGAGCCGTCCTCCCGACGTCCCGGGTTGGGGTGCGACCACCGGCACTGCCGGCCGCCATTCATCCGAATACGTGTCGACCACCACGACACCCCGCTCGGCACTCCCACGGTCGGTCGCCGCGTAGCGATACAACCCGGGCGGCAGGCGCAGCTCCGCCCGGCCGCCGGCGTCGAACCGCAGCGTGTCGACGCGTTGCGCCTGGTCGGCTGTTAGCGAGATCACGACATCGCGCGGCTCGCCCTTTCCGGTCCAGCGCCATTGGAGCGGCATCCCGTTCGGCGTCTCGTGCGTCACCGGAGCGAACCGCTCCCCGCTCCCTGCTCCCTGCTCCAACAACCAGTCCACCAGCCCCGCCACCAGCGCCCGATACGCCTCGCCGCTCGCACCGCCCCGGAACGCCCACCGGTAGAGGCCCCCGGCCGCGATCACCGCGCGGCGCGCTCCTGCGTGCTGGGCCAGCGTGACCATCGGGCGCGGCGGGCCGCGCCGCGCCAGGCGCGCCGCCAACGGGACCGTCGTCGAGCTGTCGGGCGCGAGCTCCACAAGGGAGGTAGCGGGCGGGAGCGAGTCCCAGGCCACTCCCGCGAGCGCGCCCGCGAGCGGCGATGGGCCGGGTGGCTGCACGTACCAATCGCCGTCGAGGCGTCGCGTGCCGGGCCAGAGGAGCACGGCTCCCTTGGGGCTGAAACGGCTGAACGACGTCGGGTCACCGGCCTCGATGACGAGCGCCGCGCCGGCCACCGCTCGGGCCACATCCCTCGGCGGCCGGCCCTCGAGCGTCGTCCCCTCGCGCCAGCGGTTTCCGCCGGGCTCGGCTTCGATGAATGTGCGCACGGGCACGCGGGCCACGTCCTCGAGCGTGCGCGCCAGGAACCGCGTCTCCCAGTCCGGCGGCGAGGCCAGCAGCACGATGGACGGCGGGGGGCTCACCTCGAGCACGAACAGGCGGGCGTCGTCGCGGGGCTCGGAATCCGAAACGCCTTCTAGGCGCACGTCCAGCGCCATCCATCCGGGATGCGGGATGCGGGATGCGGGAAGCGTGAGATCCGTGGACACGACGCCGCTATCCGGCAGCGGCACGACGCGCGACGCGAGGCGACGATGGTCGACGGTCACCGCAAGCGTCGCATCTCGCATCCCGCTTCTCGCATCCCGCATCCCGGCTGTCCCGTAACTGACCTTGAGCCGGACGGTGTCCCCCGCCGCAACGCGTGTCGGTCCTTCTGCGGAGGCGACAAACGCATCGAAGAACGACGCCCGCGGAAGCACGACGATCCGCGCCCCGCCGACCAGGTCCGGCGGGATGTCGGCGAAATCGGCGATGGCGCCGTCCGAGACGACCGTGACCGGCCCGCCGCGCGCGGCGGCCGCGTCGAGCGCGGGGGCGAGCCGGCTCGCGCCGTCGACCGGCGGAAGCGAGTCGAACCCGGCCACGCGCTCCCCGAACCGCCAGATGACGCCCCCCTGCGCCAGCGCCCGTGCCGTGTCGAGGGCGTCCCGCCAGCGACCACCGTGGCCCGCCATGCTGAGGGAGGCGTCCAGCAGGACGAGCGGGGGCACGCCCCGCGCGACGCGCGCCGCGGTCGGGTTCCACGCGAGCAGCACGAGCGCGCCGAGCGTGGCGGCGCGCAGCGCGGCGAGCCCGAGCGTCACGCGGCGACGCACGCGAGCGCCTGCGCCAGCGTGAACCGTCCCTCGTGCAGCGCCCGGCCCACGATCGCGCCCGCGAGCCCCGCGTCCGCAGCGCGCCGCAGGTCGTCGAGCGACGCGACGCCGCCCGACACGATCACGTCGAGGCCGAGCGCCGCGATGGCCTGCGCGCCGTCCAGATCCGGTCCGGTGAGGGTTCCGTCGCGCGCGGCGTCGGTGTAGATCGCGGTACGCGCCCCCAGCGCCTGCACGCGTCGCGCGAGCTCGACGGGTGTCAGGTCCACCACGGTCGTCGATGCGCGGGCCGCGACGCGGCCGTCCCGCGCGTCGATCCCGACGGCCAGCCGGTCGGGACCGTGGCGCGCGAGGAGTCGTGCCACGAGCCCCGCGTCGATCGCCGCCCGAGTCCCGATCACCACCCGCGTCGCCCCCCACGCGAGCATCTCGGCGATCGCCGCCTCGGTGCCGAGAGCGCCGCCGACCTGGACGAGGAGCTCCCCCCCCGTGCCCGCCACGAACCGCCGCGCCAGCTCGCGGTTGTCGCCGGTCCCCAGTGCGCGATCGAGATCGACGAAGTGCACCCAGCGGGCCCCGTCGTGCGCGAACCGGCGCGCCACGGCGAGCGGGTCGAGAGCGGCGGAACGCACCACGCGCCCGCCCTGGACGTCAACGGCGGGAAAGAGCTCCACGGATGAACAGGAAACTAATCGCGCGCGGCGTTGGCGACGGTGGGAGCCGATGCGGGAGACGCGGGCGGTTCGAGCTGGACGAGCAGACGATCGCGCTCGGTATCATAGGCGGACGCCAGGGGCTTCGGCACCGGCGTGCCGGCGCCCATGTCTGTCCGCCGCGGGTTGGTGGGACGGCCGTTCACGAGAAACTCGTAGTGCAGGTGCGGCCCCGTCGACAGGCCCGTCGAGCCGACGTAGCCGATCGTCTCCCCCTGCTCCACCCGCTCGCCCGTGTGCAGCCCGCGGGCGAAGCCCGACAGGTGACCGTAGCGGGTGCGGATGCCGTTGACGTGTCGTACGTCGATCACGTTGCCGTAGCCGCCATCCTCGCGCCCCACGCGTGTGACGATCCCATCCGCTGTGGCGCGCACCGGAGTTCCGTACGGCGCTGCGAAGTCCACGCCCTCGTGATGCCGCCACGCGTGCAGCAGCGGATGATAGCGCGAGCCGAACCCGCTCGAGACGCGCCGGAACTGGAGCGGCGCGCGCAGGAACGCACGCCGCAGCGACCGCCCACTCCGGTCGTAGAATCCCGTCACGCCCCCGTCCGCATCTTCGAAGTAGAACGCATACTGCGGGGTGCGCGCGACGTCGACCCGCGCGGCCAAAATGCGGCCGAACCGCCGCTCCCCCTCGGGCGACTCGAGGCGCTCGAGCAGCACGGTGAAGCGGTCGCCCGGGCGGATGTCGCGCGAGAAGTCCACTTCCCAGTCGTACACGTCGGCGATCGCCCACGCGAGCTGGCGACGCTCCCCGGCCGGCAGGAACGAATCGGCCATCGCCTTGTCGAGCGCGTCGTACAGGGAGGACTGGATCGTGCCCGTCACGCGCAGCCGCGCGATGGCCCACGGGATGGTCTCCATCGTCTCGACCCAGCCCGCATCGCCCTCCCGGCGGACGACGGTGAGGCGCCGCTCGGCCGACAGCCGCACCGTCACGCGGCTCGCGATGCTGTCGGTCTTGAGGCGGCGGAGGTCGAACTTGAGCCCTGGGCGGAGGCGGCGCACGGGCAAGCTCTTCGCGGCAGCCAGGAACCCCGCGTAATCGCGCCCGGTGACGCCGCCCCGCGCCAGCACGTCGGACAGCGTCTGGCGGCGGCCCAGCGTCTCGGTCACATCGGCGTAGGCCCCATCCACCACGATGGGGGAAGCGGTGAGCGGCCGCCGCCAGGGCCACGCGTCGCGTGTCGCCCAGGCGAGGCCCGCCACCGCCAGCGCGCCGGCGACGGCGTAGTGGCTCACGCGCCAGGAGGCGGGCATCAGTCCATCTGTCGCCGGATGAAGGTGGGGATCTCGAGCTCGTTGAGCTCGGACGGGGGCGGTGGCGCGGAGCGCCGGGCGGTCTGCTCTCCGGGCTTCACGTACCCCGCGGGCGGAGCAGGCGTCGGCCGTGCGCCGCGCTCGCGGAACGGCAGCACGCCCGGCGCGGCTCGGGAAGTCGCCTCCGCGCCAGCCGCGGGCTTGTCGAACCCGGTTGCGATCACGGTCACGCGGATCTCGCCGTGCATCGCGGGATCGTTCACCGTCCCGAAGATGATCTCCGCCTCCTCGCCCGCCGCGTCCTTCACGACGTCCGAGATCTGGGTGACCTCGCCCAGCGTCAGGTCTTCACCGCCGGTGATGTTGATGAGCACGCCGGTGGCGCCGGTGATGGAGATGTTGTCGAGCAGCGGTGACGAGATCGCCTGCTGCACCGCCTCCATCGCGCGGTTCTCGCCCCGCCCCATGCCCGTGCCCATGATCGCCGCGCCGCCGTTCTGCATCACGGTGCGCACGTCCGCGAAATCTACGTTCACGATACCGGTGACGGTAATGAGCGAGGAGATGCCCTGGGTGGCGTGCAGCAGCACCTCGTCGGCCTTCTTGAGCGCGTCCTGAAACGGGATCCCCTTGCCCACGACGGCAAGCAGCCGCTCGTTCGGCACCACCACCATGGTGTCGACGTGCTTGCGCATCTCGGCGATGCCCATTTCCGCCTGGCGCATCCGCTTGCGGCCTTCGAACAGGAACGGTTTGGTGACGATGCCGATGGTAAGGGCGCCCAGGTCGCGCGCGATCTGTGAGATGATGGGCGCCGCGCCCGTCCCCGTGCCACCGCCCATGCCGCACGTGACGAACACGAGATCCGCGCCCTGCAGGCCGTGCAGGACTTCGTCACGGTTCTCCTCGATGGCCTGACGGCCGATCTCCGGGCGCGCGCCGGCGCCCAGGCCGCGCGTGAGCTTCTTGCCGATCTGCACCTTCACGTCGGCCTTGTTGTTGAGCAGGGCCTGTGCGTCGGTGTTCACGGAGATGAACTCGACGCCCTGGAGACCCTCGTCGACCATGCGGTTCAAGGCGTTGCCGCCGCCGCCACCTACGCCGACGACTTTCATCCGGGCGTTCTGCGATACCGTTTCTTCGAGTTCGAAGATCATGGCTCCCTCGGGTGACCGATCAGAAGAAGTCCTGCAACCACCGCTTCAGCGGTCCGAACCACCGTTCCACACCCGCGCTCCTCGCCAGCGAGCCGCTGGGCACGCCGCCCCCCCCCTGCGCGAGACGCCGCGCCGCGTACAGCACCAGGCCCACCGGCACGGCGTAGCGCGGCGCCTGCACGCTGTCGACGAGCCCGGAGATCCCCTGCTCCGGCGTCCCGGCTCGCACCGGCACCGCGAACGCATCGCGCGCCAGCTCCACCATCCCGGGCAGGTGTGCCGTCCCACCCGTCAACACCACGCCGGCCGGGAGCCGTCCGCCCCCGTACCCCGCTCGCTCGAACTCGCGCTGTGCCAGCTGGAAGATCTCGTCCACCCGCTGGTGGATGATGTGCGACAGCAACTCGCGCGACGCCTGCCGCGCCCCCTGGCTCGGGGTGGACGGCAGGTTGATCATCTCCGACGCATCCACGAGCGGCTGGTACGCCACGCCATGACGCTCCTTCAGGCGCTCCGCGTCCGCCTGCGTCACGCCCAGCCCGGCCACCAGGTCGCTCGTGACATGCGTGCCGGCGTACTTGAGCGACGCGAGGTGCCGGATCTTCCCCTCATGGAACACCGCCACACCGGTCGACCCGCCCCCGACCTCCACCAGCGCGACGCCCAACTCCTTCTCGTCGTCGGTCAGCACCGCATAGGACGCGGCGAGTGGCTCGAGTACCAGCTCGGCCGGCCGGTACCGCGCTCGCTCCACGCTGCGCCGCAGGTTCTGCGCGGCGGTGGACTGCACCGTCACGAGGTACATCTCCACCTCGAGCCGCGTGCCGGTCATCCCCACGGGGTCCGAGATGCCGCGCTGCTGGTCGACCACGTACTCCTGCGGGATATCGTGCAGCAGCTCGTGGTCCCGCCCCAGGGACACCGCGCGCGCCACCTCGTTCACGCGCGCCACGTCGTCCGCGGTGATCTCGTCGCCCGATACCGCCACGACCCCCGGCGACGTGCGCGCCGAGACGTGCTCCCCCGCGATGCCGCACGTCACCATGCTGACCTTCACGCCCGCCATGCGCTCGGCGTCGCGCATCGCCGCGACGATCGACCGACTCGTCTCGTCGATGTCGCGCACCATGCCGCGCCGCACGCCCGCGTTCTTCGCGAGCCCCACGCCCAGCACTTTGGCGAGCGGCAGCCGCGGCAACTCGCCCACCACCTCCGCGATCACGGCGCACGTCTTGGTGCTGCCGAGATCGAGCCCGGCCACGAGCTGGCGATCCCGGCTCACGCCCCCCGCGCCCCCGCCGCTCCACCCTCGCCGCCTCCGCTCGCGGTCGCCCGCCGTCGCACCACCACCTGGCCGCCGAACCGAGCGTCCAGCTCCACGTAGGCACGCCCCTTCGCGGCGAGATCCTCCGCTACCAGCACCACGGCCCGAATCACCTCCGGCCCCGCGTCGCGCGCCACCAGCACGCGCCGAGGCCCGATTTCCAGGAGCACGCCACCGCGCGCGAATTCACGCGCCCCGGTGATGGTCTGAAACAGCGCCGGATCCACCGACTGGATCAGCGCCAGCACGCCCACTACGCCCGAATCCCCGCTCGCCGCGATCGGCAGGTCCAGGCCCGAGCGCGCCGGGTCGAATGGCAGCGGGCGACCCGCAGCATCCACCGCGACCAGGCCCCTCCCGGAACCGCGGGGCGCCGGCACGAGCGCCGCGGGCTCCACCTCCCGCAGCTCGACCGAGAGGCTCGCGGGCAACCGCCGCACCACCCGCGCCTCCGCTACGCCCGCCAGTCCCCGCACGCGGTCGGCGAGCAGCCGCGTGTCGCCGAACACGCTCGCCCGGGGCCCGAGCCGCAGCGCCGCGATCACGGCGTCCGGCGCGAGATTGCGCACGCCCACGAGCTCGATCTGGCGCACGCGAAACATCGTGAGCCGCCGCAACACGATCGGCGCGCCGAGCCAGCCCACGACCAGCAAGGCCGACCCCGTCACACCCCCGAGCGCGCGCCGCCGCCAACGCGGCAAGCCCCGCGTCACGTGCCCGTCCCCAGGCGCGCCAGCAACTCCGGCCCCACCCGCGTGATGTCACCTGCGCCCAGCGTGAACACCACGTCACCGGCTTGCACCGTCTCCGCCACGCGCTCCGTGAGCGCCGCCCGCTCTCGCACCGCCACCGTCGTCGCGCCCGCCCGCGCGGCGCCGCGCGCCACCAGCGCCGCGCTCACGCCCGGGAGCGGCTGCTCGCGGGCCCCGTAGATCGGCGCCACCACCACCACGTCCGCTGCGGCGAGCGCCCGGCCCAGAGCGTCGCCGTGCAACGCCGTCCGCGAGAACAGGTGCGGCTGAAACACCGCCACCACCCGGCGCCGCGGGAACGCCTGGCGCGCCGCGGCGAGCGTCGCCTGCACCTCGGTGGGATGGTGCGCGTAGTCGTCCACCACCGTCACGCCGCGCGCGTCACCCAGCCGCTCGAACCGGCGCCCCACGCCGGTGAATTCCGCGAGCGCCGCGAGCGCTCGCTCGCTATCGGCCCCCAGCTCGTGCACGACCGCCAACGCCGCGGCCGCGTTGCGCACGTTGTGGAGCCCCGGCACACGGAGCCGCAGCGTGAGCGCGCGGGTCTCCCCGCCAGGCAGCTCGATCCGCGCCGTCGAGCCGTGCTCGGTGAGCTCGAGCTCCGTTATCCGCACGTCGGCGTCCACACCGAGCCCCACCCGCCACACCGGCGTGCGCACGGCCGCTATGACGCGCTGCGCACCTGCGTCGTCGCCGCCCGCAATGACGCGCCGCGCCTGACCCGCAAACTGCGCGAACGCCTGCTCCAGCGAGGCTACCTTGCCGTCGTAGCACTCGAGGTGGTCGGCCTCGACGTTGTTCACCACCGCGACGGTCGGCGCGAGCGACAGAAACGCCCGGTCGTACTCGTCCGCCTCCACGACGTAGAGCTCGCGCCCCCCAACCCGCGCGTTCCCGCCCCACCGAGCGACACGGCCGCCGGCGAGTCCCGTGGGATCCCGCCCGGCGGCCGCTAACGCCTCCGTGACCATCACCGTGGTGGTCGTTTTGCCGTGCGTGCCCGCCACGGCGACCACCGTTCCGCCGGCGACGGCCTGGCTGAGGGCGTCAGCCCGCCGTACCACCGGGACGCCGAGGGCGCGTGCTCGCTGCAGCTCCGGGTGGTCTCCCGGTACCGCAGCAGTGACCACGAGCGCCCGAGCCCCGGCTACGTGCCCTGGGTCGTGACCCCGCCATATTTCCACGCCGAGAGCTGCCAAATCGGCGGCGCCAGTGGGGTCGTTATCACAACCGGTTAGCGTTACGCCTTGCTCTTTAGCGAGGAGGGCCAAGCCGCTCATCCCGGCTCCGGCGATCCCCATGAAGTGGATCGGGCGGGGATCCACCGTGGTAAACAAGGTCATTAGTGGGGGGCTAATATAGCGAATCTACGAAACTTGCGAAAGAGGCCACGAATGTTTCACGGGACGAGTGTCAAAATCTTCGACACGATTTCCCGGGCTGCATCAGGGTGCCCGCGACCCCGCGCCAGGGTGCCGAGGGACTCGAGTCGGGTGCGGTGGGCCACCAGCGCGGTCACCTCCTGAGCCAGGGTATACGGCGTGAGGTGCTCCTCGGAGAGCTGGATGGCGGCCCCGGCCGCCGCGAGCGCCGCCGCGTTATGCGTCTGGTGGTCGGCTGCGGCGGTGGGGAGCGGCACGAGGATGCTCGGCTTACCCCAAGCGCACAGCTCGGCGACGGTCATGGCGCCCGCCCGCGCGACCACCAGATCCGCTGCGCGGTAGGCAGGGGCCATCGGATCGAAAAAGCCGCGCACCACCACGCGCCCCGCGACGGCGTAGCGTGCCAGCGCCGCGACGTGCGCCGTGCCGGTCCCCCAGACGACGTTGACTCCGTCGAGCAAGCCGCGCTCGAGCGCGCCCGCGAGCGCGTAGTTGAGTGCCCGCGCGCCCTGGCTGCCGCCGAACACGAGCAGGGTGGGACGTGAGGGCAGTAGTCCGAGCTCGACGAGTGCTGCGTCGCGACTTCCCGGCTCGGGCGGACGGATCGGGTTGCCGAGCGCGAACACGGCTGTGTACGAGCCGACGCGCAGCAGCTCGAGCGCTTCGGGAAACCCCAGATGCACCTGCCGCGCGCGCCGCGCGAGCCAGCGTGTAGCGAGGCCGGGGAACGCGTTCTGCTCCTGGAGCACGGTAGGGAGGCCGCGCCGCTGCGCGCGCCACACTACCGGGCCCGAAGCGTAGCCTCCGGTTCCGATCACGATCACCGGTTGCTCGGCCTCGAGCATGCGCCCGACCGCGCGCCACGCGCGTCCTGCGATCAACAACCAGCGCACGTTGTTCCACCAGGTGCGCCGGTAGATCGGCTCCATCGGCAGGAGGTGATGGCGGAACGGATAGCGCGGCAGCACGTCGGCTTCGATTCCACGCTCGGCGCCGACGAGCACGGGCTCGATGCCCCGCCCTGCGTCGCGCAGCGCCTGGGCCAGCGCGAGGGCGGGCATGAGATGGCCGCCGGTGCCACCTCCCGCGAGCAGAATCCTCACCGCCCCACCCCAGTGCGGAATGCGGAATGCGGAATGCGGAGTGTACATGGAAGGTCGAATCGCGCGACGAAACTCGCGCTGCTATTCCGCACTCCGCATTCCGCACTCCGCATTCTCATGCTCCCGCGCTCCGCCGCCCTCTTCCAATGCTGATCAACACGCCCGTCGCCACTAGGGCGACGAACAGGCTCGACCGTCCGTACGAGATGAACGGCAGCGTAATGCCGGTGGCCGGCAAGAGCGCGAGGGTCACGCCGATGTGCAGCACGGCGGTAATCCCGATCATCCCGGTGAGCCCCACCGCCAGCAGCCGGCCGAACGGGTCGCTCGCCGCCTTCGCGATGCGGAAGCCGAGCCACGCGAACGTGCCGAACAACACCATGATCGCGAGCACGCCGAGAAAGCCCCACTCCTCGCCGATCGTCGAGAAAATGAAGTCGGAATAGGCGTACGGCAGATAGCCGAGCTTCTGTTGCCCCTGCCCCAACCCGACGCCGAACAGGCGCCCTGCGCCCATCCCGACGAGCGACTGGTGCACCTGCCACGTCGCCTCGGAGGGCGCGCTCCCGGGGTTCAGGAAGGTGACGACGCGCGCGAGGCGGTATTGGGCGCTCGCCACTGCCCCGAACAGGATGGGCGTCCCCACGACGGCAACCGCGAGGAAGTGACCGATGCGCGCGCCGGCGGTGAACAGCACCACCCCCGCGAGCAGCGCGACCAGGAGGGCCATCGAAAGGTTCGGCTCGAGGAAGATCAATGCGACGAGCGGCGCGAGCACCACGATGAAGGGCAGCAGGCCGAACTGGAAGGTCCGGATCCGCTCGCCCTTCTTCGCCGCGAGCATCGCCGTCCACACCACCACCGCGAACTTGGCGAGCTCGGAGGGCTGCACGGTCACGAACCCGAGGTTCACCCAGCGCCTTGCACCGTTGATGCTGGGGGCGACGGCGTAGGTGAACGGCAGCAGCGGGAGGAGCAGCAGCAGAGCGGCGACCGCGAGCACCAGCCACGCGGCCCCTTGCCACTTACGATAGTCCGAGCGTGCCAGCAGCGCGGCGACGATCCCGCCCACCGCCGCCCCGAGCGCCTGCTTCAAGGCGAAGCTCGAGCCCACCTGCCCGCCGGAGATCGTCAACAGGCTCGAGGCGCCGTACACCGCCGTCAGACCGAACACGACGAGGATCGCCGCGACTAAGGCGAGGAGACGGGTTTCCCAACGGGTGTCTCTCACCATAGGTGACGGGCCAACGTTGGTGTAGGGGCGCAGCATGCTGCGCCCCTACCATGCGCGGGTCTGCTCACATGGCCTCCACGAGCGTCCGGAACGTCGCCCCCCGTTCCTCGTAGTTCTTGAACATGTCGTAGCTCGAGCACGCGGGAGAGAGGAGCACCGCGTCGCCGGGCTGCGCGGCCCGGCGGGCCCGCGCCATCACGTCCTCGAACGTCGTACCGCGCTCGAGCGGTACCTGACCGCCCAGGTCCTGTGCCACCAACGGCCCCGACTCCCCATACGCGATCACCAGCCGGCACTTCTCCCGGAGCAGTGGCGCCAACCGCGTGTACGGCTCCCCCTTGTGCCGGCCGCCGAGCAGCAACACGAACGGCCGATCCATCGCTTCCACGGCGACCACGGTCGAGGCGATGTTCGTGGCCTTCGAGTCGTTGATCCAGCGGACCCCGCCGACCTCGCGTACCGGCTCGAGCCGGTGCGGCAGGGCGCGAAACGAGCGCAGCCCTTCCCCAATGGCGGAGGGAGTCACGCCGGCCTGTCGCACCGCCAGCGCGGCGGCGAGCGCGTTCGCGACGTTGTGATCGCCCAGGAGCCCGAGCTCTGCGCGCGCGAGCAACCCGTCACGCCCGAGCAGCAGGCGACGAGCGGTCGCGTCGTACCAGCCCTCCGCGGGACGCCGCAGCGAGAACAGGGCGCGGCGTCCGGGCGCCCCTGCGGCGAGCTCCAATACCGCGGGCTCATCTCCATTCAGCACCCAGACATGGTCGGGGGCGGCGTTTCGAAACAGCAGCCGCTTGTCCGCGTAGTACGCCTCCACGCTGGCGTAGCGGTCGAGGTGGTCCGGGGCGAGGTTCGTGACGATGCCGATCTCCGGGGTGAAGTGGGGGCTGTCGTGCAGCTGGAACGAGGACACCTCTACCGCCAGCCACTGGTAGCGGTCATTCAGCAGGGCGATGTCCACGAGCGGGCGACCGATGTTCCCCGCCGCCTCCGCGTGGAGCCCCGCCGTGCCCAGCAGATGCGCCACCAGCGCGGTCGTGGTGGTCTTGCCGTTCGTCCCCGTGATCGCGATACAACGCGTGCCCGATCCGGACAGCGCCCGGAACCCAAGGTCGATCTCGGACAAGATCGGCACGCGGGCGGCGCGCGCCGCCGCGAGCGGTGGCGCTTCCGGCGGCACGCCGGGGGAGACGATCACGGCCGCAGCCCCGCGGATCTGCGCCAGGTCGTGGCGTCCAACGTCCACGGTCACGCCGGGGAGAACCCGCAGCGCCTCGAGCGTGTCGCCCCCGTAGGGATGGTCGGACGCGTCGCTCGCGTAGACGCGGACCCCTTCGCGCGCGAGCAGCCGGGTGGCGGCGACGCCGCTCTTCCCCAACCCGACGACCGCCACCACACCGCTACGCCACGCCTCGGGAATCATCGCACCTTCAGCGTCGCGAGCGCGATCGCCGCGCACATCACCCCCAGGATGTAGAAGCGCATCACGACTTGCGGCTCCGCCCAGCCCAGCTTCTCGAAGTGGTGGTGCAGCGGCGCCATGCGAAACACCCGATGGGCGTCGGCGTACTCCTTTCCACGACGCCGCTTGTGCCAGCGGTACACCCACACCTGCAGGATGACCGACACCGCTTCGGCCGCGAACACGCCACCCGCGATGAGCAGCAGGAACTCCGCCTTGAGCATGATGGCGACTGTGCCGAGCGCGCCGCCGATCGCGAGCGAGCCCGTATCGCCCATGAAGACCTGCGCCGGATGCGCGTTGAACCACAGGAACCCCAGCGCCGCGCCGGACAGCGCGCCGCAGTAGATCGCGAGCTCGCCGGCCCCTGGGAGGAAGTACACGCCCAAGTAGTGGGAGGCATCGAACCGCCCGAACAGATACGCGAAGATCGCAAACGCGCCCGCCGCGATCGCCGTGAGCCCGGTCGCCAGGCCGTCCAACCCGTCGGTGAGGTTCACCGCGTTCGAGGTGCCCGTCACCACCAGCGTGACGAACACCAGGTACAGCCAGGGCGCAAAGTAGATCAGCCGGTACTTGAGGAGCGGCAGCTGCGTCGAGGCGGGCTCCAGGTTCGGCGCGAGCGGCCACACCAGCAGCACGATCCCGAGCGCCACGCCGAACGTGACTTGGCCGACCAGCTTCCACCGCGCCACGAGGCCCTGGGATTTGCCGCGCACGATCTTCAGGTAGTCGTCGATGAACCCGATCGCGCCCATCCACAGCATTGCGACGACCGCCACCACGACGTACGGGCTGTCGAGCCGCGCCCACAGGAGCGTCGGCACGATGGTCGCTAAAAGGATGATCAGCCCGCCCATGGTCGGCGTGCCGCGCTTCATGTGGTGGCTCGCCGGTCCCTCGGCCCGGATCACCTGACCGACGTTGCGCTCGTGCAGGCGCCGGATGATGGCGGGACCGCATAGGAAGGCGAGCAGCAGCGCCGTGACGATCGCGCACGCGGCCCGGAACGTGATATAGTTGAACAGATTGAACAGGATGTGCTGCTTCGCGAGCGGCGCGAGCAAGTGATAGAGCACGTGCGATCCTCAGTTCAGGTGCCGCAGCACCCGCTCGAGCGCCACCCCGCGGGACGCCTTGAGCAGGACGATCTCGTTCCCCGTGAGAGCCGCTCTGAGCCGGGGACCCAGTGCGTCCGCGTCGGGCGCCGTGATCAACCGCTCCCCGAGCGCCGCCCGGTGCGGCTCGAACGCCGGCACGAACTCGCCTACCGCAGCGACGAGCGCCGGCCGGAGCGCCGCGATCGCCGCGGCCGCCGCCGCATGCAATCTCGCACTCTCCGGCCCGAGCTCCAACATCGAGCCCACCACCACGGCGAGCGGCCGCCGCCGCCGCTCGGCGAGCCAGTGGGCGAGCTGCAACGCCCAGCGGAGCGAGCCCGGGTTCGCATTGTAGGTGTCGTCGATCACCGTGAGACTCCCGAGCGAGAGCACGGCGCCCCGCCCGGCCGGGATCCGCACTCCGGCGAGGGCCGCGACGGCGCGCGATGGGTCGGCGCCCACCTCCCGCCCCACCGCGAGGGCCAGCATCGCGTTTTCAATCTGGTGGAACCCCACCACCGGCAGTGTCACGGCGTGCCCCCGCCACGTGATGCGGGGATAGCCCCCGTCGTCCAGCTCCGCGCTGTCGGGCCGGACTTGCGCGCCTGCGCCGGTCCCCGCCACCACCGTCGGCGCGCGGCGCCGGGCCGCGCCCGCGAGCTCGGGCGGATCGGTCCCGACCACCGCCAGCCGCGCGCCCTCAACCAGGGCGAGCTTCTCCTGCATCACGCCGGCGAGCGACCCGAAACCCGCCACGTGCGCATAGCCGACGTTCGTGATCACGGCGATCGTGGGCTCGATCACGTCGCGCAGCCGGGGGACCTCGCCCGGCACGCTCGCGCCCGCTTCCACCACCAGCGCCTCGGCGTCGTCGGGAGCGGCGAGGATCGTGAGCGGCACCCCCACGAGGTTGTTCAGATTGCCGCTGGTCGCGTGCACCTGGTAGGTGGTGGCCAGCACCGCGCGGATCATTTCCTTGGTGCTGGTCTTCCCGCTGGAGCCGGTGACTGCCACGACCGGGCTCCCGGGCGCGAGCAACCGACGGCGCGCGCGCGCCAGGAGGCCGAGCGCGGCGAGCGTGTCGGCCACCTCGAAATACGGCAAGCCGTCCACCGGCGGTGTGCCGCGACGCACCACCGCGGCCGTCGCGTCCTTCGCTCTCGCCTGATCGAGGAACGCGTGGGCGTCGAAGCGATCGCCCTGGAGCGCGACGAACAAGGTGCCGGGTCTCAGGTCTCGGGTGTCGGTGCCCACGCCGGTGAAGCGCAGGCCGCGGGGCCCCGACACCCCCAAGGCGCTCGCGACCCACGCCGAGTCCCAGGCGGTCACCGCCCCGCACCCAATGCGGAGTGCGGAGTGCGGAATGCGGAATTGACTTGAAAGGTCGCGCGCCGAGCGACGCCGCTCCTGATATTCCGCACTCCGCATTCCGCATTCCGCACTTGTAGGTTCACGACGCCCCCAGTTCTCTGACCACCACCCGCTCGTCGAACGGCTGCTTTTCCGTCCCGATCACCTGGTAGGTCTCGTGCCCCTTCCCCGCGAGGAGAATGGTGTCCCCCGCCCGCGCCAGCTCGAGGGCGAGGGCGATGGCGCGCCGGCGGTCCACTTCGCGGTGGTGCGGCTTCCCGACCATCCCCCCTTCCACGTCGTCGAGAATCTTCTCCGGGTCCTCGGTGCGCGGATTGTCCGACGTCGCGATCGCGATGTCCGCGAGGCGCACGCACACGGCGCCCATCGGGGCTCGCTTGCCGCGGTCGCGATCGCCGCCCGCGCCGAACACGACGATGAGCCGCTGCTGGGTGAGGGGGCGCAGCGTCTCGAGCGCTCGCTCGAGCGCGTCGGGCGTGTGGGCGTAATCGCGCAGCACGGTGCACGGCCGCTCGGCGATGCGCTCCATCCGACCCGGGACCTGCGGCGCGCGCGTCAACCGCTCGGCCACCGTCTCGACCGGGACGCCGAGTCCCCAGGCGCACGCCGCCACGCCGAGGGCGTTGGCCACGTTGAAGCGGCCGAGCAGCGGAAGGCGCACGTCGGCCCGGCCCATGGGGGTGACGAGCTCGAAGCGGGCGCCGGCGGCGTCGAGGGCGACGCGCCGCGCGGTCACTTCGCCCCCGCGCTCACCGAACGTCACACGGCGGTGCTCGCGCCGCAGCCTGAGCCATGCCGGATCGTCGGCGTTCACTACCTCGAGCCCGTCGGGGGCGACGTACTGCACGAGCTTCGCCTTGGCGCGGAAATAGTCGTCGAGGGTCTTGTGGTAATCGAGGTGGTCGCGCGTCAGGTTGGTGAAGAGGGCCGCCCGGAACAGGAGGCCGTCCACCCGTCCCTGATCGAGGCTGTGGGAGGAGACCTCCATCGCCGCGCCGCGCGCGCCCCGCGCGACCAGCGCGGCGAGCGTCGCTTGGAGATCGATCGGTCCGGGCGTGGTGAGGTTGCCGGCTTCGCTCGGCACGGACTCGCCCGCTGGATCGAACGCGCCCAGCGTGCCGATCGACCCGGTCGGCTCGAGCGCCGACAGGACGTGCCGCAGCAGCGTGACCGACGTCGTCTTGCCGTTGGTCCCCGTGACGCCGACCAGATCGAGCTTCGCCGCGGGGCGGTCGTACCACGCTTCCGCCGCGACGGCGGCGGCGCGCCGCCCGTCGCGCACCAGGATCTGCGGCACATCCACCGCCTGCTCGCGCTCGACCAGCGCCGCCGCGGCGCCCCGCTCCTCCGCCGCCCGCACGAACTCGTGCCCGTCGCGCACCGACCCATGCACGGCGCAATACAGCATCCCGCGCTCCACGTTCCGGCTGTCGGCCGTGAGGCCGGTGATCTCAGGCCAGGTGTGCAGGTCGGGCATTTCGACGAGGAGCTGTGCGCGCTCGAGCGCGGCGACGACTTCCTGGAGCTTGTTCATCGCCGCGCCCCGGGGCGCGGAGCAGTAGCGCCACGGGCGCGGATCCGGGCGGCGGCGTATGGGTCGGCAAACAGGGTGACCATCGAGCCCGCGGCCGCGCTGTCACCCGCCGCCGGCCACGTGTGCTCCGCGACACCCCAGCCCCGGAGCGCCACGCGGAACCCGCGCCGATGCAGCGTGCGCACGGCCTCGCGCATGCCGAAGCCGGCCACGTCGGGGACGGCCCGGCGCGGCCCGATGCCGGCGCTGTCGGGCTGGTACGGCCATGGGACCACGTAGGGCACCAGGCCGCCCTCGTCGTCGGCGGGCGCGGCCGCAGCCCGCGGCGCGGCGGTGGAGAGCCGGGCCCGGTCGAGCGCCACCGTGCGCGCCGCGAGCGCCTGCTCCAGCATCGAGCGGGTCACCGGCGCCGCCGTCTGGGCGGCGAAGTAGCTCCCCCGGTGCGGGTTGTCGATCTTCACGACCAGCACGAGTTGCGGATGGTCGGCGGGGAACAGCGCGGCGAACGAGGCGGTGTACTCGCCCGCCGCGTAGCGGCCGTTCACGACGCGGCGCGCCGTCCCGGTCTTCGCCGCCACGGGAAAGTTGGTGAGCGCCGCCTCGGTTCCGGTGCCGCGCTCGACGACGCCGCGCAGCAGGTTCCGCAACGCCGCCGCCACCTCGCGGGAGACGACGCGTCGCACCGGCTCCGGGCGATGCCGATAGCGCACGCCGCCGCCCGGGCTCCGGACCTCGCGGATCAGCGTGGGCTGGAGCAGGAGACCGTCGTTCGCGAGCGCTCCGTAGGCCATCACGATCTGGATCGGCGTGACCGACAGCTCGTAGCCCATAGCGAGGCTCGCCGCGCTGGGACGCGTCCACTCGGACGGCGGCCGCAGACGTCCGGTCGCCTCCGCGGGAAACTCGATTCCGGTGAACGCCCCGAACCCGAAGTCCCGGAGCGTCGCGTACTGCTCCTCCGGGGTGAGCCGCGCCGCGAACTTCGCGATGGCGATGTTGCTCGAGACGCGGATCGCGTCGGCCAGCGTGAGCGAGGGCTGCGGGTCGTCGTCAGTGATCGTACGACCGAGGGCACGCCACTTGCCTCCCTCGCCCGACACGTGGTCTGTAGCCGACACGCGGCGCAGCGAGAGCAAGGCGGCGGCGGCGAAGATCTTCGCCAGCGAGCCGGGCTCGAACGTGTCGGTGAAGGCGCTGGGGCGCGCGCTGCCATCCCGCTGGCGCGAGGCGAGGGCCAACACCTCACCGGTCCCGGGATCGAGCATCACCACGTCCCCACCGTCCGCATCCATGCGGCGCAGCGCGTCGTCCAGCGCCCGCTGCGCGATTTCCTGCAGCTCGGCATCGAGCGTGAGCACGACGTCGAGCCCCGGCACGGGCGGGGCGATCACCCGCGCCGGCGACTCGTACTCGCGTCCCGCGCGGTCCTTCAGCACGACGGCCGCGCCCGCCCGGCCCGCCAGCAGGCTGTCGAGCGTCCGCTCGAGTCCGGACGCGGCCAGGCCGTCGTCCCCCAGGCGGCCGATGGTCGCGCGCGCGACGGCGGGATCGGGATAGAACCGGTTCAGCACGGGCTCGAGGTGCACGCCCCGCACGCTCCTCAGGGACTGTATCTCGAGCGCGCTGTACGGCCCCGCGAAGTAGGCGTATCGTCGGCGCAGCGCTTCCTGCCAGGCATGCGCCGTCAGGCCGAGCCGCCGGCTGATGAGCGCCCCGTCCGCCATCGGGTCGCGCAGCTCGTTGGGGGCGATGCCCACGTGGTAGGTCTCCTGTGTGACGGCGAGCGGGGTGCCGTGGCGGTCGTACAGCGTGCCGCGGCGCGCCTGGAGCACGATCCGCTCGGTGCGCTGTGCCTGCGCTTCCTCGGCCCAGCGGCGACCGTGGAGGATCTGTACCTGCGCCGCACGCCCCACCAGCAACGCCAGGCCTACGAGCACCCCGAATTCCACCACCTGGATGCGGACCGCGGACCGAGCCATTCCTTAGTGCGACCCGCTGGGAGCAGGGACCAGGACGATCTCGCTGTCGCTCGGCAGGTGCAGACCGAGCCGGGCCTGGGCGCGCGGGACGAGCACGGCGCGGCTCTCGGCCGCGCGGATGCGGTGCTCGAGATCGGCGCGGTGCCCGTCCAGGTTGGCGCGCCGAGCACGCAAGTCGGCGAGCTCGCGGGCCGCGCGAATGGCGGCGGTCTGGCGGGCGTACACCAGCCACGTGGTGACGAGGAAGGCCACCAGCCACAGCGCGACCCAGTGCCGGCCCTTAGCCATCGTCCCCCAGCGTCACTTCGAAACTGCGCAGCTGCGCCGAGCGGGCCCGGGGGTTGTCGCGCACCTCGGCGGGACCAGGGCGGACCGGTTTGCGCGTGAGCAGGCGGCCCAGCGGGCGCCCGCGGCAGGTGCACACGGGCTGGCGCGGCGGGCAGACGCACGACCGGCTCCAGTCGCGGAACGCGTTCTTCACGATGCGATCCTCGCCCGAATGGTAAGTGATCACCGCCATGCGGCCGCCGGGCACGAGCGCGGCGCGGAGCGCCGGCAGCGCGAGGTCGAGCTGCTCGAGCTCCTGATTCACGACGATTCGCAGCGCCTGAAACAGCCGCGCGAAGTCGGACGGCCCCGACCGCGGACCCCGCACCTCGCGAATCGCGTTGACGAGATCGTCACTGATCGCGAACGGGGCCGTGGCCCGCCGCCTCACGACCGCCCGGGCGAGGCGGCGCGCGCGTGGCTCATCCGCGAGGTCGGCGAACGCGCCCGCCAGGCGCGCTTCGGGCCACGTGTTCAGGATGTCCGCGGCCGTCACGCCGTGTCCCGCCGCCATCCGCATGTCGAGCGGCGCCCCGGGACGAAAGGTAAACCCGCGGGCATCGGTATCGAGCTGGTAGGACGAGACGCCGAGGTCGAGGAGGATGCGGTCGGGGCGGAACGTCTCGATCGTGCCCAGCACCTTGGCAGATCCGAATGGACCGGTCGAATAGCGGATCCCCGTGTCGCCCAGGCGGGCGCGCGCCGCGGCGATCGCCGCGGGATCGCGGTCCGCGGCGAGCACCTCCGCGCCGAGCTCGCGGAACAGGGCCGCGTGGCCGCCGCCGCCGACGGTCGCATCGACGACGCGGCGGCCGCCCGTCGTCCAGTCGCGCACGGCACCGGCCAGGACCGGAACATGGTAGGTGGAGATCAATGCCCTCTCGAAAAAGACGAAAGCCCCGCCTGCCGTGGCAGGCGGGGCCGGGTGCGTCGTCCCGCGAGGCGGGTTCAGGCGGGGCTGACGGGGCTCGAACCCGCGACCTCCGGTGTGACAGACCGGCACTCTAACCAGCTGAGCTACAGCCCCCT
>WNGD01001395.1_pt1 | contig 52987 bp, 58 predicted proteins | sample 5400671 | NCBI WGS metagenome assembly WNGD01 (sample SAMN13153369, study PRJNA577476) | soil metagenome | isolation source: 40 cm soil or saprolite under grassland replicate 2 | place: USA:California | collected 2016-06-15 | reverse complement strand
TCGGCTGAAGGCCCTGAAGCACTTCGAGCAACGCCCGATGCCGTGGTGGGGAGCCGACCTCTCCGGCATCGACTTCGACAACATCTACTACTTCATCCGCTCCACGGAGAAGCAGGCCCAGAACTGGGAGGACCTGCCCGAGGACATCCGCGGTACCTGGGACAAGCTTGGGATCCCCGAGGCGGAGAAGAAGTACCTCGGGGGCGTGTCCGCACAGTACGAGAGCGAGGTCGTGTACCACAAGATCAAGAAGGAGCTGGACGACATCGGTGTGCTGTTCACCGACATGGACTCCGCGCTCCGCGACTACCCCGACCTCGTCAAGGAGCACTTCGGCACGTTGATCCCGGCGAACGACAACAAGTTCGCCGCCCTCAACACCGCGGTGTGGTCGGGCGGCTCGTTCATCTACGTGCCGCCGGGCGTGCACGTGGACATCCCGCTCCAGGCGTACTTCCGCATCAACGCCGAGAACATGGGCCAGTTCGAGCGGACGCTGATCATCGCGGACGAGGGTTCGTACGTGCACTACGTCGAGGGTTGTTCGGCACCGATCTATACGAGCGACTCCCTGCACTCCGCCGTCGTGGAGATCAAGGCGATGAAGGGTGCGCGGGTGCGGTACACGACGATCCAGAACTGGTCTACGAACGTGTACAACCTCGTGACCAAGCGCGCGGCCGCCTACGAGGACGCCGTGATGGAGTGGGTCGACGGCAACATCGGCTCCAAGGTCACCATGAAGTACCCGTCGATCTACCTGCTGGGCAAGGGGGCCCGCGGCGAGGTGCTCTCCGTCGCGTTCGCCGGCAAGGGGATGCACACGGACGCGGGCGGCAAGGCGATCCACGCCGCGCCGTACACGACGAGCGTGATCACCTCGAAGTCGGTCTCGAAGGACGGCGGCCGGACGGGCTACCGGGGCCTCGTTCGCGTCGAGCCCGATGCGCATCACGCTCGGTCGAACGTGCGATGCGACGCGCTGATCCTGGACGACGAGAGCCGCTCCGACACCTACCCGTACATCGAGGTCGAGGACGAGACGGCCGCGCTCGGGCACGAGGCCACCGTTTCGAAGGTCGGCGAGGACCAGCTCTTCTACCTGATGAGCCGCGGACTCTCCGAGGTCGAAGCGACCGCCATGATCGTGAACGGGTTCATCGAGCCGATCACCCGCGAGCTCCCGATGGAGTACGCGGTCGAGTTGAACCGCCTGATCGAGCTGCAGATGGAGGGCTCGGTCGGGTAGCGACCGGCGGCGCCACGGGCCGCGTCCACGCGGTCGCGAATCCGACCTATTGAGTAGGATTCCTGTCGATGACGTCCACCACGTTCGACGAGGCGGCTTTCGAATTGCTGCCCGGGACCTCGGAACCGCTGCAGCGCATGCGCAAGCAAGCGTTCGAAGAGTTCCGCGCCCTGCCGATCCCCTCCCAGGAGACCGAGGAGTGGCGATACACCGACCTGTCGGACTTCGAGCTGTCCTTCGAACCGCATGTGCCGAGCGTCGTGCGGACGACCTCCGGGCAGGATCTGGACGGCCTCGGCGTTATGTTCACGGATCTTGACGGGGCGGCCGAGTCGCATGCGGACCTCGTCGAGCGCAACCTCCACACGCTCGTTCCGACCGACCGCACGAAGTTCACAGCGCTCCATGGGGCGTTCCGGACGGGTGGAACGTTCCTCTACATCCCGCCTGATGTGCGCGTGGAGCTCCCCCTACAGACCCTGACGTACCTCGACGCCGACGGAGCCGCCACCTTCCCCCATACGTTGCTGATCGCGGGCGAGGGTGCCGACGTCACGTTCATCGACCGGTTCGCGTCGCCCGCCCTCGACAGGGCGCTCTCCGACGCGATCGTCGAGATCGTGGTGGGTGATGGAGCACACGTCCGGTACGTCTCGATCCAGGAATGGGGTTCGGGCGTGACCCACCTCGGGATCCAGCGCGCCCGTGTCGGTCGCGACGCCGAGTTCCGCTCCCTCGCGATCGGGTTCGGGGCCTCGCTCGCCCGGGCCGAGGCCGAGACGGTGCTCGCCGGGGCGGGCGGCTTCTCCGAGATGCTCGGGGTCTTCTTCGCAGACGGTACCCAGCATTTCGATCACCGTTCCGTGCAGGACCACGTGGCCCCCAACTGCAGCAGCGACCTGCTCTACAAGGGGGCGCTTCGTGACGCCTCGCGTGCGGTCTACAGCGGCTGGGTCCACGTTCGACCCAGCGCGCAGAAGACCGACGCGATGCAGACATCGCGCAACATCGTCCTGTCCGAGCACGCCAAGGCCGACGCCATCCCGAACCTCGAGATCGAGGCCAACGATGTCCGATGCGGGCATGCGGCGAGCGTCGGGCCGGTCGACGAGGAGACGGTGTTCTACCTCGAGAGCAGGGGGATCTCGCGCGCGGAGGCCGAACGGCTCATCGTGACCGGCTTCTTCCAGGAGGTCCTCGACCGCGTTCGGCTCGACGAGGTGCGGCACAACGCCGAGCTCGCGATCCAGGAGGAGCTCGGCGAGCCGGCGACCGCGGGGGCGCGCTGATGGCCTCGGCGGTCCGCGTGTGTTCGGTCGGGGACGTGCCCGCCGGCGAGGCGCGACGGTTCGCCGTCGACGGGCGACTCGTGGCCGTCGTGAACCTCGGGGACGAGGGGTTCCGCGCGGTCGACGCGATCTGTTCGCACGAGCATTACTACTTGGATGAGGGCGAGGTGGACGTGGATCTGGAGACGATCGAATGTCCGAAGCACGGATCAACCTTCGACCTCGATACCGGCCGGGCTCGAACGCTTCCGGCGATCACCCCGGTGGATGTGTTCCCCGTGATGGTGACCGACGACGATGTCTTGATCGAGGTGTGACCAGATGACGCAGACGGATGCCACCCCTCCCGCGACGCTGCAGGTCAAGGACTTGCGCGCCGCCGTCGGCGACCGCGAGATCCTCCGGGGGATCGACCTCACGGTGCAGCAGGGCCAGATCCACGCCCTGATGGGCCCCAACGGCTCGGGCAAGTCGACGCTCTCCAACGTGATCATGGGACGACCGGGATACCGGATCCTCGAGGGAAGCGTGCTCTTCAACGGCGAGGACATCACGACCCTGACGCCCGACCTTCGGGCGAAGCGAGGGCTGTTCTTGGCGATGCAGTACCCGACCGAGGTCCCCGGCGTCTCGGTGGTGAACTTCTTGCGGACGGCGTACCAGTCGATCAAGGGCGAGCAGATCTCGGCGCTCGCGTTCCGGAAGCACATGAAGGCGCAGATGGATCGTCTCGGGATCGAGGACGCGATGGTCCAGCGGTACGTCAACCAGGGATTCTCGGGTGGCGAGAAGAAGCGGAACGAGGTCCTGCAGCTGGCCGTCCTGGAACCGTCGCTCGCGATCTTGGACGAGACCGACTCGGGCCTCGACATCGACTCGTTGAAGCTGGTGGCCGAGAGCATCAACGAGCTGGCGGGCCCGGAGCTCGGTGTGCTGATCATCACGCACTACCAGCGGATGCTGAACTACATCACACCGGGGTTCGTGCACGTCATGATGCAGGGGAAGATCGTGAAATCCGGCGGTCCGGAGCTGGCCCACGAGCTCGAGGACAAGGGGTACGAGGGCGTCCGCCGGGAGCTCGGGATCGAGGAGCACGACGATGTCGACGAGGGACCGGACGAAGGGGTTGCATGAGATGAGCACGTTCGACGTCGAAGCGGTCAGGCGCGACTTCCCGATCCTCGAGCGCACCTTCGACGGCAAACCCCTCGTCTACCTCGACTCGGGTGCCACCTCCCAGAAGCCGATCCAGGTGATCGATGCCGAATCGCGCTTCTACCGGCTCCACAACGCGAACGCGCATCGCGGCATCTACACGCTGGGCGAGGAAGCCACCGAGGCATACGAGGGCGCTCGGTCGCGGATCGCTCGCTTCTTCGGTGTCGAGGATGCATCTCGGTTGGTGTTCACGCGCGGGACAACGGAGTCGATCAACCTCGTGGCGTACGGATGGGGTCGTGCCTTCCTCGGCGAGGGGGACGAGATCCTCATCACCGAGATGGAGCACCATTCGAACATCGTGCCGTGGCAACTCGTCGCGCAGGCCACGGGCGCGACGCTTCGCTACATCGGTCTGACGGACGACGGTCTCCTGGACCTTTCCAACATGGGTGAGCTGCTCGGCGAGCGCACCAAGATCCTGGGCGTGACCGCGATGTCGAACGCGCTCGGGACGATCACGCCGTTGAAGCAGCTGATCGACGCCGCGCATGCCGTCGGCGCGATCGTCGTCGTCGATGCGGCGCAAGCTGCGCCGCACATGTCCCTGGACATGGACGGTCTGGAGGCCGACTTCGTGGCGTTCAGCGGTCACAAGATGCTGGGGCCCACGGCGAGCGGTGGACTGCTGGCCAAGCGCGAGCTGCTGGAACGGCTGGAGCCGATGTTCGGTGGCGGCGACATGATCCGGGAGGTGTTCCACGACCACTCCACGTGGAACGACGTGCCCTACCGGTTCGAGGCGGGCACGATGCAGGTGGCGCAACAGGTCGGGCTGGCCGCCGCGTGCGATTATCTCGACGCGCTCGGGATGGACGCCGTCCGCGCACATGAGGTCGAGATCACCCGCTACGCGATCGACCGGTTGCTCGAGGCGGGTGCCGTGGTCTACGGCCCGAAAGACACCGACATCCGCGGGGGGACGGTCAGCTTCTGGTACCACGAGATCCACCCCCACGACCTGGCGACGATCCTGAACGAGGAGGGAGTCGCCGTCCGTGCCGGGCATCACTGCGCGCAGCTCGTGATGCGTCGCTACGGGACGCCCGCGACCGTGCGAGCTTCGTTCTACGTCTACAACACGACCGAGGAGGTCGACGTCCTGGTCGCGTCGCTCGCTCGCGCGCGCGATATCTTCGCGTCCTAGATGACGTTCGACGCACGACGGGAGACGATGTGGCGCTCGATGACATCTACAAGGAAGTGATCCTCGATCACTACAAGAACCCGCGGAACAAGCGGGACCTGCCGGGGGCCGAGGTCTCGTGCACGCGCAACAACCCGCTCTGCGGGGATGAGATCACGGTCTTCGCCCACGTCGATGACGGGACCGTGGCCGAGCTGACCTTCCAGGGTGCCGGCTGCTCGATCTCGCAGAGCTCCGCGTCGATGATGACCGAAGCCGCGGCCGGCAAGACCGTGGACGAGACGCTCGAGCTGGCGGGGCAGTTCCGAGGGATGATGGCAGGCGAGGTCGACCCCGACGACGATCGCTTCGGCGACCTCGTTGCCCTCAAGGGCGTCGTGAAGTACCCGATCCGTATCAAGTGCGCCGTCCTCGCGTGGGACGTGTTGCAGGAGGCGCTCCAGGGTGCGGGCGAGGCGACCGGCGCGGAGCCGCACACCGCGCGCTGAGCGGCCCTCGCGGTCCAGAGGTTCGTCGTCGCGCCCGTACCATGGGCCGATGCGCGTGGTCTTCAGCGAGGACGGCCGCGACTTCCAACGGCGCGACTGGACCGATCTCGCACGCGTCGATCCGGCCGGGACGATCTTCCATCGACCGGCCTTCCTGAAGCTCTACTGGGAGGAGTTCGGCGAGACGCCCGACCATCTGTTGCTGGCGTTCGCAGAGGACGAGGACGGTCGCCAGGTGGGCGCCGTCGCGTTCGAACGGATCGACGACACACTTCGATTCCTGGGCGGCACGGAGGTGACCGACTACATGGGGCCCGTCGGCGAGCCTCCGATGCAAGGGCAAGTGGCGAAGGAATTGTGGGCCGAGTTGGTCCGACGCGACGATTGGCGCTCCGCCGACCTGCGCGGCCTCGCGGAGGATCGAGCGTGGCTCGGGCTCCTCCGCGAGGCCGCCATCGAGGAGGGGCTCGTCGTGCGGGAGGACGACGACCAGAATGGGATCGCTCCGTTCCTCACCCTCCCGCCGACTTGGGAGGCGTACCTCGAGTCCCTCCCGGCGAAGCTCCGCCATGAGATCCGACGGAAGGCCAAGAAGCTCGAAGCCGAAGCCGGCCCGTTCCGGATCGTCGTTGCGGATCCGGATTCGCTCGAGCCGCTGCTCGATCGGTTCGTCGAGCTCCACCGGATGAGCGAAGGCCCGAAAGGCGTGTTCATGGTCCCCGGGATGGAGATCTTCTTCCGCCGCCTCGCCGCCGCGTTCCTGCCCGACCGCGTCTTCCGGTTGACCTTCATCGAGGTCGGGGGGGAGCTGGCCGCGGGTACGGTCGGGTTCGTGTGCGATGGAACGTCGTACCTCTACAACTCGGCGTTCGATCGAACGTGGGGCTCGCTCGCGCCCGGGATGGTCCTCGTGGCTGAAGACATCCGCCGCTCGATCGACGAGGGGTGTTCCGTTTTCGACCTGCTGAAGGGGGACTACGCCTACAAGTATCGCTTCGGTGCCGTGCCGAGACGCGTCCGACGACTGACGGTCGATCGACCCTGACCTAGGGGTATGCGCGGATCGTGCGGAGGATCAGATCCGCCGTGTCCAGGTCACCGCCGAGCGCGACGTTGCCGGAAGCGAGGACGGCGTCGGGGTCGAGTCGCTTCCCCGCGACGAGGGCGAACTGGGGCGCGCGCCCCACGATCATCGCATCCGGTTCGCGCTCGGGGTCCGGGAGCTCACCGACCCCGAGCCCCTGGTGCCACGATCCCTCGCCGGGGCCTTCGAGGTCGATCTGGACGCTCCGCCCGGAGAGATCGTGGCCTGCCTGACCGAGCGCCCACGGCAGCATGCGGACGGCCAGATCGATCGTGAGGTAGACGGGCCAATGCTGCCACCCGATCTGCCATCCGTTCCCGACCCCGTTCGTCGCGCGCATGTCCTCGCCGTGCAGGAACCACTCGATGACGCGCGACTGCACGAGATACCGAGCCGCGATGTCCCCGGCGATCCACCGGTACCGCGCGTTCCGCCACTCATCGTCGTCCAGCTTCGAGCAGTAGACGAGGAACGCTTCCGCTGCCGAACCCCAGGTGTCCAGGATCGTTCGCGTGTCGAGTCCGGAGCGTCGGTTGACCGTCCAGGCGTTCCAGCCATCGACGGTGAACGGCTCCTCGCCGAGCTGGTGACGGTACTCCTCGAGCTCCTCGGCCGGCTCCCCTGCCACCAGCTGCGCGGCCGCGGTGTCCCCGGCCATCAGGTGAGCCATGACGTCTCGGTTCCACCAACCGCGGTCTGCGCTCGGCCGCTCCCAGGACTCCGGCTCGGCGAACTGGATCATGCGACCCAGGCGTTGTCGCTCACCATGCGCGATGCCCAGCAGCTCTTCTCGACCGATCGCCACCAGTCACTACCTCCTCCACCCGCCGCCCAGACGGCTCGACGGGCCGAACTGGCGCGAAGTGTACAGTCGCGCGATGCGCGTCCTGATCTGCCCGGACAAGTTCCGGGGGACCCTGAGCGCCCGTCAAGCGGCCGAGGCGATGGCGCGCGGGTGGGCGCGCGCCCGGCGGGATGATCACCTCGAGCTGGTGCCGCTCGCGGACGGCGGCGAGGGGACCCTGGACGTCCTGGTGCCCGACGCGGGAACGCCGGTTCCGGGACGCCGCCGCATCGACCGGAGGGTGACCGGTCCGGATGGGGACCCGGTGGATGCGCAGGCGGGGGTGCGAGGTCGCATCGGCGTGGTCGAGATGGCGCGTGCATCCGGACTCCAGCTGCTGACGCCGCCTCGCCGTGACCCGTGCCGAACGACCACACGCGGAACCGGCGAACTGATGCGGGCCCTTCTGGATGTGGGCGTCGCCCGGCTGCTCGTGGGCCTGGGCGGCTCCGCCACCAACGACGGCGGCGCCGGCATGGCCCGCGCGCTCGGGATGCGCTTCCTCGACCCGTCGGGGATCGAGGTCCACGAGGGTGGGGCGCCCCTGGTGGGCCTGGCGCGGATCGACGCCTCCGGCGTCGATCCGCGCCTCCACGTCGTCGATGTCGTGGGCGTGACCGACGTCGACAACCCACTGTGCGGCCCGACGGGTGCGAGCGCCACCTACGGGCCGCAGAAGGGCGCATCGCCCGACGACGTCTGGGATCTCGATCGTGCGCTCGGGCACCTCGCGGCGGTCGCCTACCGGGATCTCGGCCTCGATCTCCAACACGAGCCGGGGGCTGGGGCGGCCGGCGGTCTCGGCTTCGGATTGCTCTCGTTCTGCGGGGCCAGCCTGCGGCCGGGGGTCGAGGTCGTGATGGAAGCGGTCGGGTTCGACGACCAGATCCGCCGTGCGGATCTGGTCGTCACCGGGGAGGGGGCCTTCGACGAGCAGTCGTTGCGCGGGAAGGTTCCGGCAGGCGTGATGCGTGCGGCGGAGCTCCGACACGTTCCGGTGGCGGTCGTCTGCGGGTCCGCGCAGGTCCATCCGCCGGGGGTCGTGGTGCGGTCGCTCGTCGATCGGGTAGGCCCGGAGCGGGCGCTCGACGATGCGCGTGGTTCGGTCGAGCTGGTGGCGGAGGCACTCGCGCACGACGTCGCTCGGGATGTGATGTCGTGAGCGATGCCGCCGCCCGCTTCGCCGAGGCCGCTGCCGCTGCCGGTCTCGCCCCCGACGTCCGGCGATTCCCCGAGGGGACCCGAACGGCCGACGATGCCGCGGGCGCGATCGGATGCGACGTCGGCCAGATCGTGAAGTCGCTCGTGTTCGTCACCGGGGGCGAGCCGGTGCTCGCGCTGACCTCCGGGAGGAACCGGGTCGATACGGCGAAGCTGGGGGCGCTATGCGGCGCTCCCCATGCCCGCAAGGCGACCGCCGACGAGGTACGGACCGCGACCGGGTACGCCATCGGGGGCACGCCGCCGTTCGGCCACTCGACCCGGATCCGCTGCTTCGGCGATCCCGGGCTCCTCGGCTTCGATATCGTCTGGGCCGCAGCGGGCACGCCCGATTCGGTCTTCCCCGTCCTCCCCGAGGAGCTCATGCGGCTCGCTGGCGCGCGGGTCGCCCCGTTCACGGAAACCCGACCTGCCGGGTAGGGTTCTCGCGCGTCCACGGGTACACTGGTCGATGTTCGAGAACCCAGGTCGAGACGTCGCGGAGGATCGATGCTGACGCTCACAACGGCGGCTGCCGGCAAGGTGAAGGAGCTGCTCGTCGAGGAAGGACGCGCCGACATCGCGTTGCGCGTTGCGGTGCAGCCGGGCGGGTGTTCCGGGCTCCGCTACGCGATGTACCTGGACGACCAGGTCACCGACAAGGATGCGAGCGAAGAGCAGCACGGTGTCCGGATCGTGATCGACAAGCTCTCGGTCCCGTACCTCTCACAGGCGACGGTCGACTTCATCGACTCGCTGGAGCAGACGGGCTTCACGATCGACAATCCGGCCGCGCAGGGCGGCTGCGCCTGCGGCCACTCGTTCCACTAGGGCTTCCGACCGCTTTCAGCACCGCGTTGGGTGTATCCATTCGTGTCGGATCTCGACGAACGCTTCCTCGTGCGGATCGAGCGGGAAGGGTACGAAGGGACCGAAGCCCAGCCGTTTTCGTAAGGATGGAGGTTCACGGCAACGACTTGTCGTGAGACCCTTCCACCACCGTCGATAGCCTTGATCGTCACCGGGAATAGGCCGTCGTTGGGGATCGAGACCTTGTACCGGAAGGTCGACCCCTTCCGGACTCTGACGGTATCGATCAGACCGGAGACGCCGAAGGCATCGATGGATCGCTCGGACGACTGGACCCTCGGGTCAAGGATGTCGAAGGCGGAAGCGCCAGGCCCCGACCGGTTCTGTGTTGGTAACCCACGCGGGCCCGGGCACCATCGCGATAAGGACAGACCGTGATCACCGCGACCGACAGCCGGCGAGGCCATCGCCTTCGCCTCGTCTCCGTCGCGGCTGGCCCATCGGGCGGAGCCTCGGGAGGCCGAACGATGGTGTCCACGTCGCGACCCTACTTCATCGCCTTTCGCCCGTTTCACGGCTCGTGGCCGTACGGTCCTCCTTGACCGGCTGAAAGGAGAACGTCCATGAGCATCCGTCCGTCCGTCGGCCCCGTACAGCACCCCGCGCTCCAGCGACACCTCACGCAGCGGGCAGAGAACGCCCAGAACAGGATCGCCGACACGATCACGCGGTTCGCCGGATCGATGGCCTTCGTCTACGTCTCGATCATCTGGTTCGGGCTGTGGATCGGGCTCCGGGTGGAGAAGTACCCCTTCGGCCTGCTGACGATGATCGTGTCGCTCGAGGCGATCTTCCTGTCGACGTTCGTGATGATCAGCCAGAACCGGGCGGACGAGAAGCGTCAGGTCCTCGCGGACAACCAGTGGAAGATCGTCCAGTTCGAGGAAGCTCAGAACGATCAGCTGATCGAGTTGTCGAAGCAGATCCTGGAGCTGACGAAGGCGATCCACGCCGTCGCGATCACGTTGCAGGGTCAGTCGGGGTCGTAGGCGAGGTTCGGCCGGAGCCACCGCTCGGCCTCCGTCACGCTCTCACCGAGTCGGCGGGCGTAGTCCTCGACCTGGTCCTTCCCGATGCGCCCGACGTTGAAGTAGCGGGCGGCCGGATGCGCCAGGTAGATGCCCGAGACGCTCGCCGCCGGGAGCATCGCGCAGTGCTCGGTGAGATCCATGCCGATCTCGCGGGCTCCGACGAGGTCGAAGAGCCGGCGCTTGAGGACGTGGTCCGGACAGGCGGGATAGCCGAACGCCGGTCTGATCCCGCGGTAGCGCTCGGCGATGAGCTCTTCGTTCGAGAGTTCCTCGTCGGGCGCGTACCAGTCCCGCCGTACCTCCGCGTGGAGCCACTCGGCGCATGCCTCCGCGAGCCGGTCGGCGAGGGCCTTGACCATGATCGCCCGGTAGTCGTCGTGTTCGGCCTCGTACCGCTTCACGAGCTCGTCGCAACCGATCCCGGCGGTCACCGCGAACGCGCCCACATGGTCCGGCAGACCGGTCTCCATGGGGGCGACGTAGTCCGCGAGCGACCGGTTCGGGTCGTCCGTTGCCCGGTCGGCCTGCTGGCGGAGCATCGGGAGCGTCACACCGCTCGCCAGCACGATGTCGTCCCCCTCGCTGTTGGCGCGCCAGAATCCGTACGAGGCTCGCGCCTGGAGGCTCCCGGCTTCGATGATCTCGTCGAGCAGCTCGTTCGCGTCCGCGAAGAGCTCTCGAGCCTGGGGTCCGAAGTTCTTGTGGTCGAGGATCTGCGGATAGGAACCCTTCAACTCCCACGCGGCGAAGAAGAAGGTCCAGTCGATGACGGCGCGGAGCTCGTCGAGGACCGGCTCCAGCGTGCGCGTTCCGGTGAAGGGCGGCGATGAGATGTCGTCGGCGCTCCACGTGACCGGGGTCCTGCGTTGGAGGGCGATGCGGTAGGGGAGCAACGGGGTCTTCTCCCGCTCCTCGTGCTGAGCGCGGAGCTTCGCCTGGAGCTCGCGGTTCCCCTCGTCGAGGGTGACCTTCCGCTCGGGGTCGAGCAGGGACGAGACGACGCCGACAACGCGTGAGGCGTCGATGACGTGAACCACCGGATGGGAGTACGAGGGCGCGATCCGCACCGCGGTGTGCTGCCGCGACGTGGTCGCGCCGCCGATCAACAGGGGGAGATCGATCCCACGCCGCTCCATCTCTTTGGCGACATGGACCATCTCGTCGAGCGATGGGGTGATCAGCCCCGAACACCCGACGATGTCGCACCCCTCGTCGAGCGCGGTGTCGAGCAACACATCGGCCGGGACCATGACGCCGAGGTCGATCACCTCGTAGTTGTTGCAGCCCAAGACGACTCCCACGATGTTCTTGCCGATGTCGTGCACGTCGCCCTTGACCGTGCACAGGATCACTTTCCCCTGCGCGCGCGCGGTCCCCCCCGAAGCGACCAAAGCGCGTTTCTCTTCTTCCATGAACGGTTCGAGGTAGGCGACGGCCTTCTTCATCGCACGCGCGCTCTTGACCACCTGCGGGAGGAACATCTTGCCGGAGCCGAACAGGTCGCCAACGATCTGCATCCCATCCATCAACGGTCCCTCGATCACGTCGAGCGGCCGTTCGTACTGCTGTCGCGCTTCTTCGGTGTCTTCCTCGATCCACCGGTCGATCCCGTGGACCAGCGCGTACGAGAGCCGCTCCTGGACCTCGGCTTCGCGCCAGGTGAGGTCCTCGTCCTTCGCGATCGTGCTCCCGTGGACGCCTTCGGCGAACGTGACGAGCCGCTCGGTCGCATCCGGCCGACGGTTGAAGATCACGTCCTCGACGTGTTCCAGCAGTTCTGGTGGGATGTCCTGATAGACGTCGAGCTGGCCCGCGTTCACGATGGCCATGTCCAGTCCCGCGGCGATGGCGTGATAGAGGAACGCCGAATGCATCGCGCGGCGGACCGACTCGTTCCCGCGGAACGAGAACGAGAGGTTCGAAACGCCGCCGCTCACCTTCACGCCGGGGCACCGTCGCTTGATCTCGCGGGTCGCTTCGATGAATGCCTTGGCGAACTCGTTGTGCTCCTCGATGCCGGTCGCGACGGCAAGGATGTTCGGGTCGACGATGATCTCGCTCGGGTCGAACCCGGCTCGCTCGATGAGCAGGCGGTACGAGCGCTCGGCGATGTCGACCTTGCGTTCGACGGTGTCCGCCTGGCCGCGCTCGTCGAAGCACATCACGACGACGGACGCTCCGTAGCGGCGGACCTTCGCCGCCTTGGCGAGGAAGTCGTCCTCACCCTCTTTCAGACTGATCGAGTTGACGACCGCCTTGCCCTGGACGCATTTCAAGCCGGACTCGATCACGTCCCACTTGGACGAGTCGACCATGATGGGGACCTTCGCGATCTGCGGCTCGGTCGCGACGAGATTGAGGAACCGGGTCATCGCCTGTGCGCCGTCGATCAGATCCGTGTCCATGTTCACGTCGATCAGGTTGGCGCCGTTCTCCACCTGATCGCGCGCGACGTCCACCGCCGCCTGGAAATCGCCGGACTCGATCAGGCGAGCGAACCGCTTGGAGCCGGTGATGTTCGTCCGCTCACCGACCATGACGAAGCCCGTCTCGGGCGTGATCCGGAAGGGCTCCAGCCCGGAGAACGACGTGAAGCCTTCGAGAGCGGGCAGCGACCTGGGTGCAGCGTCGGCGACGGCCGCCTTGATCGCGCGGATGTGGTCCGGGGTCGTGCCGCAGCAGCCGCCGACGAGGTTGACGAGCCCCGCCGCCGCGAACTCCCCGAGGAGGGAGCTGGTGATCTCGGGCGTCTCGTCGAACCCCCCGAAGGCGTTGGGGAGCCCCGCGTTCGGGTAGCTGGCCACCGGAACGGGCGCGACCCGGGCGAGGGCCTCGACCGACGGACGCATCTCGCGAGCGCCCAGGGAGCAGTTGACCCCCACGATCACCGGGTCGGCGTGCGCCACCGAGAGCCAGAATGCCTCGATCGTCTGACCGGACAACGTCCGGCCGCTGCGGTCGACGATCGTGACGGATATCCAACGCGGCAGGTCGGGGGCGACGTCGATCGCCGCAGCGATCGCTGCCTTGGCGTTGAGGGTGTCGAAGATGGTTTCGATCAGCAGCAGATCGACGCCCCCATCGCGCAAGGCCCCGACCTGCTCGGCGTACGCCGCGTAGACCTGGTCGAAGTCGACCGTCCGGAACGACGGGTCGTCCACCTTCGGGGACAGCGACAGGGTGACGTTGAGCGGTCCGAGCGAGCCGGCGACGAGGCCGCCGTGTCGATCGGCCGACTCGCGGGCGAGGCGGGCACCCTCCAGGTTCATGTCTCGTACGGCATCCTGCAGCCCGTAATCGGCCTGGCCGATCGAGGTGGCCGTGAACGTGTTCGTCGTGGTGATGTCCGCCCCAGCCTCGAAGTACGCGTCGTGGATCGAGGTAACGATGTCGGGACGGCTCAGGTTGAGCAGGTCGGGATCGCCCTTCACGTCGCGGCCGTGCGTGCGGAACCGCTGCCCACGGAAGTCGCTTTCGTCCAGACCGCTGCCCTGCAGGAGGACACCCCACGATCCATCGAGGATCACGATCCTCTCGGCCAGTGCCGTTTCGAGCCGTCCTCGTGCATCCATCGGTCAACAAAGAGTAGCTGCAGCGACCTGCGAAGACCGTCACTGGCATCGGATGCCGAGGACCCGGTAGGCTCCGCCGGGTGAGCCAGAGCCTCCCGGACATGGTGATGCGTGACACCAAGGGGCGGTCGAGCACCCGCCAACCCGAGGTGCGGGCGTCTCGAACGAAGCGGGAGACGGCGGTCGCACTGGCCGGCGTTCCGTTGTTCGCCGATCTCCCAAAGAAGCACCTCCGGCGGCTCGCGCGGGAGGCCGATGAACTGACCTTCGCCCCCGGTGATCAGATCGTGCGGGAGGGGTCGCTCGGGGAGACCCTCTTCGTGGTCATGGAGGGCAGAGCGAAGGTCACCCGGAACGGTCGGCGGGTCGGAGAGGTCCTTCCGGGCGACTTCTTCGGGGAGCTGTCGACGATCGACGGCGGCCCGCGCACGGCGTCGATCACGGCCGTAACCCCGGTCCGGGTCGTGCGGCTGTTCCGTCGGACGCTCCGGAAGCTGCTCGAGGACGAACCCCAGCTGACGATCAAGATCCTGGATGGGATCGTCCGACGGATCCGCCAGGTGGAGCGTCGCTCCGGCTAGGACCCTTCGGTCTCCCCCAGCTGGATGAGGGCCTCGAGCTCGACGAGCGCGCGGTCGTCGAGCTCCAGATCTCCCGCCGCGGCGTTCGATCGCGTGTGCTCGATGTCGCGGCTCCCCGCGATCGCGCTCGTGACGCCCGGCTGCTGCCAGTTCCATGCGAGCGCCAACTGCGGCACGCTCACTCCGAGCCGCTCGGCGACCGGTCGCATCCCGTCCACCAAGGCGAACGTCCGATCGAGGTGGGCGTCGGACGTGAGCCCGTCGGAGGCGCGCCAATCGTCGATCCGCTCCGCGTCCTCACGACCGATGGTCCCGGTCAGGAGTCCCGCCCCGAGCGGTGAGTAGCTGAGCACGCCGATCCCGACCTCCCCGCACCAACCGATCAGCTCCCGATCGTCGAGGTGGACGAGGGAGAACTCCTGCTGCAAGGAGTCCACGGGCCGGACCGCGCGGCATCGCTCGATGAGCGCCCGATCGAAGTTCGAGACCCCGACCCAGCGGACCTTGCCGGCTTCGACCAGACCGCCCATCGCTCCCCAGGCGTCTTCGATCGGGACGCCGGTCCGATCTGGCCAGTGCAGCTGGTACAGGTCGATCACGTCGATCCCGAGACGACCGAGGGAGGCATCACAGGCAGCCCGGATCTCCTCAGGCCGGAACCCAGTCCCCTGGGGGGACGGGGCCACCTTGGTGGCCAGGAGGACCCCGTTCCGCCGCCCGGCGAGCGCCTTCCCGACCAACAGCTCCGACACGCCATCGCCATAGACCTCTGCGGTGTCGACCCAGTTCATCCCGGCCTCGACGCCGGCACCGATCGCGTCGATCACCGCGGACTCCGACCGGTTGGGACCCCAGTCGACGCCGCCGGCCTCCCAGCCTCCGAATCCGATCACCGAGAGCTCGGGACCCATGGCCCCCAGTCGTTTCGTGCGCATGGCACATACAAACACAACGCGCCCCTCCCGGTCGGTGTCGACCGGGCGCGCTACGCTAGATGTCGAGCGCGATCCCCGTTCGTAACCAGAAGGAGCGTATGGCCTCCCGGCCAACCGGTTCGATGAGCAAGACGGTCGAAGAGCGTGACCACGTCGTGATCCGTTTCGCAGGCGACTCCGGGGACGGCATGCAATTGACCGGCGACCGGTTCACCAATGCGACTGCGATCCTCGGGAACGACCTCGCCACGCTGCCGGACTTCCCGGCAGAGATCCGGGCGCCGGCCGGCACGGTGCACGGAGTGTCGGCCTTCCAGATCCAATTCGCGAGCACCGACATCACCACCCCCGGCGACCATGCGGACGTCCTGGTGGCCATGAACCCGGCGGCGCTCAGGGCCGACCTGGACAAGGTCGCGCGAGGCGGCACCATCATCGTCAACGAGGACTCGTTCACCCAGCGGAACCTGGAGAAGGCGGGGTACGCGTCAGATCCCACCACGGACGGAACGCTCGACGGCTACCAGATCTACCCGGTTCCGATGACGTCGATCACGGTCCGCGCCGTCGAGAGTCTCGGCGTCGGCAAGAAGGAGGCCGAGCGGTCGAAGAACATGTTCGCCCTCGGGCTCGTCTCGTGGATGTACGGACGGCCCGTCGACGTCACGCTCCGATGGTTGGAGAAGAAGTTCGGCGGCAAACCCGAGATCTACGAGGCGAACGTCGCATCGTTCAACGCCGGCTACAACTTCGGCGAAACGACCGAGCTTTTCGCCCACCAGGTCCACGTTGCTGCGGCACCGGTGACCGAAGGAACCTACCGGAACGTCGCCGGGTCGCAAGCGCTCGCATGGGGACTGATCGCAGCGTCGGTCCGCAGCGGCGTTCCCCTGTTCTACGCGAGCTATCCGATCACCCCGGCGTCCGACCTCTTGCACGAGCTGTCGAAGCACAAGAACTTCGGCGTGCTGACGATCCAGGCGGAGGACGAGATCGCCGCGGCCAACATGGCTCTCGGCGCGGCGTTCAGCGGACACCTGGGGGTGACGGGCACGAGCGGGCCGGGCATCGACCTGAAGGCGGAGACGATCGGGCTCGCCGTCATCACGGAGCTGCCGATGATCGTGGTCGACGTGATGCGCGCCGGCCCCTCCACGGGTATGCCGACCAAGAACGAGCAAGGGGACCTTTTGCCCGCGATGTTCGGTCGCCATGGAGAGTCGCCGATCCCGATCCTCGCGCCGTTGTCGCCGGCCGACTGCTTCTCCGTGGCGATGGAGGCGGCTCGCGTCGCCATCCGCTACCGGACGCCGGTCATGCTGCTGTCGGACAGCTTCCTGCAGAATTCGTCCGAACCCTGGCTGCTTCCCGACGTCGATGCGTTGCCGACGATCGACCCCAAGTTCGCAAGCCCGAACGGTGTTGACTTCCTCCCGTACGCGCGGGACGAGCGGCTCGCCCGACCCTGGGCGATCCCGGGGACCCCCGGCCTCGAGCACAGGATCGGGGGCCTCGAGCGTGAGGACCGCTCGGGCGACATCAGCTACGACGCGGATAACCACGAGCGGATGACGCGCCTCCGACGGGAGAAGGTGGACGGGATCGCCGCCGACATCCGACCGCTCGAGGTCGACGATCCGACGGGCGACGCGGAGCTGTTGGTGCTGGGGTGGGGTTCCACGGCCGGGACGGTCCGCGCCGCGGTCCAGCGCGTCCGGGGGTCGGGTGAACGCGTCGCCACAGCGCACCTGCGTTGGCTCAACCCGATGCCGACGAACACCGGGGAGGTCGTGACGAAGTATCGACAGGTCTTGATCCCGGAGCTCAACTCGGGTCAGCTCACGATGTTGATCCGCGCTCGGTACCTCGTCGACGCGGAGACCTTCTCGAAGGTTCAGGGTCTCCCGATCTGGGCAGACGAGCTGGAGGATGCGATCGTGAGGACCTTGCATGGCTGAGGAGAACGGTGACGTCAGCGGCGTTGCCACCCTGACGAAGAAGGACTTCACCTCCGACCAGGAACCTCGGTGGTGTCCCGGGTGCGGCGATTACGCGATCCTCGCCGCCGTACAGGGATTCATGCCGGAGCTCGGGATCGAACCGCGCAACACGGTGTTCGTCTCCGGGATCGGATGCAGCGGTCGATTCACGTACTACATGGACACGTACGGCTTTCACGGGATCCACGGGCGGGCACCCGCGATCGCGACGGGTGTCGCGACCGCGAACCCGGATCTGCACGTCTGGGTCGTCACGGGGGATGGCGACGCGTTGTCGATCGGTGGGAACCACCTGATCCACGCTCTCCGGCGGAACGTGAACATCAAGATCCTGATGTTCAACAACCAGATCTACGGGCTGACGAAGGGCCAGTACTCGCCGACCTCCGAGGAGGGGAAGGTGACGAAGTCCACACCGTTCGGCTCGGTCGATCACCCCTTCAATCCGGTCGCGGTGGCGCTGGGTGCCGAGGCGACGTTCGTCGCTCGGACGCTCGACAACGATCGGAAGCATCTGACCGACGTCCTGCGACAGGCTGCGGAGCATCAGGGGGCCGCATTCGTCGAGATCTACCAGAACTGCAACGTGTTCAACGATGGAGCCTTCGATCTCCTCCGGGACAAGCCTCAGGGGGTCCACAACCAGATCCGTCTGGTCGACGGGGAGCCCATCGTGTTCGACGAGGAGACGCGCTGCGTTCGGGTCGGCGAGAACGGCCGGCTCGAGATCGCCGCGGTCGCGGAGACCGATCCCAGCTCGATCATCACCCACGAGACCCACGGCCGTCCCTCGCTGGCCTTCGCGCTGGCGCACCTGTCGCATGGCCCGACCGAACCCACGTGCATCGGTGTGTTCCACGAGGAAGACCGGGCCACCTACGGCGAGGCCGTGCGATCACAGTTGGACCGCGCGGTCGAACGGTTGGGACCCGGCGACCTGAAGACGCTCCTGCACGGCGGGGACACCTGGACCGTCGACTGAGCGGAGCTCAGCTTCGTCGGCCGAGCCAGTAGGCGAGGCCGACGCCCCCACAGGCACCCAGGACGAGCCCGAGGGCGAGTCCGGCCGAGTTGTTCCCTCCGCCCGACCCGATCGCCGCGCCGAGGGCGGCGCCGAGCACCAGCCAGACCGGCGTCGGCAGCAACGAACCGTTCCGACCCTCGCTCACGCGGTGGGGTCCTCCGGCGGGCGGAAGCGCGCCAGCGCCTCGGTGGAGACCCGCTCGACCCGTTGGAGCCGGCCGACCAGATCGGGGAGCGTCCTCAGGAATCGGTCGACGTCATCCTCCGTTGTGGCCGGCCCGAGGCTCACGCGGAACCCCCCCGCTCCCGGAAGGCCGATCTGCTCGAGGACGGGGGACGGATCTTCAGGGCGGCCGCTGCTCAGCGAGCCGGTGCCCAACCGGAACCCACGATCGTCCAGCGCCATCGCCAACGTCGCCGGGTCGAGTCCGTCGACGACGAACGCGACGAGGTGGGGCGCCCGATGCGTCGCGTGACCGAGCACCGTCGCTCCAGGGACCTCCGACCCGATCCGTTCACGGATCGTTGCGGTGAGCGGCCATTGACGGCCCGCCTCGTCGGCCATGGTCCCGATGGCTGTTTCGAGCGCGGCCGCCATGCCGACGATGCCGGGCGTGTTCTCCATCCCGGAGCGGCGTTTCCGCTCCCGGTCGTCGCCGCACAGGTAGGCGGCGATCCCGATCCCGCGCCGCACGTAGAGCGCGCCCACCCCGGGTGGGCCGCCGAACTTGTGCCCGGAGAGGGACAGGAGATCCACCCCCAGCGATGCCACGTCGACCGGCAGGCGGCCCACGGTCTGGCACGCGTCGGTGTGGAAGACCACGCCGGCCTCGCGCGCGAGCCGACCTGCCTCGGCAACCTGTTGCAGCGTCCCCAGCTCGTGGTTGGCGTGCTGCAGGCTCGCGAGGAGGGTGCCGGGGCGGCGGACCTCGACCGCGAAGCGGTCGAGGTCCGCCCGACCGGTGGCGTCGGTCGCGATCGGGACGACCTCGAACCCATCGGACCCGAGGGTGTTGCAGATCCCACCCACGGAGGGGTGCTCGACGGCGCTCACGACGATCCGGTGACCGATCTCGCGTCGCCCACGGACGAGGCCGCCGATCGCGAGCGCGACGGACTCGGTGCCGCCCGAAGTGAAGACGATCTCATCGGCCTGCGCGCCGATCGCTCGGCCGATCGACACCCGCGCGTCGTCGATGATCGCCCGAGCTGCGCGGGCGGGTCCGTGGATCGTCAGGGGATCGCCGAACGAGTCGAGCGCCTCGACCACCGCCGTCCGCGCTTCCGGGCGAAGGGGCATCGCCGATGCCGCGTCGAGGTAGACCTCTGCACCCATCCGCCAGAGCGTAGCCGTCGCACCGCCGGTCCTAGGGTGTCGCTGGATCCCGCCCATGGAGGAAGACGTACCGATACGCGATGCCGGCGGTGAGCCCGCCGGCGATGGGGCCGGCCACCCACACCCACCAATCGGTCCACGTTCCCGTCACCAGAGCCGGTCCGAACCAGCGCGCGGGGTTGACGGCCGCACCCGTGAGCGGTCCGACCGCGAGGATGTCGATCGTGACGACGAGACCGATCGTGAACCCTGCCGTCCTGCCGAACGGACCGCGGTCATCGATCACGGTGGCGAAGACCGCCCACACCAGGAAGAAGGTCGCGATCGCCTCGACCAGCACTGCTTTCCCGATCGCGTATCCGGACATCACGCTCGGCGTACCACCGTTCACCGAGTCGAACGCGGGCGGTGGAGAGAAGTACTTCAACAGGGCGGCGGCAGCGACAGCACCGGCGAGCTGAGCCACGATGTAGACGGCGCTCCGCACCGTCGGCATCTTGCCGGTCACCCACAGGGCAGCTTGGATCGCAGGGTTGAACACCGCGCCAGAGATATGGAGCATCGACGACACCATGATCGCGATCGTCAGGCCGGAGGCCAACGCGATCGCGAGCTGATCCGTGTTGCCGGTGGCGATGATCGTTCCCGCACCGAAGAAGACGAACGCGAACGTCCCGATGAATTCGGCGACGGCTCCCGTACCGGTCCCCTCCACGAGCCTCCCCTCATGTGTATGGTGTTCGCCCCGAAGGTAGCCGAGGGGTCCGGTGCGCGGCAAGGCGCTTGGAGGACCCGTGGTAGCCTCCCGAACCGTGGACGTGCTGCTCGTGTCGCCCGACCCTCGCTCGCGGGAACTGACCGCGCTCACGGTGCGCAGCATCGAACGACGGCTCGGAGAAGAGCTGCGTTTCCGCGCCGCGGCGAACGGTGACCTGGGGATCAAGGCCGCCCGCCGAGATCGTCCACAGGTGATCGTCGCCGATGAGATCGCCTCGCGTGCGGGCGCCTTCGCGCTCGCCAAGACGTTGCGTGACGACCGTGATCCGTTCACGGGCGTGATCGTGATCCTGCTCGAGCGTTCGCAGGATGCATGGCTCGCCAGATGGTCGGGAGCCGACGCCTGGTTCGTGAAGCCTCCGGACCCGTTCGAGGTGGCAGATCGGTTGTGGGAACTGCTCGAGCACAGGGGCCTGCTGCCCCGGGAGGAACGGGTGTGAGGATCAAGGGAACGTGCAAACGCTGCGGTCGGGAGTTCCTCGCGGATCAGGTCATCGACAACGGTGGCCGGTGCCCCTGGGATGGTCAACCGTTCAACGCCGATTACGCCTTGGTGTTGGTCGATGCGCTGAGGGCCGCCCAGGCGTTCGGGACGAAGCTGGAGCGAGCTCTCGAGGAGGTCGCGGACATCCATCCGGCGTTCACCCTGGATCGCGATTCCGTGCTCGGCGCCCTCGATCGGAGCATCGCTTCGCTCGAGCAGAACCTGGTCCGGCAGGGCTGATCAGGAGGCGGGATGGGCTTCAACGCGATGCAGCCGGGGAAGGTCAAGCGAGGCGATCTGCTCTTCCTGATCGCCGCGGTGATCGTGATCGGGCTGCTGGTGGCGTGGGCGTTCTTCGGCTCGTGACCGAGGATCCCTCCCTCGGATCGCAGCCGTTCTGCTACCTCACGACGAGAGGTCGCGTGACGGGTGCGTCGCATCGCATCGAGATCTGGTTCGCCCTGCACGATGGAGTGGTCTACGTGCTCTCCGGCGGTCGCGATCGCGCCGATTGGGTCCGGAACGTGCTCGTGTCGCCCGATGTCGTGGTCGAGATCGGGGACGCCAATCGCTCGACGCGCGCGAGGGTCGTGGAGCCCGGGACGGACGAGGATGCCCTCGCCCGACGACTGTTGCTCGAGAAGTACGGTGTCGGCGGCAACCTCACGGAGTGGGCGCGAACGTCGCTGCCGGTCGCGATCGAGTGGCGCTCGACCCCGTAGCCGACGGGAAACCCCTCAGCCTTCGTCGAACCCGATCGAGAACATCCGCTCGAGGTCGTGTTTCGAGTAGACCTGGAACGCGATCAGGGACTCGGTCCGCTCGACACCCTCGACCCGTGCGATCCCGCCGGGGATCACCTTCGCCAGCTCCTCGTGCGTCGCCACCCGAACGATGGCGACGAGGTCGAACTCGCCGGCGACCGAATAGACCTCGGACACGCCGTCGACGTCGGCGATGGCCTCCGCCGCCCCTGCGATCTCGTCGACGTCACACCGGATCAAGACAACCGCATGCACGCTCACGACACGGCCTCCTCACGCGCGTTCGAGCACGACGGCGAGCCCCTGCCCGCCGCTGATGCAGAGGGTCGCCAACCCGAGGGACTTGCCGGCCGCCCGGAGCTCGTACGCGAGCGCGAGGATGATCCGCGCACCGCTCATGCCGATGGGGTGACCCAGGCTGATGCCCCCGCCGTTGGGGTTGAGACGATCGCGGTCGAACTTGAGCTCGCGTTCGCACGCGATGACCTGGGCCGCGAACGCCTCGTTCATCTCGATCACGTCGAAGTCGGCGATCGTGAGCCCCGTCCTGTCCAAGGCCTTCGCGGTCGCCGGGACGGGGCCGATCCCCATGAGCTCCGGTCGGACACCGGCCCAGCTCCACGCGACGATCCTCGCGAGCGGTTCCCGGCCCTCGGCCTTCGCGCGCGCCTCGGACATGACGACCATCGCGGCGGCGCCGTCGGTGATCCCGCTCGAGTTGCCGGCCGTGACCGAGCCGCCGTCCCGGAACACCGGCTTCAGTTTCGCCAGCGCCTCGAGCGTGGTGTCTGGCCGAGGGTGCTCGTCGTCCGCGACCGTGATCGGCCGGCCGGCGAGGGCCGCTTCGACCGGGAACAGCTCCTCCGCGCGACGTGATGCTCCGGCGGCCGCCTTGCTCTGCGATGCGAGCGCGAACTCATCTTGCTCTTCGCGTGAGATGCCGTACCGGTCGACGAGGTTCTCAGCGGTCTCGCCCATCACCAGCCCGCAGAGCGGGTCGAGGAGCCCGTCGCGGTACATCGCGTCGACGATCTGCGTGTCGCCCAGCCGGTGGCCGCGCCGCATGTCCGGGAGCAGGTACGGAACGCGGGTCATGTTCTCCATGCCGCCGGCCAGCACGACCTCGGCGTCCCCGAGGGCGATCAGCTGCGCCGCCAGCTGAACGGCCTTCATCCCCGAGCCGCACGCGATGTTGACGTTGTAGGCGGACACCTCGATCGGCACGCCCGAACGAACGCTGACCTGGCGCCCGGTGTTGGGTCCGTTGCCGGCCTGCCGCGCGTGGCCCACGATCGTCTGGTCGATCTGCTCGGGCGGGACGTCGGCGCGCCGCATCGCTTCCCGGAACGCGAGCGTGCCGAGCTCCACGGCCGGGGTGTCGGCGAACGAGCCGAGGAACTTGCCGATCGGGGTTCGCGCGCCCTCGACGATAACTGCCTTCTCCATAGGCGAAGTTTACCGGCCGCCTCTGGGACGGCGGCCCGGGGCGCGGCCGCTGTCGCGCATCGCGGTGAGGATCCGTGCCAGCGCGGCACCGCCGTCGACGGGCTCCGACGGAGCGACCTCGCAGCGCTCCACCCGCGTGGGGTGAAGGCGGATCCAGGAACGGATCGCCGCGAGCTCGTCGGCGCGCTCGCGCGGGGCGGGCGATCCGATCGGCTCCGGCGGCGGTTCGCCGCTTCGCGCGAGCGCGCCCCCGATCAATTCGAGCTGCTGGCCTCGAGGTCCGCGGAGGATCAGCCGTCCGGCCGTCAGCCACCGGTCGGTCCGGGATCGCGACAGCGACTCCGCGATCGACCGGAGGCGATCGCGAGCCAGTGCTGCCTCCTCGAACCGCTCGTGGGCGGCGAGGTCGTCCATGCGCCCCTCGAGCTTCGCCAGCAGTTCGCCCGGCGAGGCCAGGGACGACACCAGCGAGCCGACCAGTTCGCCGTACCGCTCGGGGCTCGTTCGGCCGTCACAGGGCGCGAGGCATCGGCCCATATCGGCGAGCGCGCACGGCGCGAAGCGGGTCCGGACGCTCATGGTCCTCGTGCACCGGCGGATCCGGAACACCTCTTCGATCGCCTCCTTGGCCTGCCGAGCCCCCGCCGCGGACCCGAAGGGGCCGAGGTAGCTGGATCCGTCGTCCACCGAGGCCGTCCGCACCACCTTGAGTCTCGGCCACGCCTCCGTCGGGTCGATCTTGACGTAGGCGTAGCGCCGCCACCGCTTGCCGCGGCTGTTGAACGGTGGTTCGTGATGGGCGATGAGCCGAGCCTCCAGCACGAGTGCCTCGGCTTCGCCGTTCGGCGTCGAGATGCCTCGGACGTGCCGAACCGCGCCGAGGAGATCCTGCACCTTCTTGCGCTCGTCGCCGTAGAAGTAGGAGCGCACCCGAGCACGGAGGTCGACGGCCTTGCCGACGTACAGCACCGTGCCGGTGCCATCCTCGAAGAGGTAGACGCCTGGCGACCGGGGGAGACGATCGGCCAGCCGGATCTTGCCGAAGTTCGGCCGCCCCCGCGCCGTACACGCTTCGCGGAGGTCGCCAAGGGTGGTGATACCGAGCCGGCCACCGAGCTCGATGAGGCCGTGCAGCACCTCGGCCGTGGCCTCCGCGTCGGCGAGCGCGCGATGCACCGGCGTCGCGCGTGTGCGGAAGTAGCGGGCGAGCGTCGCGAGGCGCACGTTCGGGACGTCTGGCCATACGACGCGCCTCGCGAGCCTCGCGGTGCAGACCGGCGGTCCCTCGATCGGGTCGTAGTCGAGACGCTCCAGGCTGGCGTTCAGGAATCCGAAGTCGAACGACGCGTTGTGCCCGACGAAGATCGCGCCGCGAGCGAACTCCAAGAAGCTGGGGAGGACGTGCTGGATCTCGGGTGCGTCCGTCACCAGGAGGTCGTCGATCCCGGTCAGGTGCGCGATCGAGTGCGGGATCGGCTGTCGTGGATCCACGAGCGACTGGAACGTGGCAAGGCGCTCGCCACCGCGGACCGTGACCGCGCCGACCTCGGTGATGGCATGGTCCCGTGGCGAGCCCCCCGTCGTCTCGAGGTCCACGACCACGAAGGTGACCTGGGAGAGCTCCACGCCGTCGGCGAGCGTGCACTGCATCGGCTCGAGGAGCATCGGGCCTCCGTCGGCAGGGGCCGAACGAGGGCGGTCACCGTATCCGAACAGGTGTTCGGTCGTCAAGAGGGCACCGAAGAAACGCGGCGGGGCGCCCGTTCCCGGGCGCCCCGCCGCCGATGGACTCGCGCAGCCTCGAGATCAGAGCCTGAAGATCCGCCTCCGCTGGGCTGGCTGCTGGGTCGGGGTGCCGGTGAAGCGGGCGCGGAGCTTGAACCGTCCGTGGCCCAATGGGCGTTTGAGGCTGGCACGGAAGCGGGCGTCCGGCTTCCCGTCGCCGTCCCGGTCCCCGACCGCGGTCACGGTGACGGTCTTGCCACGGAGCCAGTGCCACCTCCCACCGACGAACTTGAACAGCGCCACGCGCACCGTGGACGCCGGCGACGCGGGCTCCAAGAGGCCCCGAGCGATCACGAGCGTCCCCGTGACGCGACGACGCAAGGTCAGGGTCGTCGGCTGCTTGTCATCGTTCTGGATCGTGCCGACGCCGGTCGCGTCCGAGATCGTGGCGCCGGTCGGGCTCGAGAGGACGACGTGGAAGGTCTCGTTCGACTCGAACGTGGTGTCGCCGTTCACGAGCACCGTGATCGATTTCAACGTGGCGCTTGAGCCGAAGGAGAGCCCCCCGCTGTTCGGGGCGTAGTCGGCAGGGGCCGTCGCGGTCCCGCCGCCGGTCGCGAACTGCACGGTGGAACCGAGTTGGGTCGCCCCAGACTTGGTCACGGTGAACGTGAACGAGGTGATGCCGGCGTTGCCCTCGACCGCGCTGACGTCGTCGATCGCGAACGTCGGAGCTGCGTCGTCGTTCGTGATCGTGCCGGTGCCGGAGTCGTCGGCGATCGTGGCGCCGACGGGGGTGGACAGGCCTGCGGTGAGGGTCTCGTCCGCCTCGTACGTCGTATCTCCGTGAACCGTCACGTCCACCGTCTTCGCCGTCTGGCCCGGGTCGAAGGTGAGCGTTCCGGATGCCGCGGCGTAGTCGCCGTTCGCAACGGTCGCGCTTCCGTTCGCAGTGGCGTAGTCGACGGTGACGGTGCCGACGGAGACGACCGAGAGCGTGACGTCGAAGGAGAGCGTCGTGTCACCGACGTTCCCTTCCGTGACGGTCGCGTTCGCGATCGAGATCGTGGGGACTCGTGCGTCGTGTCGCCGTTGACGGTCACGTCGACGGTCTTCGCCGTCTGCCCCGGGTCGAAGGTGAGCGTCCCGGATGCCGCGGCGTAGTCACTATCCGCGATCGTGGCCGTGCCGTCGTTCGTCGCGTAGTCGACCGTGACGGTCTGGTCGCTCGGGTTGGACAGCGTGACGTGGAAGGTGAGCGTCGACGTTCCGACGTCTCCTTCCGCGATCGACTGGTCGTCGATCGAGACGTCGGGGACCGGGTCGTCGTTCGTGATCGTGCCGAGCCCGGAGCCGTCGGCGATCCCGGCGTTGCCCGCGGACTCGTGCGTCGTGTCGCCGTTGACGGTCACGTCGACGGTCTTCGCCGTCTGCCCCGGGTCGAAGGTGAGCGTCCCGGATGCCGCGGCGTAGTCACTATCCGCGATCGTGGCCGTGCCGTCGTTCGTCGCGTAGTCGATCGTGACCGTGTCGGAACTGGCGTGCGAGAGCGTGACGTTGAACGTGAGCGTCGACGCCCCCGCATCCCCCTCCGTGATCGACTGGTCGTCGATGCTCGCGTCCGGGATCGGATCGTCGTTCGTGATCGTGCCGTCTCCCGACCCATCGAGCACGTTCGCGTTCGTCGCGTTCGACAGATCGAGGCTGAGGTGCTCATCCGGCTCGGTCGTGTCGTCGCCGTTCACGGTGACGTCCACGGTCTTCGCCGTCTGCCCGGGGTCGAAGGTGAGCGTCCCGGATGTCGCGGCGTAGTCGCCGTCCGCGGTGGTGGCGGTGCCGTCGTTGGTCGAGTAGTCGACCGTGACGGTCTGGTCGCTCGGGTTGGAGAGCGTGACGTTGAACGTCATCGAGGTGGTCCCGGGGCTGTTCCCTTCCGCCACGATCTGGTCGTCCACGCTGACGTCGGGTACCTGGTCGTCGTTCGTGATGGTGCCGAGACCCTGGTCGTCGGAGATCGTCGCGTTGACGGCACCACTCAGGCTCACCGTGAATGTTTCGTCGGCCTCGTGCTTCGTGTCCCCGTTCACCGTCACGTCGATGGTCTTCGACGTGTCACCGGGGAGGAAGCTGAGGGTTCCGGTGTTCGAGACGTAGTCGCCGTCGGCGACCGTGGCGGTGCCGTCCGCGGTAGCGAAGTTGACGCTTGTCGAGAACGCGGTGGACCCGGTCTTCGTAACCGTGAGCGAGAACGTCGAGCTGCCGGCGTTCCCTTCGGATGCGGTGACGTCCGCGATCGCGAACGACGCCGAACTGTCATCGTCGGAGATCGTCTGGGTCGCGGTGGGGGTGTCGATCACGACGTTCGTGGGTGGCTGGGGGTTGGAGATGGTGACGGTGAACGTCTCGTTCGCTTCGACGTTCGTGTCGCCGTTGATCAGCACCGTCGCCGTCTTCGTCCGGTCGGACCCGGTCCCGTTGAAGCTCACGGTCCCGCTGGCCGCCACGTAGTCGCTTCCGGCGGTCGCGGTTCCGTTCGCGGTCGCCCAATCGATCGAGAACGCAGTGGGGTTCCCCGAGTAGGTGATCGCGAACGTCACCGAGGTCGTTCCGCTGTTGCCCTCGACCTGCGTGGGCGTGTTCGCGCTGATCGTTACGTGGTCGATCGGGGCAGCGGACGCCGGCGGCGTCGGCATGCCGAGAAGGACGATGGCTGCAACCACCACCGTCCCGACCGCGCGCATGAGTATGGACGTGCTACGTGTCATTCCAACCCTCCGTTCGGGAACGCCAGACCTACTCGGCGGGGCATCCTTTCGCCGGATGTCCCTTCGAAGGGGGATATCGGCGGGTGACCATACGGGATGGAGGAGGCCGGTGGGGGAGAAATACCTACCCGGTATCGGGTACGGGATCCGGGTGGATCGCTCGTTCGACGAGCAGGGCAAGCAGTTGCTCGGTCGCGAGATGCGCCTCCTGGATGTGCGCCGTGATGTCCGACGGGATCTGGATCGCGATGTCGGCGAGGGGCGCGAGCTTCCCGCCCGACCGCCCCGTCAGGGCGAGGACGCCGAGACCCATCGAGGCGGCGCGTTCGGCAGCCGCGAGAACGTTCGCGGAGTTGCCGCTCGTCGAGATGCCGAGCAGGACGTCTCCGGGTCGGCCCAACGCTTCGACCTGGCGCGCGAAGATGCGGTCGACGCCGAAGTCGTTCCCGATCGCCGTCAGGAGCGACGTGTCCGTGGTCAGCGCGATCGCACGCATCGCGGGGCGAGGATGGTCGAGGGTCAAGGTACTGACGAACTCCGTCGCGAGGTGTTGCGCATCGGCCGCGCTCCCACCGTTCCCGCAGATCAGCAGCGAGCCGCCGCCGAGGAACGAAATGGTCAGGCGTCTTGCGGCCTCGACGATGTCGTCGAGGCAGGACGACAGGACCGCATGCATGAGCGAAGCGGTCTCCGTCAGGTACTCGGCCGCGCGTGCGCGCGCATCCTCGCTGTCCACCGTCACCCTTCTCGCGGGAGGAGCGCCGCGATGATATCCACCGCAGCGGCCAGGTTCGGGACGACGTGGTCGGCCATCGGCTCGGCCGACGCCCGTTCCTCCCGGCCGTGTCCGGTGAGGACGAGGAAGGTCATGGCCCCGACGGCTCGGCCCAAGCCGACGTCGCCGGCATGATCACCGATGACGACGCCGGCCGACGGATCGAACCCGAACCGCTCCGCAGCCTGGATCGCGAGACCGGGCGCCGGCTTCCGGCAGGTGCAGCCCGCATCGGGCGCGTGCGGGCAGTGGAGGATGGCGTCCACCACCGCGCCCTCGTCCGCCAACAGCCCGAGCAGCCGTTCGTGGATCCGTTCCAGATCCTCGGGGGTGAGCTCGCCGCGACCCACGTGCGCTTGGTTGGTCACGATCACGATGCCCATCCCCACCTCGTCGCGCAGCCGAACCAGCCCCTCGGCGGACCCCGGGATCAGCTCGATCTGGTCGGGATCGGCGATGTGGTCGCGCTCGACGTTGATCGTTCCGTCGCGGTCGACGAGTGCGAACCTGCGGGTCATGCCGATGGTGCCCAGACGTCGCCCCCGCGCCTCGCCCGCACCCCATCGGGAGAGAACCTGAACGCGGCGAACTGGCCTCCCGATCGCGAGAGGGCACGCTTGATCGCCTCGTGCGCCGAGGGCGGGGCGGCCAGGAGGAGATAGCCGCCGCCGCCTGCTCCGCAGATCTTGCCCCCGATCGCGCCCGCGGAGTGGGCAGTGCTGAGCATGTCCTCGATGGGCGTGTGATCGGCGATGAACGGGTTCATCTGCTTCTTGGCGAGGAAGGCCTCGTCGAGCAGCGAGCCGAGGACGTCGATGTCGCCCCGCTCGACCGCGTGCCGCATCGCGAACGCCATCTCCTGGAGGCGCTTCATCCCCAGGATCGTCTCCTCCCGGCCCTCGCGGTGGAGCTGGATCTGGCGGTCGATCAGCCCGACGTTCCGACGGACGCTCCCCGTGTAACACAGGAGCAGATGTCGGCTGAGCGCCGCGAGCGTTCCCGCATTGGCATGCACGGGGCTCACGGACACCTCCGCGCGCGAGAACTCGAGGAAGTTGAATCCGCCGAACGCGGCGGCGTACTGATCCTGCCATCCGCCGCTGATCCCGAGATCCTCCCGTTCGATCCGGTGGGACAGACGCGCAACCTCGAGGGCGGTGAGCCGGTGATCCGTCAGCATCGCGAGCGCCGCCACGACCGCGGTCACGAGGGCGGACGAACCACCCAGACCGCTCCCCGGTGGGGCGTCGCTCTCGATCTGGACATCGACGCCCGTCGTGATACCCATCCTCGCGATCGCGGCCTTCGGCAGATCCATGACGCCGTCGTAGACCGGCCCTCGATCGAGGTGGTAGGCGACGAGATGCCCGAGATCGAGCGAGCGGACCCTGATCTCACGGTCGACGCGCGGACGCAGCCGGACGCGAACCGAATGATCGATGGTTGCGGACAGCACGGCTCCGCCGTGCTCGTCGAACCAGTGGGGGAGATCGGTGCCACCACCGACGAAGCTGATCCGGAGCGGCGCGGCGGCGTCGATCGGCCTGCGGTCGGGCTCCACACGGCTCAGTCTAGGGGCTGGGTGGCGCCGAACGGCTGACGACGATCTTCGACCCGCTCGACCGGTCCGTGCTCAGGCGACGTGACGTTGCAGGCGACGGCGTTGCTGCTCGGTGGTCGCGCCCCACACGCCGTAGCGCTCACCGTTCTTGAGTGCCCACGCGAGGCACTCCTCGCGGATGGTGCAGACGCTGCAGAATGCGAGGGCCGGCCCGGCCTCCTCCTCGGAGATCGGGAAGAAGACGTCCGGGTCGATCCCGAAACAGGCGGCGCGGTCCTGCCACAGGTCCGGGGGGCTCGGGTTGGCCGGAAGCGCCTCCACGTCAACGTCGGGGAACCGGTCGATCCTCACCTTCGTCGCACCCCCCCTTCGCGGCCGCGGGCAGGCCGAGGCCGATTCATATCAGAGCGCTCGGCGCGAAGGGAAGGGGTCGAAGGCACCCATTGCCCCTCACCTGACAGGGGGACACGAAATGACTCGAAGGGACTAGCTCCTCGCCGATGCGTCCTCGAGGCTGCGGCCGTCCGAGACCGTCAGCGGCAAGACCCCGGCGTCCCACCGCACCCGGGCGATGACCGTGGTTCCGTCGCCATCGAGGGCCGCGCTGGTGACCTCGCCGACCGCGTTCGGCCCCGCGAACACAGCCTCATCGGTGGCGATGGCTCCGGGACCGTGAAGGTGTCGGAGGAGCCGCGGCGGATGCCCGAGGTTGCGCACTCGAGCGACCGCCTCTTGGCCGAGGAAACATCCTTTGTCGGAAGCGATCGCCGCCTCGAGACCCGCCTCGGCCGGGAGCGAACGCTCGTCGAAGTCCGCCCCCATCCGCGCGATCCCTCGGCGGACCCGCCAGGCCTCGTAGGCGTCGCCGCCGGCCTCGAGGAGGCCGGCGGCGATACACGCCTGCACGAACCGCCATGCCGGCTTCCCGGCCTCGACGAGCACGTCGATGCCGGGACCCACGCTCGAGGGTTCGGTCGCGCCGTGGATCCCAACGAGAGACGCCGCCCGGCCGGGAACGGTGAACAACGCGAGGTCGTTGGTGCGGTCCTGGAGCGAGACATCGGAGGACAGGACGTAGGCACTCAGGGCCAGTCCGATGTGCTCCGGCTGCTCCGGTGCCTGGAGCAGGACGAGATCGTCCTCGCGACGCGCGACCTGGACGTCGGCGCGGATCCGGCCCGTGGGGGTCAGCAGGAGCGAGCGGCTCCCCCGGCCGGGCTCGAGCGCGCCGATGTCGGCCGTGAGCAGATCGCCGAGCCACGTGACGGCGTCGGAACCCGTGATCCGGACCTTGCGCCACGAGGATCGGTCGAGGAAGGCGTGCTCCTCCTCCAGCGCCGTGAGCTCGGTGTCGGATCCCGCATCCATCGTCGGTCCCATCCCCACCCGCCCGGGCTTCCCGGGCTCCCTCTGCGATTATCGGCACCGTGGACGTTCCGACCACCCTCGTCGTCACGAATGACTTCCCGCCGCGCGTGGGCGGCATCCAGCGGACCCTCGGGGCGCTCGTGCGGGCATTGCCTCCCGAGCGGGTCGGGGTCTTCTGTCCGAGCACCGGCGACGCCGGTGGGTACGACGCGGGCGTCCCGTTCCCGGTCTTCCGCCAGCCGGAAGCCTTCCTGTGGCCGAACCGCGACGTCGGACGACGGGTGCGTGCAGCCGCACGCGATCTGGGCGCGGAGGCCGTCCTGTTCGGCGCGACCTATCCGCTCGCGATCCTTGGACCCAGATTGGCCGAGGGCGGATATCCATACGTCGCCGGGGCGCACGGATTCGAGTACTGGCTCTCGATCGCTCCGGGGACGCACGCGTTGCTGCGGCGGGCGACCTCACGCGCCTCCCGGGTCGCGGTGATGTGCTCGGCGTTCGTCGCGCGGACGGTGCGGACCGCGGTTCCGCACGACGTTCCCGTTTCCGTGCTCTACCCCGGTGCCGACATCGAGCGGTTCCGGCCGGATCTCCCGACGGACGGGGTCCGACGCTCGCTGGGTGTCGGGAACCGACCGCTCGTCGTGTGTGTCAGCCGGCTCGTCCCGCGCAAGGGGCAGGACGTGCTGATCCGCGCGATGGGGACCATCCGAGCCCGCGTTCCCGACGCGACGCTGCTGATCGTGGGGGGAGGCCCGTATGAGGCGAAGCTCCGAGCCATGGCCACGGCGGCGCCGTCTGGTTCGGTCGTGTTCGTCGGTGAAGTGAGCGAGGACGACCTGCCCGGGTACTACGCCGTCGGGGACGTCTTCGCGATGCCGTGCCGCACCCGCGCGGCGGGTCTCGAGGTCGAGGGCTGGGGCAATGTCTTCATCGAGGCTGCCGCGTGCGGGCGCCCGGTCGTCGTCGGCGATTCCGGTGGTGCGCCCGAGAGCCTCGTCGACGGCGAAACGGGGCTGTGCGTCGATGGACGCCGGGTGGAGGCGGTCGCCGACGCGGTGGCCACCCTGCTCGCCGACCCCGGGCTCGCACGGAAGATGGGCGAGGCGGGACGAGCGCGGGTCGTGCGCTCGCACGCCTGGCCGACCGTCGCAGCCCGGCTCGCCGGATGGCTGCGTGCGGCGGCCGGCTGAGGGTCGTTCATCGCGTCGCGCACGGGGGGTACCCTTCGGCCGTGCCCGGCGACGACCTCAGATGCCCGAACTGCGGCGCATTGGTGTCCGAGGATGCCGCGTGGTGCGGCCAGTGTTTCGCGCCGCTCGGTCAGCCTCCTGAACCTCCTCCGGTCGTGCACCCGACGGCTGGGGATGCCCCCGGCAGCGTCGGGGTCGCGACCGAGCCGTCGGAGCGACGGCAACCCTTCTGGCCCTGCCCGGTATGCGGGGGGAAGAACGCGATCGAGCTGGATTCGTGTGCGACGTGCGGGACGCCGTTCGCCCAGGTGATGCGCGTCCCTGAGGAGCGGGTACGCATCGAACCGCGCGATGCGGCGATCCGTTCGATGATCTTCCCGGGGCTCGGACACCGCGCGCTCGGACGCGGTCTCGACGGGCTCGCGCGCGGGGTGCTCTTCGCCGTCACGTTCGGGCTCGGCGTGCTCCTCGCGATCGCGGCTGCCGGTTCCGGGCCGCTCGTCGCGTCATTCACGCTCTTCCTCGTCGCGGGGATCTGCGTCTACGCGATGTCCGCCATCGAGGCGCACCGGCTCGCGCAGGGCGGCACCCTGATCGTGGAGACGAAGGTCCTGATGTGGGCGCTCGTCGGCGTGGTGTTCGTCGGCGTCGGCCTGTTGGTGTTCGGGGTGGTGACCGCGACCCACCGGTAGCATTGCTCCGATGGAACACGCTGAGGGATCGATCCTGATCGAGGCTCCGATCGACGACGTGGTCGAGGTGATCGAGGACTACGAGGCCTACCCGGAGTGGGCGGACGTCCGCTCGGCGGACGTCCGTGAGCGGGGCGAGGGAGGCCGGCCGACGCAGGTCGCGTTCGAGGTCGACGTGCCGGTCCTCGGCAAAGCCTCGTACACCCTGCGATACCGCTACGCGCCCGGCGACACCGCCATCTCGTGGGATTCGACCGACGCCCACGGGGCCGTTCGCGACGTGCGCGGCGAGTACCTCCTCGATGAGGTCGATCCGGACACCACCCAGGTCACCTACCGCCTGGCGGTTGAGCTCGGACCCCTCGTCCCGGGTTTCATCAGGACCGAGGGCGCTCGCCGGGTCATCGAGAACGCGCTCGAGCGTCTGAAGCGGCGCGTCGAGATGGGTTGATGAGCGTCGAGCCGCTCGCGGGCCCGGCGATGCGGCCGATCCCCGCGCCCGTCCCGCCTCGGCCGGACGGCGAGGACCGGTGGCCGCTCGCCGCGTGGAGCCTCAACGAGTTCCTCCCGATCGCCCTGGTGCCGTTCGGGTTGGTGCTGTTCGCGAACTACCTCGTCTTCGGGTTCCTGGGTTGGGATTCGGACGGCGGAGCCGTCCTCGTCACGGCGGCGCAGCAGCTCGCTCTGCTGCTCCCGACCGTTCTCTACGTTCGCCGGACGCGTGGCTCGCTCGCACCGCTCGGCCTGCGCAGAGGCGGGTGGCGCCCTCGCGACGTCGTCGCCGGGGTGGGTGCGGGGCTCGGGGCCGTCATCGCGGGGGCCATCGTGATCGCGATCACGATGGAGGTCGTCCGCGCCGTCACCGGCCACCGGCCGACGACATCGTCGCCGCTGCAAGACCTGGCGGGCCCCTGGCTCGTCATCAACGCCGTGATGGCGGTGTGCCTCGCTCCGATCTGCGAGGAGGTGTACTTCCGAGGGTTCCTGTTCCAGGGACTTCGAGGCCGGATGCGGTTCGCCTGGGCGGCGATCCTGTCGGGTTCGTTCTTCGCGTTCGTGCACGTCGAGCCGATCCGCTTCTTCGGGCTCGCGCTGATGGGCGTGATCCTTGCCTCGGTCTTCGAGCATCGACGCACGCTCGTCTCGTCGATGGCGGCGCACGCGACCATCAACGTGATCGCGGTGCTGGCACTCCTTGCGACGCGCTGACGTCGAAGGGCCGCGAGGCTAGGCTGGCGCGATGCGCGTCATCCTGTTCACGGGCAAAGGTGGGGTCGGTAAGACGACGGTCGCGGCCGCCACCGCCGTGCGGGCCGCCAAGGCCGGCGGGCGAACGTTGGTGATGTCGACCGATCCTGCGCACTCGCTCGCGGATTCCTTCGAGACGAGGATCGGCAGTGCGCCGACCGAGATCATCCCGAACCTCTGGGGGCAGGAGATCGACGCACAGGAGCGGCTCGAGGAGAACTGGCGCGACATCCAGGACTACATGGTCCAACTGATGAACTGGGCGGGCACCGAGACGATCCAGGCCGAAGAGCTGACCGTGATCCCGGGGCTCGACGAGATCTTCGCGTTGATCGATGTGAAGACCCACGTCGAGAGCGGCAACTACGACTGTCTCGTCGTCGATTGTGCGCCGACCGCCGAGACGCTGCGTCTCCTTTCCCTGCCCGAGATCATGAGCTGGTACATCGAGCGCATCTTCCCGGTCGAGCGGAAGGTGGTGAAGGCCGTCCGCCCGCTCGTGTCCCGCATGACCTCGCTCCCCATCGCGTCGGACCAGGTGTTCGAGGCCGTCGAACGGCTCCACCGGAACCTGGACGCGGTGAAGGGCATCCTGACCGACGAGGCCATCTCCTCGGTCAGGTTGGTGCTCAACCCCGAGAAGATGGTGATCAGCGAGGCACGCCGGACCTACACGTATCTCGGGCTGTTCGGATACCGCGTCGACGCCGTCGTCGTCAACCGGGTGCTGCCACCGGACGTCACGGACCCGTACTTCGGCAAGTGGAAAGACATCCAGGCCGAGCATCTGGCGACCGTGCACGAGTCCTTCGAGCCCGTGCCGATCCTCCTGTCGCGATTGTTCGACCGCGAGATGGTCGGGATCCCCCTGCTCGAGGACATGGCCACAGAGGTCTACGGGGAGCGGGATGCCGTTTCGATCCTCTACCACGACGATCCCATCCGGGTGCGCAAGCGCGACGACGGGTACGTCCTGCGGATGCGGCTCCCGTTCGTCTCCCGTGACGACATGGACATCCACCGCCGGGGCGAGGAGCTGGTGGTCCGGGTGGGCTCGTACAAGCGCAACCTGATCCTCCCGCAGTCGCTCAAACGCATGGTCGTCCGCGAAGCGAACTTCGCGGGCGATCATCTCGAGATCGTGTTCGGTCGCGGGCCCATGCCCGCCGACCCGGAAAGGGGCTGACGATGGCCGAGGCGGCGAAGGACGAGCGGGCGAAGCGAGCCGGCTCCCAGGTGCCCGGGAGTGGGGCGCCTGAGGGCGCCGCGTCCGACGGTCCCCACGCCCAGGGGGGATGCCCGGTCGCGTGGTGCCCGATCTGCATGGCCGTCACGGCCGTCCAGCCCCTCAAGCCCGAGGTGATCGAGCACCTCCTGAGGGCGGGGACCGAGATGCTGCTTGCGTTCCGTGGTGTGATCGACGCGCGAGCGGATGAGATGGACCCCACCGGGGGAGACGAGCCCGGTCCCACGCGGCTCGAGAAGATCGACATCGGATGAGCGAGGCGGTGCCCCAGGCCGTCGGCATCGACGTCGGCGGCACGAAGGTCGTTGCGTTGCGGGTGACGGGCGAAGGCGACGAGCTCGCTCGGGCGGTTCGACCGACACCCGCCGACGATATGGAGGCCACGCTCCGAACGCTGGTGGCGGCCCTCGGCGACGTATCGGGTCCGGATGTCGTCGCGGTCGGCGTAGGGGCCGCGGGGCTCGTCGAGGAGGGCACGGGGGTCCTGCGGTTCGCACCCAACCTCGCCTGGCGAGATGCCCCGATCGCGGAGGTGGTGGGGCGGGCTGCCGGCACCCGGGTGATCGTCGAGAACGATTGCACGGCCGGCGCCTACGGCGAGTACCGGGTCGGGGCGGCGCGCGGGGTCGCCCACGTGCTCTACATCGGGGTCGGCACCGGGATCGGTGGCGGCCTGATCCTCGGCGGCACGCTCTATCGCGGTGCCCACGGGTTCGCGGCGGAGGTGGGCCACATCGTCGTCGAGCCGGGAGGACCCGCGTGCGGCTGTGGCAACCGCGGGTGCTGGGAGACCGTGGCGAGCGGCTCCGCCATCACCCGTGAGGGACGAGCGGCGGCACGCCGGCACGCGCCGCTCGCGGCGCGCGCCGGCGGGAACCCGGACGCCGTCACCGGTCACATGGTCGTGGATGCCGCGCGCGACGGCGACGCCGTCGCGCGCGGCATCATCACGGAGGTGGGGCGTCGCCTCGGCGAGGGCATCGCCGGGTTGGTCAACGTGCTGGATCCCGCGACCGTCGTCGTCGGGGGTGGCGTCGGTGGCGCCGGGGATCTCCTGCTCGAACCCGCCCGGGTGGCCTTCGTCGATGTGGTGGAGGCCGCCGAATACCGCCCCACCGTTCCGATCGTGGAAGCACGGCTCGGGACCGACAGCGCCGCGATCGGCGCGGCCCTGTTGGCACTGGAGGGTCACCGATGAAGCTCGGGCTGACGCTCACCGTGTTCACCGCCGACGTCGCGAAACCGCTCGCGTCGGCGCGGCGGGCCGCCGAGGCCGGCTACGACGCGGTGTTCGCCTCGGACCACCTCTTCCCGCCGGGTTCTCCCGACCGTCCGTCGCTCGAGGCCTACACGCTGCTGGCGGCGATCGCGGCCGTGAATCCCGGGCTCGGCGTGGGGGTGCTCGTCACCCGAGCCGGGTTCCGTCCGGTCGGCATGCTTGCCAAGCAGGCGGCGGCGCTCGATGAGGCGACCGGCGCTCGGGCCGTGCTCGGGCTGGGGGTGGGCGACGCGAACGGCCGCGCGGAGCATGCGGCGCTCGGGCTCGACTATCCGCCTTTCCCGGAACGCGTTGCGCTGCTCGAGGAGACCGTGCTCGCGCTCCGGGCGCTCTTCGCCGGGACGGCATGGCCGGGTGGGCAGCGCATCCCGGCACTCACCGGCCCACTCCTCCCGCCAGGCTCGCCTCCCGTCTGGGTCGGCGGCACGAAGGAGGCCGCGATCGGTGTTGCCGCCCGGGCCGCGGATGCGTGGAACGCGTGGGGGCTCGACGCCGATGCATTCGTCGTTCGCGCAGCAGATCTCGCCGGACTGGCCGCCGACGCCGGCAGGGACCCCGCCGAGGTGCCGCCCACGTGGGCCGGGATCGTGCTGGTCGGCCGGGACGCGAACGAGCTCGCCACGCTCGAGTCGGAGCGGGCGGGGAAGGGTCTTCCCATGGACATCTGGCGAGGAACCGGGGACGACCTTCGCCGGTTCCGCGACCGGATCGAGGCAGTCGGAACGACGTGGCTGGTCGCCGTTGCCGCAGGTCCGGCTGATCGCTCCGAGCTCATCGCCGCCACGCTCCGCGCCTGATGCAGGCCTCCGAGCTCAAGCGAGCGAAACGAGCCATCCGGAGGGCCGTGCTCGCCGCGCGTGATGCCCTCGACGACGCCGAGCGCGCCGCGCGCAGCATCGCGATCCACGAACGGTTCCTCGGGCTCCACGAGGTCGAGACGGCCGGCGTCGCGATGGTCTTCTGGTCCTTCGGATCGGAGGTCTCGACACCGCCACTCCTGGAGAGGCTGCATGCCCGGGGCGTTCGGCTCTGCCTGCCGCGGATCGAGGGCGGGAGGGACCTTACCGCGGTCGCGTACGAGCCCGGTGACCCCTTGACGGAGACCTCCTTCGGGGCTCGGGAGCCCGCCGACGGAACGGTCCTCGAGCCGCACGCGCTCGATCTCATCGTCACGCCGGGGGTCGCCTTCGACCGGTCGGGGAACCGGATCGGATACGGGGGCGGGTTCTACGATCGCTTCCTCCGCCGCACCCGTCCGGTCGTCCCGCGGATCGCGCTCGCCTTCGACGTCCAGGTCCTCGCCACGGAGCTTCCGAAGGGGCGCTTCGACCTCGGCGTCGACATGGTCGTCACCGAGACCCGGACGATCCGCCGCGCTCAGGGCCTCGGCGGTCCCGGCGTCGTGACCGCCCAGACTTGAATCGCGCTTCAGCCGTGCGGTACAACGTGCCCATGGCGAGGGAGACCGCGTTCCATCCGATAACGTCGAAGACCGCCGCCGGGTTCTCGGACGAGGCCGGTTGGTTGTGGGTCACGAACTTCGGCGACCCTGCGGTCGAGTACCGCGCGATCCGCGAGGGGGTGGGGATGTGGGATCTCTCCCCGCTCAACAAGTGGGAGTTCACCGGGCCGGACGCGGTCGAAGCCGCGCAGCGCATGCACACCGCCGACATCGTCGGCATGAGTGCGGGCCAGGTCCGATACGGCCCGTTCGTCGACGAAGAGGGGCTGCTGGTGGACGACGGGACCGTCTTCCGCTTCGCCGAAGACCATCTGTGGGTGTGCACCAACTCGGACGAGCGCGAGGAATACTTCGGCGCCTCGTCCAAGGGTCTCGACGTCGAGGTGCGATACATCGCTCCGGAGCTTCCGAGCATGCAGATCCAGGGACCGAAGAGCCGGGAGTTGATGCGAACGATCACGGATGTTGATCTGGACGCGCTCCGGTACTTCCACTTCCTGCCGGAGCAGGTCCAGGTCGGTGGCGTGCCCGTGTGGCTCTCCCGGACGGGATTCAGCGGAGAGCTCGGGTACGAGGTCTTCCTGCGTCCGGAGCACGCCGAGACGTTCTGGGAGGCGGTCGAAGGTGCCGGCGCCACGCCCTACGGCGCCGATGTGATCGAACCGATCCGGGTCGAGGTCGGGATGATCGTGACCGATTACGACTACGAGCCGCACCAGCGGACCCCGTTCGACCTCGGCCTGGACCGGTTCGTGACGTTCCACGAGCTGAACATGGGAACGGAGAAGCTCCGCGTGGTGGCCGCTGATCCGCCGAACCGATTCGTGACCGTGCGGCTGGATGGTGCCGAGCTCCCCGAGTACGGATCCGCCATCGTCGACGGTGGCGAGGCCGTCGGGGTCCTGACGTCTCCGGCCGAGAGCCCCTCGTTCGGACCGATCGGGCTCGCCGTCCTGCGGACGGATCTGGCCGTCCCCGGTACCCGCGTCTCGGTCGAGCACGACGGTGGGACGATCAACGGGACCGTCGACGTGCTCGCGATCTACGACCCCGCCAAGGAGAAGCCGCGCGCCTGAGGCTCGCGACGTCGACGACTGGAGGCGACACCGTGATGACCGACAAGCGTTCGCCGCTGCACCGGTGGCACGAGGCCCACGGGGCCGAGACGATGTGGGAAGACGGCTACCCGTGGACGATGCACGAGGGTCGAGACCCGCTGGAGGAATACGAGGCGGTCCGAACCGGGACCGGGATCTGGGATCTCTTCTCGACCTCCAAGTATGAGGCGACCGGACCCGACGCGGGAAAGCTGATCCAGCGGCGTTTCACCAACGCCGTGGACGGGATGCAGCCGGGCCAGGTCCGGTACGGCGCGTTCGTGAACGCGGACGGCACCATGATCGACGACGGCAACGTGTATCGATTCGCCGACGACCGCTTCTGGGTCATGATCAACACCGCGGACCTCGATGGATGGTTCCGCGAGACGGGCGCCGATCTGGATGCTCGGATCGAGCACCGCACCGACGATCTGGCGATGATCGCCGTTCAGGGCCCGACGTCCCAGGGCACGCTGCAGCCGCTCGTCGATCGCGACCTCGGTGCGCTGGGGTACTTCCGGTTCTGGTCGGAGCCGGTGACGGTCGCCGGCGTTCCGGCCACCGTTACCCGCACGGGGTTCAGCGGCGAGCACGGCTACGAGGTGGTCGTGCGGCCCGACGAGACGCAGGCCGTCTGGGACGCGCTGCTCGACGCCGGATCGGTGCCGTTCGGGTTGACCGCGATCGATCTCGCGCGCACGGAGGTAGGCCTGATCATCATCGCGGTGGACTACGACCCGGGCGAGCGGTCGCCGTGGGACCTCTCGATGGATCGGTTCATCAAGACGAACACCGAGTGCGTCGGGGCGACGGCGCTGCGCGAACGAGGTGCGAACCCTCCGAAGCGGTTCAAGACGCTGCAGATCGAAGGAGAGGCGGCGCCCGACCACGGGGCGGCCGTCACCCGGGACGGGCGCGAGGTCGGCGTGGTCACGTCGCCGGCCTCCAGCCCGCGCGTGGGGACGATCGGTCTCGCGGTGCTGGACACGGACGTCGCCACGGAGGGTGAGAAGGTGGAGGTCGCGGTCGGGGACGGCACGTCGCCCGCGACCGTGGCACCGTTGTCCATCCTCGATCCGCAGAAGCGGCGACCACGCGACTGACGGGAAGCGAGGGTCGCGCCATGGTCGGGGAGCAGCTGTTCGGTGTCGTTCCGAACTTCAGCGAGGGTCGACGGCCCGACGTGATCGACGCCATCTGTAGGGCGCTGCAGGTTCCCGGCGCCCATCTCGTCTTCCGTCAGGCCGACCCGGATCACAATCGGCTCGACACCACGGTGCTCGGCGATCGCGACGCCGTCGCGCGTGCGGCGCTCTCCGGTGCGCGAGTCGCCGTCGCGCTGATCGACATGGAGCGCCACACGGGCGGCCACCCGAGGATGGGCGCCGCCGACGTGATCCCCTTCATGCCGGTCCGCGGGGTCACGATGGATGACTGCGTCGAGCTCGCGCGGAGCTTCGCGAAGGAGCTGGCGGCGGCGTTGGACCTCCCCGTGTACCTCTACGATCGCGCCGCGCTCGTTCCCGAGCGCGCGTCGCTCGCGGAGGTGCGCAGGGGCGAGTTCGAAGGGCTCCGCGACGCCGTCGCGCGCGGCGAGCGTCTGCCCGACTTCGGGCCCCACACCCTCGGTGCGGCCGGCGCCACCGCCGTCGGCGCGCGCGAGCCGCTGATCGCGTTCAACATCTATCTCGACGGTACGGACGAGGAAGCGGCCCGGGCGATCGCCCGCGCGGTCAGGACGTCGGGCGGCGGGCTTCCTGCGCTGCGAGCGATCGGGTTCCTGGTGCCGGAACGCGCGTGTGTCACCGTGTCGATGAACCTCGTCGACCATGGGGTAACGGGCATCGCCGAGGCGTTCGACGCCGTCGCGAGCGAGGCCGGAGCACGCGGTCTCCGGATCACCGACTCGGAGATCGTGGGTCTGATTCCGGAGTCGGCGCTGGGCGAGGGAGACATCGCCCATGTTCGCCTGCGAGGATTCGATGCGGACCGCCAGATCCTGGAGCGGCAGATCGAGGGAGCCCGATGAGCGACATGGATGAAGGGACCCCGCCGGAACGGTCGTCGGCCGGCTGGACCACCGGGAAGAGCGTCGCGATGCCGCAACCCACGATCGGGGTGGACGTCCCGCTCGGAGGGCAGCGGATCCAGCGGTTCCTCGACGAGCTGGGGTCCGACGCGCCCACCCCCGGTGGAGGAGCGTGGGCCGGTGTGTCGGCCGCGGCCGGCGCGTCGTTGATCTCGATGGTCGCCCGCCTGACGCTCAAGAAGAAGGGGTACGAAGACGTGGCCGGACGGATGGCGGCCATGGCCGAGGAGTGCGACGAGGAACGGCACATCCTGCTCGGTCTGGCCGACCGCGACGCGGCCGCCTATCGGGACGTGATGGCCGCGTACAAGCTCCCGAAGGACACGGCGGAGGAGCAGCACGTCCGTACCTACACGCTCCAACACGCGCTCGAGAACGCGGCCGACGTCCCGCTCGAGATCGCTCGGCGCTCGGTGTACCTGATGGGGCTCGCGGAGGAGGCGGTCACCTCGGGCAACCCCAACGCCGCTTCCGACGCGTACAGCGCGGCTGCGGCGCTGCACGCGGCCGCGCTGTCGGCCCTCGCCAACGTCGACATCAACGCGATCACGTTCATCGACAAGACGCGGCAGCGCGAGCTGTCGGACTCCGCCAGCTCGCTCCGGAATCGGGCGCAGTCGATCCTGCGCGACGTGGGCGAAGCGTTCGTGATCGCCGTCCACGCCTGAGCCGCCGGGGCCGGCCGGGTTGCGTCCGGGGCCGCGTCGCGGCAGGCTGCGGGCGTGAGGATCGACGCGGTCGTGTTGGACTGCCGCGACGCGGCCCCACTGGCACGGTTCTGGGCCGCGGCGCTCAAGTGGCGTGTCGCCCCGTACGACGAGGAGGAGCTCGCACGTCTCGCGTCGAAGGGGATCTTCGATCCGGAAGAAGATCCGACGGTGATGGTCGAGCCGCCCGACGACTCGGACCTGCCCGTGATGTTCCTGGTGGAGGTGCCCGAGGAGAAGGTCGTCAAGAACCGGATGCACCTCGACCTCCAGGCCGAAGAGGACCTTGAGGCCGAGGTCGAGCGGCTCGAGGGGTTGGGTGCTTCGATCCGCAACTGGGCCGAAGGCGACGGCGGCATGTGGTGCGTGATGCTCGACCCGGAGGGGAATGAGTTCTGCGTGATGCCCCCGGACGACGACGTCGCCTGACGGTCAGAACAGTCCGACCGTGCGGCCGTCGGTCCCGATGTCCACCTCGGTGAAGTTCGGGATCCGCCCGAATCCCGGCATCCGCTGCATCTCTCCGCACAGCACGACCACGAACCCCGCGCCCGCTGCGGGGACGACGCTGCGCACCGGGAGCCGATAGCCGCGCGGCTTGTTGAGCCACGTGGGCTCGTGGCTGAGCGACAGGTGCGTCTTAGCCATGCACACCGGGACGGTTCCGAACCCGAGACGATCCATCCGTGCGAGGTCCGCTTCGGCCTGTGGAAGGTAATCGACGCCGTCGGCGCCGTACAACATGGTCGCGATCGCATCGATCTGGTCGCGGAGCGTCGTCCCGTCGGGCGTGAGCTGGTGGAACGTGTTCGATCGGTCACACGCGACGATGACCGCCTCCGCAAGGTCGACGGCGCCCTTGCCGCCCTCGGCGAAGCCGCGGTTCACGACCACGGTCTCCGCGCCGGCGCCGACCGCGAGCTCGTGGATCACCTCGAGCTCGGCCTCCGTGTCCGTGGGGAAGTTGTTGATCGAGACGACACACGGCAGACCGTACCGACGGATGATGCCGATGTGCGCCTCGAGGTTGTCGACACCCCGCCGGAGCGCATCGAGGTCCTCGGAAGCCAGCTCCGCGAACGGCATGCCCCCGTGGGACTTCGTCGCACGGACCGTCGTGACCAACACCCCAGCCGACGGGATGAAGCCGCCGAGCCGACACACGATGTCGCAGAACTTCTGGAACCCGAGGTCACTTCCGAACCCTGCCTCGGTCACGACGTAGTCCGCGAGCTTGAGGGCGATCCGATCCTCGATGATGGAATTGTTCGCGTGGGCGATGTTGCCGAACGGTCCCGCGTGGATGAAGACCGGCTGATGCTCGAGCGTCTGCACCAGGTTGGGTTCGATCGCATCGCGCATCACGACGGTCATCGCGCCGGCTACGCGGAGCTGATCGGCGATCACCGGTTCGCCGTCGTGCGTGGAGGCGACGACCACGCGACCGAGGCGGGCGCGCAGGTCCGGCAGGTCTGCAGCGAGCGCCAGGATCGCCATGATCTCCGACGCCGCAGTGATCACGAACTCGTTCTCCCGAGGGATCCCGTGCGCCTTCCCGCCCAGCCCGACGACCGTTCGGCGGAGCTCGCGGTCGTTCACGTCCATCGTGCGCGGCCACGTGATCGTCTGGGGATCGATCCCGAGCGGGTTGCCGTGGAAGATCGAGGCGTCGAGCGCCGCGGCCAGGAGGTTGTGCGCAGCGGTGACCGCATGGAAGTCCCCGTTGAAGTGGAGGTTGATGTCCTCCATCGGCACGACCTGTGCGTAGCCGCCTCCGGTCCCGCCTCCCTTGATCCCGAAGACCGGGCCCATCGACGGCTCGCGGAGGGCCAGCGCGACCTTCTTCCCCAAGACGCCCAGCCCCTGTGTGAGCGAGATGGACGTCGTCGTCTTGCCCTCCCCGGCCTTGGTCGGGGTGATCGCGGTCGTGATCACGAGCTTGCCGTGGGGACCGCCCCGCAAGCGGTCGAGGATCGAGAGCGCGACCTTCGCGCGGTAAGCCCCGTAGGGGCGCAACTCCTCCGGCAGGATCCCCGTCGCCGTGGCCACGTCGAGGATCGGCTCCATCGTCGCTCCCTGCGCGATCTCGAGCCCTGACTTCATGACGGGATGCGCTCCTCGCGGGTCGGTGGGTGCCCGGACGATATCGCAGGGGCGGTCACGGTTCGGCGACGAGGAGCACCATCGTCGCAACGCTCAGTACGACCAGCGCGGCCGTGAGCCACCAGACGACGCGATCGTTCAACGGGGTGAACCCTCCTTCGGAGAGATGCCGGATGACCTGACGGTTGCGGTTCGAGCCCACCACGAAGAATGCGATCCCCAGGAGACCGAAGCAGATCCCGAGCGTGACGAACGGGGGAGCGGAGACGTCGAGCAAGGTTGGCACGAGACGGCCAACCCCGACGGCGACCGCGAGGGCTGCCATCCCCGACCGCCACCAGGCGAGCAAGGTCCGCTCCTGCGCGAGGTACGTGCGCCGGGTGGCGTCCTCGACCCCGGGTTCGTTCATGGAGCGAATCTTGCCACGCTGGCCTCCCGCGGGGCGATACTGGGGGATGGCCGTCTCCGAACCCCTGCGGAAGAACGTGACGCCGGTTCGCGTGATCGCGCTCGGCGGCGGAACCCAGATCGAACGCGCGGACACGCTCGCCACCGAGGAGCCGATGGAGATCCGCGCTCACGGACCCGGCCAGGAGGCGGTGCGCGTCGCGGTGACGATGCGAACGCCCGGCGGCGACTTCGAGCTCGCGGTGGGGTTCCTGTTCACCGAGGGGCTGATCCGACCGGGCGCCGTGCATCAGGTGGCGTACTGCGAGGACGTGGACACCGTGGAGCAGCGCTACAACGTCGTCACGGTCGCGCTCTCGGAGCCGTTCGACGACACCGTCCTACACCGGAACTTCTTCGCGACGTCGTCCTGCGGCGTGTGCGGGAAAGCGGCCCTCGAGGACGTGGAGGTGCGGTGCGCACCGATCCCGCTGGGGTTCACGGTCCCGATGGAAACGGTCCTCGGCCTCCCGGACCGGCTTCGGTCGTCGCAGCGCGTGTTCGAACAGACGGGCGGGCTGCACGCCGCGGGGCTGTTCGCCGCCGACGGCGAGCTCGAGAGCGTCCGCGAGGATGTGGGCCGCCATAACGCGATCGACAAGGTGATCGGCGAGCGGCTCCTCGCAGGCGCCATCCCCCTCCTCGAGCGGGTCGTGCAGGTATCGGGGCGGGTCTCGTTCGAGATCGTGCAGAAGGCGGCGGTGGCGAGGATCCCCGTTGTGAGTGCGGTCGGCGCGCCCTCATCGCTCGCCGTCGAAGCCGCCGACCGACTCGGCGTCACGGTGCTCGGGTTCGTGCGCGACGGCCGATGCAACGTCTACACGCATCCCGCGCGCGTGATCTGACCCCGTCTGCTCGGTCCAGTCGTAGATCACCCGGGTGCGGAGGATGAGATCCTGGACGGACCGGCGGTCCATGATCGCCCAGAACAAGAGCAGCGGGAAGGCGACGCAGAGCGCCGCCCGGACGAACGCGAGGCCGACCGCCAGACGAGCTCCGTGCCGATCGACCACCCGCAGCCCGAGGACGCGATCGCCGTAGCTCCGACCGGTCGTCGACCACGCCGCGGTGAACAGCAGTGTCAGGACGATCACCCCGGCGAGGTAGACGCCGGGATAGGTGACCGTCGGGAATCGGAAGCTCGAGCCATGCCGCAGGAAGAGGAACGCCGACCACCCGAGGTACACCCCGGCCAGGACGGCAACGAGGATCGCGAGGTCGATCGCATTGGCGATCACCCGGCTCACGATCCCGGCACGTTCCCCTTGGAAGTCCCTCGCCTCCGCCGGGACCGACAGGATCGCCGGTTCGGTCTCAGGCACCGGTTCGGTCCGGACCCGCCTGATCGGTCGGCTCGTCGAGGTCGGAGGGGGCCTCCGGCGGCCTGCGGCCCAGCATCCGGCTCACGATGCCGGAGATGGCCCGGTCTGCCCCGAAGGTCTGCATCCTGACGACCCGCACACCCTCGCTGGCGACGGTGCCGGTGGAGGTTCGGATGATCTCGGGGAGATCGATCCGCTCGATCACCTCGAGGGAGAGCTTCGCCAGGTCCAGCCGGGCGATCACCCGTTCGACGTCCAGCCTGTCGGCGATGGCATCGAGGTCGATCCCACCCGCGATCCGGTCGATGTCGAGCTGACCGACGACGGCGTCCAGATCGACGGATGAGATCACGCGGTCGAGATCGACGTGATCGAGCACGAGTTGGGTCAGATCCAGCTGGTCGAGCACCAGGTCGATCGTCCGCTGAACGGCTTCGACGGCAACGGCGTTCGCGGCAGCCTCGACGTCGGGTCGCTCCTCGCGCCAGCTCTGGTTCCACCGGCTCAGCAGGTCCAAGCCGGCGCGCCACGGGCCGTCGAAGACGTTCCCGACCAAGAACGAGGTCGGCGGCCCCGCGGTCCGGCGGCCGAGTTCGGCGGCTGCGGCCGCCGTCCGAGCGGCCTCGACCGCGAAGCCGAGTGCGGCCCCCGTGAGCATCGCGACGGTCTCCGAGGAACCCTGCACACCGTCTCGATCCGGTGTCGCCGAGACGGCCTGCAGGATCTGGACGGCCGCCTCGACCGCGAGGGCGACCAACCCGATGGCGGCTCCGGCGGCCAGGGTGATCAGGTCGGGCGGTGGCGAGGAGGTCCGCGACGGCTCGGGCTCCTCGCCGCCGCCGATCGGGATCCGGACCACGTTTTCCACGTGGTCCATGATGACGGCCTCCATCCACTCGGTCCACCCTGTCGGCGGCCGCGGGTACGGTGTGCGCCATGCCCGTCCGCTGCTCGTGGGCGCCCACGAACGATCCCCCGTACCTCGCCTATCACGACGAGGAGTGGGGCGTGCCCGTGCACGACGAGTTCCGTCTCTTCGAGATGCTCAGCCTAGAAGGTGCCCAGGCCGGTCTGTCCTGGTCCACGATCCTGCACAAGCGCGAGGGGTATCGGCGGGCGTTCGCGTCGTTCGACCCGCGGCGATCCTCGAGCTGGGCGCCGACGGTCCGCTCGATCCCTTCGTGTGGTCATTCGTCGAGGGCGTCCCCACGGTGAACCGGTGGAAGCGGACGGGCGGCATCCCAGCCGAGACCCCGGCATCTCGAGCGATGTCGAAGGAGCTGAAGCGGCGAGGGTTCTCCTTCGTCGGACCGACCGTGTGTTACGCGTTCATGCAGGCGTGCGGTCTAGTCAATTGCCACGTAGCAGATTGCTTCCGATGGGCCGAGATTCAGGAGCTCTACTAATTGCCCTCACGAGCGGCTAGCCGAGGAAAAGCACGCCCCGGTGCGCGAGGTCCCTTGAGCTGAGTCCCTAGGCTGGTGCGGTGATCGCTTGGGCACGAGCGACCCAGTTGAGCGAGAGGAGGCAGACTAACGTCCCTATCGCGATGGGTGAATTGGAATCGTTGCCGCGGGACGAGTGGGTTAGCCAGTATGGAACCAAGACGGAATTCAAGCGAACGCCTCCATTCCCCGAAACTCACCCTGCCTTATCCGTAATCCGGTGAAAGGTGTCCGCCAAGGAAGCCACGAGGCAGGTGCGAAACGACTTGTACACCTACGATCCAAGCAAGGATGGCGTTCGTTACGCTCCCGTCGCCTGCCTTCTTGCCGCTGGCTTTACGGTGTATCCAGACCCCTACCCGGAGAGACCTGACCACTCGTCAGTTGAGTGGCGGGGTACCTGGGACGATGATGTGAGTGAGCAATTTGACGAATGCTTCGAAGAGCCAATCTTCTCGGAGGCGGACCAGTGACCGATCAGCTTCAAATCGAGTTGGGGGCTGCGCCGTGGGCTCCCACCGCCGCGGCTGATGACTTCGGGTGGGGCCGGGTGTGGAACATCCCTCTCTCTGGCACCTTCAAAGCGGAGGGCTATCGATATGCCTTTCAATGCCTGACAGGTGAGGTCGAATCCGATTCCGGATCACTCTGGGGCTACACGCGGATCAATATGATCGACGACAATCCCCCTGAAGCTCGCAGCGCTCGGGCTCTAATCGAAACCCCATCTGGATTTGACGTTGCATTGGCCATCGACAACAGCATCGTGGCGTACGCGCACGCATCGACTGACTCTTCGTCGAACGACAAGAGACGCCAGCTCGTCCACGACGACATTTGGTCAGACGACGCGGAACTCAAGACTCTATTCGAGCGAGCTTGGACGGAGTTTGTCGACCGAACCAGACTGGCATATCGTTCCTGAGGTCAGGCCCTAGATCGGCTGGGCGCTTAACCTCGCTGAGCCTCCTCGATGTAGCTCTCTTAGTCGAAGCGATCCAGTCAAACCTAGTTGCTTGCTTCGATCTCTCCGAGCACCCGTGCTACCTTCCGCCGAGCATCGGGATACATCCTCAGGAAGTCGATGATGTCGTCAGGAAGTCGATGATGTCCGCCCATGTGTCGCGATATGTGCACCACTGCAACGGATTGCACGATTCGACAGGCGTCTTGGTCCGGGCTACTATCCGGCGCAATGCCGGGGCTGACCCGGCGGGGATGGGGGGCTTCATGGCGATTCGCGGGTTCTTGGGCCGCCTCATGGCGGTGTCGATCGTGGCGGGAGTTCTCGTGCCTGTCCTCGGATCCGCTACACCGGCGTTCGCCATGTGCGCGGACACCGGGAAACACGTCTACACCTTCACCGGGAACAACGGTGTTTCGTGGATCGGGACCAACGTGTACAGCGCTTGGACGCAAGGGCCGAATACGATTCACTACACGACAACGTCGACGGCCACCGCGAGCGCCAGCGTGACCGCAAGCGTCAGTGTCAGCGTTAGCGACTTGATCACCACCGCGAAAGCTGATTTCGGCTACTCGATCACGACCGGCACTTCATATTCCAACTCGTGGTCGTACGACATCCCTATCCCGAATGGCGTCAAAGCGAGGGCTCGTGTCTACAAGAAGGGCTGGCAGCTACAGATCAACGACAAGGTGATTCAAGCTGATTGCAGTTCCAAGCACTATCAATACTTGTACCTCTACGGGCCGATATCCTCGAACGACAATGCGAATTACTGCATCGTCCGAGACAGCTACCCCGGTACGAAGTACTTGAACAACGGCTGCGTGAACCACTGAGGCACAAGCGATCGGAGCGCGGTCGCCTGATGGGCCCCGCTCCGATCGCGCTCCTCACCGATTGCGACCTCTCGACGTCTGCGGCCACCCGAACAGCTCGGGACCTGGGTCCCAAGGGAAGTGCTAGTTTCGTAAGCATGGTGCGTCATCCACTGTCATCGCGGTTCCTGCAGGCGATGATCCTCGGTTACGTGCTCCTCGCGATCTTCACGAGGGTGCAGGAAGCACGCGGCGCATACACCTGCGGGTGCGACGAAGACTGTTGGTGCAAGCGGCCCGGGCTAAGCCTCTTCCGGTGGGTCCTCCCGCGATGGCACAAGAACCAGGCGATAGCCGCATGGAAGGCGTCGCAGGTCTAGCGCCACGCCTGCGGCCACCTGTACAGCTCGGAGATCCGCCGATAGGCATCCAGGCTCGGCATCCGTTCCCCAGCTTCGATCTCTCGATACTCGCGGACGCTGACACCAATCAACCAGGCGGCGCGACAAACCCTGAGGCCCTCACGCTTCCGATCACGCTGCATCATCGCCGGGAACGATGCCAAGGTCGCCACGCTCCGAAGCCTAGAACGGTCCAAGGACGCCTGTGGCCGTAGGCTGGGCGATGAGGACGGGCCTAAGCGTCTCCCCAGCACGCGAACGACGGGCGAGTCCCTCTCCGATCGTCCGCCTGACCCGCCCTCCTAACGTCGCTCGAAAGGCTCGAGCTCGCCGAGCAGCCGCGGCGCCTTCGGCGGGTCCTCCTTGATGAGGTCGTGGATCAGCACATCACCAGGAAGCCCATCTAGGCTGGGCGAATCAGTGGACTTGGGGAAGGAGACGGTGAGGGGCTGGGTGATGGTGACGGACTGGGTGAGGGCGATGGAGATGGTGAATGGGAGGGGCTAGGCGAGGGCTTTGGAGTGGGCTTAGGGCCCGACGTGCTTGCGCTAGGGGACGAACCAGTGGGAGGGGATGTAGACAGTGTGCCGGTTGCAAACGGCGGCTCGCCAGCAATCTCGCGCCCCAGAGTCGGCGGCAGGATCACGCTTGGCACAGGGGACAAACTGCGACTAGCCGGTGAAGGGGTCGGCGCCTGCATCTGAGGGACTGGCGACGGTGAGGGAGCCTGCATGGCCGCAGACGGAGCCAAGGAGGGTGGTGGGTCCGCGAAACCTTCCGCTCCGCTAGTGGCGTGGGAGTAAACCCAGATGAAGAGGCCAACCACCAAAGCAGCAACAACCCAGAACGCTATCTCCCACGTTGGATCGTCTTCCCTCATCCCCGCACTAGGATGCGCGATTCACCTTGTTTCATCCAGGGTCTAGGAACAGTTACACCACTTTTGTCGCTCTTTGCGGCGACCACCGTTCGGTCGATCACCCTGGTCCGTGCTCGGGGTCGGGCATGAGACGAACTCTGAGGATCTTGCCGGCCCTGGAGTTGAACTTCGCTGATATGCGCCAGTTCCTCGAACGGATCGTGCTCCGGGAGGTCGAGCGGAGTCATGTGCGACATTCACCACTGGGCGAGGGAATCGTGGGAGGAGGAGGTCGAGCGTCTGGTCCCGACCTCCTCCCGCCCACTTGGTCCGGGCCCGGAACCTTGAAGACCCGAACTCTCGGTACCGGCCCGAGAGGAATCCGGTACCGGTTCGCGAGGGGCCCGGGGGAGCTGAACGAGCCCCCGACCCCACCCACGTTCATCACCGCGGCCTCTTCGCGCCTGGGGCCGCGGTCGCCGCTTCGACCCAGGTGTACATTCGGAGGATTGAACGGCGGTCAAGGCCCGGATTAGGGTCGGCGAGTGAACGACTGGACGCCGTTCGAGAAGGTGATGCTCTGGATCCTGTTCGTGGCCCTCGCCGTGCTGTTCTCCTGGCTAACCTTCGCGTTCATGGGCCGACCCGCCATCACTTGACCTCGAGGTACCGCAGCGCGTTGGCCGCGACCACACCGCCACCGGTACGCCAGATCGCCACGAGGCCACGCTGGCCGGTCGGGAACCTGTTCGTCGCGCCGACGAGATGCGGGATCAACTCGACCTGCATCCCGAGACGGTCCGCGATCAGGTAGCCGGTGCGGAAGTCGCCGAGCATCATGATCTTCGAGCCGGTCGTGGTGGTCGTGACCATCGAGGAGAGCTCGACCTTCGGACGGCCGAGCATCTCGCCGCCGCGGGAAGGCATCTGGAACGGTTCCGTCGAGTTGCCGCCGACGAACCGATACGTCGTGTCCCAGATCCCCGGTGCGGCGACGTAGGTGCTCGTGTTGATGAACCGCGCCGGGAGTGCGGCCTTCAGGAGATACGGATCGCCGATCGCATAGGTCGCGACTGTGTTCGTGTGTTGCCGCTGGGTCGTCGTCAGCCCGCCCGTCCCTCCGATGTTGAGGATTCCGCCGGGTTGGTTGGTGCCGGTGCCTGTCAAGAACGCGGCCGCGTCCAATACGTCCTTCCCATCGGCCAGGGCGGCAGTCAACTCGGGGACAACCGCGCCCCAATCCTGCGATAGCTCGATCGAGAAGGGATGAACCCAATGCAGCGCTGGGTCGTGATGGAAGGTTGCGCGAGCGTCGGCGAAACGTCGGTGGACTCTGCCGCTTCCGCGCTGTACGCGAGCGTGACATCGGTCGTGTTGACGCCCCGCCACGTTCCCTCGATCACCGTCTCGACGCGACAGATCGCACGGAACGGGTTGAGCGCCCCGGTGCCGGCGTAGATCAGGGTCGGGTCGAGCTGATACGGGACCGGCACGCCGGTCGTCGTGGTTGTGAATGCACGCTCGGCCTCGACAGCCGTGACGGTTCGGACGGCTTCAACCTCGCGTGCGGAGAACTTCAAGTGAGCCATGCTCGGGTCGCCCAACATCTTCGCGAACGCGGTCGCGTAGTCCTCATTGCCGACCGCGGAGAGGTACCTCGCGATGATGCCTTGGGGATCCCGGCGACGAACGACCTTCTCAAGTCGCTCGGTCGCCTCGGTCGAAGAGAATTCGGCGTGGGCCTCGATCGCCCGGAGCGCCTGGTCCCTCACGCCGCGGAGCCGTGGGTCGCCGCCATCGCCGGTGCGAGTATCACGGCGGGGCGGGAGTTCGGCACTGACCGTGGAAAAGGAACCGTCGCGGAGGCCCTCGGCCAGCGCATCCCGGATCTCGTCTTCGAGCTCCTCGATCTCGCCGTTGACTCGTCCAAGGCCAGTCAGGAGGTTGTCAAAGCGCTGCGACTGTCCGGCATCGAGCCTCTCGCCACCCGCCGAAGCCTTGATGCGTTGGAGGTCGTCGCTGATCGTATCGCGGCGCTCACGCGCCGCTGTTAGGTCTTGCCTGATCTGGTCTA
>WNGD01000357.1_pt1 | contig 53022 bp, 61 predicted proteins | sample 5400671 | NCBI WGS metagenome assembly WNGD01 (sample SAMN13153369, study PRJNA577476) | soil metagenome | isolation source: 40 cm soil or saprolite under grassland replicate 2 | place: USA:California | collected 2016-06-15 | reverse complement strand
GTTTGACGAAACGGAAATTCCGCGCGGCGTCGAACACAACCAGTCCGATGCCGCCGAAGCCAATGTCATCGACACGCCCCGGAACCACGGCGTACAACAGATCCCGCTGCGCGTTGCCGACACGCCCAAGCTGGCCGCGCGCCGGTTCTGCCGCCGGTGCGGACGCTTGCCCGCCGCCGCCCTGAGCCATCAGCCATTGCGCCGCCGTAAATACGGCAGCCAGGCTTAGCACGGTTGCCAATTTCCGCAGATACATGCCCGTCCCTCCTTAAATTAATATGGTTGCTCTCAGAAGGCTCCTTTGAATTATGGATCATAGATCGATGCGCAATGTGAAACCTGTCGGCCCTCTGAAAGACGACAGGGTCGCTCTATATTAGAAGTTAAACTTAGCCGCGATCTGGATAGTGCGTGGAGCGCGTACACCACTGCCCGTAGGCCCGCCCAGGGCTCCGAACCCGAATCGCCCGCCACCCCTCCGAGAGCGGAAGGAAGATTGATCAGCTTTCCATTCGCGTCAAACTGGGCGGCCGAGTTGATCTGGTTCCACTGCGTATGGTTGAAGGCGTTGAACATTTCCAGCCGCAACTGAAGGAAACGCTCCCCATCACCACCCACGCTGAACTTCTTGAACACGGAGAGGTCCCAATTGCTGAGGCCGGGCCCGCGCAACGGCCGGATGGCGGAATCCATTCCGGTGCTTCCCTTGACCGCTGGAGCGAAGCAGGAGGTATCTCTGCGAAACCTCGTCGAACAAATCGGACACGCCGATCAGGTGGGCCTGGACTCCTTTGGTGTTGGTGAACATCACCGGCGGGAATTCCTCGATTCCGCTCCTGCGGTCATTCTCAGAGCAGCGGCGGCACGAACGCACCGTATCCGGCTCACCAGCGCTGTCACGGTTCTGAGTGCCGCCGACCCGGTACGCTCCCGCAGACGACCCGACCATCACCTGAAAACTTGGCCCGTGGCCGCTGTCATTGTTCCGTCGCCGGTGACGCTTGATATTGTTCGTCGCTGACCTTTTCCATCCAGTCGACGGCCTTCCCATTGAGCCGTTCCACAATCGCGATGTGCGTCATGGCTGTTGTTGCCCTCGCGCCATGCCAATGCTTTTCGCCCGGCGGGCACCAGACCACATCACCGGGCCGAATCTCCCTAACAGGACCTCCCCAACTCTGCACGAGGCCGCAACCGGCCGTCACAATCAGGGTCTGGCCAAGCGGATGCGTGTGCCACGCCGTCCGAGCACCCGGCTCGAACGTGACGCTGGCGCAGAGCATGCGTGCCGGCTCGGATGCCTGGAATAGCGGATCAATCCTTACGGCGCCGGTAAAATACTCGGCGGGTCCTTTTGCGGATGTTTGTGAACCAATTCGCTTGATGTCCATTTGCTGAACTCCTTTCGCAATCCTCATCTATTTTCCAGACCACTGGAACCGCGTAAGCTAGTTCCGTTCTCCCCTCGAAGATTCGAAACAGCTGTTCGTGATTCCTGTGTCCCGCTTCACTAATCCTTAGCGCGTTGGCCTGCGTCTTTTTGCGATGTATCTTTCATGCCTCTTATAATCCTGTTCTCTTTTCCAATTCTTCCGGATAACGTTCGCCTTCAACCTTTATCTTCGCCAGTGCTTCGTTGATACGGTTCAGGTCGTCCTGGCTCAATTCAACGTCTGCTGCACCGATGTTTTCTTCCAGGCGGCCTCGCTTTGTAGTGCCGGGAATGGGCACGATCCAGGGCTTTTGCGCCAGCAGCCATGCCAATGAGATCTGGGCAGGTGTGGCGTTCTTTTGTCCGGCCACCTTTTTCAAAAGATCCACCAACGCATGGTTGGCGTCCAGCGCAGCCGGCGTAAAGCGGGGAACAATACTGCGGAAATCGGATTTGTCGAATTTTGCATCCTTACTGATGCTTCCAGTCAGGAAGCCCTTACCCAAGGGACTGAAAGGCACAAAGCCAATACCCAGTTCTTCCAGAGCAGGCAATAGAGCTTCTTCCGGACGTCGCCACCAGAGGGAGTATTCACTTTCGACCGCAGTCACAGGGTGTATGGCGTGAGCACGGCGAATGGTTTGCACACCCGCTTCTGAAAGTCCCCAGTGCTTAATCTTTCCTTCATTGATCAGCTCTTTCATCGTTCCGGCAACATCTTCGATGGGCACTTGTGGATCGACGCGATGTTGGTAATACAAATCAATCACGTCGGTATTTAATCGCTTCAGCGAACCTTCTATGGATTCGCGGATTCGTGATGGATGGCTGTCCTGCACCTGCTTGCCGTCCTGCAACTTGATGCCAAACTTTGTGGCAATAACGACGCGGTCACGATAGGGCTTCAGTGCTTCCCCCACCAATTCTTCGTTGGTAAACGGTCCGTACATTTCGGCCGTATCAAAGAAAGTAACGCCACGTTCAACAGCGGCGCGGAGTAAGGCAATGCTTTCTCTTTTATCGATGGTTTGGCTGTAGGCGTAATTCAGACCCATGCAACCGAATCCCAAAGCCGAAACTTCAAGTCCACTCTTTCCAAGTTTGCGTTTTTTCATTTCATCTCCTTCTTTACTTGCCTGCAGGTGATGGAGTGCCGGTACGCCACATCGCCATCCACACCGCCCGTGTGGCAGACTCTCAGTCGAAAGCGAGGGACGTCGAGAGGTTCCGGTTAGCGTCGATCTGCGCCTCCAGATCGGTGATCTTCTGCTCCGCGGTGGCAATGGCATCGGCACCGGCGACAAAGCGGCGCGGCGGTGGTTCTTGACTCGCAATGATGATGAGCGCTCGCGCGAGCTTCGCCGGATCGCCTGATTGCTTGCCATTCTGGGCTTTCCAAAACTCCAGCTGCTTCGCTCGGCGTTCGTCGTAGTCCTTGATCAACGGCTCGGCGTAGTTCGTCGATTGCTCCGTGAGGAGCTCCGTCCGGAAGAACCCTGGGTTGACGATAGTAGTGGTGATGCCGAACGGCGCGACCTCGGCGTGTATCGACTCCATCCAACCTTCGAGGCCGAACTTCGACGCGGCGTAGGCGCTAACGAACTCGAAGCCAGCAGCGAGGCCCGCTGACGAGGAGATCGAGATAATGTGCCCCGAGCGCTGCTTGCGCATCACCGGCAGGACAGCGCGGGTGACGTTCATTGGGCCAATGAGGCTCGTCGCCAACTGTCGGTCTATCTGTTCCGGCGTCAGCTCCTCGAAGTAGCCCGCGTAAAAACTGGCAGCATTGTTCACTAGCACGTCGATGCGGCCGAACCGGTTGACAGCGCCCCGCACCGCCGCCTCGGCATCGGCGCGGCTAGTGACGTCCAGCTTGACGGCCAGCAGGTTGTTCGACTGTCCCAAGGCCTTGGACACCTGGTCGCTGTCCCGGCCCGAGGCCACAATCGCGTGGCCGGCCGCCAGAGCGGCCTTGGCGAAATCGGCACCCATGCCACGGCTGGCTCCAGTGATAAACCAAATCTTCTTGTTGCTCATTGATCGATACTCAAACAGTGGTGTATGGCCGCCGCGTCGAGCGCCACTCGCCCGGAGACGCTCCTTCCCATTTGTGAAATGCACGGATGAACGAATTCGGGTCTTCATATCCCAAGAGATATGCGGTCTCACTCAGTTCGAGCGAGGATTGCAGCAAGTAGTGCTTTGCCATTTCCCGCCGCGCTTCTTCGACGACGCTCTGAAATGTAATTTCCTCTTCAAGGAGGCGGCGCTGTAACGTCCGGCTACTGACTCGCAATTCGAGCGCAACATCCTCCAATCGGGGTCTCTGCCCCGCAAGCAACTTCTTCAGGATTCCCTTCACCTGTTCTTTGAGGGACTGATCGGATGTCTGTCGTCTTAGTTCCGCTTCCAGTTGCGGCGCCACGAGTTCAAGGAGATCAGGATTGTGCGTCAGGAAAGGCCTGGATATGTCCTCTTTGCGAAAGACCAGCTTGTTGCGCCCAGCCCCGAACTTCACCGGGCACCCGAAGTGGCGCTCATAAAGCCGGCGGTTCGCTTCAGGACGCTGGAATTCAACGCGTAAGGGTTTGATGTCCCGCCCTATTCCCCGCCGGCCTACCGTCACCACCCAGGCAAAGCAGATATCAATCAAAGTAGACGGCTCCGTTGTCTCCGCCAGCAGCCACATGAATTGAACGGCGCATTCATCTCCGCGTTCGGCGATTCGGATCTCTTCCGGACATGTCAGGCGTTTGTAGCGGGCCATCCGATCCAAGGCGTCGCGAAACGAACGCGCATAGACCGCGGCAATGGCGATCGGATCGTAACGCTCAATCCGCTCTTCGCTCCCGAGTTTCAGCCCTATCCCGGGGTCGCCGCTAATCTCGTAGATCGCGTCATACAAGGAGAACATCTCCTCGGTTGTCATCCAAATCTTGCTCTGCTCAAACAACCTTGGCGGAAGGTTTGCCTGATGCAACACCGAGACGGGAGGAATCCCTAATTCCTCCAGCCGTCTGACAAGCGTTCGGGAAACCTGGAAGAGATTTGTCATAGTCCAGACCTTAATTCGGAATTCATCGAAGCGACTTCATGTCGATTACAAACCGGTATTTCACATCGCTCTTCAGCAGCCGTTCGTAAGCCTCGTTGAGCTGCTGAATCCCGATCAATTCGATGTCAGCGCTGATTCCTTTTTCGGCACAGAAGTCCAGCATCTCCTGTGTCTCGCGAATTCCGCCGATCGACGAACCGGCTAACTGACGCCGTTTCACAATCAAGCTGAACGAAGCCACCGCGGATGGGTTCGGTGGCGCTCCGACCAGCGTCATCGTGCCGTTGAGCTTCAGCAGCTGAAGATAGGCGTTCAAATCATGATCCGCCGACACTGTGTCGAGGATGAAATCAAAACTACCGGCATGTTTTTGCATCGCGGCGTTGTCCGTGGACACGATGACTTCGTCAGCGCCCAGGCGGAATGCATCTGTGGCCTTACGTGGCGATGTCGTGAATAGCGCGACATGAGCGCCGAATGCTTTGGCGAATTTGAGCCCCATATGCCCTAAACCGCCCAAGCCGACAATTCCCACTTTCTGTCCTTTGCCAACGTTCCAATGGCGCAACGGCGAATATGTTGTAATGCCCGCGCAGAGCAGCGGCGCGGCACCGGCCGGATCGAGCCCGTTGGGAATACGCAGCACAAACGCTTCGTCCACGACAATGCTCTCCGAATAGCCGCCGTAGGTGACGCCGCCGAGGACTTTGTCATTGCTGTTGTAGGTCAAGATCATTTCATTCTCGCAGTACTGCTCTTCGCCTGCGATACAACTCGGGCACTTGCGGCACGAATCGACCATACAGCCGACTGCGGCAATGTCGCCTTCCTTGAATTTCTTAACCGCGCTGCCCGCCTTCACCACACGCCCGACAATTTCGTGTCCTGGCACACACGGATCCCAGCCCAGACGTTGGGCTCTGGGCCGCGAATGCCTTCGAGGGAAAGGTGAGGCGATTGGAGCTTTCTTTCTTCTCTCTAACTTCTGTTACGGTCATCGTGTCCTCCCAAATTCTTTGTGATTTCAGAGTACCGCCGGACGTCGTCGTATTCACTAGCACAACACGCCAATCCACTCGCAAAACCCGCCACCAGAGTTAGCAGTTTTACCACCACGACGAGCGAAGTAATCCAGAACGCTTGCCGGGATGATGTCTCTCGGCGATATGGCTCTCTTCTGCCAGGCTTTTCAACAAGGCCTGAGCCTGGCCCGCGCGGCAAGCGCAATCATCGTGCTCGATGGGATCTCGACAACAAGAGGGTAATGAAAGGAAAAGCTTTGCGGGTTCTCGATATGATCCAGGAGTTGGAATCGGAGGGTCTGTTATGAAGATCAGATTAGTCAAACATAACAATCGCAAGAAGGCATTTGAGATCAGGGCTTCGGGCAAAGCCCTGCAATTTCCTTACTCAAAAGTGAACCCGAGGCCAAGGGGTGGCGATCCGATTGAACGAGTATTCGTCGATAAAGAAATGGGCAGTGAATCGTTCACCTACGTTTTGGAATCCGGCAAGGAAGGGACGGTTCACATTGAGCAGGTACTGGAATACAACCAAGATCCCCGGCTTTTACGGGACGCTCTTCTTTACAGGCTCACGATTGAGGCACAAAACCGCTTGAAGAGGAGTGCCTTGTCGAAGCGTGAAATCATTCGACGGCTCGGGACTATGCAGGCAGTACGTCTTCGGGCGCGCGGTCAGGTCATGGCTCGCGGAGCGTCGCCGCGAATCCGAGAACATTTCCCAAGTCGCGCACGAGATGTCTCACCACCGCATTCAATTTTCTGGGTGGGGAAGAGTCAGTCTCCAGTTCGATAGCGTTGAGGTCCGGCATTTCCTGAGGTTCCAATCTGGAAATCAAGCCGATCGTAATGTCATCTCCTCGTAGGCCCAGTGAAGCTACATCCAGAAAGTTCCCGAGCCGCTTTTCGATTCCGTCGAACCCTTCGGCGTGGACCGTTCTCAGATATTCCGGTCCGATCTTCAGGAGCTCATCGTCGGACTGGTAGGAGTTCGCGTAGCCGTCCGTTGCGGCCAGTATCATCAAGGGCAAGTCTTCTGAAGCGTCCTGAACATGGACCCGGATTTCCGCTGCCGCGTTTCGCCACAGTGAAGCCGTTTGCTTGACCGCGCGCCTATGGTCTTTGGGGAAGGCCTTGCGGGTGTGACCTTGAGAATCGACGAAAAGGATGTCGCCATTGCCTAACTGCATGCAGAGGACGTATCTCTTTGTTGCGAGAACGGCCAGAATGGTGCTCCCGTAGGCCAGCTCCGGATGACGTTCTATTCTTTCTTGTCCTTGCCAACCCTCAAGAGCGGCCAGGCTGGTCCATTCGGCCTGAGTAAACGGCGTCGCTTCGAGATGGCGATGTACAGCCGCACTCCACGATCGAGTCAGCTCCTCTGCAAGCACGGCGCGGGCACGATTCTCGATGGCGGAGGCGGGTTCGCCGATTTCGACAGTGTTGGCAAACTGACCTAATAATTCAACCGCTGTCTCAACCGCAACGTGCGAGCCCACATCGCTGCGAAAACAGAGGGCGCTGCCATGGCCATCAGCCACCGCTACCACAACGGTCGCAGCGTCACCGGATACCCAGTATTCAAGGGCATCCTGGTTCTTCAAATTCGACCGGACGTGTGAGGTTCCTCGGCGACTTCCGCCGGTAACACGCCATCGGATGGGCTGAACCGCCTCTTCCGAGGATTTTGATGAACTCACGGCAGCCAGAGCGCTGAATCCGGACAAATCCGTCTTCTCCAACAGCGCCAACTTACGCGCCGCAAGCGGAACGGCCAGAGTCCTCTCCCACAAAGGGATTCTCAATGGAAAGGCGGCCAGCCATCCTTGAAGCTCGGGGAAAAGGTATGCAACGATCGCCAAGCCTCGGTGCACTTCATCTTCCGTGCCAAGCTCGGCGGCCCGCTTCATGACCTGCAGGGCGGATAAGGTGTCACTCCATCCCAGCAAGAGAAGCGCCAGAAGAGGCCAGAGTGGCGGCACAGGGGAGACCCGAGGGTTGCCCACGCGGCCAGCGAGAGTGACCGCCAGGTGTTCGCTGTTCTGGAACACTGCGTATTCGTGTGCTGTAGCGGGCAGGCGATAGCTGCGAGGCATGCCGGCCAGTTCGACTTGCAAGCACGCTTCCACGATGGCGCCGCCAGCGAATGGCAAACGAGCCGCCGCTCGGCCGCCCCAACGAATCAGATTGACGTATTTCAGAATCTCAGCGCCGTTCCTCATACTTTGAAACCGTGGCTTTGCCTTTCGTTACGCCCGCTCAAAAAAACCTTCCCGAATCTCGCGCTGCTGCTGAAGGGAAAGAGCCCGCGCTTCCCGCCGAACCCCCAGGTTCCGCATCAGAAAAACAACCGCCACCTCCCCGATTACCAAAGCCACACCGAGTACCGCGCTGCGGCTTACCGCCACCACCAGAGCCATGACGCAAAAACACGCGGCAACGAAGTAAATTGCCAGAACGATTCGCTTGCGCCCCCGCGCGGCGCGCGCCATAAGGTGATGTACATGGTTTCGATCCGCCTGGAACATCCGGGCGAAGCGTCGAAGGTGAGAGCCCTGAGGCTTCTCCACAAAGCGGACAGCCATGACCAGAAGCGTATCGATCACCGGCAGCCCCAGCGCCAAAATGGGCACCAGGATCGCCACAGCTGCCGCTACTTTCATGGAGGCATACAGGCTCATAACGGCCAGGAGAAACCCGAGGGTGAGGGACCCGGAGTCTCCCATGTAGATCTTTGCCGGCGCCCAGTTGTGCCGCAAGAATCCCAGGCACGCTCCCACGATGGCCGACATAAGAATAACCGTCAGAGCATTTCCCTGAATCCATGCAAAGATCAGCAGGCTCGTGGCAATGATGGCAGCCACTCCTCCCGCGAGACCATCCAGGCCGTCCAGCAGGTTGATGGCGTTGGTCACCCCGACGACCCAAACCACGGTGACGAGACGACCCCAAAATCCGAGATCAACTTGTCCCCAGAACGGCACATACAGGTGTCCGAACGACCATCCCGCGTACACGACCCCCGCCGCGGCCCCCACTTGAACCAGAAACCGTTGGATGCATGATAGTCCGATGAGATCATCCACGACGCCGATGATGAAAACGAGAGCCGTTCCCAGGACTAAGGCGGACAATTGTTGCGGCGTGACTCTCACAACCCACTGTTGCCAGAGCATCAGGCCGGGAAGGACCGCGCCGACGGCGATGCCGACGGCAATGGCAATTCCACCCATGCGAGGTATTGCTTCTCGCTGAAGACGCCGCCCTCCGGGATAATCCACGGCTCGCACGGCCATGGCGATGCGAGTCACCAGGGGAAAGGCCAGAATCGCCGCCGCAGCAGCGATAAGTGCTCCTACAATTCCCGCGAGGAAAAGCTCACTCATACCGATCGCGTGGAGACGGCTTTCTTTTTGTCGAACACTGCAGCCTCTCCGCTCTCCGCGTCGCCCTTCAGGACCGAATTCAAAACGTGTTCCCACCTCTGCATGACAACTGTTGTCGAATAGCGCAGCTCAAAAACCTGCCGCGCTGCCTTTCCCATCGCCTCCAGGTTTTCCGGATTCCGCAGGGCATCTCGAAGCACATCCATGACTGCCGATGCCTGGTGCGGACAGGTCCAACCCAACTCCTTGCTTTGAATTTCGCGCTCGAAAGGCGCGCCCCGCCCGCCGACGAGCAACACCGGTTTTCCCGCGGCCAGGGCCGCGGGATACTTGGAGGGAAAAAGCAGCCCCGAGACCTCGTCCCGGAGCGTCACGAGGTGGACATCGGCAGCGTTGTACAGTTCGTTCAGAGTCTCTCTGGGCTGGTAATCCATGAACCGAACGTTATCCAGTCCCTTGGCCGCTTCCTGTACCTCTTTCAGCCTCGCGCCGTTTCCGACGAACAAGAACAAGACATCCGGAAGCTCCACGACGCATTGCTTCGCCGCTTCCATTACGCTGTCAAAACGATGGGCAAGCCCCAGGTTTCCCGAATAGAGAACAACAAACTTTCCTTTCAGATCCTGACTCCGGCGGAAGGTCTTCCTCGCCTGAGCATCGGGCCGAATTGCCGTTCCATCGGCCCAATTGGTTATGGTCTCAACACATCGGGCTCCTGCGGTTTGAAGCCGTTCCCTCATGGCCTCATCCAGGGCAACTACCCAATCCGCCTTTCTTAGAAGAAAGCGTGAAAGCCGCGACAACAACCGAGTAAGCAGAGACTTCTCACTAAGCGTCGAGAGGGCGACTGCTATGTCGGGGTAAAGATCTTCAACCTTATAGACCAGATGGCTTCCCTTCATTCGCGCAATGAGCCCAAGCACGGCCACAAAGGGCGGCGTTGACAGACAGACCACCACATCCGGCTTTGAAGCGATCGCCACAGCGCTTGCTGCCGATATCAAAAACGTAATGTAGTCACACAACCGCCCTGCCAGATTTCCTCGTCCAAAATCCGTACACCGAACCCGGTGAACAGAAACTCCATTCCAGACTCTCACGGATCCGCTGCCGTTCGCCTTTCCACCATTCGCGTAGCTTCCCCGTCCGGCAATCGTCACAACCTCCCATCCTTTCGAACCAAGCCAACGCGCCAGATCACCGAGCAACTGGGAAGTGGCAGCCATGTCGGGATAAAAGTACTGGTTGATCAGTAGAACTCTCTTTGGGAAAGTCATGTCGTCGGAGAGCGAAAGCACCACGATTGCGAAACCGATTCGAATACGGTTTTGAGTTCTGAGTCCTGAGTTATGAGTCAAAACGGCCTTACTCAAAACTCAAAACTCACAACTCAAAACGCAAGGGCTGCGCAGTACCATCCTCAGGTTGGGGATATCAAGGGCGCAGCCCTTGGCTATTTAGTACCAACCGGACCGTCAAGGATCCAACCTTTGACGAGATCCTCGCAAAACAGTGCCACTGCTATCACGCGATCTCTGGTTGTGGCGGATTTCTGCCGCTTTGAACACGCTCAACATTTCGTAAGACGCGAGGAGCCGGCAGAAAATGTAGCCTTCATAGCCGTCGAGGAAGCCGCGCTTGATCACGTAACTGTAGAAAAACCGCAAGGCCGGCCGGAACGGCATATACCGTGACAACGTACGAAGTCGTCGTCGCGCCGAGAGATACCCACCGATGTCGCCACCGATGACGGGGCCAGCCGCACCAAGAACTTCCACCTCCGCCTCCCAATTAGAATAGCGGTTGTGTTTTTCCATCCAGGTGTGGATATCTGGGTAGGCGTAGTGCAGCATGTCGTGTTGCAGGTACCGTGTCCGTCCGTTCAGAATCACGTGCTCGTGAACTTCGTTGTCGCCGGATTTTGTGTTGCCTGAATGAAGGTTCTCAAAGCGCCCGAGGGAATGGCGGAAAAGGCGCAAGTTCCAGCTTGGATAGTAACCGCAGTGTTTGATCCAACGTCCCATGAACACGAACCGTCGCTTGATGAAATACCCGTCGGCAAGCGGTTGGGTCAGAGCTTCCTGAATCTCGCGGGCCAATTCCGGCGTGATACGCTCATCGGCATCCAGAATCAGTACCCACTCGTGCTTCCAGTCCACGTTCGCCAGTGCCCAGTTTTTCTTCTTAGGAAACTGGCCGTTCCATCGGAAGTCAATCACTCTCGCCCCTTCACTTCTCACGAGTTCCACGGTACCGTCGCTGGATCCGGAATCCACTACCACCACATCGTCCGCCCACTCGACCGAAGCAAGGCAGTCCGAAATGTTGTGCACTTCATTCAGTGTCGGAATTAGCACTGAGACGTTCATGGAGAACTTAGCTTCCGTTTCTTGACTTCACGCGCAGGATTACCTGCGACGACGATCCACGGTTCGACATTCCCAACGACCACGGCCCGAGCACCCACCACTACACCCTCACCGATAGTGACGCCCGGACCGATAAAAGCATCGGCGCAGATCCATGCCTGGTCTTTCACAGCGATAGGAGGTTTCAACAGGGGCAGATCGGGACGTGTGTAGTCGTGCGTGCCAGCGCACAGATGAGCGCGTTGGGAGACGGTGACACGCTTGCCGATGCTGATTCTACCGAGATTGTAAACATAGGCATGCTCTCCGATGGCGCTCCACTCACCAATATCAATATTCCAGGGAAAATAAATCTCTGCCGAGTTATACACGTGCACATGCGAGCCCACTCTTGCGCCGAACAGCCGCAGAAGGAAACACCTCCAGGCAAAACAGGGTCGTGGACTCCAACGAAATAAAGGTCGCGCTAGCGTCCATCCGATCCGCTTGAGCAATTCACGGCTTGAATACTTTTGACTTCGTCGGTTGGCTGCGATGTTGAGCTGCGCCAATTCAGAATCCTGAAGACGCTCTACGCATCTGTGCTACTGGCGGTAAATCACTTGCTGCTGTGTCTTTCGCGCTCTTCACTATGCTGCCTGTCTATGTAGTCTTCGGCTCAGTCTGTCAGCACGCAATCTGGCTTCGGTCCAGCACCAAGCATCCAGTCGTAGACAGCCTTCATTTCTAGTGCTACTCGCGACCATGCGAACCGCTCGGAGACGAGCTGCCGACCGTTCTCACCCAGAAGCTGGAGCGTGCTGTGCGGCATGGAGAATAATTCATGCAATCCCTGCTGAATGCTCCTCACATTGGGCTCGATCCGGATGACCGCGTCAGCGTCAAAGCCTTCGGGCAGATTGCATTCCGGCGTCATGAGCGCCGGTTTACTGTAGGCCCAGGCTTCAAGAAGCGCCATTGGCAATCCCTCGCTGAACGAGGGGAGGATGAACGCGTCGCAGCGCGCGTAGCAGGCCGCCTTCGCTTCGCCAAACTGGGGGCCGAGGAAGGCCGCGGAGGGGTCGAGACTGTTACTCGTGGATTCTGGTTTACGGAGATCAAACCACGGAATGCGAAGCTCGCTCGCCAGCTTCTTCAACTCCGTTTCGTGCCCTCCTTGGTCCCAACCGGCGATCGCCAACAACCACTCAGACTTCCGGGCTGTCATGATGCCCTTCTGACTTTGAGCCCAGGCTCTTAGCAAATTTTCGAGACCTTTCTTCGGGTGAAGCCGTCCTAGGTAAAGCAACACTTTCCGCCCTTCGCCAAACCGCTCAAAGCTTGAACCTTTAAACTGAACATCCTCGGTTTGTCGCGGGAACGTTGAATCTTGAGGCGTATCCGGAAGATGGATTCCGTTGGGTATGACGCAAACGGGGTTTCGGAGTCCCAATGTGCGCATGGACTCGGCTTCGGAACGGCAAACAGCGCGCAGACAGGCAGCGCGTTCGAGATGTTTACGCTCGTAAAGCAGCAGCGCGAGCCCCTTCTTCCACCGCGAATTCTTCAACGCCCACTTGTCCAGCATGCCATGAGGCGAAATCATGTATTGCCGCCGTTTGCGGCGATGCCACGCAAGACTCACGACGGACGGATACATCCAGATGCCGTGAACGTGCAGGATATCCACATCCTTTTCTAACAGTGCACGACGCATCCCTGGTGCGTAGCCGAATTGGTTTGGTCCGTACGCATCGAATGCTTGTACGCTTAATGGGCTCCACTTTGGCGCGTCCGCCTCCGTGAACTCGTCGCGCAAGCCGAGCACATCCACTTCAATGCCAGGCAGTTCGGCAAGCGATCGGTCGAGTTGACGCACGCCATCGAACAATCCAGCGGCAATCCGGGACAAGGATGCGGTTAGTGAAACAGATTTCATGGAAGTAGTCAGCACCGTCCAAGCGCGCCGGGACCTCGGATGGCGTCAGGTACGATGAACGAGGAGCCGGCGTAACAGGCGTTGTAAAGGCGTGTATCTTTTCGGGCCGACCTCTATCGCCTTGTTAGCAGCAGCAAGCAAACCTTGAGCAAATCGGTCCGTATCCCAATGAGCAATGATCTTCTGACTCTGCAGTCCCATTTTGCGCCTGACGCTCTGCTCCATCCCCGTTATCCGATGCATCAGCGAAGCCAATTGATTCACATCGAAAGGGTCGAATGTAAACCCGTTGCAGCCCTCTTGCACCAAGTCCGCCGCGCAACCGCAACGATTAGAAACGAGGACGGGCAGGCCACTTGCCATTGCCTCGTTCACGACTAAGCCCCATTGGTCAGTGGTGCTCGCATGAACAAACGCTTCCGCCAGGCCGTAATATGGTCCCAACTCGTCGTACTGCTTAAAACCGGGCATGTACACGGAACCCTGTAGTCTGAGTTCACAGACAAGATGGTTGAGCTGGAAACGCAGCGGACCATCACCGAGCAGGACGAGAGACCATGGCTGATGCGACCGTTGATTACTAGTGGCTGATGGTTGAGGACAGAGTCCCCGATATCGGGCATATGCCAGCAACAGCTGGGGCAGGTTCTTCTTCTCGATGAACCGGGCACTTGCGAGAAAGAAACTTTCGGGCAGATCGAGGTTTGGTTTAGCTTCTGTCTGTTGTTCGCTGCCCTTCGGCTCTGGGCTTTTGAGTTCTGGCGGGGCACTCCTGGTGCCAAGCTTTCGCAGTCTGGCTTCCTCTGCCCTTGAGAAGAAGTACTCATTATCCACCGCGTCATAGCCCAGGAATACCGACTCTTCCGGAAAGCCCAGTTTTACCACGTAGTCGCGATGTCGCGATCCAGCCACCAAACAAGTTGCTGCCAGACGCAACAGGGACGACTTGACTCGTTCGCGCCACGCCACACGCATCGCGTCGAGTTCCGTGCTGTCGGACATCATGATGACTGGAACATAATGCCGCGTGCACCAATCCAGCGCAGCGAATGAAGCATGGTGGGACCATCCAGGCACGGCAACCACGTCTGGAAGCAGAAGATCGAGTTGGCGGCAGACCAACCTTCGTGATTCGGCGTTTGTAAGTCTAGTTCCTGCGGTAAGGAGAGTTTTCAAATTCAGATCGTTCCTGAAATCTGATCGAGACCATGCGTAGTCATTGCTTTGATCTTGATACTCAATCACGGAGAGATCAAACAGGTCCGTGGCTGCCCTTAAACGGGCCACGTGATACGGACCCAAATTATCGAATACAATGGCAAGCCGGCTCATGCGGTCTTTACTTCGGATCGTTCCGAATTGGGATCCAACGTGCCGATTGCACACCGAAGTGCTGCGCGGGACCAGGAACGCCGTTCAAAACCGGGCTGTGCTCCCGCTGGTGGTTAGCCCATCGCCAAGCAATCCACATGGGCACGGAAAGGATCAGAAAACGAAAAATCACGGCTTCCATTGTCTGCATTACCAGATAGAGAGAGAGCGACACTAGGATTACGTACTGAAAAACCCACCCACCACCTTGAGTAACGGCTCGCCGCCAACAAAAGCCATAAAACGAGCCCATACCCAACAGCGCCGGCAACATCAGCCATCGAAACTCCAGCCATAGGTCGGCGACGATACCGGGCGCAGCACCCACTGTGCCGGCCCAACCGATCGTGTTACGAAACTCGACGCCTCCGGTTCCAGCATTCATCTCCAGTTCTGGAACACCGAAGTCCGCGTACTTGTTCGGCCACCACTGGCGGGGTACCGGCCGCACGAGAATCTGGGCAAGATATCTTTTCCCCCAATACACGCGTCCCACTTCTTCGGCATGGAGTATCGCACCGGCGCCGTAAATATACTCGTTGTCGCCGCCTGCCGACGTAAAGCGGGAGGAAACGTCATACCGAAAGTCCAATTCCGATCCCAGGTAAATCTCGGTGCGGTTCAAAACGAGAAACAACACTAAGTATCCAAGAGTTCCAAACCCGATGGTTCCGATGGCGAGTGGAGGTCGCCAACCCCGAAAAAGGCACCAGCCCGTAGCGATGATGACGACAATCAGAAAAGTTGGGCCACGTCGCGCTCCGAGCAACCCTTGTGTCGCCCACGGAATTGCGAATAGGACCGCTGCGAAAAGGTGCCCGCCGTTCACCCTTCCGCGCAGAAGGCTCGGTAGTAACAGGAGGATGGCAGGTAACAGCAGGAATGGAGCATCCCGAATATAGCCGGTGGCTGCGTATCCACCTCCGTATGAGCGTCCGAAGGCAGCGGAAAATCCGCCAACGTAGTCAATCGTATATATCCACGCAATAATGCCGATCCCTCCGAGAGCGTATGCCGCTAACCGCAGCCGGAGGAGGGTTCGGGGATAGAATGAAAACCGTATCGCGAGTAGCCGGTTTTGTCTCGAGCCGGCCAACAGACACCCACCGGTGAAAGCCAGGACACCCAGCAGGTTCAGGCCTTGGACGTACTCGAGCTGCGGTTCATCGAGGAACCTATAAATCTCTTCGCTCCTCCACTCCTGCCACGGCATCCACCAGTAGAGGGCCGCAAACATTGGGCAAATAAAGACTAGAGGATGAAAGGAATCGCGGCTGGTCGAGTAGGCGAAGAAGACGGCCAACCCGCATACCACCGGAACTGCCCAGAGCAAAATCTCAAACATGGATTCGAATCGAGGACTGCTCTTCGGAGCTGGTCAGTACTGCGCCCAGTAATCTTTCTTTGTATCGATCCCAGCTGTATTCTCTAGCCCGCGCCCGCGCGTTTTCTGACATTCTTTTCCGGAGCCGACGATCCGTCACTAAGAGTTCTATCTTCTCCGTCAGAGCCTTGACGTCACGGATCGGAACAAGAAATCCATCAATGCCGTCCCTAACGATGGATCCGCAGTTCGGTGTCGTGATGACCGGGACGCCACACGCCAGCGCCTCAAGATGTACTAACGCAGACCCGTCCGACAGCGTCGGTAGAACGAAGACATCCGCCCGAAGGAACTCCTCCCGAACCTTGGCTCGAGGCACCTGCCCCAGATAGCGAGGCCCCTCGAAAATTTGGGCTCGGGCCAGTCGCGAAAGTACTGGTCCTGCGACGCGCACCTCACAGGGTACTTTCCGTGACCGCAACTCGCGTGTCGCCGCCGCAAGATAGTGACTTCCTTTGCGTAGACCAACAGTTCCTACAAAAAGGATGCGGCCACGTTCCGGTTGGGCTTTCAAGTCCAGCCACTCCCCCGAAACTCCATAGGGAACCAGAGCAATCTTTTCTGGGCCTGCCCCCATTTTCTTTGCTTGCTCCAGAACAAAAGAGGACGGGCATAGGATCCGGTCGGCTGCGTCCCACTGAGCTTGGTCCCGCTCAATGCCGCGCACAACTTGTTCGGCGGAATCCTGTTCTTCCAGGTCCGGAAATCTCTGCCTTTCTTCACGCAGAATCCATCCGACATCCGGATTAAGAATCTGTTCGTGGACCGTGAACATCCCGCGCTCCTTCGCCTTCCTCAAGATCGGCTCGTCGGCGTTCGAAAGCGAATACAATGCATTGGCGTGTCCGAACCCTGTTCTGAGAACGCTTCGACGGATCTGAGCGTCCACCGAACCGAACCCAGCTCTCTCGAGCAGCGCACGGACTGGAAAGGTCAGGACTGACTTCCAGGGAATCTCCGGAGGAAGACGTCTTCCCCGAAAGCGCCTTGCCAACTTTGGGGTAATGGGTTCCGGCAAAAATCCCAACGACCGGGAGAGCCAACCGTCAGCGCAGATGTCGGTGTAAAATCGATGCAGCATTCCGGCCTGCGCCAGTAAAGCCGGCACGGCGTAGTGCATACGAGCTCCGATCTGGATCACGATGAACCGTTTCACGCCGCCCCACCCCAGATCTGCTTCATGTTCGCTACTGCCCTCGTCCAGGAATATCGCTCCTTGATTCTCCACGTGGCATCGCGCATCGCCTGCAACCGCTCCGGCTCACGGATTAGGGGCTCGATCAACTGCGCCAAGTCCTCGCCGCCTGCGTCGGCCAGCGCCAAAATGCCGGCCCCTTCGGCCACAGGGCATGCGTCCACTAATCCACCCACTGCGGTGCACAAGACGGGAATCCCCATTCGCAAGCACTCAAGGGGCGCGATCCCCATGGGCTCTTGATGGCTGGGGCTACATCCCAAGTCGTACGTCGTCAGCACATCCAGGAATCGGTCCATTTCGACCCGCTTGTCCACGAATCCGGCCCAGCGGACAAGTGGATGGCATAAGTACTTGCTGGGCAGGTGGCCAATCACCACTACTTCTACTGCAAATCCTTTGCGGGAGAGAAGACTAGCCGCGTCAATTAGCCGCGATAGCCCCTTCCGCTTCCAGTCCTTCCCCGTGAATCCCAGCCGGAATGGCCGTTCCCGTGTGAACACTGAAGGTGTTTGCCAAACGTCACGTCCATGCAATCTCCTTTCAACGGCGCCTTCGTCCAGGTTTGCCGCCGCCAAGACAGTGAAAACCTTCGCGGGCGACAGCTTATAGTGTTCAGTCAGGTATTGCTTCACCCATTGCGCCATACCAACAACGCGCTCTGCCTGATCATAGCAAGCCTTCTCAAGAGCCAATGCGTCACGTACCACATACGGGTCAAGCCAATCCAGCATTCTGTGGTCTTCGAAAAGCGCTTGCAAAGGAGTGTCGATATAGTAGCTCTGCCGCAGCGCGGCGCGGGCCGCAAGATGCGGAAGAGGAAAGAGTGGATAGTGACTGAGAACTTCATTCACGCCCCGTTTCTCCACGCAACGCAAGAATCGGGACCACATCTGTCTCTGGAAGAATACAGTGTATTGAAAGCCTCTCGGCCTTCGCCCTCTTAGGGTCTTGGCGAGATGCCACAATGCCCGCTTCCATGGCAACCCCGGCACGGAAAGATCTAAAGCCGTTTGTAGAAAACCCGTTTCTTTCCCAGCTAACCAAAAGTGGTAGGGGATTCCGCTCCAGCAGGATGAACTCCCCGCGTTGCCCACAACTGCAAGTGCCCGCTCTCCGGTTCGGATCTGCCTCGCCATGGTTCGAGTGAAAGTACTATGCGAACTCGTCTGGGACCATATCGCTCGGAGGCTTTATCTGCGGTACCCGAGTTGCGGGTTGGTATCTGCGCCTTTCCTCCTTCCATCGCCAAAGAGAGTTCACAAGTGCTGCCCTTCCAGGCAATAAACGAAACGCGCGGGCAATCGATTGAACTCGAGCGAACCGGTCGGGCCCGCCAGCATTCAACAGCAAGAAACGCCCAATCCTATTTATTTGAGCATTCATTCTCACAACCCTAGACATTCCATATATCCGCGTCGCATCGCCTCTATTGAGAATTCCTTCTCAACATACCGGCGCGCGTGCCCGACACGTCGAGCGGTTGCTTCGGGGTTCTCGATAACGCTGCGGATCGCGATGGCAAGCGTCTCCGGTTCTCGGGGCGGGACGAGAATCGCCGCACGGCCTTCGTCGGTGACTTCACGCACAGGTCCGACGTCCGTTGCCACCAACGGTAAACCCATCGTCATCGCCTCGAGCATTGAGTTTCCAAGACCTTCCTGTGCCGTCGTGGAATGAACCGCCATGTCCCAAGTACGCATGACGCCAGGTACGTCCTGAACCCACGAGAGAAACCGAATCTGCTCCCTGCAGCCCGTGTCTCGTGCAATGCCTTCCAAGCCTTCTCGCATGACACCATCTCCGGCAAGTTCCAGAATGGCACCGGGATTTTTCTTCACAACATTTGGCCAGGCGCGAATAAGCGTTGCGTGGTCTTTGATCGGATTCAGCCGCGCTACCATCCCCACCTTGAAGGTGCCGTTGCCTCGCACGGCTGCTCGGAACGCAAAAGCTTCCAAGTCGATTGCGTTGTGAACCACTTTGAGCGAATACCGAGAATATGTTTCTTCCTGCTCGATCGATTTGGCAACGTGCTTGCTCACCGCCACCAAAACTGCTACGGTCGCTTTCGGTAGAGCCTCGTAGAGCCGGGCTGCCAGTCGGTTCTTGGGGCTGAATTCAACCGGGTTCCCAACATGAACGGCCACCCTACGCACCCCGGCAAGATGACATGCCGAGACCAGCAATCCTGCTCTGGCATTAGTCCAAAGAATCACCCCTTCAGGTCGAACCGCCGCTACCAGTCTTCGAAGCTTTCGATACTGTTCAAAGCGCCTGACGCTGGAACGCAGCACGACGACCTCTGCCCCTTCTTTCTTCCATTCCTGGATTGCCGGGCCTCCGGCTCCAAGCACCACGACAGTATGCTGAAACTCTTTTGCGGAGCGCATGAGCGTTGCGCAGGAGCGCTCACAACCTGCGAGCGCACCGACGTTGTGGACGTGCAATAGTTTCGCCCTCAAGCCAGCCCCATCACCTGCAGATAACCTTCCGACATTGCCTCGATGCTGAACCGGCGTCGGGCAGACTCCTCCGCCCGCACAGCGCGCGCGCGCCACATTTCTCTATTGTCGGTAAACCGCTCAACGGCATTCGCGATCGCCTCCGGCGACTCCGGAGAAACTAGTTCGCCAAGCGGTTCGCCCCCCGGCGGGCAAAGCACCTCCCGGCACGCTCCCACATCCGAGGCAATGATCGGAACGCGGGCAGCGATTGCCTCGATCAAGGCGATGCCCAAGCCTTCGTCGGTCTTTGCGCTGAAAATAAACAGATCCCATGAAGCCAGAAGGGCGGCTACGTCCCGGCGCATCCCCATCAGGTGGACGACGCTTGTCAAGCCGTTGGCCGCAATCAACTCCTCGTATTCCTGTCGTCGGCTCCCCTCACCCACCAGGTACAATTCAAGGGGAACACCACGATCCCGCAAAAGGCGGGCTGCTCGAACGAGAGTTGGCTGGTCCTTGTGGTTCTCTAGTCGTGCCACCATGCCACAGCGCAGACTGCGAGCGGCCAATCTAAATTCGCGGTTCGGATCGCGTTCCCTAAAAGTGGCGAACTGGATCCCGTTGTAGACGGTGTGGAGGTAGCGGGAAGGAACCCCCAAGTGCCGGCGAACGCCCTCTCTGACGTAGTCGCTGCAGCAAATGATGTGAGGTTTTGCCAAGAACCCCAATTTGACTGTTATAGCCATCTTCCGGCAGGCGGTCTGGCTGTGTGTAGGCGGATAATTACCGGCGTGCGCTACGATACGTCTAACTCCGGCTGCTCGCGCACCATAAGCCATGTAGCTGTGCCATCCGAATGGAAAGGAAACCAAAACATCCGGATTTATCTCCCGGCAGGCGGTGAACATCCTCAGAGCAAGTTCCCCAAATTTTGCATAGCTTCGAGCCCTAATGTTTAGACACCGAACCTCGAGCGATTCTTCTTGAAACTCGCGTAGCATGTCGGCGGGTTCAGGGTAGAGCGTTACGACGTATGGATCAAATCCATGCTTCTTCCAGAGTCGCGCCAAGTCGAGAGCGAGAACAGGTGTTCCTTCAGCGCACAGCGAGGTCAACACAAGGCAAATACGGCCTCGACCAACCGTGGGTTCGAGCCTTGTGTCACCACGATTGCTGGTGGGGTTGGTTAACAATCGTTTCACAACCTCAAGAGTTGAGATTTCTTGTTTTCTGGAAGGAATCGGCGTCAGGGATCGAGCGACGTCTTTCGTTCCTGAAAAGACGCCTATTCGCGCCGCAACCCTTCAGCACCTCGCGAATTTGCGACGTCCTTGCATCAGTAATCTCCCTATTACTTCCAGGTAGTTCGTGGCCATTATTTCGGAAGAAAACTTTTCCTCTGCGGATCGGCGGCATGCCGTTCGGTCTAGTTCCGATACGCGCCGAACCGCCGTAACCAAGTCCTCTTCAGAATCACAAAGAAACCCTGTCTCGCCGTCCTGAATCACCTCTGGCGTGGACGCAGAGCGCGTTGCAATTACCGGTGTGCCGCACGCAAGACTCTCGCTCATCACGATGCCAAATGGTTCTGACCAGCGAATGGGAAAGAGCATTGCGGTCGCCCCGCCCAGGAGGTCTTGCTTCGCTGCGTCGTCCACTGGTCCAATCCACTCGATTTGTTCTCCAAGTTCTGGGCGAATCCGCTTCTCGAAAAATTCCTGGCCTCCGGGCTCATCGGAAATCGTTCCTCCGAGCTTCAACTTCATGCCCGCGCAACGGGCAATCTTGATGGCTGTGTCAGCACCTTTCTTATAGGTAATCCGACCGAGAAACGCGAGATACGGTGGTTTCTTCGCTATGGGCGAAAAGCGAAGGCTCTTTACGTCCGTCGAGTTATGAATGACGGAAAACCGATCACGGGGTTGCAATGTCTCAATTTGGGAAGCACTAATGCCAACGAATGCAAGGCTGCTGTCGCGGCGGGAAAGGAGCCAGTCCACCTCGAACTGTTCAACGGGGTTCTGAAAAGAACAAATCAACGGCTTCGCGGTACGGAGGATGGTCTCCAGGTAATCGATACGACCAAAGTTGATAACCACGTCGGCGCGGCAAGCTAGGCGCAGGGAGAGGAATTGAAAAAGGACTTTTCGCCAGAGGCGGTTGCCGTAGTTAGACGTTGGCAACCGGTGGACTGCGAGTTTCCCGCCAAAGGACTGCGAATCCGGACCGGCTAGCAGGTCTACAACGTGGCCTTTGCGTTGAAGCTGGCGAGCTAGCAGGGCTACGATTCTTTCCGTACCACCGTATTTCGTGGGCGGTACAGGAATCTTCGGGTCAGCTATGATGAGAACACGAAACAGTGTACCCATACATCAGGACGCACATCCGGGCGCGAAGTAAACTGGGCTCTTATTCAGTTCAAGCAGTTCGAGGAAACATAGCAGCGAGGAAACGAGATTCATTCGACGATGGACCGACGTGTCATCGGGCCGAACACATACTCGGCGAGTTCCCAGTGCGAGGGGTCACAGCAGTCGTACTGTTGGTACCCAACTTCGCCAAGCCAACGGGAAATGTTCTTGGCTGTCGCCTGCGGATCCTCAAACGCGAAAGGATGAAATCCCATCCTCACCAAAGGTTGATACGCGGCCAACACGTCGCGGGCACCTTGAAGAACGAGCGCTTCGGCCCCTTCCACATCAATTTTTAGCACGTGCGGCGTTAAATCCAAACGTTTGCACAAGGCATCGCACGTTACCAATGGAACCTTCATCGCCTGGCTCTCGAGCTTGGCTGTTTGCCAGAATTCCGTCTGTTTCGTAATCGAGAGTAACTGGTGACCACTGCCGACGCTGTCGATAGCTGATCCGTAAACGACAAAATCCAGTTCACCGCCATCTATATCCCCGCAGGCAGCGGCTACGATCTCGACCCGATCGCAGTATCCATTTGCTCTAACGTGCTCTCTGAGCAACTCCACATTTCCAGGCGCTGGTTCAATTGCAATCACCTTGCCAGCCGGACCGACGAGTTCCGCCATCTCCAGCGTCATCTGACCTACGTTGGCACCGATATCAATCACAGTCATGCCGGGTCGAACGACTTCTCGAAGCCATGCAATGGTTTCAAACTCCTGGAACTCACCGCGCAACGCCACCTCCGGGTGCAACCACCATTCCCGCGCATTCTGCGTAGCGCGCGCAAGCTGGTTTTTCCGATACCGTTGTGCATAGAGACGGCGGAAGACCCTCTGGGCCAACGGCCGCATCCCGTACAGGTCAACGGCCTTCTGGAGTCTGCGGTGCAATGCAATGAGAACGTCCATCCGAACGAAAAAATCCTCCAACCCATTTAGGCACAAAACGCTTGAGTAATAGGACAATGCTGTTCCATTCCCCAGGAAGGAACGCTCTAACCACAGCCACATAGACGACACACACAACAATTCCAGTTACGCCTAATGCAAGCCAATTCGGAAGGATTCCAGCAATTCTCAGAGCTATCCAACCTGTTCCGCCCGCAATGAAGACCGACGCGGCCCAACGCAGCAAGAAGTTCAAAGAGGGCCATGGGCCGGGCTTTCCCACAGCGCGACACAGTTCCCGCGGAAGAATCCAGGCACTGGTGAGCAGGGCCGCAAACAGAACTCCCGCACCCACCCATTCGAATCCAAACTGACGCACTGCAACTACGGCGAGAACCATACTGAGGCACCCGAAAGCTAGTTCGCTGCCTCCAGCAGTGCGATGACGATTAATTCCTGTGAGCGCGAATCGGAACACACCCAAGACCGTTCCAGCGACGGCGATAGCCAGAGCGCTTCCCAGCACTGCGGGTTGGAGCTCGATAAGCCCGCCAGTCCAGTAACGTACAAACGGCCCGGCCAGTAACCAGAACCCGGAGGCCAGCAGCCCGACCATCAGCAATACCTGTCGCAGGATTCGCTGGCTCGTGGTTGCCACCCAGGCGGTTTCATTATTGCCCATTGCTTCGCCGTAACCCGGTTGGAGGCTAGCACTGAAGGAGTTCACTCCTCCCAACGGAGCATTCAAAAGCGTCAGCGGGATTGAGAGATAGGGAACGAATTGAGGTCCAGCAACAGAACTTATCGCCAGTACTGGCGCTGTGTTCCTGATAACGCCTCCAACCTGGACGGCAAAGCTTTTCGCTCCTGTACGTAGCTGTTGCTTGACCAGGGAGGTATCCCAAAACGAACCGCGCTCGAATGCCCAAGGATACCGGTTGGCGCAAGCGAACGCAGCGACCAACCCCGCGCCCAATGCGCATAGAACGTTCGACCCGAAGACGAGACCAAGAGATGCACCCGTGGCAGAAACAGCAACGCTGGCGACCGTACCAACGACCCGACCGATGCCTTGGTAGAGGGCGGCTAAATGCGCTTCCTGCATGCCGATGAAAAGATTGTAGAACGGTGAGAGGAACAATGTGCACGCGACGGAACTGGCTACCGCAATAAGCAGCCCAACCGTTTCGGGGTCTTCAAATAACCAAGTAAAATGTTTCGTGCCTGTAATCAAAGAGGCCGAAATAGTTGTAATCAGAGCCACCAACAGAACGGAGCAACCAGCGAGGGGAAAGCTGTTTCGGAAAATCCTGCTAATAGTTTTCCGATCGTTCCGTCCAGAAGCCTGTGCGATCAGAAGCATTGAGGACCAGCTGAGGCCTGCGTCTGAGAATGTCAGGTAGCCGCCGAAAGACAGTCCGGTGAGCAAGACACCGTAACGTTCCTGACCTAGCCACTTAAGGTATAGAGGAACAGTCACCAACGACAGGAATCTGGCGGCCACGTCAAAGGCTTGAACGACTGCGGTCGCTCTGGCCGCCTTATGAAGGCGGCTCATGGGTTTTTCTTTTTTCAAAAATGACAGACGTAACCGACAGCCGCGTGACCTTGGAGTGGCTCGACTCCACGCTTCACCAGCGTGGAGTGGAATGTGTTTCTCGCAATCAACGCTAGCTCAGCTCTTGGACCGCTTCCCATCCGCCGAGTAGCTGTATTGATATGAGTAGTAATAGTAATCATCGTAGCCTTCACGCCTGGGATCCACATTGTTGAGGACGATGCCGAATACCCTGGCCCCGACTGCGGAAAGTTCGTGACACGCGCGCTGGACTGCATGCCGAGAATTTCGGCCGCCGTGCACGACAAGGATCGCGCCGTCCACCATGGTCGAGAGGATCATCGCATCCGTAACGCTCCCGAGAGGTGGCGAGTCGATGACGATGTGATCGTAGCGTTCGGCCAATTGACGCAACAGACGCTTCATTCTCTCAGAGCTGAGCAACTCGGCTGGGTTGGGCGGGATGGGACCGGCCGGGATCAGGCTCAAGTTTTCCCCAGGGAGTTCGTGTGTAACCTCGTGTACTCCGACATTCCGGACGAGACAGGTGGATAACCCGGAATTGCATGGGATTCCGAACACATCATGAAGCGAGGGTTTTCTGAGATCGCAATCCATAAGCAGAACCCGCGCTCCAAGCTGGGCTAACGAAATGGCAGTGTTGGTAGCAGTTGTTGTTTTGCCCTCCTCCATACGGACGCTCGCGACCAGGATGGTTTTGGGGGGACTTCCCGCGGCCGACAACAGCAGGGCGGTTCTTAGTGCCCGGTACGATTCCGAAGCAGGCGAGCGGCCATCGAACTCCATCAAGCGCGCCCGTTGAACTTTCTCAGAAGGTTTCCCCCCGGAACCAAAGGCCAGATCTGCCGGGATCTCCTTGCGCTTGCGTCCCCTCAGCATAGAGTTCCTCGCGCCGATAGCGGGTATAACCGCGAGGGCCGGCAATTGGGTAAATCGAATCACATCGTCGACGTTCCGAATCGAGTCATCGAAACGCTCGAGGAGCCACGCCAGACCCATTCCTCCAGCCAGGCTCAGGAACAGGCCGATCAATACAGTGCGCCGCCGATTCGGGCTCACCGGCCTTTTCGGCATGTGCACGGGAGAAATGATGCGAATGTTGCTGTGCTGCTGCGCGACTTCGAGATAGGCCTGGTTTGTTTTCTGTAAGAATTCGGTATAAAGGGATTTCGCCGTATCGACATCCTGCTTGAGGAGGCTGTACTGGATGGTACGCTGGTTTTCCTGCGTGGCCCCGGCTTTGGCCTCGGCGAGCGCGGCCTTCAGCGAGTTCTCATCACGGACCATCCGTTCGTAGTCGGCCTTGAGCTTCTCTTCCAGCAGGCCGCGGCTAGCCGCAATCTGGTCGCGGATCGCGGCCATCTGCTGGTTGATTTCGACCATTTTGGGATACTTCGGCCCATACGTGACGCTGAACTCCGCTGCCGTCGTTGCAAGCTCGCCCAATTTCCGTTGCAGTTCTGCCGTCTGCGTGTCAACGAACGCTTCCGGAATTTGGGCCACCCGCCCCTGCTGCACCTGCTCGTACAAGGACTCCTTCAAGATACGATCGGTTTCGGCTCGCGTTGCCAGATCGTGCAGGCGCGACAGCTTTTCCGTGATCAGCGTTGCTTTGCCTTCGATCGAGTAGATATTGTTCGCTTTTGTGTAGTCGGCCAGCGCTTGTTCGGAGCGTTCGATTTTGGATTTCAACTCACGCGTGGAACGATCGAGCCATTGGGATGCGCTCGTGAATTTTTCGACTTTCTTGTCGAAGCTAGTCTCGACGAATCGTTCGGCGATCGCATTGGCGACGCTGGCGGCCACCACGGGATCCGTGTGTGTGAAGGCGATGGTCATGGCCCGCGTGTCCACGATGGGCCTGACGCGGAGGGAACCCTCCAACATTCCGACGTACGGCACCAGGCGCTCGACCTCTTCGGGACGCCGGCGGTTGCCCTCCACTTTCGACTTCACCGGCGTCGTTGTGAATACACTCGGTGATGGGGAAGCCTCATCTTTCTGGATCTTGCCGGCAATCTGACTCAGCGACTCCCAGACAGAGCTCTTTGTCGCACCGAGGAATGCCGGATTCTCGTCCAACCGTAGTTGCACGACCACATCCTCCAGCAGCGGCGTGCTCTTGAGGATGACCTCGCTGGTGTTCATCGTCACGTGTAGAGCGTCTTCTTGCTGGATGAACACTTCGTTCGAACTGAGGCGCGCCCCGCTATCCCGGCCGATTTCGATTGTCGCCGTCGCCTGGTAAAGAGGTCTGGTTCGAAGCGCATCAATGGTCACGAGCGTCGTGATGATGAAGGCGATTCCAATGATCAACCACCTCCGCTTCCGAATAATCCTCCACAGCCCGCGCAGGTTCATATCCTCTGCCGCTCCGTAACGCGGCACTTCGGGATACACCACGGCCCGCGAGTTGTATGGCTGCGCAGCGGGTGATTGCCGGAGGGTGACGTCGGGCGGCAAATTATCCGGGTAGGGTTTTGAGTCGGACATGAACGTTTACCTCGGATTTCCAATCATCGGACGATCGTGGCTGGGAGATAAGCCGCGCTGACACCGAATGCGTTGATCACCGGCACGAATACCGATTTGGTCTTGCTGTTGGGAATCACAATGATGTCGTTGGCCATGATCGGAAGGTCCTGGTTTCGGCCGCGCATCACCGCGGCAACGTCTACCGGGATTTCGCGCTTTTGGCCGCCAGCATCTTCGCGGAATATGACGGCCCGGCCCGGCGAGGCGACCGCGTTGGTACCTTGAGCGAGAGAGATAGCTTGGCGGAGCGTCGTTCCTTCTTTGAGTTGGAACGACCCGGGCGCTTTCACCTCGCCGGCTACAAAAAAGACATCCGCCGGCGGAATGTGCACGATGTCGCCCGGCTCGATGGCAGCGTTCTGGCCAAACTCGCCCCGTAGCAGCGCATTGATGTTGGCCTTTTGTAATTCGTATTCCGGCTGAGCCTCTGTAGCCACAGCTTCGGCGTCGCGCGAGTGAAGGTTGCGAATAATAAAGGCGGTGGCCCCGTGGGTTGAATTGAGTCCGCCGGCGATCGTAATCAGCTCGAGTAGTGAAGGCCGTCCCTCAATGTTGTAAACACCGGGTGATCGTACGGCCCCCTGGATGAAGAACTGGCGGTTGATCTTTTTCACGAGGACGGAGACCTGCGGATCAACCAGGTAGCCGTTCCGCAATCCATCCGCGATCTGCATTGCCAGTTCCTGCGAAGTTTTCTTTTGAGCTTTGATCCTGCCAAGGAATGGCATTTCAATCGTCCCGTTAGCACTGACCCGGTATTCCCTCGAGAGTTCCGGCACCTTCAGGATATAGACCTCAACGACATCGCTCGGTCCGAGGCGGTAGTCCTCGTCGGGTTCGACAACAATGCTAGAAAAGGCAGGTTCGCTACTCTGCGCGGGCTCCTGCGCGCCGAAGCCGTTCAACAGCGCGAAACCCAGGAGTAATATGATAGCGAAAGCTCTAACTATTCCCATGATCTGTTCTCCATGTGAAGCGAACGCGCGCTAACGGTCAGCGGCGCCCCCCGCGATTACATACTTGTCGCCTATACTCGATACCACTGCTGAAAGAATGAGGAATAAAAGGGCATTGGATGGAATCTGTAAATCGGAGTCCGAGACGCTTTGGATAGCAACCGCAAAAATGCCGCCGCCGGCGGCTAATGCCCATCCGGCAAGTAACGGATCTCGCACCTGTACTGCGCGATATATAGCGGCGAAGAGCAGGACGATGAACCAGACCGCAATGATTGCACCGACAGCGCCGCAGTCGGCAACGACCTGCAAGTAGTCATTGTGCGCGTAATCAAGCCCAAACAGTTGTTGGGTATTCGCATAGGTGGGGTAGTTGGTGTAGTAAGTGCCCAAGCCTGCGCCGGTAATCGGGTGGTCGCGAATCATGGGGACGGTATCCCGCCAAATCATTGCGCGGCTCAAGTCCGCGGTGCCTGAGCGCACGAGTCCATCGATGGCCTCACCGATACGTTCGACGATCGGCGTCGCACCGGTCCAGCCCACCCCCACGATCATCGCCAGCGTGATAATAGCGATTGGGCCGATTCTCAATAATCGGTATCGTCTCGAGTCGAAGGGATCGTGCATGCGAGCGGATCTTCGGAAGCGGTTCTTCAGAACTGTCATCAATATCATAGCCCCGGCAATGCTCATCACCCCACTGCGAGATCCGGAGACGATTGCCGCCGTTCCCATCAACGCAGCGGCGAATCCATACACCAACCGCACGTGGCCACGGACAGCCTTCAGGATGAGTCCGAGTGGGACGCACATGACCATGACCATATAGCCCGCAAAATGGTTGTGGTTGACAAAGGGCCCGAACACCGATCGATCTGTCGACCGCAACCAGTAAAACCGGCCATCCCAGGTGAAGTACTGGATCAGCGCAAAAGCGGCCACGGTGGCTCCAAAGACAGTCAGAACATTGGCCAGAAGAGAGAGGCGTTCGCGAGTGACGAGGAAATTTGCGGCGACAATGAAGGAAATCGCCTGGAAACCAAGAATCATTACAGCGTGACGCGTCGCCTCCACGTCCAAGGACAGGCTGGCTCTCTGGCCTGCGCCATCCATGAACGCCACGCTCTGGAAAATCCCCAACAACAGCAGCGCGACGATGGGCAGGGCGGCGGCCGGAACGGTTATTTTCACATGACGGTCCAGCGTGCATTTGATGCCCCATAACACCAGGAGCACGAGCACGATCAATTCAAACAGCGCGACCGACCAGGGCTCGACCGCGCCATGCGCCATGACCGTGAAGATGAGGGCCGCCAGCAGGCCAATGGCGATGGATTTATCGAGCCGGGGAAATTCGGTGACGCTGACGGAATTCTGCAGTTCAACAATTCCGTCAACGTCACTGAATTTCCCGGAGTTCGAAATCGTCCAACCAGATTGTGCCATGCGTGGGATTTTCATAACTGAACCTGGGCCGTTGTTGGATTGCAACAATGAGGTCCGGAGCCGATGCCGTGAATTCGACCGTCCGTTGCCGCCAGTCCGCGGAGCCTGCAGGCGCCGGATCCGAGGCGGCGCCGGACACGACGATGCGGGGACCTTCCGGGGCAGTCAAACCTTCCGTTTTGAAATAGTAAGTGAGCCGGTAACGCGCTCGAGGACGAACCAGAGCACGCTGCTGGATTTCGTCCTCCAGTTTCGTCGTTTCCAGGCCGATAAAATCGACTCTCAACGAACGTTTGCCACTGTGGGCGGTCCTGCTGTCGATCGATATCTGTGCGTAGTTGCTCGGCCGGATCGACCAATCAAATTGAGCGAAATCGAGCAGAATGTCAGACTCAAATCCGGGATTCCAGATCGCGTTCGGAGTTCCTTCCGGCGCTTCGCCGCCGCGATCGAGAAGCCCAGACCACAAATCGCGCGCCAGCGTGAAGTGTCGGGCAGCGATGAGACTATCGAGATAGTGAGAACTTTCCTTATCGGCGAGCAGCGCGTCACGATCGATTTGCCGGAATACGGCGGCGGATTCCAATGGGCGCGATTGATCCAGTAGAAACCGCGCCAGTCCGAGCCTGGCTTTCGGGTTATCCGGAGTGATTGCGCGCACCGCATCGACGTTTTCATCGGACGTGGGCCAAATGAGCTTAAGGGCTTCGCGGAAATAAGCGTCATGCCCGGAAGCGGCTACTCGAAACTCTTCGAGCGAGCCGTTGAGGTTTCCCCGGTTTAACCGAAGCGCACCCAATTGCCAATGTCCCTCCAGGTTGCCTGGCGCCAACTCGAGCGCTGCTCGCACGGATTCTTCCGCCCCCTGGAGGTCTTCCTGATATTCCTGAATCGCTGCCAACAGCAATCGCGGCCTGTAGTCATGCGGGGAAATGCGGATGGTGCGCATGGCGTGAGACTGGGCGGCGCGCCATCCATCATCGTTCCCTTGATATGTTTCGAACTCGGCGAGCCGCAAATAAAGACGCGGCGAATTCGGAAAGTAGCGCGCCACCCTGGCGAGCACATCCGGGTTTACTCCAACCCGTTCGTCCGTAAACGGAGCAGTGACGAACGAGCCTGGCGCAGCATCGGCACTGACGAGGATTCGCTCATCGGTCAATGCACTGACCAGGAAATCACACACGGCCATATAGAGCAGCCATCCGCATATGCCTATAACGGCTCCGATAGTCGCTGCACGCGCCGCAGGTTGGTGGAGTGCCAGACTCACTCTCATTGTTTGGAGCGGACCTCGCCGGCGCTCATATACCGCCGCTACAAATCAGGGCCGTGTCCGCGAGGGATTCGCTTGGCAAACGCCATTGACACACAGCTTTGGCGGCGGACAGCAGGTATTGCCGCAGCAAGCGTGGGGATGCGGACAGCAGTGAGAACCGTTGCAGCATTTTTGGCCGGGAGGACAGGATCCACGGCTGGAGCCGGCGCATGGTTTGCGTCCACTCTGGCCCTGGCCGAATCCGAGAGGAGTGAGCGCCACGCCTGCCAACCCTCCAAGTATGAGCTTCAATGCTTGTGAACGCGGCATGGGTGTCGCAAGAATGCGGCACATGTCATCGAAAAAATCCGCCATGTTTTCTCCTGATTAGCGCGGCGCCAATCCTTCGCGGGCCAGCGTCAGGATTTGATCGGGTCCTATTGCGACGTTCCGCATGATGATGCCGTCCTTGCCGATGAGAAACGCGACAGGGGTAGTGAATATTCCGTATTCCCGGGACAGCTTCCAACGTTCCTGAAGAACGAGGGGAAATGAGATACCGTGTTCCTTCGCTTTCTTTTGATTTTGCTCTGCATTGCCGCGTCCGACCATCACCAATGCCAGGCCGTTGTTGCCGTGCTTGCGGTGCAGTCCAACAAGGTGAGGAGCCAGGTCGTCGCACGGCCCACATTGCGGGTCCGTGAAGACCAGAAGCACCTTGCGGCCGCGGTACTGCTCGAGTGAAACGGTCTCACCATCGATTGCCGGCAGACTGAAATGAGGCGCCGGAGTACCGGCCTTAAGACCTTCGCGCTCGATGCGGCTTTCGCTGAGCGGAAGTCTTCGAATAGTCCCCTTCTTCGCTTCCGCTTTGTCCGGCTGTGTTTCAGCCGCGGCTTCACGCGCGAGGAGGACAACCTGATCCATTCCTGAAGTCAGAGATCGCGCCACGCGCCCTTGCTCATCGAGTAGATATGCCGATGGCGTGCCGCAATATTGGAACACTTCATCCGCGAGAAATTTCTGTGCGGGGGAATTTTCTAAAAGCAGGATCGTCTAGCTCAGTTCGTGCTCGGCAGCGAGCTTCCGATTGGACTCGGCATTGCCGAAGCTGACCATGACGATTTGCGTTTTGTTTTTTTCCAGGCGGGATTGCATCCGCGCCAGCTCCGCTGCCGCCATGTCGCAAAAACCGCATTCGGGACTCCAGTAAATCAGCAGAACGCGCCGGCCGCGAAAATCCGATAGAGAAACTTTTTTGCCGGTCACGTCGGGAAGCTGGAAATCTTCAACGGCGGTTTCCACAGCCAGCCCGGTTAAATCGGACCCCGAGCCTGCGTTATCGGACAGACCCGCCGTTTTGCTTTCCAGAGCGTCAAGACGGAGTAAGATGCGGCCCTGTTGCCGGAACAATTGCAACAAAAGAAAGCAGCCAGCAATGAGCGTCAGGACCTGCGTTACGAGGCTAGTGACAACAATGGTTTCGGGCATTGTGTGTGGATTCCGGACGTGTGGATGGGAATGACCCAGGCGCTATCGATTTCCACCGCAAGCGACCGTTGCAACAGAGTGACCGAGATAATCAGACGGTCCCGCCGCCGGACATCCAAAATGAGGCCTTCCAATCCACTGAGCGACCCGCCGTTGATCCGTACTCGCTGCCCTATTTGTACAAAAGGGTGCGGCGATATACCGAATCCCGACTTCATCACTTTCTGGATCGCCGCGATCTCTTGCTCGTCAATCGGGGTTGGCGTGTAACCAATTCCAGCGATACGCATGACGCTCGGCGTCTTTAATATAGGGGCGCGAGCGGAAGGAGCAAACCGGCAGAAGACGTATCCGGGGAACAAGGGGAGCGCTACTTCCTTTATACGATCCGACCAGCGGCGCCGGCACGTGTACAGCGGTAGAAACCATTCGTACCCTCGAAAGTCCAGTAGCGATGTCACTCGCTTTTCATGCGTCGTTTTTACTTGCACCGCAAACCACGAAGCGTGGTCGGCTGGCTTGTCGTCCGATTTACAGAGTTCCATTGGACAAGCTCCCGCACTAGAAGTCACAGCAAGTCGATTGATGATTGCTGTTGGACTGGCAGTCCTCAGAGAAGGCGTCGATGCGAGCGAGCAACGTTTTCTCTTTGAACTTTTCGACCCGCTAACGTGGACACTATGGCATCTTCCCTGGACAGATCAGGTCTAGTCTTGATGTGGCGAGCAATAACCTGCAGTTGCACAAATGTACTGAATATTCTTTGGCATATAGACGGAACGGCGCTCATCCTCGTGAAAGCGCCGGGTCGAATATGCCAACGAAAGCATTTACCTATTTCCGCATCGCACGAAACCTAAATAGCCAAGGGCTGCGCCCTTGATATCCTGGCTTGATTGAGCCGTCCGTCGCGGCGTAGCCCTTGGCGTTGTGAGTCTTGAGTCCTGAGTTTTGAGTCGGGACGCGCACTATCGCGACTTGGCATCCGGATCGACCTTCTGCATCAGGTTGTAGGTCATCCGCGAGATCTGATTACCTTCATCGATTAGAGAGAGCCCACGATCACGCTGGATCGATGGATACAGCCGCTGACAAAGTTCCAAAGCCGTTACGACTTCCTTCAAAGAACGATACGCAAAGCCGAGAAAACGACCGAACTCGGTTACTTGCCGAACCGCAGCCTTCGGCGATATTGAGTGGTGCCGATGTTGCCGCCCTTCGGAGTTGTGACGCCAGGTTATATTTCTCCTCCGTCGGCAGAGTCGCCGCGAACTCGTACACGCCGACGGCATAGTCCATCGCTCGGTTCCAGATTTCCAGTTGATGATAATCCTGCATGAAGGCGCTCGTAGAGCCCTTCCGGTTTATCCTTCCGGGTGACCAAACCAACGGGAGGTTTCACCATGAATGCGTTCTACGAGCACCACAAGAATAGCATCCGATTCCATTACCGATGTTTCGATCGCATTTTGTTGAACGCGATCATTCAGCCATTTCAACAGGAAGAGCGTGTCGTCGGATTCTTCAACACGTACCGGCAACTGTATCCGGTGACTCGTGACGTTCTGCGCGATATCGCCACGCAATTTCACAATTGGGTCAAGAACCGGTCTCAAAAATGGGGAGCACCAATCATCAATGATCCCGGCGTGCGCCGGGACAAGCTGATGGATTCCTATTTCAAACAGGCTCGAGCCGATCAGGTTGTCTGTATTCTCAAGGCCCCGAACCTGGGCGCATCCTCACCTCGATTGGCAGCAAGAAGGACAACCGCTGGCATCTGGAACTGAAGCAACGGTGGGTTGAACACTACAACTTTTACATCAACGATTCAGATTGGGGCCGGATGTTTGTACGCGTCTGTCCCTATTTCCCATTCTCGGCTCGCCTCTGTCTGAACCAGCATTACTGGCTCGCTCAGCGCATGCGACGCGAAGGAATCCGTTTCCGGCAATCGACCAATGCTTTTTCTCAGTGTTCCGATCCGACAGCTCTACAGCGGTTCGCCACGGCGTGCGGCGCTGGACCGCCTCGGTGAACGACTCTTCGACGCCAATCGCACCATCGGTCAACCCAAAAAGCTCACTGTCATCTTTGGCCGCAAGATCACCAAATACTACCCCGGGAAAGCTTCAAACCGTGATCGAGGATATGGATCTGCCCAATCCCGTGGTGCGAAGCCACTACAAGAACGGCTTCGCCAAACAATACGTCCGCGACCACGCCAATCTTCGCACCGAACCCGCTACCAACAACGTCACAGACTACAGCATCGGCAAGGCGATCGAGAATCTGCCGGAACTGCGTCAGAAGCAAGCCGCCATTATCGATCGCTACCTGGACGTTCAGCAGGACATCCTGGAAACGTTTATCGATCGTGGACAGTTGCTCAAATTGACCCAGCCCACAATCCCTCCCAACGACAAACGCATACCCGGCCTCAGGCTCCACCAGCCTCGATCAGCATCCGGATTTGCTGCACGAGCATATGGTCTTCGGCCTTAGTTTCGCGCTGGGGTTTACCTACCCCTGCGCCAAAGAGAAAGCCGACTGAAGCCATCCTGATCCCTAATGGTTGGTGCCGTGAGCGAGATCACTACCCCTCTTCGCGGATGCGGATTTGAGCGGATGCGTTCGTCTTGGTTGTGGCGAGATTCCGGTAAGCGGCAATGAACTCATCCCGCGGCCTGGGTTGGGACACGTGCCACAAACACGGGTCCCGTCGATTCCAATTCAACCGACCGTAGCCCCCGCCTGTGAGCCGCCCGACATCTACAGTCAGAGCGACATCAACATTAAAGGCTCTCCCACGTCTACTCACCGATGCGGTAGGATGTGCACGACGGGGCGGGTAGGTCTGCAGACCGAGCGCCGTGCTCACATCACGGCATCCGCCCTTTCCGCGAGGTCCACATGTGAGGTGGAACTTGTCGAGCAACACATGGCTTACCATCACGCTCTCAACGGCGCTGACCATACTCGCTATCGGTGTGTCATTGGCAAGTCCTTTCCATACGATGCTACCGCTTGAGATTCTCTCGGCCGTAGCGGCCCTGATATTCGTCTACGGTTTTCGTCAGATGGCAAAGGTTCGGCCCGTCGAAAAGCTGACCGCGCTGGAAACTGAGTTCAAGGGGTTTGAGCGGAATGAAATCGCAGCATTTCGGCGGGTCGAAGAGGGAAAGGACGTATGCCGCATTGACTGCCTGGATCGCCTCGTCGGTTTAAGCTTTGAATCGACCTGCGAGAGGGCGGCCAGAACGATCATGGGTAATCGTCGTTTAAGAGGCTCGCTCCCAAAAGGCCTGCAGCATTCTAGTAATCTTTGCACCTGGCTGAATATTCTTGAGCACTTTCAACTGAACCATCGCAGCGTTGCAGAGAGGATGTATCCGGGCGCAGAGTCTCCGGAGACCACCGTCCTGAACGCACCGCTTGCCTCTGCGGTTGCGTGCCAGAAGATCCGGGACTTGCTTGAAAGGTGAGCCCCTGATGTGTCCACCCGTAGAGATATAGAAAGCTCCAGACCCCGGTAGCTGTCGGGACGGCCGTCCCGTCATCGAAGCCGGCTTCTCACGCTCGCCGGCGCCGGGGACTTTTCCCATTGAGCGTGATGAGGAGCGTGAACAATGCCACATCAGTCCCTATCCCTTGAAGATCTTGTTTCCCGTCTGGCCTGGCACAACCCAGCCATGCCCTTTATTCACACCGTACCGGCAAGGTCTGAGGAGTTCCTCCTACTTTGGTGCCTTGCCTACGATTATCCCCACTGGCGGACAAGTACTGAACTCGCACAGGCAACTGGATTCAGGCGGGAGACTGTTCTTAAATTTCGGAGCGCTTTCCGCAACTCATCAAAATAAGGAAACAAGGGTGGCTTCGGTCCGGCCACTGGAACCGAGAGAACCAATTTCGACTAGTTCTCCCACCCGGCATTTCCCGCGCAACCCAGCCAGCCCCACCATGGACACACGATCCTCTTGAGCGCGACTACCACCGCTCTATGATGTCCGCGATCCCAACCTGGAACCTCTGTACCGTAGCGGAAATCTTCATAAGGATTCTCCTGTATCACTCCGTCAAGCAGGAGTGCACGCTCAGTGAGGACGAATGCGAACTGTTGGTTCGCACCGATGGACGCAACCTCAACGTACACGCACGCCAACTGAATTCCGGTAGAAACGACGTGGATCCCGGAAAGCGTGGGCGGCCGTTCCGTACATGGCTGGACGAATCCCAACACTCTCCATTCCTTTCGTGGGACCGCAACCGGACTCCAGGAGGCAGACAGGCGGCGCGAACATGGCGCCTCCCGCCGGCGCCGGAAGGATTGGGCATCGAACGGCATCAGATCATCACCGCACCCCATATCCGGCGCCTGGCAGAAACCAACGTCCGCCAGGGGTTCTTCGAGCCGAATGAATTTGAAGCCGTGGTCGGGAGCCTGCCGGAGTACCTGCAAGACTTCACGCGCTTCGCCTACCAGTGCGCCTGGCGCAAGGGTCAGATTGCGTCCCTTACCTGGCCCGATGTCGATCGCACCGCCGGCGTGATTCAGGCACGCGCGGAGCATGTCAAAAACGGCCGCGCCCACAAGATTGTCCTGGAGGGGGAACTGGCGGAGATCATCGAGCGGCGCTGGGCCGCCCGGCAGTACTCGACCCCGAGCGGTCCCGGCATTTCGAAATACGTCTTTCACCGGAACGGAAACCCGATCCGCGACCCACGCAAGGCCTGGGCCTCGGCGTGTCGAGCGGCGGTGCTGGCGCGACCCAAGCTCGACGCAAACGGCAAGCCGGTGACCCGGATCGTGAAGGGCAAGGAACAGATTGTGATGGTGCCGTCACGGATCTTTCACGACCTGCGGCGGAGCGGGGTCCGGAACATGGTCCGCGCCGGCGTCCGTGAAGGTGTGGCCATGGCGATCAGTGGACACCGGACCCGCGCGGTATTCGACCGATACAACATCACTTCGGATGAGGATCTCCGCCAGGCGGTGCGGCAGACCGAGGAGCATCTCAAGCGGCAACCGGTGGAGCGCAAAGTGGTCGCGATTGCAGCGACCGTAAAGACGAAGTCATGACCCACGGGGGAGTTGGAAATACGAACCAGCACAAAACCGGCACAAATCGCGTGTCCTGCCCTTGTACCGACTTTCTCGGAATTCGTTCAAGTGGTTGATGGAGAACGGAGGAAGAGGGATTCGCTGGTCCGTTCCGCTCTCATTCTACGTAAGTTATTGAATTTATGATTTGCACAATTGGCACAATTTGCAAAAAACAACAACTTTGGCTGCTTTGACACGCAAACTCGCTACAGTCCTCCAGCCAAAAAACATACGAATCGATCTGACCGAAGCTATCATACGAACACAATTGCTTTCATCACAGCCGCGGGGTCCAATGCATCCAAAACTACCGGCTCGGCCCCAAGCGCACGGATTACATTTTTCTTACCGGGAGTCCGCGATGTCGCCGTAACCTGATGACCACGGGAAACAAGTTCGGGAACCAATCGCTTGCCAACAACGCCCGAGCCACCGGCGATGAATATTTTCATTTTTCGTCTCGTTTCAATTGCTCTCGTCACTTTTGACGAAATGGAGCTCCCGGATGTGACATGGCGGGATATGTCACAATTCCGTGAGCTATTTCGTCTTGAGTTTTAGAGTGAAGATCACCTTCACATCGAACATTTCATGCCAGACACGCAGGACGCCCGCCCCCTCATGTTTTTTGCATACCGCATGCTTATGGCCTTCGACCAAAAAAGTCTCGGCATCCGCAACCCGATAAATTTCGACGCTAAACCCTCACGGCCCACTTGCTCGCTGTCCACGTTTCTTTCTCGCCCGTCACCCGACGAGAGGTAAGACTCGCTACCGGCCCGCCCCGCTACGGCTCTTGCCGGACTGGACTTTCACCGTTGGATTCTGTCGAAAGGTTTCATCCGCTCACGTGGAATCCCCCTCTGCCAAGCTTTGCTTGGCGCGGATCGGCAATAATGCAGATGAGGACGACGGCGCTCATCACAGCGAAAATCCAATGAGCCTGGAATATCAAGCAAATTGACAAGGTTCCTCAGCACCTGAAGCAATGCTGTGCGGATGATAATTTCAAAAGATAATTCCAATCACTACACGTAATGATTACGCTGAACTGAACAATGCGCCTAACCGAGCAAACCGAGCAGGAGCCTTCACCCCGAGGCGCAATCACGCTCCTACACCAGGGGTGCTGGCAGCATCTGCCGATCGGGACGATCGAACGTCTGGCGGTCGGCGGACGGCCCACCGAGTGTGCGGCCGGATACACCGTCTATTCGGAAGCCGACGCCGAAGCCCTCGCAGTGATCACCCGCGGTCTCGTTCGCGTCTACATGCACGCGAGCGACGGCCGGCAGGTGACCGTCCGCTATGTGCGGCCCGGAGGTCTCCTGGGTGTTCCAGCTCTGGTCGGGGGCCCCGCTCCCGTCTTCGTCCAGGCCGTTACCGCCGTCTCCGCGTTCTTCTTCGACGTCGCGCGCGTCAAACGCGCCGCCCGTGACGATTCCGCAATCGCGTGGGCATTCGCCGAGGAAGCCGTGCATCGCCTCTACGACGTGCTCGAAGAGCTCGCAGGCAACGCGTTCGCAACGGTTCGCCAGCGCGTGGCCCGCCATCTTCTCGATCTCGCGGCGGCCCGCCCGGCGGCGGCCGGTCGTGTGACGGCCCTCGTCAGCCAGCAGGATCTCGCCAACAGCGTGGGATCGGTTCGCGAAGTCGTGGCGCGCGTGCTTGCGGAACTCCGGGCGGAGGGTCTCGTGCTCACCTCGCCCGGCCGGGTCGAGATTCTCGATCCCGTCCGGCTCAGCCGCCAACTTTGGTCGCGCACACGTGACGAAAGTCACAGACAGGACGGCCGCGGACAACGAGAATAGCCTTCAGTCGAACTGAAGGAGGCTGCGATTCCCATGTTTGCCGTCGATCATGCCGCTACCGCCCTTTTGATCAAGCGAAGGTATCCGTCCGTATCGATGGTGCCACTCCTTGTATCCGTGCAGGCCATGGAGCTCGCCTGGGTCGGCCTCAACTATCTGGGTGTCGAACGCACAACGACCGAGCCGGCGGTCCGGAGCGTCGCCGACATCCATCTCTCATACATGCCGTTCTCCCACTCGGTCGCGACAGCCGTCGCCGCCGCGCTGTGCGCGTGGCTGATCGTCGAGAAAGGGCTCGGCCGTGCAGCTCTCGGACGTGCCATCGGCATCGGGATCGTCTCGCACCTCGTCCTGGATCTCGTAACGCACGCCCCCGATATCGCCGTCTGGCCCGGGAGTCCGTTGCCGGCGCTTGGCCTTGGACTCTACAACCGCGCGCCGATGTGGGGATTCGCGCTGGAGATGGTCTACGGCGTGTTCTGCTGGTGGATGTACAGGCGAAGCGGATCGCTGCTGGCGGTGATCGTCCTCGGCAACCTCGCCAACGTCTCGTTGTTCTCGGCCGCCATCCCCGGCCCCGAACAGTTCCTTGCGGGCCATCCACTCGCTGTCGTGACCCTCGTTCTCGCGCAGATTGTGACGACCCTGGCATTGATCGGGTGGCTGGCGAATTCGAGCGACGCCCCCGCGGAGGCCGTGATCTAAAAGTTGATGCAACGTTTAGAAAAAATCATCCGGGCGTGTCGATTTGGCTGAGGCTCGTTCGTCTATTGATAAGGCGTAACTATTCGCTGCGACGGAGAGGAAAATGAGCCAACAAAACACTTATATGGACTGGCCCAAAGACAAATTGCCCGCATTCGGTGCGGATGGCACCGTCGTCATTGAGGACGGAAACCAGTTCAGTCGGGTCGTTCCGCTGGAGCCATCGCAAACCCATGTATTGGCAACAGTCCTGAGCCGAGCGTTTTACGACCAAGCCAACTTCAGGTACATCATCCCGAACGAGCAGTCACGACTCGATCTGCTAACGGGACTCTTCCGGGTCGCCATTCTTGCGAGCCAACTGTATGGCGAAATCTATACAACGCAAGCTGTTGACGGCGGCGCTCTGTGGATTCGCTCGGGAACTGGGTTGCCCCTTCGTCAAATGATGCGTGGTGGATTTCCGTCGCGACACCTTCATTGGAAGTCATCAGACCTAAGGCGTTATATGAACTCGGTAGCGCACCTCGACGAAGTTCATCAGCGACTGGTGCGAGGTCCACATTGGCATCTCCTGGCGGTTGGTATGGAGCCCACAAAGCAAAAGCGCAAGATCGGCGGAACACTTCTCGAACCTCTACTCTTGCGAGCGGATTCCGATGCTCTGCCTTGTTACGTGGAGGTGTTCAACGAAAAATACTTGCCATTCTTCAAAAGACACGGCTTTCGGATTATGGGCTGCGGAAAGATTCCCAGAGGTGGACCGGACTTTTGGGCTATGGAAAGAACACCGCAGACGATTTCCTTGTAGTGACTTGAAACGTGGGTTGGCAAAGACAAACACGAAATTTACGGTGGTTTAGTCCGCATAACGTGAAGGTATTACCTTGCTGCTTGCGAGGGAGCGTTCCGACTGTCACATTTCGCTGGACCATCCGGTCTCTCCTCTGAGGCGAACAAATTGGAGGCACTATGAGAAGAGATAAAATCATCTATTGGATCATGACTGGAATTGTCTGCTCGGTCATGGCATTCAGCGCCGTCAACTTCAATCTCAGTCATCCATTCGGACCGTTTGAAAAACCTTTTCCTCATTTAGGTTTACCGAATTACCTGAAGATAGAGCTCACAATTGCGAAAGCACTCGGGGTGTTGGCGTTGTTGATCACGCACGTCCCACGCAAAGTAAGGGAGTTCGCTTACTTTGGTTTTGGGATCACTTTGATCTCAGCCAGCATCGCTCACTTCTCCGTTGGTGATAAGGTTATGTTTGTTATCGATCCTTTGCTGTTCTTCGGCGTATTGATTGTTTCCTATTTGTACTTTAATAAGATGGCTGATGAGCCTCTCAAACAAAGGAATTTAGGGAGGACAAGCTCGTTACCGCTTACATCTGTTACCCACTCGGTATAACGCGCCATGAGCAAGGAACCCGACGACACTACGGCAGAAGCTCCTCACACCATCGATGGATCGAATCGAGTGGCCGAGTTCGAACGACATCGCCGGCTGCTTTTTTCCATTGCCTACCGCATGCTGGGAAGCGTGGCCGACGCGGAAGATATTCTGCAGGATGCGTTCATCCGTTGGCAAAGGGCCTCGAAGACGGAGGTTAAATCACCTAAAGCGTTTCTGATCACTGTCGTCAGTCGTCTTTGCATCAGTCACCTCCAGTCCGCCAGGGCGCGACGTGAAGAGTATGTCGGCGAATGGCTGCCCGAACCGCTGGCGACCGGTGTTGAAAACCAGCCGTCCCGAATCGTTCAGGTCGACGAATCTGTTTCTATGGCATTGCTTCTCTTGCTCGAGCGCCTGACACCGGTCGAGCGAGCGGTCTATCTGCTTCAGGATATCTTCGATTACACACATGCCGAGATTGCGAAAACGCTGGATTTGACGGAAGCCAATTGCCGGCAGCTGCTGCATCGTGCGCGGGAACATGTCCGCCTGGCCCGCCCGCGCTTCAAAGCATCCGAAAAAGAGCATCGCGAGGTGCTCGAACGCTTTCAGGAGGCTGCGGCCAGCGGCAACATGGACAATTTACTGGCCCTTCTCTCTCTCGACGTCGTTCTTCATTCGGATGGCGGTGGCAAAGCGCCGGCGTTCCCGCTTCCAATCTACGGACCTGACAAGGTTGCAAACGCGGTCGTGAAGGGTCTGAGAATACTGTTGTCCATGAAGCCAGTTCAACGGATCCTGCAGGTCAACGGCGAGCCTGGGATTGTGAGTTACGTGAAAGGCCGGCCGCAATCCGTTTTCACTCTGCAGGTGAACGACGGGCGTATTGACGCAATTTTCATTGTCACGAATCCCAAGAAGCTTTCCCATCTGCCTCCGGCGGTCTCGTGAGATTTGAGATCTCATTTGATTGCTGGCTCATCTGATGTCCTTGGGGAAGGAGGTACCAAGCCATGCCAGCACAATACGGGCAAGCTCATCTCCGCGATCTTCCTGGATGAAATGGCCGCCCCAAATACGTTGATGAGGCTGGCCACTGGTACCAGGTACATGGTGCTGCAATACCTCATCGGCAGAACCCAGAACGGGATCGTTCTTGCCGAACACAGTCAAAAAGGGCTTCTGCCATAGGCCTAGTTGGTCCCAGGCCTCGCGATTAGGCAGCAAGGCCGGATTGCTCTCGTCCATAGGAATCAGGCGCGGAAACGCCCGCGCACCGGCCTTGTAGCGGCCGTCCGGATAAGGTGCGTCATAAGCGGCGATCTGGGTCGGCGCGAGTTTGGTGACACAGCCTGCAGCGACGATCCGGCCGATTGGAAACCAGGGCGAGTATATGGCAAAGGCACGCCAAATCTTGACGATCATAGGTGTCGGATAAAGCGCTCCGGGCCGGCGCGCGATCGGGAGATAGCCATTGGCAACGACGATACGCGCAAAGCGTTCGCCGTGTTCGGCTGCTATGCGCAGGCCCAGCATCGAGCCCCAGTCTTGGCAAATCAGAGTGACGTTTCTGAGGTCCAGTTGCTCGATCCACGCCACCAACCAATCGACGTGCGCCTGGTAGCTATAGTCAGACGTCGCCGAGGGCTTGTCGGATTTACCGAAGCCGATCAGGTCGGGCGCCAGCGCACGATAGCCAGCGGCTGCGAAAGGCGGAATCATTTTGCGATACAGATAACTCCAGCTCGGCTCGCCATGCAGCATTAACACAGGCGAACCATCGCGCGGTCCCGCGTCCACGTAATGCATGCGCAGCTCGCCAAGCTGCGCATAATGCGGCTCGAACGGATACTCAGCCAGGCTGCCGAATCGCTCATCCGGAGTACGCAAGATTTCCATTTTCTTAGCCTCTAGTTTTGAGTCTCGTCAACTCGCCACTCCTGCGACCTCGCGAACGTACATTCGTTGCTCTACGGCGTCCAGCATGAAGGCTGCCACGGCACGGAATGATATCGAGTAGCCACTCGCCGGAAGCACATCGCGCTCGCTCCGATAGATATCGTCGGCAGTGTTGATGAGGCGGGGCGGCCTCACGATAGTCCATTCGAGCGATGTGGCGCGCACGATCTCCTCGGCATTACCGAGGTCGCGCCTCACCTGCGTGAGGATGAACCGGAAAAAGTCGAAGAATAAGCCTTTTCCGGGGAACAAGACCGCAGCTGAGACTAGGACAAGCCGTTTCACCCCCGCTCTGGTCATTGCACCCACCGTGCTGGCGGCACACTCCTGGACGAGTGTGTGCGGGCGGAACGCCTGAGGTGGGCGAACGCCCAGCGCCGAAAGCACGGCATCGTGTCCCGGGAGGACCCTTGCCATCTCATGCACGTTGCGGGGGTCGCCGTGCAGCACCTGCAGGTTTGGATGGCGGCGTGTGATCTTCTCCGGCGAGCGCACGAACGCCGTTACCTGATGATTTCGAGCGAGCGCCAGATCGACGAGCTGTGTTCCTGTCTTTCCATTGGCACCGAGGATAAAAAGTCGCATGGAGCTGACCTCCTAAGTAATAGACCAGAGAGGTCCGCGCTTCGTGACAGATGGCATTCTCCAATCCAAGAACAGCACCAGAGCCAGGAGGAGGTCAAATGGCCAGCAGCGTTCGTTTCAACATGTCCGGCCTGTCACAAAATGTGCGCCTCCGCGGTCTCCTTTGCATAGGCTGGTTTTACTAGTGGCCTGTAACATTGATATTGGTACCGGCTGGATTCGTTTGCTTATATCGCAGTAGCTCCATCGAATCGGCTTGGGATTCCGGTTACCCTGACGGATGTATTTCATCAGCTTTCGGTTTAGGTCGGGGATAGAAGTAAACACTCCTCGCGCAATGACATCGCGTTCGATCTTATCGAACCAAAGTTCAACCTGATTCAGCCAGGAGGAATAAGTCGGAGTGAAGTGGATTCGGACATTCGTGTGAGTGTTTAAGAATTCCTGAACGCGTTTAGTTTTATGAGCAGAAAGATTATCTGCAATGATGTGGATCTCTTTACGGTCGGGTTGCTGCTCGACGACATCGGTTAAAAAGCTGACGAATTCTTCACTCGTGTGCCGCTCGGCGGTCTTCCCAATCACTTGGCCCGTCATCGTGTTCAGAGCCGCGTACAGCGATAGCGTTCCATACCGGTAATACTCGAAACCGTGCCGCTCGACTCGGCCCGGTGACATGGGCAGAACGGATCCAGACGATCCAAAGCTTGTATTGCGGTCTTCTCGTCGACGCAAAACACCGCGGCATGCTGTGGCGGATTCATATACAACCCAATGATGTCTGCTGCTTTGCTTTCGAAATCGGGATCGTCGGACAAAATGTAATGATCGACTCGATGCGGCTTTAGTCGCGCGCGGGCCCACACTCGTGCGACTCGCATATGATCAATGCCCATTTCGTTAGCCAGTTTTCGAGTGCTCCAATGCGTCGATCCGTCTGCGGGTTTCCGCTGCGTTTTGGCCGAAATCGCGGCGTTGGCACGCCTCGTCGAAGTCTAGGCTGGAGCACGCGGGTGCAATCGAGCGGGATCACCATTATCCGAGGTTGGAAAGGAAGTTGGACCGAGTCCTGCTAGGCTATGACCGCGGCCTACCGTACCCCGTTGGCACAAGACGCCCTTATATGTTACTTACCAACGGCGCCTGGTGCAAATTGGCCCGAGGTCCGTCATCGCATCGTCTATGAGAATCTGATGGAGAAGTATCAGAACACCGACCCATTTAAGTACATCCTGTACTCGGCAAAGATCAGCGAAGAGACTCCGGCGATGTCGAGCAAATGACGGATTTCAAGCAGTACCCAGCACAAGCGGTCCCCGGATTATTCGAAGCAGCTGCGCTTGTCGGTCAGGATCAATTCGTAGGGGTTCTTGATTTCATTCTTCAACCGAAATCTGTCGAATGGAGCGATTCTCGCCCGTCATATGGATAGGCGGCCGGTAAAGGCCGACGAGAGTTGCGCCAAAGGAGAAAACTGATGCAATTTGCTCTGCTGATCTATCATTCGCCGGAAGAGTTTGCCATGCGGAAAAACGAGTATAACGACCCTCATCTCGGCGCCTGGCGGGCTTACTATAAGGCGCTCGTCGAGGCCAACGTCTACGTCGGTGCCGACGCACTTGAGGTGGCCGAAACAGCAACAACAGTGCGTCTTAGAGAAGGAAAGCGCCGCGTGCAGGATGGCCCATACGCGGATACCAAGGAGCAATTGGGAGGATTCATTATCCTGGAACTTCCTTCCATTGACGCAGCCCTCGAATGGGCTGCGCGATGTCCGGGAGCATCGCTTGGCGCAGTTGAAGTCCGGCCGCTCGCGCCTGAAGCTAAACGGCGGGGGTTCACAGGTGAGTGGAATCAATGAGGAAAATACCCACCGGACCATCGAGCGCGTAGCCCGCGAGTCCTACGGCCGTCTGGTGGCGTATCTTTCCGTGCACACGCACGATTTGGCCAGCGCTGAGGACGCTCTCAGCAACGCGTTAGTGTCGGCGCTCACGCATTGGCCAAAAGATGGGGTGCCGCAAAATCCCGAGGCTTGGCTGATGAAAGCGGCACGTCGTTCTTTCATCGACGTGGTTCGTCATCACAACGTCATGCAATCGAGCGTGCCAACCCTGAAATTCCTAAAAGAAGATTCCGTGAAGACTTTCGTAGCCGAGTTCCCGGATGAACGGCTCAAATTGCTCTTCGTTTGCGCGCACCCGGCGATTGACCCGGCGATGCACACTCCCCTTATGCTGCAGTCGGTATTGGGTCTGGACGCAGCACGCATTGGCCAAGCCTTTCTCATCGCACCGAAAACAATGGGCCAGCGCCTTTTCCGCGCAAAGACAAAAATCCGTAGCGGTGGCATTCCGTTCGAAATCCCGCAGGAGCCTGATCTTCCGGAGCGCCTTGACGCTGTACTCGAAGGTATTTACGCCGCCTTCGGAATCGGCTGGGACGACATGGCGGGCACCGACCAGCGTGGCCGCGATCTGGCCGAGGAAGCGATATGGCTCGCGCGGGTCCTACTGCAACTAATGCCCGGCGAAGCCGAAGTTCAAGGTCTGTTAGCTCTCATGCTCCATTGCGAAGCGCGACGCCCGGCGCGAAGAGGGGCTGACGGCCGATATATTCCTCTGTCCGAGCAGGACCCGAAGCAATGGTCATTTCCGTTAATCGAGGAAGCCGAGCACCATCTGACCAAGGCATTCAAGCGGGCGCGCTCGGGAAGGTTTCAGCTAGAAGCCGCAATTCAGTCGGTACATGCCGAGCGGGCGCGCAGCGGCCGGACCGACTGGATGGCGATCCTGCTGTTCTACGAACAACTGCTCAGGGTATCGCCAGCGCTCGGCACGCAAATTGGATATGCCGCCGCGGTTGCCGAAGCGAACGGACCTGAAACAGGGCTCGCAGTTCTGGACGCGATGGATCTGGAGGCTGTCTCTCATTATCAGCCCTACTGGGCTGTGCGCGCTCACCTTCTGCAACGGATAGGGCACGCGCGTGAGGCCGCAGACGCCTACGACCGCGCGATCGGCCTTGCGGAAGACCGGGCCGTGAAAGAGTTCCTGCTCCAAAGACGAGGCTAATTTTTCCTTCATCGCCTGTAGAAATCCACCCACCTTGCCCGTCATCCATACAGAGGCGGCCTAGCGATCACGCTTCGCCACCCGAACTAGAGGTGATGTGATGTGCCCTTTCTGCTTGTCGACGATCGGACTGGTCGTAGCCGGTGCAGTTTCTACCGGCGGGCTGACGGCGTTGGCTGTGAAGCTGTCTCGCAAGGAGAAGAACGGAAATGAAAGCACTCTCAACTGCAGGGAAAGGAGCAGTTCCAATGAAAGAACCAGTCAAGACCTCGACCAGAACAGCCGCTAATCCGAAAATCGTGTCGCAACAGGAGTGGGAGGCCGCGCGCCAGCATCTCCTCGTGAAGGAGAAGGGCTTGACCCGCTCCCGTGATGCGCTGGCCGCCGAGCGTCGACGGATGCCGTGGATGGCGGTGGAGAAGAAGTACGAGTTCGACGGCCCCAAGGGTAAGGTTAGCCTGCTCGACTTGTTCGAGGGCCGCCTTCAATTGATCGTCTACCGCGCCTTCTTCGAGCCCGGAGTGTTCGGCTGGCCCGAGCACGCCTGCCGCGGCTGCTCCCTGGGCGCCGATCAGGTCGCCCACCTGACCCATCTGAATGCCCGCGACACCACGCTCTCGTACGCCTCGCGCGCGCCGCAGGCGGACATCGCGCGCCTGAAGGCACGAATGGGTTGGAAGATACCGTGGTACACCATCACAGGCAGCTTCGACAAAGACTTCGGCGTGGACGAGTGGCACGGCCACAATGCATTCATCCGCGACGGTGAGCGGGTGTTCCGGACATACTTCATCAACAACCGTGGCGACGAGGCAATGGGGACCACTTGGAGCTACCTCGATATCACGGCGCTCGGCCGTCAGGAGACTTGGGAAGACTCGCCAGAGGGTTACCCGCAGACCCCGCCGTACAAGTGGTGGAACTGGCACGACAACTACGACGCCGAGGCCTCACCTGACCCGAAGTGGGTCGAGGTGTCCGACGCTGGAGAAGCCGCCTTTCGAAAGCCCGACGCTAGTGAATAAGGCCCAGGCAGCAGAGGCATCAACGAACGTTGGATATCAGCTTTTTCATGTTTTGAAATTGCAGTGATTCAGAACCGCCCAACTGCGGTTCAAAAGGAGAACGGTCATGAACATTACGAACAAGACAGTTTTGATCACGGGCGCTAACCGCGGCATCGGCAAAGCGCTTGTCGATGAAGCGCTTCGACGCGGAGCGAAGAAGGTATATGCGGGAATGCGCAGCCCCGTCCAACACTCCGATAAACGTGTGACGCCGCTGGTGTTGGACGTGACGAACGCTTCACAGATCCAACGGGCAGTGGGAGCGGTCGACATGCTCGACGTCCTCATCAACAATGCCGGCATTGCCATCTACGACGATCTGGGCAATCTCGAAGTGCTTGAACAGACCTTCGCGGTCAATTTCTTCGGTCTGCTCAGAGTGACCAACGCGTTCTTGCCGCTTCTGAAACGCTCCAAAGGAGCCATCCTCAATAACCTGTCCCTGGCGGGGCTCGCTCCCTTGCCGATCATACCGTCCTACTCCACCTCGAAGGCCGCCGCGCTTAACCTGACGCAGTCACTGAGAGCGCTATTGGCCGACCAAGGCATCACGGTTCATGCCGTCGTCATCGGCCCCGTCGACACCGATATGAACCGCGGCTTCGAGATTCCGAAGGCGCCGCCCGAAACAGCGGCAGCCGGCATCTTCGATGGTCTTGAAAAGGGTGAAGAGGAGATCTTTCCCGACCCGGTTTCGCACTCGATCGCGGAAGGATGGCGAAACGGCGTATCGAAGGCGCTTGAGCGTGAGTTCAGGGCATTCGTGCCTGCGGCCGCGGCGAGAGCCGAATAACGTCGGCACCGAAACGACACAAAGCATAGAAGATTCGGTACAGAGTTGAAGCCGAAAGGAGAACTCAAATGAGAAAGGTTCTGACTACTTGGATGGTCCTGGCTCTACTGGTATCAATAACAGCGAGCGCGCAAAATACCAAGAAGACTCGTAAACTTGAGCCGTTGCGCAGAGATCTAGAGATCCAACTTGCGCTCAGCGCCCTGCCGCCCCACCTCAGAGACGATGCAACCGTTTATGTCTTAAATCCCGACTGCGGTTTTGAAGTCGCTCGCAAGGGCACGAACGGTTTCCACGCTCTTGTTGCTCGAACCGGGGATGATTCGTTCAGAGGGACTTGGCCTCTGAAGGAGTATCGAGACGACATTCTCTACCCGATCTCCTTTGATGAAGCGGGAGCTAAGGCGCAGATGCGCGTCTTCTTCGATGCCGCTGAGATGCAGGCGAAGGGGATGCCACCTGAAGAGCTGAAGAAGATGATCCAGGGACGTTACAAGACAGGCTACTACAAAGCGCCGGATCGGGCCGGTGTGTCATACATGCTCTCTCCGATCCTCCGGACTTACGTGAGTCCAGACCAGAATGACAACGTAGCTACATCTAGCGTCCCTCACATCATGCACTACGCCCCGAACGTATCGAGTGGCGAGGTGGGCGCGGCAGCGCCAACGCCCGAACAACTGCATTACTACAGCGAGCATGGGCACTGGCCGGACACTCCCTATCCCTTTGTCATACTTCACGGTCCCCATGGATACTTGATCCAGTTTGTCGGCGCAACGGAAAGAGAGGCGATTGCTAAAGAATACGAGGGGATGCTTTCGCAGCTCTGCAAGATCAAAGAAGTGTGGTGCGTGCCAAGGTAAAAGGGTCGAGGAGATCAAGATGCTGCTTAAAGACAAAGTTGCCGTTATTTACGGAGCTGGAGGTGCAGTCGGTAGTGCCGTCCCTCACGCGTTTGCGCGTGAGGGAGCGAAGCTATTCCTCATTGGCCGCCACGGAGCCCCCGTCGAAGGCCTCGCTCGGGAGATCGCTGCTACAGGAGGGTCAGCCGAAGCTAAGGTGCTTGACGCCCTCGATGGTGAGGGCATCGATAAACATCTCGACGCCGTGGTCGCGAAGACGGGTCGCATTGACATCTCGTTCAACGCAGTAGGCATCCGCAATACGAAGCTCCAAGGCGTCCCGCTGGTTGGGTTGGACGTCGAGGAGTTCGTCCGGCCAATTGATACGTACGCGAGATCGTATTTTCTGACATCGCGGCTTGCCGCGCGGCGGATGGTCCCGAAGCGCGCCGGGGTCATCATGACCGTCACGTCGACGCCGTCTAGAGAGGGCATCGCTTTGATGGGTGGCGTCGGTCCGGCGATGGCTGCCGTTGAGCAGCTCACGCGCAATCTATCTGGGCAGAGCTCGCTCCGAGCGGCATTCGCGTCCTTGGCCTGCGACCCACCGGTATGCCGGAAAGCGACACGATCCAAGAGGTCTTCGCGATCCCCGCGAACGCGTGGGGCATCACGTGGGAACAGTTCCGCGAGTTGATCACCGCCCGAAGCCACGGGAAACGACGTCTCGACGCTCACTGAGATGGCGAGTGTAGCGGCTTTCATGGCTTCCGACCGGGCCAGTGGGATGACCGGAACCATCGTGAATCTCAGCCTGGGCGCCTTGGACGACTAGGTTGAGCGGTTGCGAGACTGGCACCTTTTCAATTCACGAAGTCCACGAGGAGAGGAGAGATCATGAGCGAGCGAGAAGACACGAAAGCCGTCGTCGTTGGGGCGAGCCGCGGTTCTGCGGTCGGGGTATCGTCGAAGCGCGCGGCAAGGCGGGGGCCGAAGTGCACGCGTTGTCTCGGGGAGACTCCTCGGACGTCGTTCGCGCAACGGGCGGACGCGCTCACGCGATTGGTGCCTATGCCGCGGACCCTGCAATCCTTTCGCGGTATACGGCAAACGGTATCAATCTCAAACTCGCGGCCCGTGCAACAACCATTTTTTGACGCACTTCCGCAGGACAGAGGTGGCAGGTCCATCATCAGGTCTTCATTTGAAGATTCTGGCTCGCGGCTGATTACCAAGCTGCCATACAGCAGTCTTCAATCCGGACTTGTTGGAGTTGGGCGGTCGGAGGGTGGAGCTGCAAAGCGCATGGGTGCACTAGTGGACTGTCGCAGTGAAGCGTGAGTACGTACTTAGGAGGAACAATGAATTTCACAGGACAGACCGCGCTAGTAGTGGGTGCGAGCCGTGGCTTTGGTCGGGGTGTGGTTGAAAGCCTGCTCGCAAAGGAGATGATTGTCACCGCCGTAGCTCGGAATCGAGAAGATCTTGAAGACCTGGCACGAAAAACGTCGGCGAAAATCATCGTTGCTGATGCAGCTGGCGAGCAAGCGGCCGAGCGAATCTTGTCTGAAACCAAGCCGAATTTGCTCGTTCTAAGTGCAGGTACTTCTTTGGATCTTAGGCCACTCTACGAGCACACGTGGGAGACCTTTTCGAGACCGTGGGAAGTTGACACAAAACTCACCTTTCTTTGGGTCCGAGCTGTGTTGCGAGCAAACGAAGGCCCAGAGCATGTTGTTGTGTTCGGCAGTGGCGCAGCACTTTTCGGTTCCCCGCTCAGCGGTGGTTACGCCGGAGCAAAGAAGATGAACGCCTTTATCGCGGAGTACGCCAGTGGCCTTGCGTCGCGTACCAAGCGCCCGATTCGTTTTCACTGTTTGATTCCTCCCATGAGCCCGCATACTGAATTTGGGGCGGCCGCCGCAAGCGCGTACGCCCAGATGTCAGGGCAAACTTTCCAAGAATTCGTGAAGCAACTTCCGTCGCCTCCCTCGCCCGCCGACATAGGTGCGGCTGTAGTTGCACTTCACGAAGATCCAAAGAAATGGAATCAAGTGTCCTACCGCATCTCCGCAAAGGGATTAGCTCCAGTTGAGTAGTTTGTCTGGGGAGATGCCCGTCGTTACAGCGTGGAACCAAAGGAGGAGCTACATGAAGAATCGGATCATAGCGGTCGCAGGTGCTAGTGGGCGCGTGGGGCGTCTCGTAGCGGAGGGTCTCCTCTCGCATGGGCACAGCGTAAGAGTCATCACCCGATCAGACCAGAAAATCGCGGATTTAGCTGCAGGCGGCGCCGAAGTTCATATCGGTGCCCTTCATGATCGGAGTTTTCTGACAAATGCCTTTCGGGGAGCAGCCGCAGCTTTTGTGCTAACTCCCGTGGACCCAAAGGCTCTCGATGTCAATGCAGATCAAAAGCGAAACGTCGAAGCCATAGTCGGGGCAATTCGCGATTCAGATGTCAGGAATGTTGTTGCGCTGAGTAGCTGGGGCGCGGATTTGCTGGAAACGGAACTGAAAGGCAGCGGCATTGTCGGATGTCGCTGGCTTGAGGAAGGATTGAATCAGATCTCAGGCCTTAATGTCGTCCATCTACGGCCGGTTTGGTTCATGGAGAATTTTCTATTCAATATTGGACTGATTAAGACGGCGAACATCAATGGGTTGGCGATCAAATCAGATTTTGCATTTCCCATGATTGCCACCAAGGATATTGCTGTGGTGGCCTCTGAATACCTTAAAAAACTCAATCTTAGCGGTCGAACTGTCCGCTACCTCTGTGGTCCGCGGAATTACACCATGACCGAAGTTACCGCTGCCCTTGGAAGGGCTATTGGAAAACCGAACCTCAAGTACATCAAACTCCCCCCTATCCTACTTCGTAAAGGGATGATCGACAACGGTGCTCTTTCGCCAAACGGGGCTGACCTTGCTATCGAGATTACCCGCAGTATTGAGTCTGGCAGGGTTCACGCTGAACCAAGATCTGGATTGAATACAACTCCTACCACGTTGGAAGAGTTTGCCACGACCACCTTTGCCCGCGCTTATCTGTCTGCTTCGGCCGCTTCCTTATCGGATCGAGTTGGCGGACAGATACTCCGATCTCTACTTTTCTTGTCGGGTCGCTATCGTGGTGCGGCCTGAGTTGGTGAAATCGTGTGGTTCCTCTCGATGACAACCTGGCGATCGGCGGTGAAACGAAATAAAGAAAGGCCGCGACATGCGATTTGCGATCTCTATCCCGCAGGATGTGACGGACGGCGCATTCAATCCTGATCGTTTGCGAGCCTATCTACAGCGTGCCGAAGATTCAGCGCGGCTTCCACGGCTTCATCATAAAGCCGAGATCTGGGCGGCGGCTTCGGCGTTTCCGGACTCGTCATCATTTTTGCCAGCACTCGTATCGCGTGCTTCCGGTGAAACCCAGTTACGTTGACGAACTCGTCGAGAATCTCTTTCTTCTCCGTTCGTGTCCCTGCGTGGTAGCGCGTCGCAACCGCTCCAATTAATTCCCGTCTCGTTGCCAT
>WNGD01000265.1_pt1 | contig 53090 bp, 48 predicted proteins | sample 5400671 | NCBI WGS metagenome assembly WNGD01 (sample SAMN13153369, study PRJNA577476) | soil metagenome | isolation source: 40 cm soil or saprolite under grassland replicate 2 | place: USA:California | collected 2016-06-15 | reverse complement strand
GATTGCCACTAGCCCCAGCACATAAATCAGCACCGAGACGATGAATGGTCCTCCTTCTTGTGGGTGCGTCAGATGGTAGAGTGAATATTGCTGGGATGACAGCCCGCCGATCCACACCCCAGCACCAAACAATGCTCCCAGCGCAGGCGTCCAGCGCACGCCTGTAAACACCAGCCCCGCCACCACAATAGACGCAACGGCGATAATGGCAATCGCCACCACTGTCACTCCGATCATCAACATCAACAGCCAGAATCCGATGCCGATACCCACCAGCGATCCTGCCGTTAACCAGCCCATAAATGATAGAGGCACTCTCGATAGTATTCCTTGTTGATTAGTTGTCTTCATAACCGTATACTCCTTAAAAACCAGCCAGAGATACAATAAAATCCAAGCATTCCCTCGGAAGACGCGCTATTTATACATCAGCCTGGCTCGGTTCAGGCAATACCAACCGCTCCACGATCTGTAACATCCCCTCAAAATCGACATCCTGACGCGACCAGACGTAGGAGAAAGTTATGCCTTTGACTACCACAAAGATCTTTTTTGCCGTGGTTTCAGGGTCCAGATCGGCCCGAAACTGGCCTTGTGCCACTCCCTCAGCCAGTATCCAGCCCAGATAATGCATCCACTGCTCGTCCATGCGCTGCATTGCTCTCTCAAGCTCTGGGTGACGCTGGGAGCGCATCACTAGCTCCCCCAGCACGATGAACATCTTCGGCATTGTGCGCATGCGGTAGACTGTATTCCGAAACATGGCGTGCAAATGCCCCAGCGGTGTGGAGAAATCCAGTTGCAGGTCCCGCGATGTCTCCGAACTGAACAGGTCCAGCAGATAATCCACTACCCCATCGATCAAATCTTCTTTGCTCGCAAAATAATAATGCAGCGTAGCAATATTCACTCCCGCCCTCATGGCCACATCCCGCGTGCGCAGCTCCTCAAATCCTTTCTCCGCGATCAGATCATAGGCCGCCAGCACCAATGAGCGGCGTCGTTCGTCGCCATGTGTTGTTCGTGCTCTCTCTAGGCGTTTAGTAGTATGCTCCACATCTTCAATATTTGCCCCAGGCTCACGCATCCATTTAACCTCCTGTTGGTCAATCAGTTGATTAAAGTAATAGCACATAATCTATGTTTGTCAATCAGTTGATTGGGAAATATTCAGGCAAATTGTACTTTGCCAAGTAACCCGGTTAACCTCAGCGAAGGAGCCACCTCCGCTGCTGAGGTTAACCACAATATGCATCAAGCATCATGTGAGTCGGTTTGACCCAGGGCATGCATAGCTTTCTCGCGCAGGACGAACTTCTGCACCTTGCCACTGGCTGTCATAGGATAGGTTTCGACGAACTGGAAGTAGCGTGGTATCTTCTGATGGCTGATCTGCCCTATGCAATACTCACGCAACTCTACCTCCGTGAGCTGCTCTCCCGATTTGCTGATGACCGCCGCCAACAGCTCTTCGCCATAGAAAGCATCCGGTACCCCGAGTACCTGCACATCGGCCACCTTGGGATGGCGAATGAGGAACTCCTCAATCTCGCGCGGAAAGAGGTTCTCCCCACCGCGAATCACCATCTCTTTGAGACGACCAACGATATTGATATAGCCATGAGCATCCATTGTGGCAAGGTCACCCGTGTGCAACCAGCCCTCGCCGTCAATCGCCTCGGCAGTCCTCTCTGGCATCTTATAGTAGCCAACCATGACCAGTACACCCCGGCAGCAGATTTCTCCGCGCTCGTCAATTGGGATGACCTCTCCTGTCCCGGGGTTGATAATTTTCACATCCATATGGGGTATCGGCACACCCACGGTTGTCGCCTTCACTTCGAACGAATCACTTGGCAAGGTCTGTGTAAAGCCCCCGGTGCTTTCGGTTTGGCCGAAAGGTATGAGTATATCTGCACCAATACGCTCTTTCACCTGCTCCATCAATGCCACTGGGACCGGAGCGCCAGCACACATGACCCACTTCAACGACGAAAGATCATACTTGTCAAAGTCGGGATGCTGGAGCATAGCCAGCAGCATGGTCGGAACCCCCCCGGTAATGGTGCAATGTTCTCTGCTGATGACCTGCATGGCTTTCAGGGGATCGAAGGCAATCAGAGGATGCAGAGTACCGCCGGTGCAAAGTGCAAATAGGATGAACCCTACACACCCAAAGACATGAAAGAACGGTACCAGGGCACAAAAACGCTCACCTGGCTCAATTCCCCCTATACGGGTGACAGGGAGCAATACAGTATTAATGGGGCCACGATGTGTCAGGACTGCTCCCTTTGGGAAGCCGGTCGTGCCAGAGGTATACAAGATCATAGCTGGATCAAAAGGCATGACTGAAGCTTGCCGCTCAGCAAGCGCCGCATCACTGATCTGGACGCCACCCGGGACCATCTCGCGGAAAAGTGTGGGACGCCACTCTTCCTGCTCTAGCAGCCCGGGAGGGGGTGCGCCCACCAGACTCACGTTCCTCAGCAGGGGTAGACGTTCACTCGTCACCTCACCATTGTTTGAACCAGAGGTTGTCAGAGAGCGGATAGTGGCCAGGCAGTCATGATCACGTACTCGTGCCATGAAGAACAGCGCACGGACATCTCCTTGCTTAAGGATATACTCAACTTCGGCGGGCTGAAGCACCGGGTTGACCGTGACCAGCACCAGTCCGGCTTTAGCCGCGGCCATCATGAGGAGCGGCCACTCCGGGAGGTTTGCTGCCCAGATGGCAATGTGATCTCCTTTGTTCAGTCCCAGGGACATCAGCCCCTTAGCAACTGCATTGGCGCGTTGGCAGTATTCCTGGTAAGTCCAGCGAATGTTAAGCACGTCTCCAAATTCAGGATAACAGGAATACACGATGGCATCTCGCGTAGGAAGCTCATCTGCACGATGATCTAACAGGTCTCCGATCGTCATTTCGAGGAGCTCTATCCCTTCGCTTTCAGCCTGCCAGTACGACAGGCCATCGTTGGTCATGCCCATACTTACTCTCCTTTTAAAGCCCTTTATCCTTACAGGATGCCATTCTTGCAGAAACAAGCTCATGGAGAGCGTAACATGACATGTGGTGAAAATCAATAGATTATGATTTCTTATAGCCTATTAAAAGACCTGAATGATAGGGTAGCCGTTATTATTCTCTGCCTGTTTCTCAATTATGGGTTTCCTACTTCAGTTAACGGGCGGGCATTGCGCACATGTGTATTCACCGTCGCAGCTATCGCCAAAACGCACAAACCAGCCGAGCATATTAAAACCGTTTGAATAACTCCGATATTCTGGATCAGCACGCCAGTTAGCGCCAATCCTAGCGGCTGACCGCCAAAGGCGATCAGGCGAAACACGCTGTTAACACGGCCCTGCAATTCATCAGGAATGAGTGCACTGCGATAGCTGAGCTGAACCACGTTGTAGAGTGGCTCCACAATGAAGGAAGCTGCCGTGATGATACCGAGCATAAGAGGGTTCGGGGCAATACTATAGAGCGGCATGAACAACGCAATCAGCCACGAGCTGCCGATAATCGCCTGCCCAAAGCTGAGTCGCCTCTGCAAGGCGGGTGCAACGATGGAGCCTAATACAGCGCTAATACCGCCGGCAGCAAAGATCAAGCCAATCGTGAAAGAAGTTGCATGCTGCTGTTGAGCTAACACAATGATGATCAGCACGTACCCCGCTAGTATGAAATTGTACCCGCCTGTTAGTATTGCTATGAAGCGAATGAGTGGATGATGCCAGAGCCAGGCAAGTCCTTCTCGTATCTCAACCCATAATTTGCGGCGTGCAGCTACACGCTCTTTCTGAAATTTCGTTCTTATCAAGAACAATGAAAGGACCGAGACTGCATATGAGACAGCATCAGCCAGAAATGGCAGCATTCGCCCTACTGTATAGAGTGCGCCACCAAGTGAGGGGCCGAGCAATGCGGTAATGCCATCGGTGGCCATATTCTGCGCAGTGGCGGCAGGCAGTTGTTCCTTCGGCACTACGCGGGGCAGGCAGGCAACCTCGGCGATATTGAAGAAAACGAAGAGTGTACCTTCGATCAAGGAAACCAGGTAAAGTTGTACTATTGTCAGGTGTCCAAACACAAGCGCAACCGGAATGCTAGCCATGCTAATTGCTCGCCCGCTATCGCACAGAATCATTATCCGCTTGCGATCCCAGCGATCAATTAGTGCGCCCGCAGGAAGGCTAAAAATGACGTAAGGCAGAGCGCGTAGAGCGCCTGCAAATCCAGCTTGAGCCGGAGAGCCTGTCAGCGCAAGGATTAGCAATGGAAAAGCGAGCGTTGAGACTTGCGTGCCTACATTGGAGACCATCTGGCCACTCCACAGCAGCATATAGTCGCGGTTTAGCCACAGTGGTTTTGGTCGCCTGGGCATCGCTTCTTTGATACTCACAGAATCATCCTTGATTGACGGCATGTTGCCATCCCTTCTTAGGTGGTAATTCACATGGATTATTGATATTTATTGTTATCAAATTGGTGTTTTTTACTATTGTTATGATGATATTAGTTGATAAAAGCAAATTTGTCAAGTTTGATGGTGGTATAGATCAACTCTTTGATGAGAAATGACAATTTGCCTGCATTTTGCTGATCGAAGGAATAATTTTGCAAACCAAGAGTGCAACGCATACCATTTTAATGGCCAAATTCTTATATATCCTTGCATTCAGATGAGCAAGATGCAGCTGCATCTTGCTCATCTGAATGCAGCGTTTCTGAATGCTTTTGGGTATTAGCTAGCCCTATAAACAGTATGGATTGCGCGTATTGAAATAAGAGCAAAAAAAGGCGTCCCTCATCGCGAGGGACGCCTGAATTTTTTGTACTAAACAAGTATACCATATTTGAGAGGAAAAGTCAAGTCAAATTTGAGCTTGCTTGGTAATTCTCAAAATCGCTCATAGATACTCTCTTTCACAGGCTGAAGCTGGCGGGCGCTACTTGACGATCATGGGATTCGCTAGCAGAAGATAAATTTGTCCCCGTCCTGCTGTAGCTGACAAGTAGTTCTTTCCAGGTCTCTTCTCCTCCGATATGGTAGACGGTAACTCCGGCCAATTTTGCCGCCAATGGCGCATCTCCTACATATAGGATCGTTACCGAGTGACCCGACTGTTTTACTCGCGACAGCATATCTAGCAAAGGGTCACTGATCGTACTTGTAACTACAACAACTGTTGCGCCGGCCGGCAGACGAGTGCGCTCAGTCTGTATCAGATCCTCAATGGAACTGCCAAAGTATGATTGGATACGCGCCAATACCTCCATAATGCGTTTGCGCTGTTCTTCGTTGCTGGCCGGCGGCAAATGGATGCGGCGGCGTTTCAATTGGTCGGCAACAACTGCCTCTAAGCGTTCTTCCTTTTCCTCTCCCTCCGTATTAGGGATGGATGGGGATGCGGGGGAAAAGCCGCTGGACTCATCATTGGAAGATGGAGAATGTGAAGCGGAGGTCGACATACCCATTTCTGGCATGTACATAATGCTGTTCGCATAGAGACCTACTGCGTACCCCTGGTCTAAAGCCCAATCGGCAACCGAGGTAGTAGCGCAAATCGTCAGTTCCTGAAGTTCGGGACGAATACCATACCATGCATCAAGCTGGGAGACCACGTTGAGAAAGAGCACGAGCGTATAAGTTGTGGTGGCCTGGTAGACCTTACTCTGTAGTTGCATCATGCGTGCCGTGGCTTTCCAATGAACACGCCGCAGGTCATCACCATACATGTAGTCACGTACACCTATGACATGCGAGGGATCTTCTAACAAGCGACGTGGCGCGCGATTGTCCCCAAAGGGGTGACGAGAAGGCAGGCCAAAACGGGTTAAAGGAACCACCAGGGGATAAACGAGCAGGTACTGTCGGTTGGAGAATGTTTCCTGGCGATTGAGAAAACCAAACACGTCACCGCTGCGGAGTACTGTTGGCCCAAACGTGTGTACACCCCGCGCATTGCAAAGGACAGTGTAAGAGCGTGTCACTCGCTCGTACCAACGCAGGCTGAACAGATTCTCCAATACCACCATGTTACTGCTAGTGCTGACCCGCAGGTGCCGTCCCCTTATGGTCAGTGGTCGAGGAACGTTATCTTCTATCTCTAACCAAGGCAGGGGTAAGAGCTTGGCATTCTCAACAGTCAAAGAGAGCGTTATCTCCTCGCCGAACAGGACACGCTTCTCGCTAAACTGGCGTTGGAAGTGCAAATCTTGCAGGCAAAACTTCGCCCAGATATCAGTAGCTGCCAGCACTAACACACCCAGCAGTCCAATCACCAGCAACAAGGGTTGTCTAAGTAGCAGGCCCAGAAGAAAAATTGCTATACACAGGTAATACCATTGTTTTTTCATGACTCAACCGGTACGGGAACGCTATGCAGAACATCATCTACGATTTGTTCCATGATCCGTCCATGCAGGCGTGTCTGGCTGGTGGCAATCATGCGATGAGACAGGACGGAACGTACTGTACGTTTTACGTCATCAGGAATAACGTAAAAGCGCCCATGTATGGCTGCATACGCCTGCGATGCCCGGTAGAGGGCGAGAGTACCTCGTGGGCTGACGCCCAACTCGACCCCACTGTGGTTGCGGGTCGCTCGTACCAGTTCGACAACGTAACTTTCAACGGCCGGTTCAATGCGCACTCGGCGGATCATCCTTTGTAGTACCTGTAATCGTTCCCCGGCAAGAACTGGCTGAAGTTCCTCTAACGGCTGTTCTTCTTTGAAGCGCTGCAGGATGAGACGTTCCTCTGATTGGCTGGGATAATCGAGACGCAGGCGCATGAGGAAGCGGTCAAGTTGCGCTTCCGGCAAGGGGAAAGTCCCTTCCAGTTCGATAGGGTTTTGGGTGGCAATGACAATAAATGGGCGCGGCAAGATGATCGTCTCACGTTCTACGCTGATCTGACGCTCTTCCATTGCTTCAAGCAACGCGGATTGGGTACGTGGTGTAGCGCGATTGATCTCGTCGGCAAGTACAACCTGTGAAAGGAGTGGCCCTGGTCTGAACTCGAATTCACCCTTTTTCTGATTAAAGAACGTGATGCCAGTAATATCGGAGGGCAGCAGGTCTGGAGTAAACTGAATACGCTGAAACGTGCATCCGAGGGATTTTGCCAGCGTTTTTGCCAGGGTTGTTTTGCCAATTCCCGGTACATCTTCAAAGAGCACGTGCCCTTCGCAGAGCAAAGCAACCATCAAAAGATCGATCACTTCTTCTTTGCCTACAATCACGCGGCTAGCATTCTGGCGAACAGCACGAGCTGCCTCTTGAACCTGGCGGATTTCATCTATCTGTGTCATGTACAATCCTTGAGGGTTGCAATTACAGAGAAAGCGCTTTTTGTGGCACAACGCACATGATAAACCTGGCCCTTACAAATTATACGCACATGGCACAGAAGAATTCACCTATCCTACCAGAGAAAAGGGCGACCTTCGCGGCCGCCCTACATAGCTCAACCGCCTCCGCCATTGGACTGCACTTGTACGGTCTCAACTTGAGACTTTGCTTGCTGACCATTTTGATCAGTAGCAACAGCGTAAACAGTTGCTTGCACGTTTTTTTGTCCAAAGCCGAAGACAAATACGTACCACGGAATAGTGGCATTGCCATTGCCACCAGTTATTTGTGGCCCAGCAGTGGCTCGGAATGGCTGTACATTGTAGTGTATCATGAGTAGAACTGACACTCCAGGTTCACTGGTGTTTACACCGACATTTACTCTTCTGCCATTACCTACTCGCGCCGGGAGATCGGTGATCTGCACAGTCAAGGTGCCATTGCCATTCGGTGTTGGACTTGGCTGTCCTGTTGGATTGGTAGACTTGAGCGCCGGAGTTTGATTCATTGGAGGCTGACTACTCTGATTACTTCCATTGCCGCCACCAGGAGTGGGAAAGCTTGGGCGCAGGTCAACTGTACCTGTAGGGTTAACTCCTGCCTGGGGATTTTGAGAGGATGAGGAAGAGAAAAAATTGGGATTGCCTTGAAATGCGCTACTGGCAAGAGACACAAATACGATCCCTGCGAGCAGTACCGCCGCCATAGCTACCATGAGCACTTTATATGCGGGATCTTTACGCCAATAATATACAAGCCTCGCTCCCACACCTTTAGGAACAGGCTGGCTTTGAGGGCGAATCAGGTGCTCAGGCCGTAACTGTGCTTTCTGACCTCCATGATACGTCTGCTGTTCCTCGGAAGGAGGCGCTGGTAAAACCAGCTTTCCCGACTGAGTTTCCTGCTTCTGTATATCTGGTTGATTTGCCATCGGCATCATAAAAACCTCCTGTCAGATATCCATCCAAAGAGAATACCTCATTTACCAGTATACGTGATCATCTATTTCTTGTACAACTTGGTGGGCCAGAAGTCAGGGCTATGCGCTTAATTGAATAAACAGAAAAGCCAGATACCCTTGGGATATCTGGCCCCTATCTTACGGGTGCTGGGTTACCTTATGTCATTCACCGATAGATGAGGCTGGCTCTGCCAGTCTCATAGACCTATCGACTAATGAAAGTCACTCCTGAGCCGGAAGCAAACTCAACATAGGTAACCTGCCATGGATATCGACCCCAGTTCATATTGCTGGCGATCACATGGCCGTTACTAAGGATCCGTTCTACCACAGCAACGTGCCCTAAACCATAGGCACCTTGTACCCATGGCTGAAGGTCTATAATGGACCCAACTGTTGGTGAACTGGAAACATGCCACCCAAATTGGTACGCGCGAACCGTCCACTCCCAGGCATTGGATCGCGTCCGCCATGGCACAAATACGCCATGGAGCTGGAAGTAACGCTGATTGGCCCACCACGTACACTGCCCATAGGGAAAAACATTCACGGAACCTGCAGATGGTACCGGACTTCTATGGACTGATACCGAGTACAAGGGTGTATAATGTACCGCTGTACTCGAGTGGCTGCCGCTCTTCACGGATCCTCGACCGAGAATGCAGACAACCTGGTTGGCATAGATGAGGTTGGGGTTCGCGATATGATTGTGGGATACCAGTCTCCCCCAGTTTGTACCAAAACGGTATGCTATCCCACTAAGTGTATCGCCACGAACAACTGTGTATGTGCGGTCACCGCTAGAGCAGACGGTTTGCGATTGAGCATGTGCTCTCCCCACATTTAGACCCAGAGTGATGCATACAAAGAACACTCCGAGTATCGCTGCCACACTTAACTTCCCTACAAAACTTACTGCACTATATTGCTGGAAGTACTTCCAGACTTGTTGGTGTTTTCGCAAAAATTACCTTTCCTTTTGATTACAACTTGCAGCACCCGCAAGTGGTTGCTCCACTGCCACGTAACCTACGGTTTTTAAATGCAAAACCTGGCTATATAGCAGAGACAACGTTGCATATAGTAGCACATGCACAATGGGCATCAATGAGGCATAGTGAAATAATTTGAAACCTAAATTGCCGATGAGGCTAGTTTGGGAGGGGAATCACAGGATTATGTTAACCTGGTGAGCAGTTTTGTGGCATATAGGAAAAATGGGCTATGGTTTCCATTACTCTATCCACAGGCAAATCCTCCAGTGGACATCCCTGTATCACTTCAACAGATGGGCCTCGTGGTTGCCAGACTGCTGGATCGCTTGGACCAAAAATTGCTACCGTGGGAATGCCGAGCATTGCTGCCAGGTGCGTGATACCCGCATCATTTCCGAGATAGCACCTGCATTGCTGTAGTTGACGGGCAACCTCCAATAAGGGCGCATTTGTAAGTAGCTTGAGCATTTCTGGTGAGGGAGGGGACGAAAGATGGTGAAGCAGGTCGCGCATGCGTTCAGTATCGGCTGGTCCTTCAAGCAAAAGGACAGGCCAGTTTTGTTTCCATAATCGCTCGATGACGGCCGCAAAGTAGGAAACTGGCCAGCATTTTTGTTCTGCTCCACTTCCTGGATGAATGGCGATGTATTGATTCTTCGTGTCTTTGTAATCGGGATTGGTGGTTGACCAGGACGAGGGCACGATGAATCGCGCCCCTACAGGTGTTAATCCGACCGTTGCTGAAAGGTAGTCCACGATGTGTACGCGTTCGCCTTCAGGCGGTCTGCCCTGGGTAACTATGATACGTCTGATACAAGTAGCCTTTAAATTGTGTTCAATGATGCCATCGGGATCACGCAACCAGCAAATGGCAAGGTCAGTCTGACCTAGCAATTCGAGCATCAAAGGAGTACGGATACCATCAGTGGAAAACAACTCGCTCCATCGGATGTCTTGAAAGTCAAATACCTCTTCCGCAACACCAAATGCCAGCGCCAGCGGTAGAACTTGTGCATTGCTCACCAGCGTGATATGCGCATCGGTATAGTGCTCTCTCAGGACCTGCAAAATGGGAAAAGTGAGTAGAGCGTCTCCGATTGCGCCCGGACGGATGATGACGATATGAAAACCTTTCATTTCCGACCCAATGATAACACTTCAATAACAAGAATAATGCCCAGGCTCACAATGGCTATGAAGAGGCTCCAACTATGTAAAGCGCGTAGTAGCAGGTTGAACACAATCCAGAGCGATAGTAATGCGCCCTGGCGCAGGGCGTGCCGCACAGTTGCGCGGTAGAGTCGTGAAGAAATGAAGCGCAGGCTGATAAAGTACGCCAACGGCGAGAGCGTACTGGTCAGCGCCACACTCAGCAGTACAAAGAACGTGACATAGGCCAGTACAGCCTGTGGAGGCACAAAGTGCGTAAACACGAGTAGGGCAGCCCACACCAGTGGTGACAGCACTATCAAAATGTAGAGCGCGGTACGATTTGTCATTTCATTAAGTTAAAGCCCTTATTTCCATTTAAGGGAGCTTCGTTGCGGCGACGGCTCTCCTGATATTCAGGGCTGAAGTATTTCTGCCACATATCCGGCGCGTCCTTGCTTTCACCACCATGTTTAGTGATGCGCTGTCGCACTCGGCAAATCACTGGCGTATTGACCGCCGCGCCAGCGATAATTACCTGGCCCTTGGAGAGCGCCGGCAGGTTATCCAGGAGATCGCGCCCAACCCCTTCAATGGCCGCAGCGACGCTCTTCTGGTCAATCTCGTTCACAATACGCATAATGCATTGCGTCTGGCATTGACTGAGAACATCGGCATCGAGTTTGCCAGGGCGCTGACTGATTAAACCAACGCCGATACCAAATTTGCGCCCTTCGGCCAGTACCTGCTTGAGAATCGCTGTTGAGACCACCTCAGTTCCCCCTGGAGCGAAGTGGTGAGCCTCTTCGATAAGCACAAAGACGGGATAGGGCAGGTAAAATTCGCCCGTATGCACTTTGCCACGTTCGGTATCTATACGCGCTTTATTCAGGCGGCGCAACAGCGTGGCGACAACGACCTGCTGATCCCGCTCATCAACCTCGTTGAGTTGCAGGACGGTGCATTGGCCAGGTCTGAAAATCTCTGGCAGGTCGAGATGCTCCATGTCGTCGAAAGTAAAGCTATCCACGAAACGTTGATCGATACGCCATGTCAAGGCATGCACGGTGCTCGAATCATCGGCACCTTCGCTGTCATCATCACCTTTCTGCTTTGAGACGTTTTTAATGGCAAGTTTCAGGTCAGCTACACTCCAGGGCGTACCTCTTTTCGTTTCGTTGACCTTGCGTAACGCCCGGCTTAATAGATACTGCTGTTTCTCGGTCATTTCCGGCAAGAGATGGCGCATATCACCCATCAGCAATGTAGAGATGCGCACCTTGACCTGTTCCGGTTTGTAGACCTTCACCTGCGCTTGATAGCTGTTTCGTCGCCCGTCGCTCTGCTCGACAAATTGAGGAAAATTGGCGATTTGATCGAGTGTATTGTATTCGCCATGCGGGTCAATGATCAGGACACACGCCTTATTGTGAGTTTGCATCAGTTCTTCAATCAGAACGCTAGCGAGGTAGCTTTTACCTGCGCCTGTGCTGGCGATAATGGCGATGTGGGTACTCACAACATCTTTAACCGAGAGCACAATGGGTACAGCATCCGGTGGGCGTGTTAGCAGAGACCCGATAGTTGCCGAGCCTGGCTCCCCCTTGCGTTTGCGGCTGAGAATGTGCGCAAGCATCTCATCGTCGGCCAGAAAAATCTGCTTGCCCGATTGCGGTGGAATCCACGGGTTGATGAACGAATTGGTGGGAGCGTCATAGTAGCCCATGATGGCAACATGCAATTCAAACAGTTCGTTGGCGCGTGCATCGTAGCCTACCATAGCGGCTACCTGCGCGGGTGAAATTTCCGGTTCCGCCAGGAATGTATCCGGGTAGAGCTGCAAAGGTACGCGCTTGATGATGCGCCCCAGCACGCGACGCGTAGCCGGGGTAGAGGTCAGGGTGGAAGTCCCCCGGACTTCCTTGCCCGCGCTGGGCGAAGGCAGGGTACCCGCGAGGGGTACCCCTACATCTCCGAGTTCGGTAAGTTCGTAGTAGACGTATTCACCGTTCTTGAGGACTTGTTCATCGTCACGCGAGACGAAGGTGTATTCGTGGGTGTTTTCGCCAGGTCCTTTGGTGATCCCTACAGGTTTGAAGCGTGGGCTGGCAAGAGTTTGGTCAAGCATGTATAAGAACCTCCATTAACCAGTAGTTTCCACCTTGAGTCGCCAGGCAAAGTTGCGTTTCACAATTGAGAGTACCGAGAGATTTTGCGGAAAGAGGCGTTCCAACTGGTCGATGATACGCAGCGTGACCATTGGCAGCAGGCTATTCCGCTGTGCAATGATATGGGGAAGATAGCCCATATGCAGGTAAGGACCTTTTTCAACGTCCATTGGATCGCTGAAGAAATGGAAAGTTCTCACCTCGTCGTCCGCCATGGTTTCGATTTCGCTGCCTAGCTCAAGCGACAAGAGAGGCACACCGTGCATGATGGAGAGTATTTCTGCCTGACCGCTAGTTAACATGCGCTGTTCTAGCATACCCAGGACCATCACGTAGATCAGCACAGCTTTCTCCGAGATGTAATCGGGTGAAAAGAGTTCTACCTGCGTCTCGTTCGAGAGACGTGGTCCCAATGAACCAAATGCAGGATTGAGCAGGATGGTGTCGTAGATTACACCAATGGCATAAGTTCTGGGTTCAGAACTCTTGCCAAGCGCGAGGATCACTTGCGCATCATGGTCATCTGCTTGTTCGGAACGAACTGCGATGCGCACGAAACGGCCAAAGGCATAGTCCGTCGGGGTCGGCTCCAGTTCAACCTCGCGAGGCCCATAGATCTGACAAACGTAGTTGATGTGTGAGTCCGATTTGACGATTTTGCCGATGTACATCTCGTTCGTGCCCCTTCAGATATCCAAATAAATAGGGTGTGCGCTTTGCTCTCACATCTTCTATACTATGCGCATGGCTCTTTGCAGAAAATAAAATAAAGTCTAGTGCACTACTCTTAACATAATTCGTTTTTAGCGGTCATCCTTTGTAATAAAGTTAAACGGCCGGACGGGTTATGACTGGAATAGCTTTCGGTTTTCGGCATTATACCATAGAACACGTGTCGGGTCGATGCTTTTCTTGTGCGCAAACAGAAGATCTTTCAGGCAATGGAGAATGTAGAGCTCTCTTCCTGCGCGCAACGTCCGGCTGATGGTTTGCAACTCGGGGGAATAGCCTGCCAGAAATGCTTCAATCGGGCAAGCATACGTGTGCTCCTACTCTCGCCCAGCGTCCTCTTTGGTGAAAAAACACTCAGAGGCCTACGTGACCTGGCTGATCTCGAGGAGGTTGCCGTCAGGATCGCGGAAGAAGCACCGGATCTCACCACCCCAGTCGACCGGCGGCGTCAAGAAGACGGCACCACGTGCCTTGAGCGTCTCATAGGCAGTGCGGCAGTCCGGCACACGCAGCGTCAACTCATGGCTGACAGTATCGGGATCCTTCGGTGGTGCAAACGTGACCGTGGGCTTATCCTTGGTGGGCCCGCCGCCAGTCACCAGGAGCAACCAGCTCCCCTGAAAATTAAGGACGCACGACGTGCCACCATACTCGCGGTAGAGTGTAGCTCCCAACACGTCTTGATAGAACTGCCGCGAGCGTTCAAGATCGCTGACCACCAACAGATGGGTGAGCGCAACCCCTTTTGTGGGGAATTCGGCTTGAGTCATCATTTGCCTCCTCAGGTGGTTTCGGTCTGCGCTTGCGACGAATCGCCATGCTGCCGAACGCTGGGGTGATACTACGGGTGTGGTACAGCTCCAACGCTTATCGCTTCTACCGCAGTCCAAAGTGGTCTTTCTTCAGATAACTGAAAGTATACCACACCTGTGGCCTCACTCCGGAAGAATGCGCTTTGTGCTATACTCCAGTATGGCTCTTATTAATGTGTGTATAATCACCGGCGACGTAATTCAATCGAACGGCAGTAAGAAGCTATGTAAAGCGACATGTTCCTACCTGTCTCGTACACAACGATGTGAATTTGTAGACCACGAAAGGAGCGTCAATCGATGGTTAACCCCCAGGTTGCTCGTGCCAAAATACAATGGCGTCCTCCGGTCGGTACTATCTACGTCTTTGATCCCGCCCCGTTGAACTGGCTATTTATCACTTGGAACACGATGGAGGAACCAATCCGCGTGGACCAGGATGGGCGTGTTGTCAATGCCCTCGCCACCGATGCACGCTGGCTGGACGACCATACGCTCGAACTTGACCTGCGCACAGGGGTGCGCTTTCAAGATGGTGAGCCTTTCACGGCGCACAACGTAAAGCAGAATTTCGACGAGATGCAACGCTGGGTAGCTCCACACCCACCTGGAAGCTGGCTCAATTTCCCCCCGGAGTCGGTTTGCGAAGTGGTGAATGACTACACCGTCCGCTTCCGCTTTCCAGGTCCAGAAGGTCTGGCGCTTGGCAAGATGCGCGGTTTCCACATCGCCAGTTCGGCCTTCTGGCGTGAGCAAGGATTTGGGTATGCCAAGCTGGGCAGTGGCGAAGGCCATTGGTGAGCGATCGATGCACCGGGCCCGTGGGGCACCGGACCATTCACCCTCACCCAGGGGTACTCTACCATTAACCAGCGCGTCGTAGTCATGCAGACGAATCCCTTTGCCAGCGCTGGGATCATCGAGAGCGAAGATCGGGCTCCCCGTCTCGTCCTCGAGGCGAACCGCAGTCACTGGAACATCGAACGTGGGCCACGGCTGGAACAAGCTATCTTTCGCAACGACCTGTCCCCTGCCGAAGCGCTGGAACTCTGCATCTCCACCGAAGGGGAGATGGATATAGTTACCGAAGTATCACCAGCAGATGCGGCTCGCGTCATTGCTTCTGAACATGCGAAGCTGGTAGTATGCGACGCCAATCGCGTCCTGGTGGGTATTATCAACCGCTATCCCTCAGATGTGCCACTCTACGATAAACGCATTCGCCAGGCATTGAACCTCGCGGTTGATCGCCAGAAAGTGATAGCCTTAGGCCTCGGAGGCTACGCCAATCCGCTCTGCGCACTCACACCTTCTTGGTGTGGTGGCTTCCCTTCGGACTTGGAACCGTATGCGCACGATCCTGAGCAAGCCAGAAGACTTTTAGATGAGGTAGGCTGGCCGCCAGGACGAAATGTACGCATTGCCACTCCTGGACCATTTGAGGGTATCGCACGACTGGTGGCATCTGATGTTCAAGCAGCATTGGGTATTGGGGTCGATGTGATGGTCGCTCCGCAAGAAAAGCTGCTGGCCGGCACGCGTATGCTAGTGGAAAAGAAACTGGTACCACCCTGGGATATGCTCTTATTCGGTTGGTTCGACCTCAGTTCAGAGGCTCCTCCGGCTGCGGTTCACCGGGAGTTCTTTGGTTCTGACGGTGCCTTCAGAGCCGGGCCAGAGCTACCGCAATTCAATAGGCTCTACGCAGAGATGGCGACCCAAATTGACGGGCAGAAACTCGCCAAGGTGGCCGAGCAGATTGATCGCTATGTCTTCGATGAGGCGCTGGCCTTGTTCTTATGCGCTCCGCAGGCGCTTTATGCAGTAAATAAGCATGTGAATTTTGGCCCGTATCGAACGACATTTGAACTGGCTGAGACAGAGGTTGATGAGCAGCACTGGTCTAGGCGTAGTACGAAGGGTGATCCGCAAGCTGCCCAGGCAACTCAGACAACCGATAGTAAAGGATCAGCCAGTTTCGCCAGTGGGTCATTGGGGAGCGCCTGTTAGCATCTTATGGTAAGAGAGTCGGACCACGTTGACTGTGGATGAGACCTGGGCTGGCGCCATCGCTATTGCGTACAAAGCCCTACAACCTGGCACCAGCGTATGGTCTAACGACGCCGGACTTTCCAACAATTCCGGCGTCGATTCTCCTGAACGTTGGCGCATCTGGATGTGATGTAGGAGGCGAGGGGATCGAGGGCGAGATAAATCACGTCCCAACAGAATTATCCACCCGCTGGACCACCCTCTAAGCCCGGTTTCGTCATGCTTTCGGGGTCAAGAATGCGGTCAAGTTCCTCTTCCGTAAGATTTGTCTTTTCGCGTGCCACTTCGCGCACGGCCTTCCCCGTTTTGTAAGCTTCTTTCGAAATGTTCGCGGCTGCATCGTAGCCGATGATAGGAGCTAGCGCTGTTGAGATTGCCAGCCCACGTTCAACCATCTCCGGCCCTTTCGTCGTGGCCTTGATGCCCTTGACGCATTGTTCCGTGAAGTTCCGTGTAACTGAGACTAGCAAGCTGATCGATTGCAGGAGATTATAGGCGCTGACGGGCATCATGACATTAATCTCAAAATTGCCAGATTGTCCCGCTATGGTAATCGTCGTGTGGTTACCCATCACCTGGGCGCAGACCATGCAAACCGACTCGGCAATCACGGGGTTCACTTTGCCAGGCATGATTGAACTACCAGCCTGTACAGCGGGTAAATCGATCTCACCGATTCCAGCTCGTGGCCCAGACCCCATCCAACGAATGTCGTTAGCGATTTTCATGAGGCTGACCGCCAACGTGTTGAGCGAGCCGCTGGTCTCGACGATGTTGTCGAGGGTGCTCTGAGCCTGGAAATGGTTGCTTGTCTCGTGCACGGTGACACCATTCATCTCTGAAAGACGCTGGCATACGCGACCCGCAAATTCTGGATGAGTATTGACCCCTGTGCCAACAGCGGTACCGCCAAGGGCGACCTCCGAGAGTTCGCTTTGAGCATGTCGCATACGCGCAATGCCCCGCTCGATCTGCCCGGCGTAGCCAAGAAATTCCTGGCCAAGGCGAATCGGCGTAGCGTCCTGTAGATGGGTACGCCCGGTTTTCACAATCGGCATGAACTCTTCGGCTTTCTGCTCCAAGGCTCGTTGCAGGCCTTGGAGCGCCGGGACCAGGTCGTGTTCGATGCTAACTAGTGCCGAGAGGTGAATCGCCGTGGGTATCACATCGTTCGACGATTGCCCAAAGTTGACATGGTCATTGGGATGTACAAGGCGGGAGCCGCGAGCGCCGCCCAGTAGCTCGCTGGCACGATTAGCAATAACCTCGTTGGCATTCATATTAGTCGAGGTGCCTGAGCCGGTTTGAAAAATATCGAGCACGAAGTGATCATCAAGTTCGCCGTCAATTACTTCTTGCGCAGCACGTACAATCGCCCCAGCAATTATTGGATCAATGGTATCCAGGCTTTCATTCACTTGCGCCGCGGCCTGTTTGATCTGTCCCAGGGCGCGAATAAACTGGCGCGGGAAACGCAAATCACTGATTGGAAAATTGAGTACGGCACGGTGCGTGTTGGCGCCCCAGTAGGCATGTGCCGGTACATACATCTCACCCATCGAGTCGCGCTCGATGCGGGTTTCCTCTGTGGTACTCATGATGATTCTCCTCGTGAAGTGTGCTGTCTATGGTGACATTATACCACCGGAACAGGCTGGCCCAGGGGAATGTGTAATTGTGTGATGCACTCGTGAAGGTATGTGCTGTAGGGATATAAAAAAACTCTGCCTACTTGAGTAGCGCCTGCTTAATTATGTAATGACGCAAGCGAGAGATTTCTTGGGGATCGCTGAAATCTTGTGGATAGAATCGTATGATTTTTTCAGGCGTGAATCCACAATGAAACACGAGGTAGGCCACTCTCTGATCTCTCGCACTTGGGAGTAATTTCTGTAGGTTTTCCCAAACTTCATCGCTATTAACTTGAATTGTAGACACAGACACTTCTGGCATAGAAACTACTTCTGTGCGTAAGTACGACCGCAGTGTATTCATGATAACACTATTCAGACTTACCTGTAATAACTGTAACATGGTAGCGCAGGAACTGAATTCTAGCTCCTTATTGGTTGCCATCTGCCAGAAATGTTCAAATGCCTGGAAAACGTAGTACTCTTCTTTCTCGATGCAGCAAGCTTCCTTGCTTTTAGGGTGAAGGCGTACCCAGCCAAGCACAACATTGTAAAGACGCTTCTGTAACGACTTCTTTGAACCCTCATCTCCCTTGAGCAATGCCTGACGAAATTCCTCCAGGTAACCATCGAGCATATCGGTATCCATTTTCGAATAATCGCATGGGTGCGTCAAAGCTAGTTTTTCCATGTTATCGGATCCGGAACTAGGATCTGTATTACTCATCATGCTGAAATCCTCTTAAGAAAGGTCCGAGTTGTGAAGCATTAAGTAATTTCTGTACATTCTTTAAGACGTACACTAGAGACCAAAACCCTACAGATCCATCGTATATTAAGTGATTCCAGGCATTTGAAAAGCAATTCACACATAAATGTTTGACAGGGTAGTATGTTCCATCATTTAGTTTTCCTTTGATGATTGTAGGTTTCGGACTTTTGTACCCGTCATAGAAGATAGTAGGGACACAACCTTTTGTGAGAGGGAGTCTGCCTGATGTCTCAGTCAGCACGTGATCCTACCCCTTCCTCGCTAGCCACCTGTACTGTGTGGTTTGTCGAGGTTGTGCAAGATGCGCAAGCAGGCGATATGTTAGCCTTCGATACTCTGTTTCAGTACTACAACGCCAGGGTCTGCACTTACCTGGCACGTATGGTAGGTAACGATGAGGAAGGACGCGATCTTGCTCAAGAAACTTTTCTCAAAGTGTGGCGAGCATTGCCGGGCATGGATGACGAGTCACACTTCGAAAGCTGGCTCTATCGTATTGCCACTAATACCGCCATTGATTATCTAAGACGCCAGAAATTCCACTGGGCCCTCTGGAGAGAACACGAAGAGTATGACCAATCCGAGTATATGAGTATGGCAGGTCCTGAAGATAAGATAGAGGAGGCAGAACAGATAAAACTGGCCCTGGCGAACCTATCGCCCCAGTATCGAGCCTGTCTACTTTTGCAACTCGTGGCAGGATTTACCCAGCGTGAGATTGCCAGGTCCCTGAACATCAGTGAAAAGAGCGTCAGCATTTATGTCAGCCGAGGATGCGAGCAGTTCCGCCAGGCATATCAACGCCTGAAAAGTGAAAAAGAAGCACCTGAGAAAGGAAGAGTAGCCAAATGAAAGACACAATGCTCATGCCTTGTTCTGATTGGTCAGATAAACTGGCAGTCAGGAAGCCTGAAGATCTATCTCCTTCTGCTCGTTTAGCACTTAATGAACACATGGAAATATGTCCAGCATGTGCCAGCGTTTACGCTGCTTACCACTTCATGGAGCTTAGCATTTGCAATTTGCCTTTAGTAGAGCCTTTGCCCGGTCTCCCTGAGGAAATACTCCGTCTCGAGGAAAGTTCTGAAATCATTGAAGAGTTGGAACTGCAGCCTTCCGAGATCTTGAGATGGCCGAAATATCTACCAGCGGCAAAGCCCAATAGACTTTGGCGACGACTCATTCCTAGCATACCTGGTCTTTTAGAGCATGCCCATAAGCTAGGCATGGCATTTGTGTCTGTAGTAGTTAGCGTTACAAATATCATCTCAAAGAAACTACATGCCGTTCTTGCTTGCTTACCTCAAAAAGTAATCTATATTAATTCGAGCAATCATTATGTTTACGCCTTGCAAGGAAATGGTGGATCGATCCTTTGGAAGTATAAGCAAAGCGATGTATTTTTCTCTGCTCCAGCAATAATGAATGGATCAGCTTATCTCACTTCGTTTGATTCCCAAATGTTCCTGTTTGCCTCGCGGGTGCGACCCCTCAGTAACTCCTTCCTTTGGAAATAGTGGTGCTCGCGTTTTCACATCGAGGTGGGGATACAAGATATGTGTCTTTGTGATGCTTCTATGATACTAAAGACGCTTAAAAGCTTGATAACCAGTTATGCATGGAGTATATTACACTTGTCTCAACGAAAGCCTCATCGAAAGTTGAAGGCCATCTGAGCTCTATTTCATTGTGAAACAGTACGATGTCTCTGAATAGCAGCTCAATCGTCAGTAAGCTGGTTACTAGCTACTGACACCTGAACGAAAGGAGAATACCATGGCAGAAAGTGTGTACAAGGTGGTCACGCTGGTGGGGACCAGCAACGAGTCGTGGGAGAAGGCGGCCGCGGCCGCCATCGAGCGGGCTTCACATACCTTACGGGAAATCCGGGTCGCCCGCATTGTCGAGCAAGACGTCCATATCGAGCCTGGGAAGCCTCTTACCTACCGTGTGAAAATGGAGCTCTCGTTCAAGTACGAGGGTGGCGATTGAGGAGTGAGCCGGAGCCGAGTACATGCAAGATATCAGAGATGTACTCGGCTTCAGCATTTTGGCGTGAAGGTAAACGTCGTACATTTCTCGAGAAAATACGAATCGTGATTCCAGTATTTTAATAACAATAATTTGAGATTCTTGGAATTTTTCTAAAAACAAAGCACGCTTGTTTACTCTTAGTTGCCATTTTTTAATGTAACGTGATACAATGAAATCTCGTGTGATTACGGCAAAACAACCTAAGAGGAGGTCAAAACAGCATGGGATGAACATCTTTCCAATAGGTAGCCTGGTACGTATAACCAGTTATAGCCCCTTTCGGGGCCTCAAGGGGGAAGTCCACAGCGTACATACTCTTTCTCCTGGTTTTGATGAGTCTTTTTGTTTCTACCTCATCGCACTGGAGGGGGCGCAGATGAAGGAACCTATTTGGTTTGAACACGATGAAGTAGAGTTAGTTACTTCTCCTTTGGTTGCTCTCCATGCAAGTAATTAGCTCCAAAATACAAGCAGAAGACGGGTATCCGCTAGGATACCCTTTTTTGTTGTACTCGGCCTTCCCATAGTACATGAACATGCCCCTCCAGAAATTCTGTTACTTAGAACATTTACTCCCGTTCTATTTGGAGTAAGAGAAATCATTACTCGTCATAGAAAGATCGCAGATGAACAATTCAAACCAATTTAAAATAGCAAATCAAGCAAACACTTCAGTTGAAACAACCCCGTTATCATGGGGCAAATCTTATCTCATGTGTCCGCCCAATTACTTCGGGGTATTCTACGAGATCAATCCCTGGATGCATCAAGAAAATCGTCCTGATTTCGAGCTTGCCATTGAACAGTGGCACACCCTCGTGGCCAACCTCCGGCGAGCTGGGGCAAGAGTCGAAACGATCGAGCCAGTGAAAGAGCTGCCTGATATGGTCTTCGTTGCCAACGCGGGCCTTGTCGATGGTCAGCGCCTGATCTTGAGCAGATTTCGCCATCCTGAGCGGCAGCCCGAATCAATCTACACCTCGCAGTGGTTCCAGGCTCGCGGCTGTGAAGTAGCAGAACTGGTTGGCGAAGGCGATATCTCCTTTGAGGGTTGTGGTGATGTCTTCCCATTTTGCGGCAGCTTGCTGGCTGGTTATGGATTCCGTTCGGACCTTTCCTCTCATGTTGTGCTCTCTGGGCTGCTTGGAGTCCCAGTGCATTCGGTTAAGCTCGTCGATCCGCGTTTCTACCATTTCGACATCAGCTTCTCTCCACTTGATAATCGACATGCCATCATTAACCCGGCCGCATGGGATCGCGCGAGTAACGCAGTCATCGAACAACTCGTGCCCGAGCCGCTTGTGCTCGAGCTGGATGAAGCGCTTACCTTCTGTGCGAACTCTGTGGTGGTGGACAAGGTCATCGTTATGCCGGCATGCCCTCCTCGTGTCGGTCGCATCCTCGAGCGTTGGGGATTTGATGTGTGCGTGTCGCCAGTGAGCGAGTTTCTTAAGGCTGGGGGGGCGGTGCGCTGTTTGACCTTGCCACTGGATATGACTATTTCGAGAGAAGTATAAAACCTCGCCTATCTAAAAGCGACATACTACGCTTGTCTCTATCCACACTCCTCGGTTATAATTCTTAAACGGACAATCTGTTTACAGAGAGGGAACTAGAAGTTTGTTACTAGCGACCGACATTCGGAAAATGCTGGTAGATGGCAGTCAGTGGGCCAGTTGGCATGGCTACCATATACCTGCTAGTGATGAGTACTTTGTCATCTGGACCCCTGCTGGCACGGAAATGCGCTGGAGACCAAACATCTGGATTTCGGAAAAGCATCAGTTGAGCTATTTCTGGCGGGATGCTTGGTTCACAATTCATGTCGGTTATGATAACCAGACGGGAAGGTTTCTCAGTGGTTATTGCGATGTGGTTCTGCCAAACTCCAACTATACAAACACTGCGGAAGAGATGATCTACACCGACCTCTACATAGATGTCGTAGTACGAGAAAACTTCAGTGTGTATACCAAAGACCACGAAGTCTTTGACCGCGCTGCGCTGCGCTTCCCCCTCATCGAACAATCGCGCAAACAGGCGTTTGAAGTCCTGGATTGGCTGGAGGAACAGGCAAAGTACTGGGCAGGACCATTCAAACGGATCCCGCGTCAGTTGCCGCGAACGGATTTCGAAAAGCTGGGATCCGACGAAGCGAGTGCAACGCTTCGGGCTATTTCCGGGGAAAAATCCAACTCTCTCTGATAATGCATCTTTGGACTGAAACTGTTTCATAGTACTGAGCAAGATGCCAGTTGAAAATGATACCTGAGAATCTCCATAAACAACTAATCCAGTATGGCATTACTGCCATCGACGAGGTGACTCTGCGTGAAACCCTGGAAGCTCGTGCCTCGACCTATACTCTCATTAAACTGGCTCCCTGGCCTGCCCGCCGCTGGAAGTGTAAGTATCGCTTGCTGATGGGTGAGAAGATGTATGATGCTCAAAGTGCCGCAGAAGCCTATGCACTGGGCCTGCTGGCTGTTTTAGAAAATGCTTATAAAGAGCATTAAAACAGGCAATTCGTGTTCATTGTAAGGATGGGGGCTGCGTGGAGTGGAGAGGAGACCCTTGTGGCAAGAAAGTCTGGGAGACTTTCCGCCCTCGCGGGTTATCATGTTCCTTTCTTGCCTTTCTACCGTTTATTTAATAGAATAGAAACCAGTTAATGGTCTCTCTTTCTTATGAGATCGGATGCAAATCGTTGCGTTCCGAAGTAGTCGTAGGATTGTTGAAAGGAACAGTGACCATGCAGCGCACTATGTGCAAAAGCAAGATTCATCGTGCCACTGTGACCCAGGCCAACCTGAACTACGTAGGCAGCATTACCATCGATATGGATTTGTTGGAGGCCGCCGACATCTATCCCTATGAAAAGGTACAGGTGGTGAACGTGAATAACGGCTCACGTTTAGAAACCTATACTATCGCGGGCGCTCGTGGCTCAGGTGTGATCTGTCTGAATGGAGCTGCCGCTCGTCACGCAGCCGAGGGCGACATTGTAATCATTATTAGCTATGGTCAGTACGATGAACAAGAGATTCGTTCGCTAGAGCCGCGCCTGGTCTTTGTTGATGCTGGTAATCGCATCACTGAGATAAAGCGTGTGCCTCTAATCGAAATGCTGCCTGAGACTGCAACTATGGCCGTGATTTAGCAACTCCTCTTCATTTGCATTCAGCCAGAAGGTTGGATGAATCACTGCTTCCGCTTCCCCTATCAAACGTTTGTGAGAGAATTTCCCTCTGATAAAATATCACCACTTTTCAAAGTCTGGGTATGTCGCAGTGCAAAGCATTGCCTATGCACGACGGTAGTGCTATAGTGTGCTTATGCATATAACTGCCCTTGAACCACAGATGAAGAATCCTGAGCGTATCAACCTCTATGTTGATGGTCGTTTTCTGCAAGGCGTCAATGCTACTATCGTGCTACAGATGGGATTGAAGCTTGGACAGGAACTTTCGCCCGATCAGTTGGAGCGCTTGCTCAGCGAAGAGGCAGAACAACAGGCTGTAGACCGCGCCCTCAATTACCTTTCATTTCGTCCGCGCAGCCGTGAGGAAGTACGCCGCTACCTGCGCCGTAAAGAGACCCCTCCTGAAATTATTGAGGCCGCGCTGGCACGCCTAGATCGCCTCGACTTTGTCAACGACCGTACCTTTGCTGAGTTCTGGATTGGGACACGCGAGCAGTTTAGCCCACGTGGATCTCGTGCCCTGAAGAACGAATTGCGTATGAAAGGCGTCGAGCGCGACATGGTTGACGAGTTGGTTGATGATGAACTGGATGAGGAACGCGCGTTACGTGCGGGCCATAAAAAGGCAACGTCGCTGGTAAACATTCCTACCATGGATTATGCGACGTTTCGCAACCGTCTTGGTTCTTTTTTGCAACGTAGAGGATTTGGATATGAGGTTGCGACGAAGACGGTACGGGCGTTGTGGAAGGACCTAAAGGAAGAGCCGGAAGAAGAGGTGGATTAAGATGTTGATCCACCTGCCACCGCTTCCCCGGTATGATCCACGGCTTCTTCTGAAAACTCGTTTTCAGGCGCAGTGGTGCGCCTGCGGCGCATGACGTTTCATATCAAATCCGGTTGATGCCTTCTGGAAAGGGAGTGGCGAGGCTGGCCCTCACCGTACACGATTGAAACGGATTTGATATCATTCCTGTGCAGACCCCAAATCGGTCTTGACAGACTACCGAGATAGCCAGCCTGAACACCCTCTGAGGTGATCAGGCTGGCTATTCAGTTCTCTTGTCTACCAGATGCTCATGGCCTCTAATAGTTTACTGCATACAAGAATGAACATACCTGATTTTCATATACAGCGAGTCTTGACAGCGACTACACAGGTGGATTCTGACAGCTTGGATGGAGCACAGCCTGGACCTTGGGATCGTTCAAGTTACTCTGCGAGAGGAAAGTAACTCCTGTGTCCTCGCTGGTGACCGTGGCGTTCTGGCGGATGATCCTCACCATGGCGTTCACGCTGTCATAGCCCATTCTGAAAGGGTTCTGCACCACTAAGTCTGAGATGATCCCCGCCTGGACGCCCTTGATCTCGGCTGGGGAGGCATCCCAGCCGACAATCACGACCTTTCCTGCCTTGCCGATACGACGCACGGCTTCCGCTGCCCCCAGCACACTAGGCTCGTTGGCAGCAAAGATCCCGTTGAGATCGGGATGCGCGGTGAGGATATCCTCGGCCACGGTCAGCGCGGTATTGTAGTCACTGTGGCTGGGCTGATCTGCCACCAGTTGCATGCCCGGATACTTTGCCAGCTCTTGCTTGAAGCCCGAAGCGCGCTGGTCGTTGGTGGCGCTTCCTGGCTGGAACTCGATCAAGGCAACCTTCCCTTTACTGTTGAGCTTCTGGGCCAGCAGATCAGCCGCTTTATGCGCAGAGGCCAGGTTGTCTGTCGCAAAGAGTGGGACATTGGATGGCTGGGGATTCGTCCCTGAGTCGATGTTGACGACCGGGACTTTCTGCTGGAGCGCCTGGTTCGTCACCTGCGTGAGCGCTTTGGCGTCGGTCGCAGCATAGACCAGGCCGTTCACGTGCTGGGTGATATAGCCGGTGAGCAAGTCGATCTGCCCGGTGACGTTTGTCTCAGCAGTCACACCGTTCCAGATGACCGTCACGTTCTGCTGTTTGGAAGCTGCACATTGTGCTCCTTTATGCACCTGCTCCCAGAAGTCGAAACCAATCGCTTTTGGGATGACGGCTATCTTGATGGGACCGGAGGAGCTTGAGGGAGTCGTAGCATTGCCCGATCCCTGAATTGTTACGCTCCCGCAGGCTGTAGACAGCAGTGCGAGCGCCAGAAATAGCACATTCCGAAGCGACAAACGTAGTGTTCGCATGAAAGCCTCCTTTTCCAGACCAGACAATTACAGTTGAACGCTGGCTGGATAGATGTTCATCGATGAACGAGATTAGGAATTGCACTACAGATCCAACGTATCTGGTTATGCGCCGTTGCTAAGATTCCGTTTGTTTCTCTCTCTCTACAGTAGAGAATGCGACTAAATACTGTTCACCCCTTCAGTTTTGCTTGCCGAACCTACGTCGCCTGTATTGATCCCAGATCACCGACAGCCAGATGATGACGCCGATGATCACGCTCTGGGTGAAAATATCTATGTTCAGCAGCACAGCGCCATTGCGGATCACGGCGATCAGGAAAGCGCCGATGAGCGTGCCCAGGATCGTGCCCTGTCCACCGAAGAGGCTGGCTCCGCCGATGACAGCGGCGGCGATGACGTCCAGTTCCAGTCCGTCGCCAAAATTGGGCTGCCCGGAAGCCACGCGTGACATGGCGATCATTCCGCCAAAACCGGCCAGCAGGCCCTGCAGGACATAGACCGCGACAAGGTAGGCGCCAACACGGATGCCGGAGAGGCGCGCCGCCTCCTTATTTGAGCCGATCGCATACGTATAGCGCCCCAGGCGCGTCCGGCTCAAGACTAGGTGGGCGACAATCGCGAGCACAACCAAGGTGATCAGTGGAATGGGGATGCCGTCAATCAAGCCCTGACCAAGCAGGCGAAACGAATCCGGCACCCCGAAGACGGCTACCGCCCCGGTGATGATATTGACCAGGCCGCGGGCAACGCTCAACATACCCAGTGTGGCGATGAAAGGTGCCAGGCGCGCCCAGGTAATCAGAAGCCCGTTAGTCAGTCCAGCCACGCCTCCGACCAGCGTGCCGCAGATTACGGCGAGAGGCCAGCTCATGCCCAGGTTAACCATCAATTGCACGCCCAGGACGCCAGCCAGGGCCGCGACTGAGCCGACCGACAGGTCGATACCGGCGGTAATGATCACGAATGTCATACCCAGGGCGATAATGGCCGTCACAGCGGTCTGCGCGACAATGTTGAAGAGGTTATCGAGCGTCAGGAAGAATGGCGAGGCAAATGACAGGTAGATGGCGATAACAATCAAGGCCCCGGCGGCGGCAAACTGCGAGATGACATCGGAGAACTGATAGCGCACCATGCGCCTCACCACGAACAGGCCGCCCTCTCCGACTTCTTGCGCGCGTTCTTTCGAGGGACCCGGTGGGATGATCTGCGTCATACTATTTTCACCTCCTTCGCCCCGGTAGCCAGGGCGATGATGCGTTCTTCGCTGAACTGGTCGCGGCTGAGTTCCCCGGCAATCTGTCCCTCGTGCATTACCAGGATGCGGTCGCACATGTTGATTAACTCCGGCAGGTAGGATGAAATCAACACGATAGCGCGCCCCTCACGTGCAAGCCTGCCAATCAAGCTGAACATCTCTGCCTTCGCGCCTACGTCGATGCCGCGTGCCGGCTCGTCAAAGAAGAGCACGCGTGCCTGCGTCTCCAACCAGCGGGCCACAACGACTTTTTGCTGGTTACCTCCCGAGAGGAGCTGGACCTTGCGCCGGATCGACGGCGTGCGAATATCCAGGCGGTCGCGTTCGTTCAGGGCAATGCGCCGTTCCTTGCGCAGGTCGAGGAAGCCCAGGCGTATAGGCAGGTTGGCAAGCGTAATATTCTGATCGATGCCCAGGTCCATCGCCAGGCCCTCGCGTTTGCGGTCCTCGGTGACGTAGACGATAGATGCCTGAATCGCGTCTCCGGGCTTCTCGATGTGGATCTCCTGGCCGTTCAGCCAGAGGTGGCCGCTATCGATGGGATCGGCACCAAAGACAGCCCGCGCCAGTTCTGTGCGCCCCGCACCTATCAGGCCCGCGAAACCCAGGATCTCTCCCGCTCTCACTTCGAAGGAGCAGTCGTGCAAGATGCCTCGCCGGCTGATATGCTCTACTTTCAGGACGACTTCGCCGATCTCCGCCTCCGGCTTTGGATAGAGATTCTCGATCTCGCGACCGACCATCATGCGAATCAGCTGCTTCTCGTCGATCTCTGCCCGTGGCAGCGTATCAACCACCCGACCATCGCGCATAACGGTGACGCGGTCGGCAATGCGGAAAATTTCCTCAAGACGGTGTGAGATATACAAGACGGCGACTCCACGCGCTGTGAGATCGCGGATGACGGTGAACAAATCTTCGATTTCCCGCTCCGTCAAAGACGAGGTAGGCTCGTCCATGATCAGGACTTTCGCTTTGACGCTAATGGCCTTGGCGATCTCGACAAGCTGCTGCTCCGCGACGGAGAGCGCTCCCACAGCGCGCCGCGGATCGATATTCAACCCGGTATGTGCCAGGAGCTGGCGTGTCTGGTCAATCTCCTCCTTCCGGCTGATGAAGCCCAGGCGCCTGGGTTCGCGCCCGAGAAACAGATTTTCCGCTACAGACAGGTGTGGAGCGAGGGCGAACTCCTGATGCACCATCGAGATGCCGAGTTCCTGGGCGTAGTGCGGCCCATGAAAGCTCACGGATTGACCGTTGATGAAGATCTGCCCAGAGTCAAGACGCTCCACCTGGGAGAGGAGTTTCATGAGTGTCGATTTCCCGGCGCCGTTCTCCCCTGCCACGACGTGAACCTCACCGGGGTAAATATCCAGATCCACCTCAGACACGGCGGTCACCCCAGGGAAGCGCTTCGTGATGTTCTGCAGGCGAACGATAGGTTGTTCAGAAGATGACATGCTCACCTCCCTGCAAATGTGCTAGCTGCCATGCCTGAGCAAGCGTAGCGGGACACGCTTGTCGACGGACATGGCTGTATCTGCCAGCGGCACGGGCCTACTATGACTGCGTACGATTGCCTTCGGAAAAGATACCTGCTAACACACCCTCTTTTGCATGTTGGATATGCCTGGTCAGGCAATCCGCTGCCTCATCAACATTTCCCTTGAGCAGGGCCAGCAGGACCTGCTCGTGGTCATTTAGAGCGATCTCCATACGTCTGGGGTAGAAGGTGTCTTGCATCTGAAACATACAGAGTTGGCTGCGCAGCATAGACATGCTGTGGATCAGGCGTCCATTTCCCGATGCGCGTGTGATGAACGTGTGGAAACGGATATCTACCTGGAGAAAATGTAAGACGGGGTGCGTATCCAGTTCCGCACGTACAGCATATAGAGCCTCAAGATGGGCCTTGAGATCCTCCTGGCTGAGGCGTGGAGCCGCCAGACGGAGGGCCAGCACCTCCAGGGCGCCGCGCAGATTATAGATTTCGTGGATATCCTGGGCAGTAAATGTGCGTGTCCAGAAACCGCGCCGGGGATCAGAACGCACCAGCCCTTCCTGAACGAGGCGCTCCAGGGCCTGGCGCACCGGCGTGCGACTCATCCCCAACTGTTCAGCCAGCATGACATCAGAAAGCCGCTGCTCCTCGCTCCCGCCGATCATGATGACGTGCTTCCAAATTTGTTCGTAGGCGTAATCCACAACCGTGGGCATGGCGGTGCGATCCTGCCCCCACAGCAGAGTAAATAATTCCGCGCTCAAGCTTTCGTCAAATACCTCTGCCACGCTCCCCTTCTTCCGGCTATCCATTCTTGCCGAGGGGTAAGTCATATGTTGCTGCTCCAATCTGTGTTTAGCGCCGTGTCAAAGGCGTATGCTGAAAGTGGATTATAGATGATTTTACCGCCCGGGTGTGTGCTATGGCATCAATCTGAAAGCAAAGCCTTGACTTTACAAAATGGATACTGTATTTTGTATACAGAACAAAGTATACTTATTTTACTCTTGATAGTCAAGGGGATGTTTTCTGGAGGGTGCATTTCATTTTTTGCGCCGTCCGCTTGCTTGAGCATCAAAAGAGCAAGTAATTTCATCACTTGCAAGCTCGACTCAAGCTTTTAATTGCTGAGCTGCGCAAAAAAATGCATCGCACCCTTTTCTGGAATCCACTCATCCATGGGGGTGCAGGGGGCAAAGCCCCCTGCCGGAGCGCGAGGTGGCCTCGCACGTTGCTCTCCTCCCAGGCGGGCCGCAGGCCCGCCTGAAGAATTATGAGTGGATGTCAGGATGTTTTGAAGTATTATTGCTGTTAGTAGATTCTCAAAACGCTGAAAAGTGTATCTGGAGGGGAGTTGCCGAGATAGTGAGCCTGTGTGTCCGTGAATTGGACTCTGGCGTTCTTCAGGCAATCGTCAAACAAAAGGAGAAGAGTTTTGGCGCTCACCATTGTTGATGTCCATGTGTACGATATTCGTTTTCCAACGTCGCGGACTCTTGCTGGTTCTGATGCCATGAATTACGACCCGGATTATTCAGCGGCCTACGTTGTTCTGCAGACCGACCATCAAGGCCTGGAAGGGCACGGTATGACCTTTACCATCGGGCGTGGGAACGAGGTCTGTGTCGTTGCGATCCGGGCATTGGCCCCACTCGTTATCGGGCATACGCTGGAGTCGTTCACCTCTGATATGCGCGCCTTCTGGCGATATATCACCAGCGACAGTCAGTTGCGCTGGATTGGGCCGGAGAAGGGAGCCATTCACCTGGCCACCGCCGCAGTGGTCAACGCAGTCTGGGACCTCTGGGCCAAGGTCAAGGGCAAACCGCTCTGGAAGCTGCTCACCGATATGACACCGGAGCAGCTTGTCTCCTGCATCGATTTCCGCTACATCACCGATGCCCTGACCCCTGATGATGCGCTAGACTTGCTGCGCCGTCAGGCCCCGACCAAAGAGCAGCGCGAGGCAGAGATGCTACAGCATGGCTTCCCCGCCTATACCACTGGGGCTGGCTGGTCGGGCTATAGCGATGAGCAGATGCGCCTGCTCTGCCGTGAAGCGCTGGCCAACGGTTGGCGACACTTCAAACTGAAGGTCGGCCTGAATCTAGAGGCCGACCTACACCGTGCGCGCATCATGCGCGATGAGATCGGGCCGGAAAGCACCTTGATGCTTGACGCAAACCAGGTGTGGGAGGTAAACGAGGCTATCACCGCAATGCAGCACCTGGCGGCCCTCAACCCCTTTTGGATCGAAGAGCCCACCAGCCCTGACGATATTCTTGGACATGCCACGATTGCGCACGCGATCTCACCGGTCCGCGTCGCCACTGGCGAGCATGTGCAGAATCGCGTCATCTTCAAGCAGCTCTTTCAAGCCAACGCTATCGGCATCTGCCAGATCGATGCCTGCCGCGTCGGCGGGGTAAACGAAGTCCTGGCGATTCTCCTCATGGCCGCCAAGTTCGGCATTCCGGTCTGTCCGCACGCGGGCGGCGTTGGCCTGTGTGAATATGTGCAGCATCTCTCGCTCTTCGACTACATCGCGATTAGCGGCTCGCTGGAGAACCGCATGATCGAGTACACACCCCACTTGCACGAGCATTTTGTGCACCCGGTCATCATCAGGGATGGCCGCTATATGCCCCCGGACGCGCCAGGGTATAGCGTGACAATGTATCCCGCGTCGATTGCCGCCTACTCCTATCCCACCGGGTCGGCATGGGCAGCTGAAAGGAGCTAGCTATGCGCAGGATTGGACAGCTCATAGGCTTGAAGCCGGACCAAGTCGAAGCATACGAACGTCTGCATGCCGCCGTCTGGCCCGAAGTGCTGGCAACGATTCACGCCTGCAACATTCGTAACTACAGCATTTTTCGCCATGGAGAGCTGCTCTTTGCCTATTTTGAGTATGTCGGCCACGATTATGAGGCCGATATGGCGAAGATGGCTGCCGACCCCAAGACCCGTGAGTGGTGGACCTGGACCGAGCCGATGCAGGCACCCCTGGAGACGCGGGCGCTTGGCGAGTGGTGGGCCACGATGAAGAAAGTGTTCCATACTGACTAGCAATGGAAAAACGCTCTTTAATTAGAAAGAACCTTAATGCGTAGAATCAGACGAAAGGCGGCCTGGTAGTTCAGAGCATGGCGCGCAACGTACGAAGAAAGGAAACATGAGTGTTTCGCTTAGATAAGAAAATCGCCTTCGTAACGGGGGCTGGGTCGGGCATCGGAGAGCAAATTGCACGACTCTTTGCGCAGCAAGGTGCACACGTCATTCTCACCGATATCAGAGTGGATGCTGCGGAGCGGGTTGCCAGTGAAATTCGAGCCGCCGGGGGGAGTTCACGCACGCAGCAGCTCGATGTAGCTGAAGAGTCCCAGGTTAAAGCAGCGATAGAGCGGGTTGCTACTACAGAAGGCCGGCTCGATATCCTGGTCAATAATGCCGGCATCAGCCATGTTGGCAATATCCTGGAGACCAGCCTGCAGGACTGGGAGCGCGTGATGCGTGTGAATGCGCGCGGCGTCTTCCTCTGCGCACGCGAAGGGGTGCGGCAGATGCTGGCACAGTCGCCGGTCGGAGGCGTGATCATCAACATGTCCTCGGTTGCAGCCACAATCGGTATCGATCGGCGTCTGCCCTATAGTGCGAGCAAGGGGGCTGTACTGGCGCTGACGCGCTCGATTGCCATCGATTTCGTCACCCAGGGGATTCGCTGCAACGCCATCTGCCCCGGCACGGTGCATACACCGTTTGTGGAAAGCTACCTGGCAAGCCATTTCGCCGGCCACGAGGACGAGGTGCGCCAGCAACTTCACTCTCGCCAGCCCATCGGACGTATGGGGCGACCTGATGAGATCGCGTATGCTGCGCTCTATCTGGCTTCGGACGAGGCGGCCTTTGTGACGGGCTCGGCTCTGGTCATCGATGGCGGCTGGACAGCTAACTGAAGTAAAAGGAGCGCATCAGTGCAGATTATTCGTTACAAATCTTCCGGTGGCGTAGCCCTTGGAATGGCTCTTAATAGCCAGCTCATCGGTTACTTTCAGCCCAACTTTGAATTACATGATCTCCTTCGTCTCAGGACTGACGAACTTCGTATGCTAATCGAGAATAGTAGACCCCCGATTTACCGTGGGGTTCAGCCGGGGGCAGCTAACAATCTACCTACTCTTATTCTCGCCCCGATTGACGGAGAAACTGAAGTCTGGGCCGCCGGTGTGACCTACAAGCAATCTGAGCAGGCACGCATGGAGGAGAGTGGAACGCCAGATATCTACGCGCATGTATATGCTGCAAAGCGACCGGAGTTGTTCTTCAAGGCGACCCCCCGACGGGTCACTGGTCCCGATGCACCAATTGTTGTGCGTACCGACTCAACATGGGATGTACCAGAGCCAGAGCTTGTTCTGGTTGTCAACGCACACGCCGAGATTATCGGTTATACGATTGGCAACGACGTGAGCTCTCGAAGTATCGAGGGCGAGAATCCCTTATACCTAACTCAGGCCAAGGTCTATGCTGGCTGTTGTGGCCTTGGCCCTGGTATTACTCTCGCCTGGGAAGTATCAGACCCATATAACCTCACTATCCATCTCGCTATCGAACGAAATGGGCAAGTGTATTGGGAAGGCGAAACAAGCACGAGAGAACTTAAGCGCCGCTTCGACGAACTGGTGACATACCTCTTTCTCGAGAACGACTTTCCAGATGGGGTGTTTCTCTGCACAGGTACAGCCCTCGTGCCAGAGAGACACTTCACCTTAGAGCCAGGGGATGTGGTTCAGATCGATGTTGACCAGCTCGGCACTCTACGCAATCCAGTCGTACGTGGCAAGGCTAAGTTAGGACAACGTGATTCATCTAAATAAAGGAAAGGAGGAACGTATGCCTTCTCAGACAGAAGCTTCAGGGCCACTGGCACTCCGCCCGCTGGGCTCGACTGGTCTGCAGGTAACGCCGATTTGCATTGGAACTGCCCCGCTGGGGAGTATGCCAGAGGACTTCGCCTATGAAGTCCCCGAAGAGCGCGCGATGGCCACAATTCGTGCTTTCTTCGCGGGTCCCTTCAACTTCCTGGATACCGCCGCCTCCTACGGCGATGGTGAGAGTGAGCGCCGTATCGGAATCGTGCTTCGCGAGCTTGGTGCGCTTCCATCCGGCTTTGTGCTGGCAACGAAAGCCGACCGCGATTTGCGAACCGGCATCTTCACCGGCGCGCAGATGCGACGCAGCGTTGAGCGCAGCCTGCGCCTGCTGGGCCTGGAGCAACTGCAACTCGTCTATCTCCACGACCCTGAGCATATCTCCTTTGAAGAGTCCATGCAGCCGGATGGTCCCGTCGAGGTGCTACAGCAATGTAAAAATGAGGGCTTGATCGCCCACCTGGGGGTAGCTGGTGGCCCAATCAACATGATGATCCGCTTTGTCGAAACCGGCCTCTTTGAAGCAGCTATTTCGCATAACCGCTTTACGCTCCTCAACAGGGAGGCTGAACCGCTCTGGGAGATATGCACACGCCAGGGAATTGCAGCCCTGAATGCTGCGCCATATGGAAGCGGCATCCTGGCGAAAGGGCCAGGCGCCTACCCACGCTATATGTATGGCCAGGCATCGCCCGAGCTGCTTCGACGCGCCAGGCAGATGGAAGAGGCCTGTGAGCGCCACGGTCTGCCACTGGCAGCAGCGGCGCTGCAGTTCTCGCTGCGCGAAGCGCGCATTACGTCCACGATTGTTGGCATGACCCGCCCTGAGCGGCTCACAGAGACGCTGAAGCTGGCACAACACCCGATCCCAGAGGAACTGTGGGCTGAACTGGATTCCATCTATCGACCCTGAAAAGGCATGCCTCGCGAGGAGTGTGCTTTGTCGGGTTGTATCTTGATAAAGAGAGGAATTGTCTATGGCCGAGGTGCTTCCCATTGTTGATGCGCATGTGCATCTCTGGAATCCTGAGCAGTTCAGCATGCCCTGGCTGGCGGATATCCCCTCATTAAATCGGCCCTATGGCCTGCAAGACTACCACGAGCAGACACAGAGCCTCCACATCACAGCGATGGTCTATGTCGAGGTAGGCGTAGAGCCGCAGGAAACGCTACGCGAGGCACGCTACGTCGCCGAGCTCGCCCGCGAGGAGCCGCGTTTGCAAGCGATTGTCGCCGCAGCGCCAGTCGAGGGGGGTGCAGCCGTCCGTGCGCATTTAGAATCCCTGCTAGCCGTCTCGCCTTTGATCAAAGGAGTCCGGCGCAACCTCCAGGACGAAACGGAGCCCGATTTCTGCCTGCGACCCGATTTTGTCGCGGGAGTGCGCCTCCTGGCAGAGTATAGCCTGTCGTTCGATCTCTGTATCAAGCACTGGCAGTTGCCGGGCGTTATTGAACTGGTACGACGCTGCCCGGATACAGTCTTTATCCTGGATCACCTGGGCAAGCCAGACATCAAACGGCAGAAACTTGACTCCTGGCAGGTGCACCTGCGCAAACTCGCTGAGCTTCCCAACGTCGCCTGTAAAATCAGCGGCATCGTGACCGAAGCCGATCACGAACACTGGCAGCCTGCCGACCTGGAGCCGTTCGTTAATGTCGCGTTAGAGGCCTTTGGGGAAGAGCGCGTCCTGTTCGGTGGCGACTGGCCTGTCGTCTTGCTCGCATCCTCGTATAGCCGTTGGTACGAGTCGCTGGAGGCGCTCACTGCGCGCTTGCCGCTCTCGGCTAGACGCAAGCTATGGGCAGAGAATGCACGGCGCTTCTATCGCATGAATAAATAAAAGGAAGCTCCGCTTTGGACAACTCTCGAAAAATCTCTGAATTGTGATAGCATGCCACTACACAAATTCGTATGCGTGATATATAATTACGTCAGACCAAAAAGTCCCAAAATTCAATGTTCAGGGCGGGCTTGCTTCGCCCCTGCAAAGGCAGACCTCCATGGATTTGCAGGGGTGTGAAAGCATGGCCCGCCCTTTTTGTGTCTAATTATTCTCATCACCTGTTTGCGTAGGAGTGGGTGTGAAAGAAGGGGTTGGTACATTTTGCAACTGAACAGGAGGCAAACTGCCTGGGTTAATTGGGATGACGGTAATCCGTTGTGGATCTCCTGGCAGCGCATCGCTCTTCCCTTTGGTAAAATGAATACCCACCGTCTTCGGGTCTACACCTGGCTGATGCGCGATAAAGGCGCGGGCATCCCTTAGCCTCTTGCCCGTCAAACCAGTTTGGATGGCTTGCAATTGTGAAGCGGTAAATTGATATTCGACGAGACAACCAGCAGCAATTTTGATCGTGGCGGCGCCAGAAGTGTTCATCCCTTGAACGGCGGGCAGTCCCGTCGCGATCGATAGATTGAGCAGCAGATAGTTCTGCCCCACCTGCTGCGCGTGTTGCATCAGCACTTGCCTTGCCACACTCTGGGCATCTGTAGTCAGGAAGTATCTGACACTCCCCTGCTCTCTGAACGAGACGGTCACGGTTTCACTCAGGCTTCCAACAGGTGGATAGGCCGTCAGAGACTGATCAGTAAAGGTGATCTGACCGACCTGGCGCCCACCAGCAACCTGAATCTGCCGCTGCACGTCTCGCGTGATCTCAGACATGAGGCTCTGTTTCAGATCTGCCGACAGCGTATACACATCATTCGAGGAGACGGATGGTCGAAGGCAGAAGCAGTTTAAATCAAACTGCTGCCCTGTGGTTGGGCCAGTCTTTGACCTGGCTTTGCTGATACTCATGGCTTTGGCTGGAATCGACCTGGTACTAACGTTGACGCTTTGTAGTGTTGGATCTGCCGTCAGGCTATAGACCTGGCTGATGACCTGGGTCTGTGGACTAAAGTTGACCGTTACTGCAGTGGCCGTGACTACCTGGTATGCATAGTACACAATCCCAATAATCGAGAGTAGTATGATGATTGTTACGGCAGATAGCAAAGGAAGGAAACTGCGTCGTTTGCCCGTGGAATGAGTTTTCTTGCGTGCCGGCTTTCCACCACCAGGTTGTTGTCCCTGCATTTTTACAGGGTCAAACCAGGTGGTAGGCGCACTATAATCTTCTCGACCAAAGGTGCTCTCTGGCTGTGGCGGCGTAGCCACAGGAATTGCCCCAGAATGTTGCAATACCATCAACTCTTGCGCGGCGTCGTCATGGGCTTCTGCAAGCGGAGCACTTGATGACTGGTTGAGAGCTCCACTTAGATGGATGGAAGAAGGCGCGTCAGATAAATCCGCAGGTATTGTAGCTGTAGATGGTACTGGTGGTACTTGAGGCGACGTCATGAGAAACTGATAGGCGTGTTCGAAGTTATTCAACACCTCTTCAGCGCTGGCAAAGCGATCTTCTGGGCTGGTAGCTATGCAGCGACGTACGACGTATTCCAACGCTTGTGGCAGATTGAGAGCTTGCTGATCCATTGGGAACTGTCCGGTTAACATCTGATAGAGGATAACGCCAAGCGAAAAGACGTCATTACTTGGAGCAACAACACCAGACAGGCGCTCTGGCGCCATATATGCGATGGTACCTACTTCGTTGCCTGCCGTGGTCAGGGGAGGACTGGCTGTACTTCCCTGGATGGAAGCTATGCCAAAATCGATGAGACGCATGTAAACATGCCCATCTTCTTCATCAAGCAGGATATTGGTCGGCTTGAGGTCGCGATGAATAACGCCTCGTCGATGAATATAAGCCACCGCCTGCACCAGTGGAACAAACAATTGACGCACTTCCGAAAGTGATAAAGGACCACTTTGGAGGCGGCGAGCCAGCGTGCCACCTTCGATATAGGGGGTGACGAGGAAGAGTCGCCCCTGGTCTTCGCCGAACTCAAACAAGGGCAAGATATGCTCGTGTTTGAGATGGGCGCTGACTTCAGCTTCCCGCAAAAAACGCGCACGGGCCGTTATATCATGCACAAGGTCAGAACGGATAATTTTGATTGCTACAGCACGGCCGAATGCGCTGCGCTGATGTGCAAGATAGACCTCTCCCATACCACCCACATCAATACGATGTACCAGGTCATAGTTACCAAAGCGGGGTTGACTCTCTTCTTGCAAAATTGGGCCGTGCTGTTCTCTCATCAGTTAGCTTTCAGTTGGCTAGAAGGCCAATATTTCGATATCCCTATATGAATAGACGTGCATTACAGCAAATTTGTCAATTATTGCCTGTTTCGTTGTATCAGCGGAAAAGGTATACCTTAACCTACCTTGAAACAAGTTGACAAGGAATCATTTCGAGTGAAGTATAACATCTGGAAAATAGATGAAGCAAGTATGGCGAATGTGTAGGAGTGTTACGTCGGCAAAACCCTTTGTGGCTCAGCCACGGCCATTTCTCCACTCTTTTCAGACCCTGCCGGTGATGGTGGAGTCGACTTGGTTCTCAACCTTCCTGTCATGTAGATAAAGAAGGCCAGTATGAACAATGCTTCTGCAATGTTGATGATCTCGTAGGATGGCAGCGAGACAGAGCCAATTCTCACATTCAAATTGTTGAAGAATGAGCCAACTGGCGCCGGTAGAAGTGTCAGACCCCATGCACCGTTCCAAAGTGCATGTTGCAGTATAGCGTAGAGCCAGCAGGCCAAAGCTTTCAACACTCGCTTCTTGCCTGGATGCACGAGGTAGTACCAGCCAAGGGCGACCATGGCCGCTCCAAAGCCGTGGAGCAGGCCAGCTCCCGTCCGGATGAGAGCGATACTCAACCAGTCCTGGTAACCAGAGCTGATGTAGCCAGTTGTTTCGATGAGATCAAAACCAATACCGCATGCCAGGCCAAGTACAAATGCTTCTGCAGCACTGCGTATCCTTCCAACCAGCACTACGACTGCCAGAGGCTTGACGGCTTCCTCGATCATGGGCGCTATAACGGCCACCACTATGAGAATGATGTTGTACACCCTAGGGTCTTGGCAGTTCGGAGCGTCGGGTTTGTTAACACAAAGCAAAGGATTAACAGGTTGTCCACGCACAAGTAAGACCAGGAGAACAAGTTCCAGGATAGCAGCAAGTCCAACGCCCAAGGTAGCTCCGCTTAATATTGCCAGGGTAAACCGCCTCCAGCTAGTAGGCCAGTGAGATGACCTGGGAAAGTGCAAGCGTCGATCACCAAGAGCCAGTACCGCAAGTGCAGGAAAGATGCCAGCAAGGGCTATTAACACTACTGTTAAAGGCGGATAGGCTATTGCCAGCCCCCGTGTTTGAAGCCAGTAAGCGACGCCGAGAACAGCCAGGTACAACAGGACAAAGATCCAGAACTGTGGCATAGAAAAATCGGCCGAGGGTTTTCTCAAGAACGCCGAACGGATGCTGTGATACAGCCCGAAACTTCCTCCCACTATTCCCGCACAGGCAAGCCCGATGAACAGCATAATACCGGAAAAATATTCGCTATCGCTTAATGTAGTGTGAGGTACCACGGCGAACAGGACGAGTATCCCTATCGCACCCAGACCCGCAAGCAGTACCAGGCTCGACCCGATCAGAGAGATGATAGCCACACCAAAGAGATAACCATCACGTTTTGGCTGTGGTGGCTGCATCTGCCAGGGGTAAGGGTAAGCATAAGCAGGATAGCCATTGTAACTGGCATACGCAGGAGGAGCCAGGGGGACATAGGCGGGTGGAGGAGATACATACCCTTGATACGAAGGGTAGCCTGGATAGGGAGGATAGCCCGGCCTCTGTTGCGGGGTACTCGCGAATGGCGGATAACCCGGCAATGGGCCTGACACATGCTCACGGTAGGTATATTGTGGATCAACCTCTATCGGCCTTTTAAATTGTGATCCTGATACGATCCCAGAATCTTGCCCAACCTCGTTACCTGGTCCCCATGGCCCCCATAATTCGGATGTTGGCTGGCGCTTTTGCCCATGAGGATCAGGTGCTGACCCTTGATTATCTGAACTCACGCTATGTATGCCTTCTTATCGGACATTTCCCTACTGATTACAAAGGATATCCCTGAAAGCATACAGCAGATTCTCAGATTTGGGAAGGGGAGGTTGCTGGGCAGTCACCGTTGTACTAACCTTGCCTCGACGGTCCCCTGCCCCTGCAATACCTCTTCCAGTTTTTTATGTAGCCGCTCAGAATAGTACATCGTGTTATTACTCGGCGTTAGGAGCACCTGCCATTCGCTGTTTGCAACCAGTATGTCGTAATGATCGCGACCGGGCTGGTCTCGAATGCAATTGAAAACGTTTAATACACGCATCTTATCGTCAGATATGGATTTTTCGTCAGAACCACTGAGTTGCAGCGTAATCCAGACCTGGTACTGTTTGCGATTCATCTCTTCCTCAATTGCATGAAACTGCTCGGCGCTGTCGCAGAGAATCGTAGCTTCATCGTTACGTATCTGCACTTCGCCTTGAACTATGATCACCGTATCTTCCGCCCAAAACTCTGCAGTTTGTTCGTAGAGCCTGGGGAAGACGGTCACACTGATTGAACCATGTGTATCTTCTAGTTTGACGACACACATAGTATCGCCTTTTTTGGTCGTGATACGCCGGGCTTCGGTGATTACACCGCCCAGCACAACTTTCTGTTTCGCAAATTCTTCAGTAATCAGCGCCGTGTTGTGCTTGACACGGTCTTTCATTGCCTCATACAGGTATTCCAGTGGATGTTTCGACACATAGACCCCGAGTAGCTCTTTTTCCCACGCGAGAAGCCGTTTACGCGAAATTTCCTCGACGTCGGTTTTGAGGGTGAACTCGAAGGCGCTCTCAGTCTCTTCTATATCGTTAAAGAGACTGATAAGGCCGCGCTCCTCGCGGGCTCGTTCGCTCTTGCCCCACTTGATGGCGCTATCAAGCGATTCGAGCAACTGGTGGCGCTTGTCTTTGCCTACCAGCGAATCCATCGCGCCAACTTTGATCAGCGTCTCAATCGCACCCTTGCCGACGAATTTGGAATCGACGCGAGTACAAAAATCTGCCAGCGATTTGAAAGGGCCGCCTTCGGTACGTGCCCGCACAATTTCGCTAATCGGTCCTTCACCAATACCCTTGATTGCCAGTAATCCAAAGCGAACGCCCCCATCTTCTACCGTAAAACCCCTATCGCTCTTGTTCACATCTGGTCCCTGTACCTCAACGTCCATGCGTTTGCACTCGGCGATCGCGTTGGCGATTTTCTTGACATCAGAGGCCTCGGTAGTCATGGTGGCAGCCATAAACTCGGCAGTGTAGTTGGCCTTCAGGTAGGCGGTGTAGAAGGCAACTACTGCGTAACTCGCGGCATGGGCCTTGTTAAAACCGTAACCACCGAAAGGCAAGATCAGGGTGAAGAGTTGTTCGGCAATCTCCGGCTTCATCCCGTTGTTGACGCAGCCTTTAATAAAATCGCCTTTATAGCCCTCTACCTCGCGCATTATCTTTTTACTGAGGGCTTTACGGAACTTATTGACCTTGCCCCAGGAGAAACCTGCCAGGTTCACTACGATGAACAGCACCTGGTCCTGGTAAACAATGATGCCATACGACTCTTCAAGCCACTCTGCCAGGCGAGGGTCAAGATATTTCACCTTCTTGCGTCCATGCTTCGCATCAATGAAATCGGGGATACTATCCATCGGGCCTGGGCGGTAGAGTGCGATCATAGCCATCACATCCTCGACGCAGGTCGGCTTGAGTTGCTTGATGTACTCACGCATCTTAGGTCCTTCCAGTTGGAAGATACCCGTAGTCTCACCACTGGCGAGCAGGTCAAAGGCTTTCTGACGTTTCGCGTTCTGCTCCTCGTTGTCAGGTACTGGATCAAGCGGAACCTTCTCCAGGATCACATCTTCACCACGTGACTGTTTGATGAACTTGAGCGTATTATCCAGGATAGTCAGGTTAGAGAGACCCAGGAAGTCAAACTTGATCAAACCGAGCTCCTCAAGGTGCGCCTGTTCATATTGTGTGATACGTCCCTTGGTTGGATCCCTGGGATCTCTTAACTGCAACGGCACAAAGCGATCAAGAGACTCGTTAGCAATGATGACCCCTGCTGCGTGGACTCCTGTTGTACGTACTGATCCTTCCAATTTCAATGCCTGGTCAATGATCTCCTGCGCCTCCTTACTCTCCTTGCAGAGCGCACTGAGCTCCCTCACGGAGTCTAACGATCCCTGCAAAGTGACTTTCGGACCTGTTGGAATGAGACGTGTGATACGGTCGCCCATCTCCTGCTGCCCCATGACACGTGCCACGTCTTTTACGGCAGCCTTGGCCGCCATGGTGTTAAACGTGGCCATCTGCGCAACACAGTCATCACCATACTTACGGGTAACATATTCGATTACCTCTTCACGGCGATCATCCGGGAAGTCCATGTCAATATCGGGCATATCGGCACGCTCGGTGTTGAAGAAGCGTTCAAAGGGCAGTTGATAGCGCAGTGGATCGATATTGGTAATGCCCAAAGAGTAGGCCAGCAGGCTTCCAGCGGCAGATCCTCTAGCTGAGCAGCGGATACCGTGGGAGCGTGCATAGTTCACAAAGTCCCACTCAATGAGGAAGTAGGACACGAATCCTTTTTTCGCAATCATATTGATCTCATAATCGAGCTGCTGCTTGACAAGCTCGGTCATTTCACCAAAACGCTCCTGGATACCTTTTAAACAGAGTGCATACAGGTATTCTTCCTGTGTTTTGTACTCAGGAGGAATGATATAGTTCGGCAACTTGGCCTTGTATGCCAGTGGATCAACGCTGCACTGCTCTGCAATACGTACACTGTTGAGGAGAGCATCAGGCAGTTCGGGAAAGAGATACATCATTTCCTCAGGACTTTTGAGATAGTATTCCTTGCTATCGAACTTCATCCGTTTGGGGGTGTCAAGCTGCTTGCCCGTCTGGACGCAGAGTAACACATCATGAGAGTCCGCGTCGTTCGCATCGACGTAGTGCAGGTCGTTCGTTGCCACCATTGAAATGTGTAGCTCTTTGTGCATCTGGTAGAGCATTTGATTGAGCTTGCCCTGGGGCGAGGGTTGCCCATCATCGAACGTGCCCCGGTGCTCTTGAATTTCGAGATAGAAGTTCTCAGGTCCGAAGACATCCCGGTACCAGCGCGCCGTTTTGTAAGCCTCTTCCGTATTTTCTTTGAGGAGCATTTTCGGGATTTCACCCGAGAGGCAAGAGGAGGTGACAATTAAGCCCTCCGCATACTTTTCCAGGACACTCTTATCAATACGTGGTCGAAGGTGCCATCCCTCGGTATTGGCGATGGTCGTCAACTTCAGCAGGTTATAATAGCCTGTATTATTTTTCGCCAGCAGCAAAAGATGGTGGTAGTCGTCACTGAAGCGTTTCGAGTGGTCACGCATATCCTCCGTCAAGTATGCTTCAATCCCGATGATAGGATTAATCCCTCCCGCTTTGCAGGCCTTGTAAAACTCTATTGCACCATACATTGCGCCGTGATCGGTAATAGCCAGGTGCCTCATTCCCAACGCCTTCGTCTGCTCGACAATTTTCTTCGTACGGCTAAAGCCATCCAATAAGGAGTATTCGCTATGAACATGTAGGTGCGCGAAATCAGCTGTCATAAATAATCTCCGCCTCTCAAGATCCTACCTATATTCAAGATTAAGAACATGCGTTCAGTTTGTCAAGGTTCAGATCAAAAATGATATTCATTTACTACAACGTAGTAATTCAATCCTCGTCATTGTGTAACCATTGAGTAGAACGCTATTTACCACCTTTCCGTGGCTTAGAGTCTGTTTTGACCTTTACCCTTGACGATTTACTTGCGGTTGAAGTAAACTATTGTTGAACAGATAATTGTTACCAACAATTATTGACGCTTGCAATGTGTTGCTTGAAATAAACGAAAGACGCGATGGCAGACACGGCATTAACTTCACAGAAACATCCAATGGTCGATGAGCAGGCAGAACGCTTTATAGCCTCGTTTTCAGACCTGCGCAAAGTGTTGGGAGCGGGATTCAAACATGCTCACCAGCAGGGGTTTAGCACGACGCAATTTATGGTACTGGGGCTGGTCGAGAGGGCGCAGGAAACTGAACCCTGCACAATCAGTTCGATTGCCCGCAAGCTGGGAATCGATCCTGCGACCGTTGTGCGCACGGTAGATAGCCTCGAAAAACGCGGTCTGGTGGAACGCTGCCGCGATAAGCACGATCGCCGCCAGGTCTTCGTCGTCTTTACCGAGACCGGCCATGCCACTCTTATTGAAGTGCACCAGCAATTCATCACACGCATTCGAGCCATATTCCTCGCTATGAGCGCGGAGGGGCGCGCTTCTCTGCTCAACGGGTTAGAGGAGTTTGTGCATGTTGGGCAGGAGATACCTGTCGAGCAGGAATGAGAACCTTACTAGTACACGATGCTTTCATAAAATGATACCTGTTTCCTGGAATCCACTCATAAATGGGGGTGCAGGAGGCAAAGCGCCCTGTCGGAGCGCGAGGGAGCCTCGCACGTTGCTCTCCTCCAAGGTGGGCCTGAAGCCCGCCTGAAGAATTATGCGTGGATGTCAATTTTTCCTGACATCCACGCATAAAACAGGGGTGCAGGGGACGGAGTCCCTTGCCGGGGTTCGGGGTGGCCCCGACCTCTTCCCCTCTCATAGCGGGCCTGCGGCCCGCCAAAGGAATTATGAGTGGATGTCAGAATGTTTTCCCTTGACGAAATACGATATATCGTTATAATTAGGAAGGGAATACGATATATCGAAATGAAATGGAGATAAAGAAGTATGATCAAATTGCTGCGGTTCTTGAAACCGTATCGGCCGATACTCGTGCTTGTTGTGGCGCTGGCCTTTGCGCAAGCCATGGCAAACCTGTATTTGCCCAATTTGATGGCCGATATTGTAGATAACGGGATTGTCAAGGGCGATACCGGCTACATCTGGCGAATCGGCGGCATCATGATGCTGGTGACCATTGGGGGCACCGTTGCTGCTGTCGTCGGCATATTCTTTTCTTCCCAGGTGGCGGTCGGCTTGGGCAAAATTATCCGCGCCAGGCTTTTTACACACGTGGAACAATTTTCGCTGCACGAGTTCGATACTGTGAGCACGGCCTCCCTGATTACCCGCACCACCAACGATACGACGCAGGTGCAGCAGGTCATGGTCATTATGCTGAATATAATGATCACCGCTCCGTTCACGTTGATTGCCGGGATTATTCTGGCAGTCAACCAGGATGTCGGACTCTCCTGGATTCTGGTAGTGGTCATTCCCGTTCTTGTAACCTTCATCATTATCCTTATGAGCAAGGCCATCCCGCTGTTCCGCCTCATGCAGGTGAAGCTGGATAAACTCAATCTCATTCTGGATGAGGGCCTGAACGGTGTGCGTGTGGTCCGGGCATTTGATCGTCAGAAGTACGAGGAGCATCGCTTTGATGAGGCCAACCAGGATCTGACCGATGTTGCCATCAGAGTGAACAGGCTCGTGGCTACACTCATGCCGATGATGATGCTGGTCTTGAACCTTTCCAGCATTGCTATTCTCTGGTTCGGAGCTATACGCATCAATAATGGAGACATGCAGGTTGGTGCGCTCATAGCTTTCCTGCAATACGCCATGCAGATTCTGTTCGCGCTGTTGATGGTCTCGATGATGTTCATCATGCTCCCGCGCGCAGCAGCCTCCGCGGACAGAATTAACGAAGTGCTTGCGATCGTACCCGAAATCAAAGATGCCGACCAGGTGAAGTGGGCCGACGAGAAAAAGGGGTATGTGGAGTTCCAGGATGTGACCTTCAGCTATCCTGGTGCGGAAGAGCCAGCGCTTTGCAACATTTCCTTCAGCGCCTCGCCCGGTGAGGTGACGGCCATTATTGGCGGCACCGGCTCTGGCAAATCGACGCTAGTTAGCCTGATCCCTCGCTTTTACGATATCGACAGTGGCCACATCCTGGTTGATGGCGTGGATGTCTGCGAGATGTCGCAGGAGCATTTGCGCTCGAAAATCGGTTTTGTGCCACAAAAGGCCGTTCTGTTTTCTGGGACGATCGCAGAGAATATTCGCTTTGGCAAAGATGATGCGTCAGAAGAAGAAATTCGTCATGCGTCTGAGGTTGCGCAGGCGAACGATTTCGTCTTGAGCATGAAAGACAGGTTTGATTCGGTGATTGCCCAGGGTGGGACGAACGTTTCGGGTGGCCAGAAGCAGCGCCTTTCCATCGCGCGCGCCCTGGTAAGAGAACCGGAGATTTATGTGTTTGACGACAGTTTCTCGGCGCTGGACTTTAAAACTGATGCCAGTTTGCGAGCTGCTCTTAAAAAGGAAACACGTGAGTCAACGGTGCTGATCGTGGCCCAGCGTGTCAGCACGGTTATGGATGCGGACCAGATTATTGTCCTGGACGAAGGGCTTATTGCTGGGATCGGTACCCATCGCACATTGATGAGGACCTGTGAGGTCTATCGTGAAATTGTATCCTCACAGCTTTCATTAGAGGAAATCGCGGAGGAAATTGCATGAGTGTAGAGCGCAGAGAACAGAGGTCCGGCGGCATGCAGCCCGGCCCAATGGGCAGAGGCGGATGGGGTGCTATGGGCAGGCCGGTGGAGAAAGCCAAAGATTTTCAAGGGACGCTCAGGCGCTTACTTGGCTACTTCCTGCCGCAGAAATTTCTCTTGATGATCGTGCTTGGCACGGCCATCATTGGCACAATGTTCAACATCGTGGGTCCGAAGATCCTGGGATTAGCGACCACCAAACTGTTCGAGGGCCTCATGGCGAAATACCAGGCGTTTCTTCGGCACCAGCCCGCTCCCGGGGTTGATTTCGGCTATATCGCGACGGTCTTGCTGATTTTGTTTGGGTTATACGTAATCAGCTCCATTTTCCTCTACATTCAGCAGTATGTGATGGCGGGCGTTGCGCAACGAACGATGTACTGGCTGCGCAGGGAAGTGGATGAAAAGCTTTCGCGTCTACCGCTGAAGTTTTTTGACTCGCGCACGCATGGAGAAATCATGAGCCGCGCTGTCAACGATATGGATAACCTCAGCACCGCACTTCAGCAGAGCGTCACACAATTCATCACCTCTGTGGTGACGCTACTGGGCGTGATTGTGGTGATGTTGACGATCAGCCCGCTCCTCAGCTTGATTGTCGTACTGACCCTCCCGCTCAGTCTGGTCGTCACTCTGGGGATTGCAAAACGCTCGCAAGAGTACTTCAGGAGGCAGCAAAGAGCGCTTGGAGAACTCAACGGCCATGTCGAGGAGATGTATACGGGCCACAAGATCGTAAAAGCATTCGGGCGTGAAGGACAATCCATCGCCGAATTTACCGAGCGCAACGAAAAACTGTATAACGCTGGCTGGAGAGCGCAGTTCGTTTCCGGCATTATCATGCCGCTTATGAGGTTTATTGGTAATATTGGCTATGTCTTTGTGGCTGTGGTCGGCGGTATCATGGTGACAAGAAATGCGATTGCCATTGGGGATGTGCAGGCGTTTATTCAATACGCCCAGCAGTTTACCCAGCCGATCATCCAGTTAGCCAATTTCGCCAATGTGATTCAATCGGCGATGGCGTCAGCGGAGCGTATCTTTGAACTGCTCGACGAGAAGGAGGAGATCCCGGAGGCCGTTGATGCGAAGGTCATTGCGCATCCAGAAGGGGCGGTCCAGTTCCAGCATGTCAGGTTTGGCTATCAAGAAGATGCCATCTTGATGGAGAATATGAATATTGACGTCCAGCCGGGACAATTGATCGCCATTGTCGGTCCAACCGGTGCTGGCAAGACGACCCTGGTTAATCTGATGATGCGTTTCTATGAAGTCAAGGGCGGAGAAATCCTGGTTGACGGCGTGGACATCACGCATATCAAGCGCAGGAACCTGCGTCGCATGTTCGGCATGGTCCTTCAGGACACCTGGCTCTTCAACGGGACAATACGCGACAATATCGCCTATGGTCGCGAAGGGGCCACAGAAGAACAGATTATCCAGGCGGCAAAAGCGGCATACGCCGACCACTTTATCAGAACGTTGCCGGATGGCTATAACACTATTCTGAATGAAGATGCCTCCAACATCTCGCAGGGCCAAAAGCAACTACTGACCATTGCCCGTGCATTCCTGGCCGATCCAGAGATACTGATTCTAGATGAAGCGACCAGTAGCGTCGATACCCGAACGGAAATGCAGATCCAAAAGGCCATGGGCGAGCTGATGAAAGGCAGAACAAGTTTCGTGATTGCCCATCGGCTCTCCACGATCCGGGACGCGGAGCTGATCCTGGTCATGAACCACGGCACAATCATCGAAAAAGGTACCCACGAGGAGTTGCTTGCAAAGAACGGCTTCTATGCCGACCTGTACAACAGCCAGTTCACGGGGCGAACCCTCCAGGAAGAGGCTGTGTAGCCAGCGTACGCTGGCTACGTCCCTACCATCGCTCCATATCGATGGTGAGCGACGAGACGTCCGAGCTGGTAGGCGTCTTCCACGGCAAGAAGCTGCGTCTGCTGGTGTGAGGCCTGCCAGATCGATGCGGCCTCTTGTGAATGGAAGAAATGCCCCTGGTTGCAGAACGCGCTCCGATCACACTCGCACCCCCGCACTGACGCTGGAACCATGACTGAGATGACCGCGCTTGCGGGTGTCAGGTTCTCAATGCCTGTAGGGTTGAGAGAGAGCGACACCGGCAGGCCGGTGATCGGGCAATGCGACTCTACCACAACCGAGAGATCGAACAGAGAGGGGTAGGTCAGCGCATCGAGCGCGCACCAGGTGTAGAGGGTGTGTCCATGCACGTGAAACCGGTGTGGTGTAGGGATGAGTGAGAGACCCCAGCCCACCACGTTACCAACCTCATCGCGTTCCACGTCGGGTAAGCGAGCCAATAGCTCGGTGACCCGGGCGGTCGTCATGGCAAGGGCTGCCGCCAATCGCTCTGGTGGAATAGGCTGGCTCTCAATCAGGAGCCGGGTCATCTGCAAGCAGAGCGCGTCATTGCGGCCCCGAAGTCGGTCAGCCAGGTAGCGGGCGAGGCGATCAAGGTGTGATCGTGGCATAGGTCTTCCTCCTCAAGAGAAGTGATGCAGACACGTTAACTCGCACAACAGGATAGCCGGTTCACGTCCTTCGTGAAGGAGATGGCAGCAATCTTGAGGGCCTCGGCCATCGTCGGGTAGACATGGATCAGGTCGATGAAGTCGTTTGCTGTCGCTCCAAAACGTAGAGCCATCGCTGCCTCATGGATCACCTCACCCGCATTCACCCCAAGCATCGAGATCCCGAGGACACGGCGACTTCCTCGTTCCAGCACCATCTTGACGACCCCACGCGTGTCGCGGATGGCTCCGGCTCGTGGCACGACGCTCATGGGGATCGTGTTGCACTCACAGACAATCCCACGAGCAGTGGCCTCCTCGTCGGTCAAGCCCACGACCGCCACCTGGGGATCGGTGAAGATAGTACGCGGGATGACGCTGTGATCGACGCAGCGTTTGGTACCAGCAAGGGCATTCTCGGCAGCAATGCCGCCATCGTGGGCTCCCACGGGTGTAGCCATCTGGCTCTCGGTTTCGTGTCCGATCACATCCCCTGCTGCCCAGATATGCGGAACACTCGTGCGGAGGTACGCATCCACCATCACCGCTCCCTGCCTATCAAGGCGTACCCCTGCACGCTCTAAGCCAAGTTTGGCGGTGTTGGGTCGCCGACTCGTTGCCACCAGGAGCTTTTCTGCCTGAAGGTCCTGCGGCTTCCCATGCACAGAAACACTGGCATGTACCACATCAGTGTCCCCTGAGACCTCCTGCACACGAGCCTGAGTGAGAACTCGGACACCCTCCTCGCGCAAAAGATCTGTCAGGGCCAGGCTTATCTCTGGCTCATAGTCCTTGAGGATGCGAGTTGCCCGCTCCAGGATGGTGACCTCACTCCCGAGCCGAGCAAACATTTGTCCAAGCTCAAGCGCAATGTAGCCGCCACCGATGATCATCAGGGATCGCGGCAGTTCCTTCAGTTCCTGTTCCTCCTGGCTCGTCAACAGGTCACTGGTGAGATAGGGTGTCTCTGCCAGACCAGGAATGTCAGGAACCAACGGCGAGGACCCGGTAGCAACAAGGATGTGATCGCCAGCGAGACGGCGCGAGGAACCAGCGGAGCTCTGGACTTCGACTGTATGCGGATCGACCAGCGCAGCATGACCAAAGACCACCTGCATAGGCTGTTGCCCTGCCTCGTCTGCCTCATTGACGAGGCTCGCATAGTGCTGGTCGCGGTAGTCATGAATGATCTCGTCTTTCTGCGCAACGAGCCGTGGGAAATCAATCTGGACGAATGCGGGAGCCAACCCTGGGTAGCGCGGATGGGCAGCATCGTAGACGAGTTTGGCTGCCTCAATCAAGTTCTTTGAGGGCAGGCAGCCTCGGTTCACACAGGTGCCTCCAAGGGTCCATCCCTCGGTCATGACAGCTGTTTTCCTCAGTTCTTGAGCACGAATGGCAGCAGCAAAGGCTGTTGAGCCAGCTCCTAGAATCACCAGGTCATATCTCTCTTGCTTCATCTCACCGGATGACTCCACAGGAAGCAATGCCAGCCGCGTAGTCGCGCATCATGGCTCCTCCGATCGCCAGCAGGTCGCGCACACGCGGGTCAGCAATGCGATAGTAGACCTGTTTGCCAGAGCGAGAGGTCTGCACCAGCCCACACCAGCGCAAGCACCCCAGGTGTGTCGAGATGCGGCTCTGGGGGGCACCAACTGCCGCGACCAGTTCGCTCACTGTGCGCCCCGTATCAGGTGCATCAAGGAGCAGGCGCAACAGGCGCACGCGTGTCGCATCACTTAACACCTGGAAGAAGCGTGCATAGAGTTCTGCCTCAACAGCCGTAAGGAGCGGTGTTCCCTGTTGAGGGGTCTGGTCTGTTTCCTGGACCTCTACCCCGGTGGAGAGTTCATGGGTATGGAGAGTTTCCATTGAGAACCTCTTTATATATCAGGATATTCGGATATGTAATAGAATAACAAACTATCCCCACTCGTGTCAAGGGAACACAGAGTAAATCTGTGATGAGGTGAGACCCTTCGCCACTTTTGATGCGAGCTGAATAGCTCGGGGCACCTCAAAGTTGCGGCGCATATGGATCAGCAAGTGGCGCACCAGCAAGCGTTCCTCGCGTGTCAGACCAGCGGTCAGGCGTTGCTCGCAGCCCAAAACAATCTCCTAAACATGAAGTTTTTCTCTCATTTTCCTTCGGCTACGCACTCCGCCAGCAGTTCGATGATACGCAACCCGGCCCGCAATGTTTTCTCCTCCTGATCAAGATCTGGGTTGTAGGTTGCCAACGCGACTGCCCGCAGACGGAAACGGGCAGCCACTGCGCGTATGACCTCTTCCATCTGCGGCATCGAGAGTCCTCCTGGGACCGGGACATCCACCAGGCCCGGAGCAACCTGCGGGTCCAAAGCATCCAGGTCGATATGCAGGTAGACCTCCTGCACGCGCTTGGCCAATGCATTCAAGCAAGCCGGCACATCCCCCTGCGGCTTACCCTCCTGCCAGTTCACAACTTGTATGGCCGAGCGTTCCAGACGCTCACGCTCTGCCTCCGGGGAGAGGTCACGCACTCCCAGCAGCAGCGTGGCAGCTTCGGCAATCGGGGTGCTCTCGCCGATTTGCGCCCAGTAATTCCGATAGCAATGCCCGGTAATGATGGCCAGGGACATTCCGGCAAAGAACCCGCTGGCCGTCGATTCGGGTGTGTTGAAATCCCCATGCGCATCGACCCAGACGACACCACAGTGTGTATGCTCAAAGCCGGCGAGGATACCCAGGCTGGCATCGCACGATCCGGCCAGGATCAGGGGGAGTTGTTCTGTTGCGATGGCTTGCCGTACGAACTGGGCGAGCCGCGTGTTGACTGCCGATGATGCCGTCGTCGTATCGCGAAATGGCGTGCCCCGCTCCACACGCTTCATGATCACAGTCAGACCACGAGCCTCCAAAAGTTGCTGCGCTCCGGCCTGCACATAACGCTGCGATCCCTTGCTCCCGCCGTCGTGTTCGTTGCCCATCGCGTAGGGAACCTGAATTAAGCTCACTTGCATGCTTGTTCCTTGCTCCTTCGATGCCGATGAAGATTCATATTTAATCTTCTTTCACCTGCAACACAATCTTGCCCCGTACCCCTCCCTCTTCGAGCCGCAGGTGAGCCTGGACAAGCGAGGGCAGGAGCAAGACCATCTCGATGATCGGCTTGATCTGCCCTTGCTCAATCAAGCCGCGCAGTGCATCCAGCGTGGAACGCGCCCTCTGGCAGTTCGCGAAGTGGATCGTCACGTTTTTGTAATAGCCTGCATTCAGGTCGCCTGCCGGACCGACAATACTGACCAATCGCCCAGACCACTTTGTGGCAGCGATATTTCGGGAAAGCGTTTCGTGACCTACAGCATCAAACACCACATCCACCCCTGCCTTCTGCGTCAGCCGATTCACCGCTGCAGACGCATCCTCTTGCGTGTAATCTATGGCCTCTTCGGCTCCCAGTGCCTGCACGAACTCCCGGTTGCGGCCACTGCCTGTGGTGAAGACAGTTGCCCCTACAGCCCTGACGATCTGAATGGCAAGGGAGCTGACTCCACCGGCACCGCTATGAATCAGGATCGTTTCACCGGTCTTCTTCTTCATCTGATAAAAGCACTTCCTGGTTTCCTCCCATAGGTGTTTCCCCAGGGTATCCCCAGTACTCCTCATGTAGATCCAACCAGGAGCCAAAGGTGCTACTTTGTAACCTTTCCTACCTTTGCTGTGTCCTTATATATTGAAACGAAAAACAGCGCGGAAGGAAAAACATGGATCAGGGCGATCAGGAACTGCTCTCTCTGCTGGCTACCGATCTGGACGGCCATTTTCGGCACCTTGTTGAGGCATATCAGCAGCGACTCTATCTCTTTGCCCTGCGCCTGGTAGGTTGTCCAGACGATGCTGAAGACATCGTTCAGGAAGCTTTCATGCGCGCCTATTATGCCCTCAAAGGCACACCTACACACAAGGTCCATATCCTGAACCTTCGGCAGTGGCTGTACACCATTACCCTGAATATCTTTCGTAACTGTACACGCAAGCGTGAGCAACATGTCATCTCGCTGAATCTACCCGAGAACAGCACAGCGCTCGACATAGCGGATCAAGCTCTCGGACCCGACGAGGAGGCGCATTGGCAAGAATGGCGACATGAGCTTGAGGTCCATGTCGCCTCACTTCCAGAACACTATCGTATGCCAGTCACCCTCTATTTATTTGAAGAGCTCAGCTACGCTGAGATAGCTGAACTGCT
>WNGD01000263.1_pt1 | contig 53322 bp, 44 predicted proteins | sample 5400671 | NCBI WGS metagenome assembly WNGD01 (sample SAMN13153369, study PRJNA577476) | soil metagenome | isolation source: 40 cm soil or saprolite under grassland replicate 2 | place: USA:California | collected 2016-06-15 | reverse complement strand
GCGGCGAGCAGCACGAGGGGCGAGGCCTGGACATGCGCGGCCGTGCTCGCCGCCGGGCCGCTCGCGCCGCGGGCGTCGGTCACCGTGAGCGTCACGCTGTAACCGCCGTCGCTGGTGTAGAGGTGCGCCGGGGTGGCACCTGTATCGGTGCTGCCGTCCCCGAAATCCCAGCGGTACAGGAGCGGCAGGTCGCCGTCGGGGTCGTGTGACGAGCTGCCGTCGAAATGGATCGTATCTTGCCCCGCGTAGTGGCCGCCGGCGAGGGCTACGGGGGGTTGGTTCTGGGGTGGTGCGGGGGCGGGGTCGCGACAAGCGGCTGCTCCGATCGTCAGCGACGCCCCGATGATCATACGTGGTTGCAGACCCATGGCGGCACGCTCCGAGTGGCTGCTCGAGAGGGCCTAGTGCACGACGCATGCTCTGAGGGCATGGTGGTAACCGCCAATGCTGTAGATGTTTAAGGTAGGTAAACGAAAAATGGAGTGAGGCGTGCGCGCAACAGTCAGGTCCACTTCGCTGGTCGCCGCGCTGATCGCGGCGGGCGTGGGGAGGGTCGACGCCCGTCAGGTGGCGCCGGCGTCGCCCCATGGGGGCGGCTCGTGTCTCACGCAACCGGGCCCGACCAAGACGCTCCGTGGGCTCCACACGCTGCCGTGGAGCGTCTACGACGTGGCCGATAACACCAAGTTCGACGCCGGCGACGCTCAGTGGTTGAGCCCGGCCCCCAAGATCCTGGTGTTCGTAGAGGGCGGCTCGCGGATCTGCTGGCACGGCGGCCAAATCAGCGGGCAGCTACCGCCGGCCACGCCCTGGGTCACCATGCACGAGAGCTACGGCATGGACGCGCACGGCGCATTCTTTCAGCTCGAGCACGTCCGCATCTTCGATACCGGAGACGGCGTGACCATGGACCAGCAGGGCGACGTCGACTGGTATTGGCGGGACGTGTACTTCAAGTACATGCGGGACGACTGCGTCGAGAACGACTTCCTGAACGGCGGCACCATCGAGAACTCGTTGTTCGACGGATGCTATAGCGGGTTCAGCGCGCGCTCCTACACCGGCGTGAAAGACGGCAGCGCCAACGTGGTGACGGTGCGGCACTCGCTCTTCCGGATGCAGGCGATGGACCAAGGCTACCGCCGCTCCGGGCACGGCGGGTTTTGGAAGTGGGGCCCGAATTCGCCCCGGATCGACCTGTACGACACGGTCTTCCTGATCGATGGCCCCACGATCGAGAACGACGTGATCATGCCGCCCGCCGCCAAGCTGCGCAACTGTGCGGGCAACGTGATGATCTGGCTGGGGGGTGGTCCGTTTCCGGAACCGTTGCCGAGGCAGCCGGGGTGTTTCACGCTGCTCACCGGTGCCCAGGGATTGCAATACTGGAACAGAGCCGTGGCGCAATGGAAGGCGGATCACCCGCGGCCGACGAAGGACATTGCGCCGCCGATTGCCTCGCTGTGGTCGCCCGCCGCGCCCACGATCCTCCGGGGCGTCGTTTACCTGACCGCGACCGCCGTCGACGACGAGGACGTGGTAGGCGTGCAGTTCCGCCTGAACGGTCGCACGCTCGGCGACGTGACGATCGAGTCTCCGGTCACGAAGTTCGTCCTGTCGTGGAATTCGCGCGAGGCCGCCAACGGCGTGTACACGCTCACGGCGATCGCACGCGACGCTGCCGGCAATACAACCGAGTCGGCAGGGGTTCCGGTGACGATCAGCAACTGACCGACGGGTCCGTTTCAGTGAGCGACGGGCCGTGTGGTGCGGCTGCGCCACAGTGTGGCGAGGAATCGGCGCCCACTCCCAGGCGCCGCCGGCATCTCCCGCGATCGCGAGCGTGTCGCCATGCCGGCGACGGGCGTCCCGGCGCCCCTCAAATGGCGCGATCCATGCACTACCGTGGCCTGTCTGCACAGCCGAAGACGGCATACGTGAACCAACTCTGACCAACCTGGAGTAATGATGACCCGACTCCCTTGGCATAGCTGTGCGCGCCGTCGGCTCGCCGTGCTGCTCCTCGCTACGGGTTGCGAGACCGCGCGGGAGGTTCGGCCCGTGCTCCATGCCGAAAGTGTCGCGGCCGCCTCGTGTCTGGGGCAGGCGGTGACGACGCAGACGGTGAGTGGGGTGCAGACGGCAGCGTTCGCGAACACCAGTCTGGCGGACAATACCGCGATTGATGCCACGACGGCGCAGTACCGCACGACGGACCGCATCTCGATTCGCCTGGGTGGGGGGGCGAACGTGTGTTTCCACGGGGGCGAGACCGTCGGTAACCTGCCGCCGGCGACGTCGTGGAGCACCGCGCTGAACTACTACGCCGTGGTGCCCGACGGGCCCAACATCACCGTCGAGGGGGTACGCACCTTCGACCGGGGCGACGGGGTGGCATTCGGCAGCAACGCGCCGAACTGGACGCTGCGCGGGGCCTACATCCACTACGCTCGGGACGGCTGCGTCGAGAATCATTCGGTGTTCGCGGGCACGGTGGACGATGCGCTGTTAGACGGCTGCTTCATCGGCTTCGCCTCGCGGCCGTACCGGGCGGTGGCGGACGGCAGCGGCAACGTGATGACGATCCAGAATACGCTGGTGCGGCTGCAACCGATGGACGGGGTGTACACGGGGCCGGTGCCGGGGCATGGTGCGTTTTTCGAGTGGAGTGCCACGTCGCCGCAGCTGGCGTTGTACAACAATGTGTTTCGGGCCGATCAGCCGTCCAACGACGGCGACGAGCACATGGCGCCGCCGCCCGGGAAGCTGGCCGGGTGCGCCAACAACGTGATGGTCTGGCTGGGGGCGGGACCGTTCCCGGAGCCGCTGCCGAGCTGTTTCACGGTGTTGACGGGGGCGACGGGGCTGGACTACTGGAACCAGGCGGTGGCGCAGTGGCAGACGAATCATCCGCCGGCGCTGGCGGATGTGGGGTCGCCGGTGGTATCGCTGTTTACGCCGGCGGCGAACGCGACGCTGGCGGGCACGGTGACGCTGACGGCGACGGCGGTGGACGATCGGGAGCTGGCGGAGGTGCGCTTCCAGCTGGACGGGCAGGACCTGGGCGCGGCGACGACGACGGACCTGACACCGACCAAGTACACGCTGCTGTGGGACTCGCGCGGGGCCGCCAACGGCGCCCACACGCTGACCGCCACGGCGCGTGACGCCACCGGCAACGCCACCACTTCGGCCGGCATTACCGTCACGATCAGCAACTGATCGATGCGGCCGGCAGGCGTCTGCGGACACGAAGCCACTGACCTCCGATCCCTCGTGCCGGCGCCGATCCGCGTCCTCATGATCACCAGCGGCTACCCCCAGCCGGGGCAGCCGCACACGCAGCAATTCGTCAAGCGCCAGGCGGAGTTTCTTCGGGCCGCGGGCGTCGAGGTCGAGGTCTTCGACTTCCGCGGGCGCCAGAAGCTCCGGCATTACGTGACGGGGTGGACTCGGGTGCGCTCCCGGCTCGGGGCGGGGCGCTACGACCTGGTGCACGCCCAGTTCGGGCAGAGCGGGCTCCTGGCACTGCCCAAGCGCCTGCCGCTCGTCGTGACGCTCAGGGGTGACGACTTACAGGGGATCATCGACGACGTCGACGGCCGCATCGGGCTCAAGGGGAGAATCCTGCAGCGCATCTCGCAGTGGGTCGCGTCACACGCCGACTCGGTCATCGTCGTCTCGGAGCACATGCGCGCTTTCCTCGATCCGCTCGTTCCCGTCTACACCATCCCGTCAGGCCTTGATTTCGCCCTGTTCCGTTTGATCCCTCGAGACGAGGCGCGGCGTCACGTGGGGCTCCCGCTCGACAAACGGCTGGTTCTGTGGGTGGGCAAGCCGACCAACCCGCGCAAGCGCTTTCCCCTGGCGCAGCGGGCGATGGAGCTCTTGAACACGTCACTGCCGGCCGAGCTCATCGTCGGCTGGGGCGTGCTGCACACCGACATGCCGTACTACATGAACGCGTGCGACGCGCTCGTCTTCACGTCGGTGCAGGAGGGTTCGCCCAACGCGGTGAAGGAAGCGCTGGCCTGCAACCTGCCCGTGGTGTCGGTGGCGGTCGGCGACGTGCCCCTGCGGTTGCACGGTGTGGCGGGGTGCGAGGTGTGTGCCGACGACCGGCCCGAAACCATCGCGGCCGGGCTGGAGCGGGTGCTCCGCAGCGGAGGGCGCAGCAACGGACGCGACGCCCTCAAGGATCTCGACGAAGCGTCGCTCACAGCGAAGGTGATTGACGTCTATCGGTCGGTGCTAACGGATACCCCGCGGCGATAGAGCGCGCGGCCGATCGCAACGGGCGCCACACGGCGGCGCCGAGCAGCGGGAGCGGGTCGTCCCAGGCGACGACCGACTTGGCGTCGCACGCCAACGCCCAGGGGGCCCAGCGCCACAGCGGCAGGCCGGTGGCGTGCGCCGCGCGCCAATCGACCCAAGGCCGGCACCAGCGCGCGCCCGCGCGGGCGCGTGTAGGGGCCTGCCGCGTCGTGTGGGGGCCAGTCAGATCGGCGTACACCAGGGCGGGGAGGTTGACCCCGGCGACGGCGCCGAGGTGGTGCCACAGGTTGAAGCGAGGATTGATCTCGAGCAGCCACAATCGCCCGGCAGCGTCCCGCTTGAAGTCGAGCTTCGCCACACCGGCGAATCGCAGGCGGGCCAGCACGTCGCGCCCGAGGCTCGCGACGTCGGACGCGTCGGTGAGCTCGAGTGCGGTGCTCTCGCCGCGCTCGAGCGGCCAGGTGCGGATCTTTCGGCCGGTGAACTCGCCCACCACCTCGCCTCCCGGGCGGACGTAGGCATGGTAGCTTTCGATCCGCCGCTCCGCCCCGGCCACGAGCTCCTGCGCGAGCAGCGGCAGGCCGGCGGCGGCGAGCCGCGGCCACAGCGCGGCCAGCTCGGGTGATGTGTCCACGCGCAGCGCCTTCGCGCCGCCGGCCACGGGGTCCCAGGACTCGGGCCGTCGGGTGAGCGGCTTCAGAACCACGGGGAAGCGCAGCCCGAGCTCGCTGGGCCGCTCAGTGGCGGGGTCCAACCGTCGTGCGCCGGGGACCGGCAAGTTCAGGGCGGCCGCGAGCTGCTGGAACCGCTCCTTGTCCACCAGGTCCTCGACCAACGTCGCATCGGGCACGACGAAGCGGAATGCACGCGCCAGGGCTTCGCGCCAGCGCGAGATGAACAACAGGTCGCCGTCCTCCTCGTAGAACAGTACCGGCGGCTCTGGTTGCGCCGCGCCGAACGCGAGCAGCGTGCCGGCCAGGACGTCCGGATGACGCCACGGGTCGCTCCACTCGAGCCGGGCGGCGGTGAACCGGGAGAATCGGGGTGGGGCTCCGGGCCGCGCCGCCACGACGCAGCGGATGCCGGCGAGACCGAGGGGACGCACCAGGTCCATGCTTCCCAGCACGCACGCCCGCTGCCGGGGCGCGGTCACACGCCGGCCCCATGGGCGGGTAAGCCGCTGCCCCCGCCGTTGCCTGCCAGCCGGTCCGCGAGCGCGAGGCGCAGCTGGCCGAGACGGCCGCGCAGCGCCTGCTGCCAGCGATACCCGTGCGCGGCCGCCGAGCGTGCCGCGGTTAGCCAGCGGTACCGACTGCGGATCCAGCGGGACTTCGAGAGCTCGGGCACTCCGCCCAGCTTGGCCTTGAAGTCGCCGCCCCCCATGAAGTCGATGCTCGTGCAGCCCGCCGCCATCGCCCGCTGCATCACCGTCCAGGTCATCAGCTCGGTCGCCCGATACCAGCGGTAGCGGGTGCGGTGGGTCCAGGTCCACAGCAGCAGCTCGCGACCGTCCTGGAAGAACATGCCCGTCGCAATGCGCGTCGCCGCATCGGGCAGCCGGACCGAGACGGCGACGAGTTGGCCGGCGGCCCGCATGTGGCGGAAGCACTCCAGCACTCGGCGCTTCCCGAACGGCACGGCGACGCCGTTGCGTGCGTACACCTCGCACAGCTGGTCGTAGTGCTCGTCCACGAACGATTCGTCGTCCTCGAACTGCACGACCAGGCCGAGTTTCGCGGCGCGGCGCACGTTGCGGCGCGCGCTCTGCTTGAACGCCCGCAGCGTCGCCGCGGGGTCGTCGACGTGCAACGGTACGCGGTAGGTGACGACGTGGTGTTCGCGGAATCCGGCGGCGACCATGTCTGCGGGGTCCAGGTCGCGCGACATAAGCTCGACGTGATGCACTCCGTGCCGGTGCTCGAGGTAAGGGACGAGCGTCTCCATCATGTCGGCCGTGGTGAGGCGGGCCGGGTCGAACGCCGGGCCGAGGCTCACGGTCTGCCACCCCTCGAGGGGCGACCCGAACAGGCGGATCGGCCCCAGCCGGACCAGCAGCCCCGGGAGACACCCGACGACGTCGCCGTCGCACTCGAACAGCAGCCACAGCGGCTTGCCGAAACCCGACAGCTCGAGCGACCGGATCCAGGCGGCGCGGTGCACCAGGCGGTGGTTGGTGAACTGGGTCACGAGCGCGTCCCAGGCCGCGATTTCGCGGGGCGTGGCTTCGCGTAGCAGCGCGCGGGCGGCGGCGGTCTGCGTCATCCCGGCAGCGCCTCTCGCGTCGTATAGCGCACGTAACTGCGGTACAGGCCGGGGAGATGGTCTCGCAGCAGGCCTTTGAGGCGCCGCACCATCACCGCGGTGCGCCATCCCTCGAGCCGGGCCAGCGCGGCGATCCGCTCGGGCGCGGTACCGAGCTTCACGTGGTAGCGCCCCAGCACGCGGCACCCGTGCACCAGGCGCGGCACGAGCGACGGCTCGGACGTGTAGAGGTACTTGAGCCCGGCGGCGGCGGCGGACTCGAGCACCGCCGGAGAGATGTCACCTCCCGGCACGGAGGCCACCGTGCAGGATTCGCCCAGCAAGTCGGTCAGGCGATCGCAGCTCGTCCGCCACTCGGCGATCATCTGTGCGAGCGTCTGCTCTCGGAAGATGTTCGGATGCGTGTGGGAGTGACTGCCGATGACGTGCCCGCAGCGCCGCAGGTAGCGGATGCCGGCGGCGTCGAGGAACGTGGCATCGCCGATGCGACCGGTGACGATGAAGAAGTGACCCAGCCAACCGCGCCGCGACAGCTCGTCGCCCACGGCGAGCGCGCTCTTGCCGCCGTCGTCGAACGTCAGCAGCAGGTGCCGGCCCGGCGCCGCGAAATCGATCGCCGTGACGAGCGCCGGGCGGCGGTACGCGGTCGCCATCGCCTCGAGATGACTCCGGAAGGCGACCCGACCGATGGTGTAGGGGGCGGCGCCACGCCACTGGAACCCCGAGTCCCGAGGGTCGTCCGTCACGTCGTGGTAGGCGAACGCGGCGGCGACCGTTTCCGAGACCGACCAAGGAGCGTGCCTGGACATAGCGGCCTCAGCGCGACAGTGGCATCTCGACCGGTGGCGCCGGTCGTCCGGACCCGAGCAGCGACTTCAGAGCGCACTGCAGAAACCCGAGCCCGTAGCTGAAATGCACGACCGGAAACGCGAGCCCCAGCGCCGCGACCGTGCGCAGGCCGGCCCGGCGTCCGGCGCCGATCGCACACGCCGCCACGGCCAGGAGATACGGGGCCAGAGCGGCGACGAGGAGCGCCCCGGCCCCGGGCACCCACGGAAGCGCCAGCGTTGCCGCCGCCAGCGTAGTCACGAAGCCGGCCGGCACGAGCTGCCGGACCGTGGTCACGCGTCCCAACTTTCTGGCGACCAGCGGCTTGGAGTAGCCGTATTGGTGGTACATCCGCGCCAGCTGCCGCAGCGACTCCCTGGCGTAATACTGCGCCGTCACGTTCGGCACCAGCAGGATGCGCCCGCCCCCCTGGATGAGACGGCCGTTGAACTCGCTGTCCTCGTCCCGCGCCAGTGCTTCGTCGAACAGGCCGACGCGATCGAACGTCTCGCGGCGGCAGCAGAAGAACGCGATGGTATCGACCCAGCGGGGTTCGCGGACGCCGACTCGGAAATAGGAATTGCCCACCCCGAACGGGTGGGACATCGCGATCGCGATGGCCTGCGCGATCGCCGTGTCGTTGGCGGGAAGGGTGACCAGAACGCCGCCTACGCTGTCCGCCCCCGATTGCTGGAGCGCCGCGGCGAGCTCGGGGATGTAGTTCGCGGGATAAACCCCGTGGGCATCCATGCGCACGACAATCTCGCCCCGGGCGGCACGGATCCCCGCGTTGACCGCGATCGGTGGAATCCGTCCGGGATTGTCCAGCAGCCGGATGAACGGGTAGCGCGCGCCGTAGTCTGCGACAATCGACCGCGTTCGATCCTCGCTCGAGCCGTCCACGACCAGCACTTCGAGACGATCGCGCGGGTAGTCCGTGGCCACGATCGAATCGAGGCAGCGGGCAATGTAGCGCTCCTCGTTACGGCACGGCACGATCACCGACACGGTCGCGACGCGTGAGGTGGCGGGATTCATGGACGCATGACCTCCGCGGCCTGCGAGCCGGGGACCGGCGTGGCGCGCTTTGGGATGTCGGGGAGGCGCGGCGGTGGGGCGCGCCGTAGCGCACGTGCGAACGTCGCGCGGAACAGCCCGCCCAGGCCGCCGATCCCCTGCATCCACTCCCCGACGCCGGGCCAGCGGTCGTCCGGGCGCCAGGTTTCACTCCGAGTGCCGGCGGGCTGCGGGCCCAGGACTTCCCGCAAGCCCTGCAGCACGCTGGGGTATGGCTCGGGGCACCCTGGGGGCGCTCCCGCCACGACATAGAGCAGCCGCTTGACGTCGCCCCACGCCCACCGCACCGTCACGCCGCTCTCGTACGCGGTCGTCGCCGCCACCCGCTCGCCGCGCAGCAACTCCACCCACAGCTTGGGGAAATCGACACCGGACGCGATCGCCAGTTCGAGCGAGCCCCAAAACCGTCCGTTCACTTCGATGAGGCAGGGTTCGCCGGCGCCGTCATCCCGGAACTCGACCATGACCGGCCCATGCCACGCCATCGCGGAGAGCAGGCGGGCCGCCGGCTCTCGCAACCGCGGGTCGAGCGGGATGGAGCGCCGCAGGCTGCTTCCCGATCCCGAGGGTCGGACGTCGCGCAACCGCTCGTGGCCGAACCAGGCGACGGGCTCGCCGCGGTCACACAGCGCGAACACCCCTTTCCCCCGCCCGGCGACGATCCCCTGGATCAGCGGCCAGGCCTCACCGCGACGACAGGCGGCCACTCCGGCCTCGAGCGCCGCCGCGTCCGGCACGTAGCGCGCTCCGTGGTCGGCCTGGAACCGGCCGCCGTCCCAGAAATCGCTGAACCGGGGTTTGAGGATGCAGGGGTATCCGATCGCCTCGGCGGCCGCGCGAGCTTCGGCGAGCGTTCGCGGAAAGCGCGTCGGCGGGATTCGCAGGCCGGAGGCGGCAGCGAGCTCGAGCGTGCGGGCCTTGTCGAAGGCCCGCAGTAGCATGTCCTCCGGACCGCACCCCACCGCGATCCCCGCCGCCTCCCACTGGTCGCGCTCGGCGTCACACAGCAGGCACGACCGCTCGCGTTGCGGCAGGACGATCCTCACGCCGTGCGTCCGGGCCCACGCACGCAGCGCCGCGAATCCCGCGATCGTCTCGTCGCTCAGGCGGAAGTGGGCGCGACAGTACCGTGACCAGGCCGCCAGAGGCCGGCGCAGCGGACTCGCGACGTACACGGTGTGCCCGGCGCGTCCGAGCGACCGTACACAGGCGAGCCCCTGCGTGGTTTGTCCGTCGAGCACCAGCACCCGCTCAGGGGATGGCATGCGGCGCCTCCACCATCCGCGGGTGGCCGTTGCGACGCGCCAGCACCGACCGGTAGATGGCGATCACCTCCTGCGTGAGTCGCCGCTCGTCCAGGTCCAGCACGGTGTCGCGCGCCGCGACGCGGTGGCCCCGGCGCAACACGCGCTCCAGCGCCGCAGCGATAGTGGCCGGCCGTTCGTCGGCACACAGCTCACAGCCCGCGATCCCCTGGAGACGGCCGGGTACGTCACCCACCGAGACGGAGACCACAGCGAGATTGCACGCGAGCGCTTCTTTGACCGTGTTGGGCGAGCCTTCCTGCACCGACGTGAACACCAGCGCATCGGCCGCGCTCATGAGGAGCGGCATGTCCGAATGCGGCGTTCCCCAGGCGAGCAGCAGCTCGGCGGGGAGCGTGCGGCGCAGCAGCGCCAGCGCGTCGCAGGCGAGGGGGTACCGCTTGCGGGGCTCCGCCGGGTTGCCGACGAACAACACCAGACGCCGGTCGAGGGGCAGGCCGAGACGGCGCCGCGCGTCGTCGCGGGGAACGGGACGGAACAAGTTCAGATCGAGTCCCGATGGGACGACGCGGGGCCGCACGGATCGCGGGAGGAACGCCTTCATGTGCTCCGACACCACGATGGCGGCGTCAGCCCACAGGGCCACCGCCCAGCACAGCGCCTGGAGCACCCTGCCGGCCAGGGTGACCCGGCCGTTCCACCCCACGATTCCCTGGACATCGTCGCCGCGGAAGGTCACGACGAGCGGAAGGCGTTTCGGCAGCGCCAGGAGTCCGCTCATCCCGAACTGCGCGTGCGCGAGGTCGTAGTGCCGCTGTGCCATGCGGCGCCGGACTTCGAGCCAGGCCTTGAAGTAGTTCCACGGCCGCTTGGCGCCCTTGAAGTGGAACACGTCCACCGCCACCCCGGCCGCCTGGAGAAACTCCGCCTGACGCTTGATGAAGAACGTCGTGCGGGGGCGGCCGTCGGGGACGGGCCATTCACTCGTGATCATCAAGACCCGGATCGGCGAGTCGTGCGACGTCATCGTCTGTCCAACGCTTCGACGAGGAGCGTTCGCGCACCCACCCCAGCCGCGGGCGGGTGCGGCCGCCGCGGCGCGAGCCGTCGCCCGGCGCGGGCCAGCGCGACCAGCGGGAGCAGGCAGATCCGGCCGGCGGCCTCCCAGTCCCCGGCCGCGATGCGTGCGGCGAGCTGCCGCAGGTACAGCCGGGTATTGACCCGGAGCACGGGGAAGCGGTACGCCCCCGCGCGAAACCGGGCACGCCCCCAGCCACGCAGCACGAGCCGCTGCCGCGCTGCCGCCGGCAGGAGCGGCCGGCCGAACGCGTCGCGGTGGATCTGATCCACGTAGCTCAGATAGCAGCACAGCCCGTCGAACGCCCGGTGCTGTCGCGCCGTGCGGATGACGTACTCCCAGTCGAGCGTGCCCCGGCGAATCGCTGAGATCGTGAAGACCACGTCGCACAGCAGGATCTGGCGGCGGCCCCAGACTCGTTGCAGGCCCTGCAAGACGAGCTGATCCTCGACTGGAGGCTCGGTCACCTCGGTTCCATCGAGCAGCCGGCGCCTCCGGTGCCGCAGCAGCACCAGCGGGAACGTGCGGTGCTCGCCCGCCACTCCGAGCCGCCCGTGCTGTACGTCCAGGGGAGACGGGCAGCCGGCGACGGCGTATGTGGTCGTCCCGGCGATCCGACCGCCGAGATCGCGACCCAGCGCCGCGGCGTCGAGCTCGACGATGATGCGGCGGTCCACTTCGGTCGAGCGCTCGAGCAGCAGCAGATCGACGTCGTCGCCCATGTCGGGATAGTCTTGGAATGCCTTCGGAAACACGAACTCGATTCCCGCCGCCTCACACGTGCGACTCACTTGGTGAATCAGCTCGAGCGTCGTGCCGACGCGGCCCTGCTCGTGGGCCACCGCTTCGGCGAACGGCTCGGGTAGCACGAGGTCGCGCAGCATCAGGCGTTCCGCGGTGCGTGCCAGGACGCCGTTGCGGCGCGCGATTTCCAGGAGCACGTCCCAGTCGACGTCGTGCACGCCGTCCGGCGAGCCGCGCCGGTCGAGCAGCAGTCGGAGCAGCCACGCGGCATGCCGGGGCTCGGTGTCCTGGTCTGTCGCCGGCCGATCGGGCCGAGCCGGACGGTGGGCGGGCTCGCCCTGTACGACGCGCATGAGGGCGCGCTTGCTCGCCGGGGGATCGCTCGCCTGAAGCACAAGCGGCCTATCCACCCAGCGGAATACAGCGCCATACGCCGTTTCGCGTGCGCGCAGATAGGCGAGCGAGTATTCGCCCTTGCGCGCGTAGGCCGCTTCGGGGCTGATCTCGAGCAGGACGGGCACGTCCGGAGTCGGGGTGATGCGGTGCAGCCAGCGGAGCCCGCCCCAGCCGCCCGGGCGGGCGACGTCCACCAGCGTGTCGTAGAAGTACCGATCCATGATGAGGATCCGCTTCCGCACTGCCTCGATGTACAACCGGTAGCACAGGAAGACGAGCAGGTCGATCGGGTAGATGAGACGGCGGAGCGACCGGCTCCAGACGACCGCGTCGCGCAGGCGTTGCAGCCGGCCCACGAGCCCCGGACGCCGGGCGATCTGCTCGAGCGCGACGGCCCGCGCCGTCCCGTCCCGCGGGGCGCCGGTAAGCGTGTCCCGGAGGACGCGCAATACGGGATACAGGCCGACATCGCGGTTCATGTGGAGCACCGTGACCGCGCGGTGGCGACTCTCCAACTCGCCTTTGAGCCAGGCGATCAGGCTCGACTTGCCCGCGCCGTCCAGTCCCGAGAAGGTGATCAGCATGCCCGGTTCACCACGCGAGGCGGTATTGACGCAGCCACAGCTCGAGCGCGAGCAGGGTGAAGACCCGCTGGCGGAGGCCGCCCCGGCTCACCAATCCGCCGGCGCGGCCCCGGCCGTCGCGGAACGCAGCGAGCCAGCCGTGCACGAGCGGACCGTTCAGCACGGGGCGCGTGCGGGCATCCCCGGCAAGCAGGAGGTCGTCCAGGGTGCGGTGGAAATCGCGCGGCACCATCACGTCGAGCGGAATGCTGAATCCTTGTTTGGGGCGCCGGGCGACGGCTCGAGGGAGCCAACGACGCCCCAGGGCCCGCAGCACGCGCTTGCCGACACGAGCCCCGGTCTTGAGTCGGTGGGGCAGCGTGACCCCGAGCGCGACGACTTCTTCGTCGAGCATGGGCACCCGCACCTCGATGCTGGCCAGCATGCTCATCATGTCCACTTTGCGCAGCATGTCGGAGGGCAGGCTGACGCTGAAGCAACGCTCGGTGAGCCGCCGGGACAGCTCTTCCAAATCCGTGGGACGCCTGGGCCCCGCGGTTTCGAAATGGCGGTACACGGGCGCGAGCCCGGCACGCCCCTCCGGCCCGACGAGCTCTTCTTTCTGCGGCTCGCTCAGGTAGTTGGTGAGTCCGGCCAGGAGCACCGCCGGGTTGGCCCGTCCCGCGCGGGCGAGCCGGATCGCCTTCGCCGCCCACCGGCCCCAGTCCCGGGTCCAGCGCGTGGCGCTGCGGCCAGTTCCCTCGGCGAGCCCGAGCATCCAGTCAGGAGAGCGCATCAGCAGCGCAAACAGGTGCGCCCGCCGGAAGTTTTCGTAGCCGCCGAACGCTTCGTCGCCGCCATCGCCCGAGAGGGTGCAGATGATCCCGTGTTCCCGCACCGCCCGGGAGATCCAGTACATGGGGACGAGGCTCGTGTCGGCGAACGGTTGGTCGAAATGCCGGAACAGCTCAAGCAGCGCCTCGGACGTCATCGCCCAGTCGCCCAAGTCGATGGTGTGGTGGCGGGTCCCGTAGTAGCGGGAGACCTGGACGGCGGGCCCCGTCTCGTCGTAGCTCCGGTCGGGGAAGCGCACGTTGAATGTGGTGGTGGCGCCGCCGGTCGCGCGCGCGTGCGCCGCGACGACGAGCGACGAGTCGATGCCTCCGCTCAACAGCGCCGCGACCGGCACGTCCGCGACCGATTGCCGGCGCACCGAGTCGAGCAGTCGCGTTTCGACGACCGACACGGCGCCGGCCAGCTCGCGCGCGGCCTCGGGTTCGACCCGGAGCTCGTGGTAGCGGCGCAGGCGATGGCCGTCCGGCGTGATCGTCAGCGTCGTGGCGGCCGGCAGGGCCGCGATGTTGGCGAACCCGGTCGCCGGCTCCGGGATGTAGCCGAGGCCCATGAAGTCGTAGCATGCCTGTCGATCGATCGCCGGGCGGAAATCCTGCAACGCCGTGATCGCCTTGATCTCGCTGGCGAACACCCACTGCCCGTCGAGCCTCGCATAGAACAGCGGCTTCACGCCGTAGCGATCGCGCGCGAGCACCAGGCGCCGGTGGCGCGAATCGTAGATGGCGAACGCGAAGATGCCGCGCAGCCGGGCGACCAGCTCCTCGCCCCGCTCCTCGTACAGATGGACGAGCACCTCCGTATCGGACGTCCCCCGGAAGCAATGCCCGCGTTCCTGCAGCTCCCGCCGCAGTGCCTGATGATTGTAGATCTCGCCGTTGTACACGACGTAGACGCTCCCATCCTCGTTGGGCATCGGCTGCCGCCCGGTCGGTGACAGATCGATGAGGGCGAGCCGGCGATGCACGAGCTCACAGTGCTCGTCGCGATGACAGCCGCACCCATCGGGCCCACGGTGAGCGAGCAAGGCTTCCGCAGCGGCGGCCCAGTCCGGCTCGGGGGCCAGCGCGACAGGGTCGAAGCGTCCAGCAAAGCCACACATGGGGCACGGTCCTGGCGTCGCAGTTGTCGACGGGTGGGGCTGCAGAACGCGTGCGGGCGGCGGTTCTGGCCTAAGTTTTTGTCGCGTCGACGGTTAAGTGGTGGCACGGGAATCCGTCCGTTGCGTGCCCGCAACGGCAGCAGGCGTGGGCCTACACCACCCGGCTGCGCGAGGGTTCGGGCGTCGATGCCAGGGCACACGCGAACGCCAGCCAGAGGATCTTCGAGGCGATCCACGTACCGCTCATCGTTCCCATGAACATCGTGACGAGCAGGGCGACCGGCAGGACGCCGTAGGTCCCGCGACGCCCGCGCCACGCCGCCAGGGCAACCAGCGACAGTCCCGTCAGGAACGGGATCAAGCCGATGAACCCCGTGGTCGTCAGCACCTCGAGCACCAGATTGTGGGCGTCGCGGCGCGGTTTCACTTTCTCCTCGATGCGCTTTGCCAGCTCGAACTGATTGGTGATCGGCCCCCACCCCAGCACCGGCCGCTCGACCAACATCCCGAGCAGCGCCGGGTAGATGCGCTCGCGTCCGGCAAAGCTCCCGCGGGCGGCTTCCTCGAATCGGTTGCGCATCATCTCGACCCGCATCGCGGCCCACACGAGAAACGCCATAGCGATGAGCACGGCGGCGCCGCTGCGCACCCGCTGCCACGTGGTATGACCGCGGAACAACAGCACGAGGAGACCGGCGGTGAGCGCCAGGAGGCCGCCGCGCGACCCGGTGTGCACGACGGCGGTGGCGATCAGGCCGGCGAGGGGCCAGAAAACGACCGGCGGGCGCAGCACGCGCCACACACCTGCGTGCCGCACGCCGAAGGCCGCGAGCAGGCCGCAGGCCAGGATCAAGGCGCTGATGTTGGCGTTCTGCCCGAACACGGTTTCCCGCTCGCCTCCGGTCCAGACGTGGCGGGCGGTGAGGCCGACCCCCAGGAATTGCATGCCGGCACGCAGCGTACAGGCGATGACCAACGTCACGAGCACGCCCCGGAACACCCGGCCGTCGCGCATCAGGTTACTCCCCGTCCAGCACACCAGGATCAGCTCGAGCAGATTGGCCAGGAGTTGCAGCACCATCACGCCGTGCTCGCCCGACTGGAGCAGCCCGGACACGATGGCCACCCACAGCCACCCACTGAACCACACCAGGGCCGAGGGGACGCGGCCGAAGGACGCGCGGTATTCGAGCGGGGTCGTGAGCAGGAACAGCGCGCCGGTGATGGTCGTCGTCTCGAGCGGGATCGAGCGGTTGGGCATCTCGAATGGAATCGAGAGGATGAAAAAGTAGAACGCCCAGCGCACGACCGGGTTGACGGCCGCCGTCGCTCGAGTCGGCGCGTACACCGCGGGCGCGGCGAGCGTGGTCATGGTATCCGCGTCCGGCTCGGCCAGAGCCCCCGCACCCGGACGTAGATCGCGCGCCGCGTCGAGCCGGACGGACCGAGCAGAAGCGCGATACCTACCGCAAGGGAAAGGGTCAAAGCCAGGCCCGCCCCCCACGCCGGCCAGCTTGCCGCGACGACCTGCCGGCCGATGGTGCTGCTCACGGCGAAGAGCAGCACGGTAACGACGCCGAGCCGCGCCGCCTCAAGGGAGGGTCGGAAGCCCTGCCGGAAGCACGACCGGACGAGCATCGGATAGCCGACCGACTGCACCGCCCGGCCCGCGAGCAGGCCGAGACACAGACCGGCGATCCCGAGCGCCCGGGTCAGCGGAACGGCGAGGGCGATCGTGGTCGCCATGGCAGCCGCGCCGACGAGTACGCGTGGTCGCGGTCGCAGCGCCGCGTCGATGATGTACGCGTCGGTGCGAATGAAGGCGGTCTGAACGGCAATCACGACGATCAGGAGGTCCACCCAGGGGCCGGCGTAATGCTGCCGTCCGACCCACAGGGAAAGGAAGGACGGATTCCAGGCGAGGATCGTGGCCCCGACCCCGGTGACGAGCAGCCAGGTGAGCGTCTGGAGCTCTCTCCGCACCTGAGCGGCGCGGGTGTGATCCCCTCGCCCGATCAGGCCACCCAGCCCCGGCATGGCGGCGCTGGCAGTGAACTCGTGAATGCCGATGGCCGAGCGGGCGGCGTACCCCGTCAGTGCGTACGTCGCGACGACGGCGGGGGACAGCACCATCCCCAGGATGAGCACGTCGGAGGCGAGCAGCAACTTCACCACGACTTCGCCCACCGTCAGCCAGGCGCTCATGGCGAGCAGCGCGCGCACGTCCTGGCGGGTGGGCCGGGCGACTCCGAACCAGGGCACATAGCGCCGGGCGAGGGACCAGAATACCAGGCCGGTGACGAACGTGAGCACGACTTGCGTGCCGCCCAGCCCCACCAGGCCCAGCCCCGCCCGGACCGCGGCGATCATCAGCAGGCCGCCCACCAGATTGAGGCTCGCTTGCAGACCCATGCGGCGATACCCGAGGTTCATCCCGCGCAGCACCGATTCAGGCACGCCGGCCACGAGCGTCATGAAGAAGCTGGCCAGCAGCAGCGCGGTCGCGACCCGCACCGTGCCGTGCAGGTCGGGCGCGGCTTTCGTCACGCCGGGAGCGAGCCAGATCACCAGGCCGCCCGCCGCGGTGATGACGGGCAGGAACAGGAGCCACACCGCGAGCGCCGCCCCGACGTAGCGGCGCTGTGTCGTCGCGTCGTCCACGGCCTGGCGGTTGGCCACCATGAGGCGGATCGCTTCGGTGGGGCGGCCGTCGGCCGCCGACATGTACGTCACCAGCCGGTTCAGCATCTCCCAGGTGCCGAACAGCGAGCGCCCGAGTCCCGCTACCACGATCGGAGTCACCACGAAGCCCACGACCAACTTCGCAGCGTAATCGAGCAGCGACGCGATCGCGTTGAGGGACGCGCGCTGCGTCAGCGTGGGGCCACGCGGTTCGGGCGCGGTGGGGATTGCGACGACCTCAGTCGCCATCGGCCGCCTCGCTGATCGCCTGCAGTACCCGTTCGACGGTACGCTCACGCGGCTCGTTCCCGGTCACGAACGTCACGATCTCCGGGCCGCCGTGCGCCCGCAGGTCCCCCAGAACGTGTCCGAAAGCGGTGCGGAACCGCGCCGTGAAGGCGCGCACCTCGTCGTCGGGGGCGTTCTTGACCGCGTGCCCCTTCGGGCGGGTCCGGATCCGGTGCAACAACGCTGGGTCCGGGGCGTCAATCGAGATCACGAAGTCGAGTGTGCGCGCCCACTCGGCAAGTGTCTGGGCGCGCCACGCCGCGAAGCGGGGGCCGTTGCGGTCCGGGTAGAACACCTCCATCCAGGTCAGCGCGAACACGGGACCCTCGTCGATCAGGATGGCGCCGGGCGACCGGGGTCGCTCCCGCTCCACGGCTTCCTGCAGGGTCTCGAGCCGGACCAAGTGCGCCAGCTCGGCCAGCGCGGGCGGGCGGGGATCGCGCGCGAGCCGGAGGAATGTCGGCATCAGTCGCAGGCCGTGCGCAATCAGGCGGGACCGCGGCAGCCCCCACACCGCGAGCGGGCCGCGCATGGTCGCGGCCCTGGCCTGGAGCTCCTCGACCAGGGTGCTCTTACCGGCGGCCGCCGGACCGATCAATTCCAGGACCGGGGCGCGCCGCGGCTGGCGAACAGGGGCGCGGGCGATCACGCTAGAGGCGGCTCCAGATCTGGGTCTTCAAGTCACGCAGGACCTCCGGAAGCGGACGGCCGGCGTCGATCACGTCGGCACCCACCTGCGTCCAGTCGGTTTGCCACACGGCCTGCGCCCGGCCCCGGACGTAGGCGGATGGTTCCTCCGGCTTGCGATGAACTGCGCTCTCGGGGTCGAGCTGGAGCACGATCGGAACGTCGGGCGGCGACATGCGCTCGTAGTACGATGCCTCCCACCGCCGCAACAGGCGTGTCACCAGGTTGTCCACGGGCGTGCCGAGCCCTTGGGCACCGCTCGGTCCGGCCAGAAAGTAGTTCGCCGGGATCGGATAGCGCTCGGTGACGACGACGCCGCCCGCCGCTGCGAAGCGATGCGCCCGGCGGTACAGCCGATAGCGGTCGCGGCCCGTGCAGATGTGACGCAGCAGATCGAAATAGTCCGTGAGCCCGGCGGATCCCCCCCCGCGACGGCCCCGCCGCTGGTCCCACCAGGCGCTCGCCTTAAGCGCGGCGCCCACCGCGTACGTCAGCGCCGAACGCGGGGGTCGCCCGAGATGGCCGTGCATGGTCGCCAGGTCGGGCATGAGCCAGGCCGTGAGGGCACTCGCGCAGGTGGATTTTCCCGCTCCGTCGCCGCCCAGCAGCGCGACGACGCTACCCCGCGGCAAGCGATGGCCGTACCGGCGACGGTCGCCCACCAGGCTGCCCAGCCGATCGACCAACGCCATCAGTACCGCCGCCGGCTTGGGGCGACGGGCGAACGGGGCCAGGCGGGCGCGTAGCGCCCGGCCCGCGCTGTAGCGCGCCCACGCCGGACGATCCGGCTCGAGGGCGTGCTGGCAACGGTCGAACAGCGCCACGTCCACGGACGGAAGCTGAGCGGTCAGGAACTCGACGACGCCGGACCGGGATGCGTCTCGCGCGAGCTGCTCCAGCGTCGTCTGAGCCGCCAAGAGCCAGGGGGCATGGGGTCGGAGCAGCGTGTGCCGCGCGGTGCACTGTAGCGCCAAGCGTAGCACCAGCAACACGAGCTCGTGCTCCGGAGCCGGAGCCCGGAACACGAAGCGGCGACTTGCCCCGGCGAGCACCGCAGCTTCCACTGGTGGTGCGTACGTCATGGTCCAGGGCCGCCCGAACACGAGCCGGTAATGCACGTGGACGTTGACCAGCCGCGTGAGCTCGGGATCATAGCCGAAGTAGCTCTCGGTGCCGGGCAGCGTGAGCCCGGGGGAAGCCTCGACCCGCTTGAACCCTAAGGCGCCTAGCACCTGCCCGAGCTGCGGCAGGCCCGTACGATCCACCAGCAGGTCGATATCGCCGGCTCCGGTGAGCCAGCGCTCCGGACGCCGGCTGCCCTTCCATTGGCAGTACGGGACGGCGTGCGCCGCGAGGGCGTCGCCGAGCCGGCGCACGAGGCCGAGTGCGGCCGGTGCGCTAGGTCGGTGCTGGTCGTGAGGCCGCTGGGCGAGCGTCATGCGTCTCCTGAGGTGACCAGGTTGGCCCCCCGGAGGTTTGGTCCGGGAGGACGCGCTCGAGTGCTTCGCATGGCGCGGGCCAGGAAGTCAAACGTGGCGCGCGCGCAACACCAGTAGTCCAGGCGCGTCACCTGATGGTTCCCGGGGGCTGGAACGAAGGCTCGTCTCAGTGGCAGGTGGCGCTGCCGGCGTCGGTGAACGACATGCCCGGGATGGGGATGAATTGCCAGTCGTAGGCACCGTCGCGCAGCGTGAGCTTGAGGACCCCGTGGTTCCAGCTACTCACTTCGCTGTTGGCGATGGGGGGCCCCAGCGGGTAGGCGCCCGAGCCTCCGGTCCCGACCACGAATTCCCGAATCCCGCGCGCCGGGTCCGCGGTGCCGTCGGCCGTCTGCGGCGCGAAGCGCTCGTAATTGTGTTCGTGCCCGGAGAGAACGACGTCGGCACCGTAATCGTACAGCGCCTGCCACAGCGCTTGCGGTACGGTCGAGCTCAGATGCGTGGTCCCGGAGCTGAAGCGCGGGACGTGCCAGTAGGCGAGGGTGCACTGCGCCGGGTGCGCCGCGAGGTCGGCGCGGAGCCACTGCTCCTCGGTCGAGCCTGCGCTCACGTTGATCTCGGAGTTCAGCGCCACGATGTGCCAGCTGCCGAGATCGTAGCTGTAGTAGCCCTTGCCGGGGTCGCCGGCGGCGACGCCGAAGTAACGGAAATAGCTCGCGGCCCCGGGCTGCTCATAGTCGTGGTTGCCCGGCACCGGGTGCGTGCGCTTGCGGTGGCGGCCCCAGCCGGGCGCGAAGCAATTCTGGTAGTCCGAATCGGAGCCGTCCGGGTACGCGTTGTCGCCCAGCAGGAACACTGTACCCGGGATTCCATCGAGCAGCCTGCCAGTGGCCAGCGGGTACGGCTTGGCGCAGGTGCCGACGTCGCCGGCGCCGACGAACACCTGCGGTGTGCCGGGGGTCTCGACGAAGGCCGTGAGCGTATCCCACCCCGTGGCCCCGTCTCGAGCGGTGACACTCACCCGTACGGGATAGCTGCCGGTCGCACCGTACGTGTGGCTGGCGGTGAGGAGCGGGGACAGCGACGACACGCTTCCCTGCGTGGTGGACCCGTCGCCCCACTCGACTGCGTAGCTCCAGGGCGCGTCGTTCTCGACGTGCGCCAGTCGGAAGGCAAGCCAGGTGGCGCTACCGGGCTGCGTGCGGAGATCAGGGCCCGCATCGACCGTCGGCGGGACGTCGGGCGGCGGTGCCGCACTGGTGGCGTTGTGGCAGGCCGCGGAGCCCGCGTCGCTCGAGCTCTGCCCCGGTATCGGTACGAACTGCCACCCGTAGTGATCGGCGGACAGGGACAGCTTCAGCACGCCGTAGCTCGCCGCACGCACCTCGCTGTTGGGCGCGATCACGGTGGGCGCCCAGACGGCCTCCCCTCCCGTGCCCACGTTGATCTCCCGGATCCCGTGCACCGGATCTGCGACCCCGTCGGGCGTCATCGGGGCGAAGCGCTCATAATCATGCTCCGACCCGTTCAGCACGAGGTCCACGCCCGCGGGGTACAGGCGGTTCCACAGCGTCTTGAGCGGCGGGCGTGCAGTCCATCCTGACGTGGTGGACGAGAAGAAATAGGCGTGGTGCCACACGGCGAGCAGACACTTGCCGGGATTGGCCGCCAGGTCGGTCTGCAGCCACTGGTCCTGAGCCGAGCCGGCGCTGTACGGCTGGTACGCACCGTTCGAGTTCAGGACGACCACGTGCCATGCGCCAAGGTCGAAGCTGTAGTAGCCCGTGCCGCTGGACCCGGCGCGACTGCCGAAGTACCCGAACGTCCCGGCGGCGCTGCCGGCGCTATCGAAGTCGCGGTCGCCGAGCGCGGCGTAGGTGCGCGCGTTGTAGCGCCCCCAGCTCGGATCGTAGCAGGCGTGGTAGTCGGCAGCTCGACCGCGCGGCAGGGCGTTGTCGCCGAGTGCGACCACTGTGCCCGGGATCGCGTCGACCAGCTGGGCCGTCAGCTCGTCTCCGTTGGTTGCGCAGCTCGCGATGTTTCCCGCGGCGACCAAGGTCTGGTCGGGCGGCCCGCTCAGGTCAGCGCGGAGGGGGAGGCCCGGGGCGATTGGGGGGCGATCCTCGCCGCAAGCCAAAGCGGCGATGAGCGCGGCGGTCAGCATGCTGCGACGGGTCAGTGACATGCGGCCGTACCTGAATCCGTGTGACTGTATTCGGGGGGAGTCGAGCTCGGATCGAGGGTGTAGCCGGATGGGAGGAACTCCCAGTGATACGAGCCGTCCGACAGGGTCAGCTTGAGTACGCCGTGATCGACGCTCCCCACCTCGCTATTGCCTACCTTGGTAACTTTCGTGACGTCGAGCGTGTCGTAGCCGCCCCCTCCCGTGCCGACCACGAACTCTCTGATGCCGCGCGCGGGATCGGCCGTGCCGTCCGGTGCCTGGGGGGCGAAGCGCTCGTAGTTGTGCTCGTGGCCGGCCAGGATCACGTCCGCGCCCGCGTCGTACAGCACTTGCCAGAAAGGCTGCATAAGAGGGTCGTTCCCGTGCGCCACACCCGAGCTGAAGCGGGGGTGATGCCACATAGCGAGCGTACACGTCGCCGGATGCGCGGCGAGGTCATTTTGCAGCCATGTCAGTTGCGTCTGGAGATTGAGAACTCTGCCGAGCGCCTGCGTTTCCTCGAAGCTGGAATTCAAGACGACGATATGCCAGCTGCCGAGGTCGTAGCTGTACCATCCGGTGGGCTGGTCGTGCGCGGCGACGCCGAAGTACTGGAAGTATCCGGTCCCGTTCGTGTCACGCTGGGCGTACTCGTGGTTGCCGGGGGTGGGGTGTGTGCGCTTCTTGAATTGGCCCCAGGTCGGGGCATAGCACTGCGCGTAGTCGGCCACGGTGCCTGCGGGATACGCATTGTCGCCCAGCGTGAACACGGTGCCGGGGATGGTGTCGATGATCGCGGCGGTCCGCTGCGCATGCTTGAGGAACAGGGGAGGCCCGCATTCCCCGATGTCCCCCGCTCCGATTAAGACCTGCGGCACGCCGGTCGGGTCGACGACCGCGGCGAGCGTGTCGGAAACAGACTCGCCCTCCGAGCCGTCGCCAATGACCTTGATCGCGTACGTCCCGGGGGTGGCGTAGCTGTGGGTCAGGCGCAGCAGCGTGTCGCCGCCCGAGAGCGTCCCGCTGTCGAGCCCGCCATCGCCCCAGGTCACCGTCCACTGGCTCCCCCCGACGAATCGCGTGGTGACCGTGACGGGCGAACCGGGTCCGCTCCGCACATCGGGTCCGGCATCCACCGCCGAGGGCCGCGCGATGATCTGGGTCTGAGTCGGTTCGCGACACATCACAGCGACGACGGCGCCGGCGCCGGCGAGCCCGACGGTCAGTGAGCGACGATGTTGCATGACGGTGCCTCCTTAGTGATCAATTGCCGAGCCGCTGCGAGCTCCGGCGGATCGGGGAAGCGGCGTCGGCCGAGCGCGGTGGACGCGATCGCCCACAGCGCGCGGCCCACGATCGTGAGGTCGTAGGGCAGCGAGGCGCGGCGCACGTAGACCACGTCCAGCGCGAGCTTGAGCGGCAGCAGGCGGTCCACGTAATCCCGCTCCGGCTGGCCGCTCGAAAGCAGCCGTTCGCCGTGCGTGTAGTTGTAGATGCTGCCCGGGCTGGCCAGTCCGGGGCGCACGGCCAGGGTCTCGCGGTGCACCGGCGCATAGTGGCGCAGCACGATCGCGGGGTCCTCGGGGCGGGGTCCCACGAGTGACATGTCGCCGCGCAGCACGTTGAAGAGCTGCGGGAGCTCATCGATCTTGGTGCGCCGCAACCAGGCTCCGAAGGGGAAGACGCGCGGGTCGTTCCGACCGGTGATCGCACTGGCGGCGCCCTCGCGCTGGTGCATCGTGCGCAGTTTGTACATGGTGAAGCCTGCGCCGCTCCTGCCGACACGGCGCGCCCGATAGAGCACGGGCCCCGGGCTCGATAGCCGGATCCCGATCGCCGCCACCGCCAGGAGCGGCACCGCCAGCGCCAGGCCGAGCAGCCCGAGCGCTACGTCAAGCGGGCGTTTGACCATGGCGGTGGATGCGCCGCACGGTCATGAACACTTCCGCAGCCTCCATACAGTTCTGGTTCCCCCAGGCGATGGCGCGGTGCCGCAGCGCGTCGAGCGAGCGGGGGTGGGGATAGGCGCGAAGCTCGCTCTCGTAGCACGCCATGGCCGCGAGCTTGGTCTCGAGGGTGCCGGAGATGTCCACCCACATGTCGGGGACGAAGCTGCGGGGGAAGGCCCACTCGGTGCTGCTCGCGGTGTCGAACGCGTAGATCGCCCCGATGCAGTTTTCTGTGGGCCGCGTCGCGACGAGGGCGGCCTTGAAGAGCAGCTCGTGGTCCCGGTTCACGTCGCCGCCGTACTGGCAGTAGACGATGTCGGGCCGCACCTCGCGGACCCGCTGCTCCAGCGGGGCGATGATGTCCGTGAGGGTGACCGTGTCGAGCCGCTGATCGGGGAAGCCGAGCAGCCGCACGTCCTGCAACCCCAGCGTCTGCGCCGCCTGTTGCATGTGGTGGGATTGGCCGACCCCCTCGGGCCCGTAGCGGAGCGACTCGCCCTCGCAGGCGATCGCGGCGTGTACCTCGTCTCCGATCCGTGTATGCAGCGCGAGTGTGCCGCCGCACCCCAGCACCTCGTCGTCGGGGTGGGCGGCGATCACGAGCACGCGCCTAATCGGTCGCTTCATCGGCATTGCTCCAGCGTTTCCCCGTCCAGGGTTGCTCACTCAGCGTCGGGCCCCGCAACACGGCGCCGTCGTCCGCCTCGAGCTCGAGCAGCACGACCGCGCCCTCGCCACAGGCCACCAGCTGCCCGCAGGCGGCTTCGAGCGGGCTCACCACGGGGCCGAGCACCGCTCCGGGCGTGCCCGGGTGACCGGTCCCATTCGCGCTCGGGATGCGAGCCGCGTGCCACACGGTCCAGCGGCGCCCATCGAGCCAACTGAACGCGCCGGGGTAGGGGCGCGTGAGCGCGCGCACGAAGTCGTACACGGCGCGGCTCGACTCGCCCCAATCGATGCGGCCGTCCGCCGGACGGCGACGCGGCAAGACGGGCTCGTCGCCCGCGGGCTGAGGCCGGCCAGGACGCTCGCCGGCGCGCAGGCGCGGCACGAGACCGAGCAGCATGTCCCGGTTGGACGCGGCGACTCGCTCGTACAGCGACGCGCACGTGTCGTAGGCGGTGATGCAGAACGCGGTTTGATCGATCACCGCACCGCCATCCACGTCCTCGGCGAGCCAGATGAGCGAGTTGCCGGTGTGGCGTTCCCCCCGGAGCAGCGCCCAGTTGACGGGCGCGCTGCCGCGGTTGTGCGGCAGCAGCGAGGCGTGTGCCCCGATCATGCCGATGCGGGCCAGCCGCAGGGTCGGGGGGTGCAGGATCTGGCTCCAGCCGATCACGAACACGATGTCGGCGTCGAGAGCGCGGAGCGCCTCGTGGCCGTCGGGATCGTTGATGTTGCCGACACGGTAGAGCGGGACGTGGTGCCGGGCGGCGAGCGGCGCGTAATCGACCGCGCCGCTGCGTCGGGCCGCGAGCTCGGGCCGCAGCGTGACGACGCCGGTGATCGGTGCTCCGGCATCGAGCAACGCCTCGAGTGCGAGGCGCCCTTCCGCGTGGCAACCGACCCAGCCGAAGCGCATCGAGTCTTCCTCTCCCCTCAGCGGCGGTGCGTACGCGCCACGTCCAGGACCGCCTCGATCACGTCCGTGACGTCGCGGTCGGACAGTCCGGGGTGGAGCGGCAGGCTCAGCAGGCGACAATAGTTGTCGTGCGCGATCGGGAAAGCATCGGGCGCGTAGCCGTACTTGTCCCGGTAGTACGGGTGCAGGTGGACCGGGATGAAGTGGACCGACGTCCCGATGTTCCGGGCAGTGAGCTCCTCGATGAATCGATCGCGCCCGATCCGGAGCGCCTCCGGCCGCAGCCGCAGCACGTAGAGGTGCCAGGCTGGCTCGACCTCCGCCCGGGCCACCGGGGGCTCGAGCGACTCTTCAGCGGCGAACGCCGCGGTGTAGCGCGCCACGATTTCCCGCCGGCGTCGCTGAAACGCGTCCTGTTTCCGAAGCTGGCATAACCCGATCGCCGCTTGAATGTCGGTCATGTTGTACTTGAAGCCGGGAAGCAGCACGTCGTAGCGCCAGCTCCCGCCCTGGTCGTAGCGCTTCCACGCGTCCCGGCTCATGCCGTGCAGGCTGAGCACGCGCGCCCGATCGAGGAACGCCCCCTCGCCGGTGAGCATGCCCCCTTCGGCAGTGGTCAGGTTCTTGGTTGCGTAGAAGCTGAACGCCACCGGGTTGGTACCGGAGCCGATGAACCGTCCCTTGTACCGCGCCGGGATGGCGTGCGCCGCGTCTTCCACCACCGTCAGACCGAGCGGGTGGGCGACCGCCTCGATGCAGTCGAGATCGGCGGGATGCCCGGCGTAATGGACCGGCAGGATCGCCCGGGTCCGCGGCGTCACGGCGGCCGCGATCTGCCGCGGGTCGATGTTCAGGGTGTCCGGCTCGACGTCGACCAGCACAGGGCGTGCGCCGACGTGCTCGATGACGTTGACCGAGGCGCAGAACGTCATCGGTGTCGTGATGACCTCGTCGCCCGGGCCGATCCCCAACGTCGCCAGCGCCGTGTGCAGCCCGGCGGTGCAGGAGTTCAGCGCCAGCGCGCCGGGCGCTCCCACGAACGCGGCAAACTCGCGCTCGAACGTCCGGGTCTTGGGGCCGGTCGTGATCCAGGCCGACTTGAGCGTGTCGACCACCGCGTCGATCTCCGCCTGCCCGATTTGCGGCGGGGAGAACGTCAGGAACGTCCGCCGGCGCGCCGGGGCGGGCGCGCGGGGGATCGGGAGGCCGGTGCGGACGCCTCCGGCGGTCACGCCACCTGGCCAGTGGGGGCGGGCACGATCGCGACCGCTTCGGCCGCCGCCGAACCCTGCCAGGGCACGTACTCGGGGACGAGCGCCGCGATGCCGCGCAGCACGCCCTCGTCGTCGCCCAGCGTCATGAGCGAGACGAGGCGACTCAAGCCCCGGCGCAGCGCCGTGGGGTCGGTCACGCTGGGTGCGATGACGCGGATTTTCTCCACCGTGGTCTGGTGCGCGGCTTCGTCCGAGGTGAGCAGCTCCTCCTCCAGCTTCTCCCCGGGCCGGAGGCCCGTGAACTCGATCTGGACGTCCTGGTGAGGCACGTACCCGGACAGGCGGATCAGCTGTTCGGCGAGGTCGAGAATGCGCACCTGCTCGCCCATCTCGAGCATCGCGATCCGCCCGCCGGCCTCGGGCAGCGCCGCCGCCTGTATCACGAGCTGCACGGCTTCCGGAATCGTCATGAAGTAGCGCTTCACTGCGGGGTCGGTGACCGTGAGCGGGCCGCCGGCGGCGAGCTGGCGCTTGAAGAGCGGCAACACGCTGCCATCGGACCCGAGCACATTGCCGAAGCGCACGGCGCGGAAATCGGTCCCCGACGCCGCGAGATACGGCAGCTCGAGCACGACCCGTTCGGCGACCCGCTTCGTGGCGCCCAGCACGCTGGTCGGGTTGACCGCCTTGTCGGTCGAGATCAACACGAACTTCTTGACGCGATGCCGCGCCGCGGCTTCCGCGACGCGCAACGTTCCGACGACGTTGTTCCACGCGGCCTCGGTGACGTTGGCCTCGCACAACGGCACATGCTTGTATGCCGCGGCATGGAAGACGTAGTCCGGCTCGTAGGTCCGCAGCACCTGGGCGATGCGCTCGGCATTGGTGATGCTGGCGATCACCGGGACGACCTCGAGGGCGGGGTACGCCCGGTGCAGCTCGACCCACACGAAGTAGAGGGTGTTTTCGGCCCGATCGAGCAACACAATGCGGCGCGGCCGGAAGCGCGCCACCTGGCGCGCGAGCTCCGATCCGATCGAGCCCGCGCCCCCCGTGATGAGGATCGTCTTCCCGGCGACGTCGTGCTCCACCTGATCGAGGTTGAGCCGGACCGGCTGGCGCCCCAGCAGGTCCTCCAGCTGCACGTCCCGCAGCTGGCCGATTTCGGCGCGCTTGGCGAGCAGATCCTGCAGCGGCGGCAGGATCTTGTATTGGATGCGCGTTTCGGCGCAGCGATCGACGATGCGCCGCAGTTGCGCCCGGTCGGCGGACGGAATCGCGATCACCAGCAGCTCGATGTGGTGGTGCGCCACCAGGCGGCGCAGGTCGCGGACTCCGCCGAGCACCCGCACGCCGTGCAACGACCGGCCATGCGTGTCCGGGTCGTCGTCAATCAGGCCGACCACCCGCAACTGTTGTCGCTTGTCATGCGACAGCTGGCGGAGCAGTTGCTCGCCCGCCTCACCGGCGCCGATGATGAACGCGCGCTTCCCCTTCGGCGCCCCCATCTTCATGAAGCTGCTCGCCTCGCGGCTGATGCGGATCGCGAAGCGGAACCCCCCCACGAAAAAGATCGCGAGCAGCCAGTCGAGCATGAGCACGGCGCGCGACATGCCGCGGGCGTGGCCGGCGAGCCACAGGATCGGGAGGAACGCCGCCGAGCTGAGCGTCACCGCGAGGGTCACGTTGACGAGATCGCGCATCCCTACGTGCCGCCAGTAGTCCCGGAACAGCCCGAACGACTGAAACGCGAGTGGCCGGAGGGCCACCAGGTAGGGCAATGTCGTCACCAGGCGGCGTAGCTCGTCCGAAGGGATCGCGAAGTCGAAACGCAGCGCGTACGCGCCCGCATAGGCGAGCGCGACGAGGGAGGCGTGCAGCGCCCAGGTGAGCGGCCCGCGGTAGGCGTACAGGCGTTTCAGCAAGCGCACCAAGAGGTTCATCCCGCTGAGCGAGATGCACACGACGTGCGCGCCCCGCGGCGCGGCGCGTGCCAATTCCCGAGTCGTTTGCAGCGCAACGCGTTGCGCGCGACGGCGCGGTGGGCGGGCGCATGACTCGTGCCGCTCACGCGCTACGAATGTGCGTGATGATGTGATGCGCGCGCGCCACGCGTCGCTCTCGCTCGGGCGTGTTGTCTTCACGGTCCCGGCCTTGCAGTGGCTGCGTGTGATCCTGGCACACCGAGTCCCGGGCGAAACGATCGACATGGCGCAAGACCCACTGCTCCTTCCCGAGTCCGCTCGGGTCGACGAGGAGGCTCCGCTGCCGGAGCGCCGTCCCTCTCGCCCGTATGAAGCGTCTCCTCGCCCGCGAATAGCGGCCGAGCCCGATTGGCGCCGCATGCTCGGGGCCATCCGCCGTCGGCGCTGGTTGGTGCTGGGCGTCACACTGCTCGGAACCGCGGCAGGGATCGTCGCGGCCGTTCGATTCGTCGGGCCCCGCTATCTGGCGCGGGCCCGCCTGTGGGTCGGGGCCGCGGAGCCCGACCCGAACGCCCTCCGGGGGACTACGCCGCCGCCCGGTACCGACCGGCTGCTCGGGGTCGAGGCGTGGGTCGACTTCGCGCGCTCGGATGCGGTGCTCGATACCGTCGTCCGCGAGGTCCGCCTCTATCTCGCCCCCCGTACCGCGACCGACTCCGCCGCCCTGGTCGGCTTCGGGCTCAAGGACCGGGTGCTCCCGGGCCGCTACCGCCTCGAGGTGGACCGTCCGGGTCGGGGCTTTACCCTGGTCTCGGTGGGGGGAGGAGTCGTGCAGCGCGGCGCGGTCGGCGACTCGGTCGGCCCCGCCTTGGGTTTCGCGTGGGTGCCGGGGAAAACCGTGCTCAACCCTGGTCGCACCGTCGACTTCACCGTCTACACACCGCACGACGCGGCTGAGGTGTTGGCGGGCGAGCTGCAGGTGACGACGGACCCGGGCGGGAGCTTCGTGACGGTTCAACTGACGGGCACGGACCCGCATTTGACGACGGCGATCGTGCGGGGGGTTGCGAACCGGACCGTCGCCGTCGCGGCCGAGCTGCGGCGCCATAAGGTGGCCGCGCTCGCCGAGATCCTGGGTCAGCAAGTGCAGCACGCGCAGACGAGTCTTACGGGGGCGGAGCTGGCCCTCAAGGACTTCCGGATCCGCACGGCCGGCGTGCTTCCGGCGGGCGTGGCGGCTCCCCCGCCGTCTCCGGCATTCACGAACGCCTTCGAGTTGCGCGTCACGCTCGATCAGCTGGCCCGCGACCGCCAGGCGATCGATCGTTTCCTGGCCCAGCCCGCCGATTCCGGCCTGTCGGCGGATGCCCTCGTCGTGATCGACGCGGTGCAAAAGTCCCCGGAGCTGATGCAGGCGTTGAAGGAGCTCACCGACAAGCAGGCCGAGCTCCGGGCCCTGCGTTACACCTATACGGACCAGAATTTCCCGGTCCAGCAGCTTGCCGACGCGGTGGCGACACTCGAACACCGCACCATTCCGGCGCTGCTGCGGGCGGTGCGGGACAACCTGGCCGTGCGCCAGCGCGACGTGGGGCAGCGGGTGGACTCCACGGTCCGCTACCTGAGCAACATTCCGCCGCTGCTGTTCGAGCAGACTCGGCTCGAGCGGGAGGTGCAGGTGGCGGGGCAGCTGTACGCCTCGCTGCAGCAGCACCATGACGAAGCCCGCGTCGCCGAGGCGTCGGCCGTACCCGACGTCCGCATCCTCGACGCTCCCGACCAGCCGTACCGCCCGATCGGCAGCCTGGCACCGTTCGTTCTCATCATGTCGTTCCTGGCGAGCGCCGGCCTGGGCGTACTGGGGGCGGTGCTGGTGGACAGCCTCGACCCGCGTTTCCGCGACCCCGGGCATGTCACCCAGGACCTGGGTCTGCGGATTCTGGGCGCGCTCCCCCACCTGAGCCGGGCGAAGAACGGCGAGGCTACCACGCAGGCGATCGAGGCGATGCGTACCGTACGCGTGAAGCTGCAGCACGCCTGCAATGGCGGCAGCCCCCTGCTCCTCACCGTAACGAGCCCCGGCGTGGGAGAAGGGAAGTCATTGGTGTCGGCGAACCTGGCGCTCGCGTTCGCGTACGCCGGCTTGCGCACCGTCGTCATCGATGGCGACATCCGGCGTGGCGCGCTGCACCGGCTGCTGCGCGCCAATCGTCGACCAGGCCTGACCGATCACCTTACGGGACGCGCCCCGCTCGAGCAGGTGCTGCAGACGACTCCGTACAAGGATCTCTCGTTCATCGGGTGCGGATCGCGCATGCACAATTCGCCCGAGCTGCTGAGTGCGACGACGATGGTCGATTTGCTCGCCGCGCTACGCAGCCGTTACGATGTCGTGCTGGTCGACACCGCCCCGCTCGCCGCCGGGGCGGACCCCTACACGATGGCGTCCCACACGAAGAACCTGCTCGTCGTTCTGCGGGCGGGGGTCACCGACCTGGAGCTGGCGCAGGCCAAGCTCGAGAGCTTCGACGACATGCCGGTGCGGGTCGTCGGATCGGTGCTGAACGACGTCCGGGCGAAAGGAGCGTACCGGTACTATTCCTATTACGTGCCCGGCTACGAGACAAAGGAAGAGGCGGACCTGGGACCGGAAAAACCGGTGCTGGGAGTCCCCGGTGATTAGACGAGCGGCGTTGTGCGTGGTGCTGGCCCTGGCGCGACCCGCTGCGGCGGCGGGCCAGACGACGGCCGATTCGCTGGTCCATCGCGCCCTCGCCACGCGGGCCGAGTTGGACAGCCTGGCGCGAGCGCTGGCCAGTGGGGATTCCTCGGGGCAGGGCGAAACGCTCGCCTATCTACGGAGCCGGCTCGCGGCCGGCGACTTTCAGGCGGGCGATCGGATTCTGCTGCAAATCCTGGGACTGCAGCCGCCGCCTGCGGTGCAGGTCGCCGGGCAGCCGGCCGTAGTGTCCGCCGCAGCCCTCCAGGCTCGCGTGGACACGTTTACGGTCGGGCGCGACCGGGACATCGTATTGCCGGTCGGGGACGGGGGCCCGATTTCCCTGCGCGGCGTGCTGCGCTCGGAACTGCAGGATTACTTGAGCCAGCAGCTGAGCCAGTATCTCAAGTACCCGGCGGTGCGCGCCCGCCCGCTGCTGCGCGTCTCGGTGCAGGGAGCGGTCGCGAAGCCGGGCTACTACTTCGTTCCTTCGGACGTCACCCTGTCGGATGCCCTCATGGCGGCGGGCGGCACGGTGCGCGACGCGAAGATGAAGAACCTGCGGATCGAGCGCAGTGGCGCCACTGTCTTGAAGGGGCGCCCGGTGCAGGAAGCGATCGCTGCGGGTCGCACCCTGGAAGACGCCAACCTGCAGAACGGGGATCAGCTCTTCGTACCAGGCAGTAGCGATGTCACCGAGCACATGCGGTTCCTCTGGCTGGTCGTCAGCCTGGCGGGTGGGATTTACGGACTGACCCGCGTCCTCCACTAGACAATCGACCACCTTCGACCGACTGCGCCCACGCCGTAGCGTGGGAATAGCTCGCGCTGCGTGAAAATGGTTTGGTGTTCCAGGCGCGCGGCGCTAGTTTATCGCGTGTGACGAACGGCGTGCGCTCAGACCCGACCGCGTGGACCGACGACCGCCACAAGCGGGGACTCGCCGGGGAGGAACAGGCGATCCAGTACCTGTTGTCCCGCGGCTGGCACATCCTGGCGCACCGGTTCCGAGTGGGGCACAAGGAGATCGATCTCATTGCGCGGCAGGGGAGCCTCGTTGCCTTCGTCGAGGTCAAGGCGCGGCGCGGGACGGCGTTCGGCAGCCCGCTCGAGGCGGTGACCGGCGCCAAGCGGCGGGAGCTGGTGAAGGCCGCACGGGTGTGGGTGGATCGGCATGGCCGACCGGCCGACGTCTACCGCTTCGATTGCATCGCACTCATCGACAATAAGTTGGAGCACCTGGCGGACGCGTTCCGACCTGGCTGGCGGTAGCCCGGTCTTCGGTATATATTCGGGCCTCATACAGGAGGCTCCCAACCCATGTCGAGGACACTCATGCCGGCCGAAGAAAAGGAAGCCCCGCGGCTCACCGAGGAGCGCAGGAAGGCCCTGAATCTCGCCATTACGCAGATCGAGAAGACGTGCGGCAAGGGCGCCATCATGCGGATGGGCGCCGATTCACCCCGCGTGCGGGTGGAGGTGATTCCGACCGGCGCCATCAATCTGGATGCGGCGATCGGCATCGGCGGCATCCCGCGAGGCCGGGTGACGGAGATCTTCGGGCCCGAGTCGAGCGGCAAGACGACGCTGGCGTTGCACCTCGTGGGCAACGCGCAGCGCCAAGGTGGCGCGGCGGCGTACATCGACGCCGAGCACGCGCTCGACGTCGAGTACGCCAAGAAGCTGGGTGTGGACATCGACAACCTGCTCGTCTCCCAGCCCGATACGGGCGAGCAGGGGCTCGAGATCACGGAGATCCTGGTGCGCTCCGGGGCGGTGGACGTGGTGGTGATCGACTCGGTGGCGGCGCTCGTGCCCAAGGCCGAGATCGAGGGGGACATGGGGGATTCGCTCCCCGGCCTGCAGGCGCGCCTCATGAGCCAAGCGCTCCGCAAGCTCGCCGGAGCGATCAATCGCTCGCGCACGGCCGTGGTCTTCATCAATCAGCTGCGTGAGAAGATCGGGATCATGTTCGGCAACCCCGAGACCACTACCGGCGGCCGGGCCCTCAAGTTCTACGCTTCGGTGCGGCTCGACATGCGCCGCATCGGGCCGGTCAAGGAGCGCGAGGTGGTGATCGGTAACCACGTGCGCGTCAAGGTGGTCAAAAACAAGGTTGCCCCGCCGTTTCGGCAGGCCGAGTTCGACATCATGTTCGACGAGGGCATCAGCCATGAGTCGCTGCTCGTGGACATTGCGGCGGAAGCGGGGATCATCGAGAAGTCCGGGGCCTGGTACGCCTACGGCAAGGAGCGTATCGGACAGGGCCGCGAGAACGCGAAGCTGTATCTGAAGGATCATCCCGACCTCGCGGTCGAAGTCGAGGCCAAGGTCAAGGAGCACCTCGGCGTGAAGCCCGCCCCGGTCGCCGCCGACGAGGAGGCCGCCTCCCCCGAGGAGTAAACACCCCGTGCCGATCCTCACGGGCCTCGCCCCCGATCCACGCCAGTCGGGCTACCGGCTGGTCGAAGTGGACCGGGGGCGATTTGCGTCACTCCCCGGAGATGCGCTGGTGTCGCTGCGGCTCGATATCGGACGGGAGATCCCGGCAGCGGTGCTGACGCGGTTGCGGGAGCTCGCCGACATCGAGGCCGCATGCCGGGCCGCGTTGCGCGTCCTGACACGGCGTGGGCACGCGCGGCACGACTTGGGTCGGAAACTGATCCAGAAGCAGCACCCGCGCGAGGCCGTGGAAGCGGCCCTACGGCGCCTGGAAGCGCGCGGCCTGATCGATGACCGTCGCTTCGCGGAGCAGTACGCAGCGGTACGGGCCGCGCGCGGCCGCGGGCCGGCACGCCTCGTCAAAGACTTGCGCGCGCAAGGCGTGGACGCCCGCGTCGCGGAAGAATCGGTGCGCCGGGCGCTCGAGGACGAGGGTTTGACGCCCGAGATCGAGGCGCGGGCGGTGGCCGCGAGGCGGGCGCGCCAGCTGGGCGACCTTCCACCTGTCGTCCGCAAACGGCGGTTACTCGCCTTCCTAGCCCGGCGCGGCTATTCTGGCGCGATGGCGCTTGACGTCGTGAATGAGGTGTTGCGGCGGTAAAACGACCGTGGCGTCTATGCAACATACGCACTGCTCCTGTCTCCATCCGACTCGGTTGGCCCCCGTTTTGCCCGATCGGATGACGAGCGGCTGCAACGCGGCCGCTGCGCCACAGAGGGGGGTCGAAGCCAATGCTCGGAGAACAGCACACAGCCGCCTTCCTTAATACGATCGGTGTGCCGGAGCTGAAGCCCGCGACCAGCCCGTTCGACCCCGGGTACGACCCCCTGACGCTAGAAGCTCATCTCGCGCAAAGCGCCCACCTGATGTCGACACTCAAGATCTCCATGGCGTGCTGGCTCATCGCCGCCGAGAGCGCCACGCGCCGCAAGATCGGCGCGGCCCGGCGGCATGGTGTCCCGACGGTCACCGGGGGAGGGCCCTTCGAGGTCGCGGTGGCGCAGGGCGCGTTGCCTGCCTACCTCGATCTGTGCGCTGACTTGGGCGTGACGCGGGTCGAGTGCGGCACGGGGTTCGCCGCCCGCCAGCTGGACCCTGACCGTGTGGTGGGGATGGCGTTGGAGCGGGGGCTCGAGGTCCAGTTCGAGTTGGGCGAGAAGTGCGGCGGGGCGTTCACGGGTGACACCGTCGACTCACTGATCGGCGCCGGGCGCGCCTGGCTCGACGCGGGGGCACGGCAGCTCGTGCTGGAGGCGCGGGAAAGCGCGCAAGGGGTCGGGCTGTTCGACGGCAGCGGCGGACTGAGCCGCCGGTTCGCAGATCGGTTCGCCACTGCCTTCGGCCTGGAGGCCCTGACGTTCGAGGCTCCCACCAAGCCCAGTCAATTCGCCCTGCTCGATCATTTCGGTCCGGACGTGCGCCTCGGCAACGTCCGCTTGGAGGAGCTGCTGCGGGTCGAGATCTATCGCCGGGGCCTGCACGCCGACGCCTTCGCCAAACCGCGGCTCAGGCTCCCCCGTCGCGACGCCGAGGTCGCGACCCGGGCGATGGGCGAGTGAGCCGATGGTTCCAGCCTATCGCACGGTAGCGATCGATTGTTTCCGCGACACGCCGGGTCGCTTTACGAGCGGCTACGCGTTCGTGGCGGTCGATGTGGTTCGTGCGATTACCACGGCGGTCACGGCAGTGGCGCTGGGGCGACGCTGCTTCGCGGCGCCGACCGTGGGTGCCGCGCTGCAGCGCGCCGCGCGGCTGGAGCGGCCGCTCCTCGCGGGAGAAGTTGGCGGCGAACTGCCCCCGGGGTTCGAGCTGGGGAACAGCCCGGCCGAGCTGGCGCGCCGCACCGACGTCGATCGACCCATGGTGCTGGTATCGTCTTCCGGCACGCCCCTGCTCGACGCTACCGGCCGGTGTGGGCCGACGTACCTCGGGTGCTTCCGTAACAGCCGGCAGCTGGGCCGTTGGCTGGCCGGCCGCCATCGCCGCGTTGCGGTGCTGGGGGCCGCGAGCCGTGGGGAGTTCCGTGAAGAGGATCAGATGTGCTGTGCCCAGATCGCCGCGGCGCTGCTCGACGCGGGGTATGCCCCGCAGGACCGGACCACCACCGAGCTGGTCGAGCGCTGGCGCGATGCGCCGGCCGATGCCTGGGTGGGGAGTCACAGCGCGGCCTACCTGCGGCGCACCGGCCAGGTCGACGACCTCGACTTCATCCTCGGGCACCTGCACGACCTCTCCGACGTGTACCAGTTGCAGCACGGAGAGGTCGTAGCCGTCCGACAGGCCGCCGGGGCCGCCGCATGACGCGCATCAACCCCTCCGTTCCGGCGGTAGTGCTGGGATTTCATTACGGCGGTCTCGGCGTGGCCAGAAGCCTCGGGAGACTGGGCGTCCGTGTGCACGGTGTGGATCGCGATCGGCGCGCTCCCGGGTTCGCCTCGCGCTACTGCCGCGGCGCGCACGTGTGGGATTGCGAGCAGGCGCCCGTCGCCGACACGCTGATCTTCCTCGACGACTTGGGGAAGCGCGTGGGGCCGGCGGTGCTGATTCCCACGACCGACGCCGCGGCCGTGCTCGTCGCGGAGCACGCGGACGAGCTGACGCCGCGATTCCTGTTTCCGCGACCGTCGCCCCGGGTGGTCCGGGCCCTCACGGACAAGCGGGAGGTGTTCCGGCTGGCCCAGGAGCACGGCGTCCCGACCCCCGCGGTGGTTTTCCCCCGGTCGCGCGATGACGTGTTGCAGTTCCTGTCGCGGGCCTCGTTCCCGGTGGTGCTGAAAGCCATCAACCCGACGCGGCTGGAACGGCGCACCGGTCGCCGCCTCCTGGTGGCGCGCACGGCGGAAGAGCTGTTGCGTCACTACGGCGAGTGGGAGGACGGGGACGCACCCAATCTCATGCTCCAGGAATACGTCCCAGGTGATGACACGACCGTGTGGATGTTCAACGGGGTCTTCAACGAGTGGTCCGAGTGCGTTGCCGGCTTCACGGGTCGCAAGCTGCGCCAACACCCGGCGCAGGGCGGCGCCACCAGCCTGGGCGTGTGCGTGGACAACACGGAGGTCGCTCGGCTCACCATCAATTTCATGTGGGCCTTGCGATATCAGGGTGTGCTCGACATCGGGTTCCGGTACGATGCGCGCGACGGCCTCTATAAGCTGCTCGATCCCAACCCGCGCATCGGCGCGACATTCCGGTTGTTCGTGGACGAGCAGGGGATGGACGTGGCGCGCTTCCTGTATTCGGACTTGACGGGGCAGCCGGTATGGCTGGCCCCGATGCGCGCCGGACGCAAGTGGATCGTCGAAGACGCGGACTTGGACTCGAGCCTGGTGCGGGCGCGGGATGGGCGACTGACGCTGCGCGGCTGGCTCGGGTCGCTACGCGGCGTCGAGGAAGGTGCCTGGTTCGCGCGCGACGACCTGCGGCCGCTGTGGAGCGTCACCCGCCAACTCGTCGGGCGCGCGCTGCAGGGCGTGGGGCGCCGGCTGGGCGCACCCCGGTTGCTGGCGGGCCTGGTGCGCGGGCGCGACGCGTGGCGCCGCATCGTCCATCGGCGAGTCAAGAGCCTGTTCGGCGCGGTGGCATTTCGGACCGGGTTGCACCGGGTGCTGCTGCGCGACAGGGCCGTCATCGTGCTGTTTCACCGCGTCGGGGAGCGGGCGGGTGAGAGCGGTCTCTGGTCGACGGCGCAAGCATTCGGCGACTTCTGCGACTTCTTCGAGAAGTACTTCCGCGTGATCTCGCTCGGTGAGCTGCTCGATCGCTTGGCCGACGGGAGGGATGTGAGTCGTTGCCTGGTGATCACGTTCGATGACGGCTATCGGGACAATCACGACCTGGCGGCGGCCGAGCTGTCGCTGCGTCGCCTCCCGGCCTGTTTCTTCGTCACCACGGAGCTGGTCGGCTCCCGCGCCGCTCCAGCGTGGGCGATGTCGGGAGAGGTCAAACCGCTGTGGATGAGATGGGACGAGGTGCGCGCGCTCGCTGCCCGGGGCTTCGAGATCGGGTCCCACACCATGACGCACGTCGATCTGAGCCGCGCGCCCGGCGGCGCCGCGACGCGGGAAATCCTCGGCTCCAAGAGCCGGCTGGAGCGAGAGCTGGGCGGTCCCGTGCGGCACTTCAGCTACCCCTTCGGCCAACGCGATCAGATCACCGCGGCGAATCGAGCCGTGGTGCGGATGGCGGGCTTCGGGTGCTGTCTCTCCGCGTACGGCGGACTCGTCTCGCCGGGCGCCGATCCTTTCCATCTGCAGCGGCAGCCGGTCTCGCCGTGGTACGTCTCGCCCACCCATTTCGGCTTCGAGTTGCTCAATGCGGCGCTCGAGCGCCCGCGTGGATTGAAGCACGCCGATCCGGAACGCCAGGTGCAATCCGCGGCCTAGGCGGGTAACTGCAGATGAACCTTTGAGTTGGGCGCGCGGCCGCGCTATATTTGCGCGCATGCGTGCCGCCCTAGTTCGCCAGCAGTTTCTCAGCTACTTCACTGCCCGGAAACACCATCCGGTGCCCAGTTCCTCGCTGGTCCCGGCGGACGACCCGACTCTGCTCTTCACGAACGCAGGGATGGTGCAGTTCAAGCGTGTGTTCCAGGGGCTCGAGCGGCGCGATTACAGGCGTGCAGTGACCTGCCAGAAGTGCGTCCGGGCCGGCGGCAAGCACAACGACCTGGAACAGGTCGGCCACACGGCCCGCCACCACACGTTCTTCGAGATGCTGGGCAATTTCTCCTTCGGGGACTACTTCAAGCAGGAGGCGATCGAGTATGCCTGGGAGTGGGTGACGGGGAAGGACTGGCTCGGCATCGCTCCCGACCGGCTTTACATCACGGTGCATCACAGCGACGACGAAGCCCGCCGGCTGTGGCGCCAGATCGCGGGGATCGCCGAGTCGCGCATCTACGGACTGGGGGACAAGGACAACTTCTGGCAGATGGGGGAGACCGGGCCGTGCGGGCCGTGCTCGGAGATCCTGGTGGACATTCGGACCAACGCGGAACGCGGAACGCGGAACGCGGAGCTGCGCCTGGACGATTTCGTCGCGCTGAGTGAGGCGGGGCAGCTGCTGGAGATCTGGAATCTGGTGTTCATGCAGTATGACCAGCAGGCGGACGGGTCCCGCGTCCCGCTCCCCGCGCCGTCAGTCGACACGGGCGCCGGCCTCGAGCGCGTGACGTCGGTGATGCAGCACGTCTCCTCCGACTACGACACCGATGTGTTCATGCCGATCATCGAGCGGGCGGTCGAGGTGGTCGGGACGCGATACGACCGAGGCGAGCGCGGCGCGTCCTACCGGGTGCTGGCCGATCACGCTCGGGCGGTGGCGTTCCTGCTCGCCGACGGTGTGTACCCGTCGAACGAGGGGCGCGGGTACGTGTTGCGGCGCATCCTGCGGCGGGCGGTCCGGCACGCCTGGCTGCTGGGGCGCCGCGAGCCGACGCTGGTGCACCTGGTGCGCACGGTCGAGGACCTGATGGGCGGCGTGTATCCCGAGCTCGTGCGGAAGCGCGCGGACATCGAGAGCGTGACACGTGCCGAGGAGGAGAGGTTCTTCGATACGATCGAGGGCGGACTGGCGCGCCTCGACGAGCTGAAGGGCACACCGGTCATCTCAGGAGAGGACGCGTTCAAGCTGTACGACACCTACGGGTTCCCGATCGATCTGACCCAGCTGATCGCGGCGGAGCGGGGCCAGGCGGTGGACATCGCCGGGTTCGAGCGGGCGCTCGAGGAACAACGCAAGCGGTCACGCGCCGGGTCGGGGACGCTGAAAAAGGGACACCCCCCAAGCGTCGTAGTGAAGCGCCCCGGCGAGTGGCGCACCGTGAAGCCCAAGAAGAAGCAAAGGTGGGTCGGATACGAGACGACCGCGGCCGAGACCGAGGTCCTCAAGTTTCGCCAGTCGGAAGACCGGGTCGAAATCGTGCTCGCGGAGAACCCCTTCTACGTCGAGTCGGGTGGACAGGTCAGTGACACGGGAAGAGTGAAGGGGGAAGGGTGGGAGCTCGAGGTTTCCGAGGTGGAAAAGGTGGATGGCGCGAGCGCCGTCGTTGGGCACTTCGAGGACGCGTTGGAACCGACCGCCGTTCTGGCGCAGGTGGACGAGCGGCGGCGCAAGAACATCGAGCGCAACCACACGGCGACGCACCTGGTGCATGCCGCGCTGCGAAAGATCCTCGGTCCGCACGTACGCCAGCAGGGGTCGGTGGTCGCTCCCGATCGGCTGCGGTTCGACTTTGCGCACCACGGGCCGATCGACGACCCGACGCTGGCGCGCGTCGAGGAAGAGGTGAACGCGCACATCTGGGAAAACCTCCCGGTCGAAACGCGGGAGATGAAGTACAAGGAGGCGATCGCGGCAGGCGCGATGGCGTTCTTCACCGAGAAATACGGCGACGTCGTCCGTGTGGTCGACGTACCGGGAGTCTCGCTCGAGCTGTGCGGCGGGACGCACGTTCCGGCCACCGGCCAGATCGCGCTGTTTCGGTTCACGCACGAGACGGGCGCGGCCGCCGGCGTACGCCGCATCGAGGCGGTGACGGGGCTGGGCGCCTACGCCCTGGTACGACGGCTCGAGCATCAACTCGCGGAGGCTGCGGCTGTGCTCAAGGCACAGCCGGAACACCTGGTCAAGCGGATCGAGACGCTGCTGGAGGAGAACCGCAAGCTCGAGAAGCGGATCGAGGAGCTGCTCCGGACGGGAAGCGGGAAGCAGGAAACGGGAAACGTGGAGCGGATCGGCGACGTCGAGCTGTACATCGATCAGAGCGATCTCGACGACCGCAACCAGATCGGGGCCCTGATGGATGCGTTCCGGGCGAGTCACAAGCGGGCGATCTCGGTGCTGTTCACGAACGGCGAGCGGCCCGGCGTGCACGTCGCGGTCACCGATGACCTGGTGGAGCGCGGTGTCAAAGCCGGGGAGATCGCGAGCGCGATCGCGGCGGTGGGCGGCGGGAAGGGTGGCGGCCGGCCGCACTTCGCCTCGGCGGGGGCGGGGGATCCCGCCAAGCTGAGTGAGGCGCGGGCGCAGGCGCCGGCCATCGTTCGCGGGATGCTCACACGATGACGCGCCGAGAGGTACTCGCCTGGCTCGACACACGGCGCCCGGCGCCGCCACCGGCGCTGCGTGCCCACCTGGAGGCGGCGGTGACCGATTCCGACGAGTGGCTCCCGGCCCATTTGGCCGAGCTGGGTGATGCGGTGCTGGCCCGCGTGACGGGGCGGCCGGAGGGAGGACGGGACCTGGCGCTCGATCTGCTCGCAGCGGACGCCTTCGTCACCTACGCGTTCGAAGCGCAAGCGGAGCAGGACGTGCGGGGCCTGGCGGCGCTCGCCGATCGGGTGGCGGCGGGGCAGGGGAGGACGAAATGAGCTTCCTCGACCGCCGGCCTGGGCTGCTCGTCCTGGTGGACCCGAGCCGGACGGCGCCAGCCGAGGCGGAGCGGGTGGCGCGAGAAGCACGCGCGGCGGGAGCCGCGGGTCTGTTGATCGGCTCCTCGTTCGACGGCACGCGAGACACCCAGCTCGTCGCCCGGGCGATTCGCCAGGCGGTTCCGGGCTTCCCCGTGGCGCTATTTCCCGGCTCCGCCATGCAGCTCACCGACGACGTGGACCTGGTGCTGTTCCTGTCGCTCGTGTCCGGGCGCAACGCGCAGTATCTCATCGAAGAGCACGTGCGCGCCGTGCCGTTCCTCAAACGCCATCCCGTGCCGACGCTGTCGACCGGTTACATCTTGATCGACGGCGGGCGCGTGACGAGTGTCGAGGCGGTGAGCCAGACCCGGCCGCTGCCGGCGGACAAGCCCGAGCTGGCCGCGGCCCACGCCACCGCCGCCCGGCTGATCGGGATGCGGGCGATCTACGTCGACGCGGGGAGCGGCGCGCCGCGGCCCGTGCCGGGAGACGTGATCCGGGCGTGCCGCGACGCGGTGGGGGGGGAGCTGCCGCTGTTCGTGGGCGGCGGGATCAGGCGTCCGGAGCAGGCACAGGCCGCCCGCGCCGCAGGCGCGGACTTCGTCGTGATCGGCACGGTGATCGAAGCCGCGGAGTCAGAACTGGCGGCCTTCGTTCGTGCAGTAGGTGATCCGGGGATCACCCGGTGACGCCGGCGGAGCGAGCGCGGGCGGGCTTGACCGGGCTCGCGGCGCTCGCGGCGCGGGTGGCCGAGCACCACGCCGACGACATGGCCCGGCTGGCCGGCCGGTACATCGAGACGCTGCAGGGGGGCGGCACCCTTTTCTTTGCGGGGAACGGCGGCAGCGCCGCGGACGCCCAGCACCTGGCCACCGAATACGTCGTCCGCTACAGCCACAACCGGCGCGCGCTGCCGGCGATCGCGCTCACCACCGACACGTCGCTCCTCACCGCGTGCGGCAACGACCTGGGCTTCGACGAGATCTTCGCCCGCCAGATCGAGGCGCTGGCCCGTCCCGGCGATCTCGTGGTGCTGCACTCGACCAGCGGCGAGAGCCCCAACGTCGTGCGCGCCGCGCAGGCGGCGCGAGCCAAGGGCGTGGGCGTGGTGGCGCTGCTCGGCAAGGGGGGCGGCGCGGCGCGCGAGCTGGTGGACGAGTGCCTCGTGATTCCGGCCGACGAGACGTCCCACATCCAGGAGCTGCATCTCGCCGTCGAGCATGTGATCTGTGAAATCGTCGAGGCGACACTCAGACTGTGATCTCGTTGTCGGGCAAGCGCGCGCTCGTGACCGGGGGCGGCCGCGGCATCGGGCGGGCGACGGCGCTGCTGCTGGCGCAGGCGGGCGCAAGCGTGGCGGTCGGGTACTTGAGCCGGCGGGCTGAGGCGGAGGAGACGGTCAGGGCGGTCGAGGGCGGGCCAGGGCGGTCTAAGGCGGTGGCGATCGCGGGAGAGTTGGGGGACGCCGGAGCGGCGCAGCGTGCCGTGGACGAAGCGGCGCGGGCGTTGGGGGGGCTCGATCTGCTCATCGTGAACCACGGCGTGTGGCCGCCCGACGACGTGCCGGTGGCACGCATGACCGACGCGCAGTGGGACGCCACACAGCGCGCCAACCTGGACGCCGTGTTCTACGTGTGCCGCGCCGCAATCCCGCGGTTACCCGAGGGTGGCCGCATCGTCCTCGTTTCCTCCACCGCGGGGCAGCGCGGCGAGGCGTTCCACGCCGACTACGCGGCCAGCAAGGGCGCCGTCATCGCCTTTACCAAGTCGCTCGCCGTCGAGCTCGCGCCGCGGATCACCGTCAACTGCGTCGCGCCGGGATGGGTCGATACGGAGATGGCGCAGCAACCGTACAGCCGGGAAAAGGGAAAGGGGAAACGGGCAATCGAAGCCGGCATTCCGCTGGGCCGCGTTGCGAGCCCGGAAGACGTCGCCGGGCCGATCGTGTTTCTCTGCTCCGAGCTGGCGCGACACATCACGGGGGAGGTGCTGAACGTGAATGGGGGAAGTGTGTTGTGTGGGTGATTCAATTGCGGACTACTTATTGCGGATTGCGGATTTCGGATTGCGGATTGGCAGAACGCGTTCCGAAGCGCGCGCCGGCCGCCGGCGACTGGCGGGCAGAATCCGCAATCCGCAATCCGCAATCCGCAATTCGTACCGCATGAAATTCCCGGACCGTCTCCCCATCCCACCCGAGGTGCTAGAGATTGCGCAGAAGCTGGAGGACTCCGGCTACGAAACCTGGTGCGTCGGCGGCGCGATCCGGGACAACCTGCTCGGACTCGCGAACCACGACTTCGACCTGACGACCGCGGCGCCGCCCGAGGAGGTACGCAAGCTCTTCAAGCGCACCGTCCCCGTGGGGATCGAGCACGGCACGGTCGCCGTGCTGGACCGGCACAACCGGCCGCATGAAGTCACCACGTTCCGCCGGGACTTGAAGACCGACGGGCGGCACGCGGTGGTGGAGTTCGGGGTGTCGCTGATGGACGACCTGGCGCGCCGGGACTTCACGATCAACGCGATCGCCTACCACCCCGGGCGGCACGAATGGCGCGACCCGTTCAAAGGGGTCGAGGACCTGGAGCGCCGGCTGATCCGCTCGGTGGGCGATCCGAACTGGCGGTTCCAGGAGGACTACCTCCGGATCCTGCGCGCCCTGCGCTTCAGCGCCCGCTTCGAGTTCCGGATCCACCCTCGCACGCTCGAGGCCGCGAAAGCGAACGTGCAAGGCCTGGCGCAGCTGTCGGCGGAGCGGGTGCGCGACGAGTGGTTCAAGGGGATCGCGACGGCCGCCCGCGTCTCGAAATTGCTCGCGCTGTGGATCGACACAGGGGCGGCGCGGATTTGGCTGCCGGAGATCCGGAAGACGGAAAACGGGAAAGGGGAAGCGGGAAACGTGGATAAGCTGCCGCGCGATCCCGTGCTCATCACGGCAGTTGTCGCTTCGGATCCGGCGTCCTTGCTCACGCGGCTCAAGTGCTCCAACAAGGACATCGAGCGAGGGCGCGCGATCGGCTCGTGGAAGGACAAATATCCGGACCCGAAGCACCTTCCGGCGGTCAGGCGCTGGCTTTCGGAGACCGGGGAATACGCCGACGACCTGCTCGCGGTATTGCCCGCGTTGGACGTTTCCCGTTTCTCGTTTCCCGTTTCCCGCCTCTCGGCCGTCGTCGCATCGATCCGCGCCGCGAAGGATCCGCTGACGCTGCCGGAGCTCGCGGTGAACGGGAACGACCTGATCGCCGCGGGGGTGCGGTCCGGGCCGGACGTGGGCGAAGTGCTGCAGCGGCTGCTCGCCGAGGTGCTCGAGGATCCGCAGCGCAACACCAAGGAGTACCTGCTGTCCCGTGTCTAAGGCCTTGGTGTACGCGCTGGTCGCCGCGCTCGGCAACGTACTGGGCGCGCTCGCGGTGACGCGGCGGGCCGCGCGCGGCCTCGCCGTCATCGAGCATTTCGTCGCGTTCGGCGCGGGCTTCATGCTCGCGGTCGCGCTGGTCGAGGTGCTGCCCGAAGCGTTCGCCCGCTCGGGGGCGGCCGCCCCGGGGCTCGTGCTCGCCGGCTATCTCGCCGTGCACCTCACCCAGCACACGCTCACGCCGCACTTCCACTTTGGAGAAGAGACGCACGCCGTGAACCAGCTGGCCGGCACCTCTGCCCTGGTGGGTTTGCTGCTGCACACCTTCTTCGACGGCGTGGCGATCGCCAGCGCCTTCCTCGTGCGGCCGGCGCTCGGCATGATGGTGTTCATTGCCATCTTCTTGCATAAGCTGCCGGAAGGGGTGACGATCGCGAGCCTGTACCTGGCCGTGGGGCGCTCGGCGGCTCAGGCGGTCGCAGCCGCGGCGTCCCTGGGCGTGGCGACCCTGCTGGGCGTGGTCGTCACCGATCAGCTGGGGTTCCTGGTGCAGCACGGGCTGGCCTTGGCGGCGGGGGTGACGATTTACGTGGCGGCGTCGAACCTCGTGCCGGAGTTTCAAGGCAAGCGGGGGTGGAAACTACCGGCCGCGTTTTTCGCGGGGGCGGCGGTGTTCTTTGTCACGAAGACGTTGTTGGATCGTGTCTGACCCGACCCTCTTCGCGCGCTCCGCCGAGCCCCTCGCGGCCCGGATGCGCCCCCGCACGCTGGAGGAGTTCCTGGGCCAGGAGCAGCTCCTCGGCCCGGGCAAGGCGCTGGGCGAGCTGATCCGCCGCGGGGACGTGGCCTCGTGCATCTTCTGGGGGCCCCCGGGCTCCGGGAAGACTACGCTCGCCCGCATCATCGCCCATTACACGGCCCGCCACTTCGAGCCGTTCTCGGCCGTCACCGAAGGCGTCGCCCGCGTGCGCGAGATCATCAAGGCGGCCGAGGACCGGCTCAAGTACGAAGGGCGGGGCACGATCCTGTTCTGCGACGAGATCCACCGCTTCAACCGGGCGCAGCAGGACGCCTTCCTGCCGTGGGTCGAGAACGGCATCGTCACGCTGATCGGCGCGACCACCGAGAACCCGAGCTTCGAGCTTACCGGCGCCCTGCTGTCACGCTGCCGCGTGTTCGTGCTGGAACCGCTCACCGAGGAGCACATCAAGACCGTCGTGCGCCGGGCGTTGGAGGACCGAGAGCGTGGAATCGGCGCCCTGGGACTGGCGATCGACGACGACGCCCTGGCGCTGCTCGCACGGGAAGCCGACGGCGACGCGCGGCGGGCACTGCAAGCAGTGGAAGCCGGGGCGGAATACATCACGGGGAAGGGGGAAGAGGGAAGGGTCCCGCGACCGCCCGACCGCCTGACCGCCGCCGTTATCAGCGACGCCCTGCAGAAGCGCTTCGCGAAATACGACAAGGGCGGTGAGGAGCACTACAACCTCATCTCGGCGCTGCACAAGGCGGTGCGGGGCTCGGACGTGGAAGGCTCGCTGTACTGGCTGGCGCGCATGCTCGCCGGAGGCGAGGACCCGCTGTACATCGCCCGGCGCCTGGTGCGGATCGCGGCGGAAGACGTGGGGCTCGCCGACCCCCGGGCGCTCTCGCTCGCGCTCGCCGCGAAGGACGCTTATCACTTCCTCGGGAGCCCGGAGGGAGAGCTCGCCCTCGCCCAGGCGGTAGTGTACCTCGCGACCGCCCCGAAGTCGAACCGCGTATACTCGGCATACGGGCGCGCCATGCAGGCCGCCGATGAGCATCCCGCGGAAGCCGTGCCGCTGCACATCCGGAACGCTCCCACCCGGCTCATGGAGGAGCTGGGGTACGGGGCGGGGTACAAGTACGCACACGCCTACGAAGACGGGTACGTTCCCCAGGACTATCTGCCCGACGCGCTGCGGGGACAGAAATGGTACGAGCCGAGCGAGTTTGGATACGAAAAGACCATCGCGGAGCGGATGGAGTTCTGGAGACAACTAAAAGAACGGGAAACGGGAAAGGGGAAAGGGGAAACGTGAGCCGGCGGACTCGTTTCCCGAGATGTCGGCTGGTGCTCCTGGTGGCCGTTCTGGGCTCCTGTGCCACGCTAGGGCGCCTGTCGTTTAAGGAGCCCGAGCTCCAGCTGCAGGAGATCAACGTCACCGGCGTGGGCCTCACGGGCGGCACGTTTGAGCTGGTGTTCGACGTCTACAACCCAAACGAGTACCGCATCCGCTCCACCCGGCTCGAGGTGGGGGTGGATCTCGAGGGGACGCACTTCGGCGATGCGCTGCTGGAGCGGCCGCTCGATCTGTCGCCCACCAATCACAGCCGCGTGGTGGTGCCGGTGCGGTTCGAGTGGTCCGGCGTGGGCGCCGGCGCGAAGGCATTGCTCACGCGGCGCGCCGTGGCGTATGGTCTGACGGGCACGGTATTGTTGGACACGCCGCTCGGAGACCAGCGGGTGACCGTGCACGGCAGCGGGAACGTGCCGTTGAAGCCCTTCATTCGGTGATACCGACGAGGACACCGGGTGCGGCGCGGTCGAGCCGGGGGGCGACGACGATGCGAACGGCGGCGCCCGCCAACATACCCAACGCGGCGGCCACCCACTCCAAGGCGGGGGTCGCGACCAGTGGCGTGAAGACGGGCGCGCCCGCCAGTCCAGTGGCCAGGGCCGCCGCGGCGAATAGGGCATCGCCCCGGGTGCGCATCCAGAAGCCCACCGGCGCAAACAGCCCGCCTACCCAGACAGCGCCCAGCAGCACCCGGAGCCAGGGGGGGAAGACCTCGGGGTACATCAGCAGCGCCCAACCGCACCCCACCGCACAGCCGAGACCGGACGTGCTGCGGCCGTTGCGCGCGATGCCGTAGTCACCCTCCTGGCGCGCGCCGCCCCGTGTGACGGTGATATCGAGCGTATCGCCCGCGCCCACGTGCTGCAGGGCGCTCACGAGCCGGATGTCGGGCTGGTCGAACCGCAACTCGGTGGCCAAGGCGCGAAAGCGCAGCACCAGGTCATCGCGGTCAGGACCGAGTAACACGATCTCGCGCTCGTGATCGTCGTAGATGGCGAACAGGGCGGCCAGGGCCGGAGTTCGCGGCCCGGCGACGGCGCGCACGCGCAACGCGAATCCCTGCGCCGCGGCGAGCCGATCACGCACCAGCCGGGAATCCGGGATCGGTCCGGGCGTGACCGGCAGCCCGGAAAGTGTCGCGTCGAGTACGCGGCCGCGGTACAGCTCCAGATGCGCGAGGCTGGGGGTCCATTGACCGTAATACGGCGCATCGGGAAAGGTTGGAGTGAGCAAGATGCCCGTGGCCCAGCACGCGGCGGCGGCGGCGAGGGCAGCAGTGCGGGACAGGCGCGCGGCGCGCACCGCGGACGGCAGCAACCACAGAACGGCCGTCCGCGTGACCAGCGCGCCGAGCGTACCGCCGAGCGTGTTGGACAGCACGTCGCCGAGACTCGAGTCGCGGCCCGGAATGTAGAGCTGCGCCAGCTCGATCGTGGCGGACAGGAGCGCCGCGCTGAGCGCGCAGCGCGAGAGGCTGCGTACGTGCAGCGCGACCGCCGCGCCCAGCGGAACGAACAGGATGATGTTGAGCAGCACGTCACTCGTGGCATGCTCCCCGCACGCGATACAGCTGATGAATCCTTCGGGCTCGTGCCCGGGGAACGGCCACAGGGTGGCTAGCAGGATGGGCAGCAGCGCGGCGGCGAGGAAGCGCGTACGGGCGGGCGGCAGCGGCATAGGGGCGTAAGGTAGCACCCCCGCAAATCCCGAGCGTGTGGCAGGGCACGCTCGGGCGACTTATCACCCGGGGTGGGCTGCTACATCACGAAGTTAAACAGAGACCAAGACCAGCAATACCGGGCCTGCGCTGCGCGTCAAGTGCGAACCACCTCCGGAAGGCCTGACGATCCTTCGTCATCCAGATCGTGATGCCAGTGGTGCCGTGGGTGCGCGAACGTGGACTCAGCGATCGCACCGTAGTCCATGAGTGTCGGTGTTTCGTAGAGCTGTTTCATCGGGCCTCCTTGCCTAAGTAGGACGACTCCGGGGGTTGATCAAGCCTTACAAAATCGATCACCCGCGGCACACTTCCACCACGCGGGCGACGGTCTCGGCAAGCGCGCCGAGTTCCGCCGGCCGATACAGGTTCCAGGTAGGGACGGCATCAGCGAGCTGCGTCAGTTGAGTGAACGATCGAGCCCGTGCGGCTTGGGTCGGCAGGTGGAAGCCGAGGGTCCACAGGTCGCGAATCGCCGTCGCCACGGGCGCGCGCTCCATGGCGATACCGCTCGCGGATTCCCTAAGGAACACTATCGCCGTAATGGGAACGGGCGCGCCACTTCCTCTGCGGTCTGCGTCTACCGCGATGTAGACCCGGCTCGGTCGAGTAGCGACGATGTGTGTGCCCTGCGGCGGAGAGCCGTCATACACGTCCGGCCGGATGCGCAACAGCGCCGGGCCCGGGAGCAGGGTCAGTTCAGGATCGAGCCGGCAGCAGGCGAGATCCTCGCTCAGCACGCGGAACCCGAGCCGGTGAAATGCGAGGGCCAACGTCGTCTTGCCGCGGTGGTGCGGGGCGGCAAGTAAGACAGCGCCGGCGTCGGTTTCCACCGCCGCTGCGTGGAGCGGTACGTCTCCGCGGTGCATAAAGCAGAGCGCCGCAGGCGTAGTCCACAAGCGCTGCTCGCGAGCGAGATGGTCGTCGCAAGCGGGCATCTCGATCCGACCGGCTTCCGGATCGATTCGGTACGCACCGATGTCGGTCGTCCAGAATTCGAAGCCTTGATTCAGCTGGTACAGCGTGCCCCGCACTTTCCCGCCGAGCCCGGCCAGGGGCCAGTCCGCGCAGGGGGCGGTTGCGGGTCGCTGCGCCGGCTCCGACGCCACGACGACGTCGAGGGGCTCGCCGCCGCCGCCCGATCTGAGGAATCGCAGGGGAGCTCCGCACCGAACCCGGAACCCAAAGCTGGCGGCGGCACCGACGCTGGCGTCGCCGTCAACCAGGCGCGGCAGCCATTCCGTTCGTGTGGACGTCATCCTCATTCGGTTCGTGGCGGCGAGACTACTGGTCGGTCCCATCGGTCAGCTCGATGAGTCCCTGGTCGGCAAGGCGCTGCAGCAACGCGAGGACGTCCCGCTCGCAGCGATCGGGTTCCACGTCGTACTGTCGGACGATCGCATCGCGGATGTCCGCGACGCGCGCCGGTGTTAGCAGCAGGTTCCAGACTTGCGCACCGACGCGATCGAGGCCGTAGTACCTCCCCGTCCCCAAGCTCAGAACGACGACCTCGCCCGCGAGGTTGGAGGATACTTGGTCCTTGGCCGCAACGACGACCGAACTGGTCGTGACAGCGCCCGGGGCTTTAGCTGATGGCACGGCTCCTCCTGATCCTTGGCATTCGTGCCTCCGCCTTGTGCAAAGAGCCTGCCCGCTGCTGCTGGGTCGTTCCTGAGTTCGCAACCAGTTGCCCAGGTTCACGTTACCCTCCCGGCTCGTCGGCGCGACTGGAGCGTCGCGGGGCTGGAACGTTTGGTGGCGGGCGGCGACACCTTCGTTACAAGCGCAGCGGATCGGGTTTCAACCTCACTTCGAGCGTTACAAAGGGGTTCATAGCCAAGTGTTCCACTCCTGCCACAATCGGCACGGTCACGGCCACGTATCACCTCCCCCCGGCCAAGGGCGTTGTTATTATTGGACCTAGAACCTTGTACGAACGGGGGCTCAGCGGCATCAGAACTCTCATCGAAGTTCAACCTCCTGTAGAGCGGGCTTTTCTCGTCGGGGCGCCCCGCAAGGGGTCCGCCGAAGCCACGCAGGTCGACGAGCATCTGGAGGAGCTCGGCCAGCTCGCCGATACTGCCGGCGCGGCCGTGGTCGGACGGACCTTTCAGCGGATCGAGGCCCCCACTCCCAACTTCTACCTCGGGCAGGGCAAGGTCGAGGAGCTGAGGGGGGTGCTCACCCGCATGGGGTCCACGCTCGTCTTGTTCGACGAGCCGCTGTCGCCGGTGCAGGGGACGAACCTCGAGCAGGCGCTCGCGGTGCGGGTGATGGACCGCACCGAGGTCATCCTCGACATCTTCGCGACCCGCGCCCGGTCGGCCGAGGCGAAGATGCAGGTGGAGCTGGCACAGCTCGAGTATCTGCTGCCGCGCCTCACCCGCATGTGGACCCACCTGTCGCGTATCCGGGGCGGTATCGGGCTGCGGGGTCCGGGTGAGACCCAGCTCGAGACGGACCGCCGCGCCATCCGCCGCAAGATCTCGGTGCTCAAAAAACGGCTCGAAGATGTAGCGGACCATCGCGCCAATCAGCGCCAGGGCCGGCGGCCGTGTCCCAGCGCCGCGCTGGTCGGTTACACCAACGCGGGCAAGTCGAGCATTCTGCGGGCGCTGTCGGGCGACGACATCTTCGTGGAAGACCGGCTGTTCGCGACTCTCGACACGCTGACCCGCGAGGTGGAGGTGGGCGGCGGCTACCGGTTTCGGCTCGCGGATACCGTGGGGTTCATTCGTAAGCTGCCGCATCACCTCGTCGCCTCGTTCCGGGCAACGCTCGAAGAGGCGCGCGCGGCGGATCTGCTGTTGCACGTTATCGACGCGGGGCATCCGGCGTGGGAGGAGCAGGTCGAGGTCGTCGAGAGAGAATTGCGGATTGCGGATTTGGGATTGCGGATTGACAAAGAAAGGCCTGAGCGCAAGCGGGTGATCTACGTGTTCAACAAGGCCGACCTGCTGCCTGATCCTGGTGGGTTTCTCGCCCAGGTCCGAGAGCGGTATCCCCACGCGGTACTCACCTCGTCTATTCCGCAATCCGCAATCCGCAATCCGCAATTGGGCGGGGTCGACGGGTTGCGGACCGTGCTCCGCACCTCCGCCCAAGCGCTCCGCCCCACGGCCACGATCCGCGTCCCCATGGGGGAGGGGAAATTGCTCGCCGCGCTGCACCGCGACGCCGAGGTCATGCGGGAGGCGCAGGTGGACGGTGTCGTGGAGGTTACCGCCCGGGTAGAGGCCTGGCTGCTCGGCAAGCTGCGGCGCCAGGGCATCGAGGTCGAGATCGCTCCCTGAAGCTGCAGTGTTCCAAGCGGATACGCTGGAGGCTCGAGTGTCCGCGGCGGTGTTGATCCAGGTCACGGCTTTCCCTTCCTTATCCTGCCTACGTTGATGGTGCAGCACGCTGCTCAGAGCAAAGCCGCCGAAAGGCGGTGACGCAGAGCCACGGGGCTACCGCAGCACACCGCCAAGCCCGCCGGGCCGCCAGCGATCGACACGGGTCGAGCGTTGGTGGCCCGACGGGCTTTGTTCTGGCTGGGGGGATTCCCGATGGCCTTTCCGCACCGGCATCCACTGAGGCTTATCGCGCTCGCGGCGCTCACGGTCGCCGCGGCGGTCGGTGCGTGCGAGCGCGCCACCACGCCGATCGGGCCGCCGGCGGCCGTCGCGTCGGTCGACGTCACGCCCGCCACGGCCACCGTCCAGGCCGGTCAAACCGTGCAGCTCAGCGCCACGGCGAAGGATGTCAACGGGCTTCCGCTCTCGGGTCGCACGATGACGTGGGCGAGCAGCAACACGTCGGTGGCGACGGTGAGCAACGCAGGCCTTGTCTCAGCCGTCACTCCTGGCTCGGCAACGATCACGGCGACAAGCGAAGGCACAAGCGGCACGTCTTCCGTCGCGGTGTCCAACATCCCCGTTGCCTCCGTGGACGTCACGCCCGCCACGGCCACGGTCCAAGCTGGTCAAACGATGCAGCTCACGGCCACTCCGAAGGACGCGAATGGCGCCGCCCTCTCTGGCCGCGCGGTTTCCTGGTCGAGCAGTAACACTTCCGTGGCGACCGTGAGCAACGCAGGCGTTGTCTCAGCCGTCACTCTTGGCTCGGCAACGATCACAGCCACGAGTGAAGGGAAGAGCGGCACGTCGTCGATTACGGTGACCAACATCCCAGTGGTGTCGGTGGATGTGACGCCCGCCACGGCCACGGTCCAGGCCGGTCAGACCGTCCAGCTCACGGCCACTCCAAAGGACGCAAATGGCGCCGCCCTTTCTGGCCGCGCGGTCTCCTGGTCGAGCAGCAACACGTCTGTGGCGACGGTGAGCAGCTCGGGGCTCGTCTCAGGCGTCACTCCCGGCTCGGCCACGATCATGGCGACGAGCGAAGGGAAGAGCGGGACGGCGTCGGTCACGGTCACGCAGGTCCCGGTCGCGACGGTCTCAGTGAGCCCGGCGACGGCCACGGTCCAAGCTGGTCAAACGGTGCAGCTCATTGCCACTCCGAAGGACGCGAACGGCGCCACGCTCTCCGGCCGGACGGTCACCTGGTCGAGTAGTAACACGTCCGTGGCGACGGTGAGCAGCTCGGGGCTCGTCTCCGGTGTCACGCCGGGCTCGGCTACGATCACGGCGACGAGCGAAGGGAAGAGTGGGACGTCATCCATCACGGTCACCAACATCCCCGTCGCGACGGTGTCGGTGAGTCCTCCGACGGCTTCGATTCAGCAGGGCCAGACCGTGCAGCTCACGGCGACGCTCAAGGACGCCAGCGGCAACACGCTCTCCGGTCGTACAGTCACTTGGTCGAGCAGCAACATATCCGTGGCGACGGTGAGTAGCTCGGGGCTGGTCTCCGCGGTCACTCCGGGATCGGCGACAGTCACCGCCGCGAGTGAGGGCAAGACTGGCACCGCCAGCATCACCGTGACGGCGCCGACTGGTGGCTCGCAGTTCCGGCACGTGTTCGTGGTGACTGAGGAGAATACCGACTACGCGGACGTCATCGGGAGCTCGGCGATGCCGTATCTCAACGGCCTGGCGCAGCAGTATGGGCTCGCGACGCAGTACTACGCGAACACGCACCCGTCGATCGGCAACTACTTCGAGCTAGCGACCGGCCAGATCATCACGAATAACGACAGCTATTCGACCATCGTGACGGTCGACAACATCGTGCGCCAGCTTTTGGCCGCGG